>ERZ869921.933-NODE-933-length-14179-cov-11.857689_pt1 | contig 14179 bp, 29 predicted proteins | sample MGYA00579310_ERZ869921 | MGnify/ENA primary metagenome ERZ869921 (study PRJEB32216, sample SAMN09231816) | wastewater metagenome | place: USA: Maryland | collected 2016-06-21 | study: EMG produced TPA metagenomics assembly of the PRJNA472060 data set (Reclaimed...
AACCTGGGCAGGCTATCAACCTGGGCAGGCTATCAACCTGGGCAGGCTATCAACCTTGCCAGTTTAAGCCACCTAGCGCGCGATTCTAGCGATTTAAGGTTAGAGCGTTATGTCGCGTAGGAGCGATATAAGTTAAGCGTTTTAGCGCATATAATGAAGCGTAGAACGTTCTAAGCGTAATTCCCTCTATGGCGCGGGGGAAAATTTGGAGTGATACGAAGTTTATGTGTTCTAATTTTTGCGCGCTTTAGGTTCAAAACATAGAACATAAACCGACGATATTTCAAATTTTCAAAATTGGGTACTTGACATAATCGGGCTAAAAAGCGTATTCTTTAGAAGTACCACCGATAAAACATAGCAACATTCAGTAAGTAACACGGTAGCGCTACCGACAATCAAGCGAGTAACTTAACATTTGGCTCATTAGCCTTCATAGCTTAAAGCGTTAGGGATAATCCCTATGTGAAGAAGAGGCTTCTCAAAACTGTACCGCGCGACTGCGGAAGGGTGGCGAGTGAGAGACTAGGTTACTAACGCGGAGCAAAGTTTTAACTCTACCATATAGCGCGCAAAATTGATTGCGCCTTATACAATGGAGTTAAACTATGAAAGTTGAATTCCTAAACGTTCTATGGGATGAGAGCGAGCTTTTCAACGAAGTTAACGCGATGATGAAGCGCGCGCATCTCAAGGGCGTTAACGCGATTGAGTATGTCCGCGCAAACGGTTCTAACTTCTATACGCTCCCACTAACGCCAGAAGATGAGGCTTCTATCTATATGGAGCGCTTCACGGGAGCGCTTGAAACTGGCGATACAACAACTAAGTTTAAAGCCGCGCTACTCTCGCGCAATTGCGGCTTTAAAGAAGGTCAAGTATCGCCGTTTCGTTTCGCCTCACGTTCTTACTCTGAATATCTGAAATGGGGAAATTAAAAATGTTCAACTTTCTGAAGCGTCTGTTCTGCAAGTCTAAACCCGTCAACGTTAAGCCAGTTTACGCGGACAGCTTAGAAGCGAATGCAAGTTACGAATACTGGTATTAAAACGCGCAAACGTAGGAGCGCTAAGCCTTAGCGCTCCTAACTTGCTCGGTTTAAACTAGAAAAGGTTAAAACGCCATGTACGTAGCAGAGAATTCAAATTTTGAACGTGTCGAACTATGGTATAACCCTAACATACGCTCATGGTGTATTTTCGTTCGTAAGATGATAGAGCCGGAAGCGTGGTACGGTTACTACGTTTTGGGCGGACTAGACTTACCCACTACGTCACCTATTCAGCGTGAATTAACGCCAGAACTAATTGAGACGTATAACGCGCTAGTTAAAACGCACGTTAACTATGGAGGGTTCTAAAATGTCAATCTTCACTCGCAAGCGCTCTAACGCTCAAACGTTAGAACCTACCAGACTTTCAGACGATCTGGCGCAGTACGCCAGCACGCTGATCAAGCCTAACCAAATCACGCGCTATACGTTCCCCAACGGCTTTAAAGCTAAAGTAAAGGTTATAAGCGCGGACTATGCGCGCAATAGCGCGACAATTGAGTATTTAAGCGATTCAGACTGGCAATGGTTTAACGTCCCTATTTTAAACGAATTCCCGATCTACGCTTAAAACGCGCAAACGTAGGAGCGTTAGACTTTGTAACTTCTAGCGCTCTAACTTGTCTGTTTAAACTTTAAAGGAGTTCAAAATGTCCAAACCGCAGGGTTTACCACAGTGGCGCATTTTCGATGTTATGGATAACCTGTTATTTGTCTACGTTGCAGCATCATTCAAAATCTCCGAAGTTGCTAAGGTGCCGGAACTGAAAGACGTTCGACTGTTCTATACGAATACCGGGCTGGTCTATAAACGTGACAAGCACGGGCGCTTCATGAAAGTGAACTACGTTAAAAAGCCAGATAGCCCATTTTGTAAATACATGGATTAAGCGCGCAAATGTAGAAGCGTTACAACTTTGTACTTTGTAACGCTTCTAACTTGTCCGTTTAAACTTTAAAGGAGCTCCACTATGAACGCTGTAACGCAGGTAAGTTTCAACCGCGCTAAACTTATTGACGCTATCGAAGTTGCGCGGCTCCATGCTGCAACTGAAGATAATAGACCTGTATTGAACCGCGTCAACTTTTTGAAGCAGGACAACGCGGTTTACGTTTGCGGCACGGACGGCTATCGCTTAAGCCTCACGCGCCTGGAGCCATCAGGTTTAGACTTTGTGGATTGCGGTATTGACCTGAGCGATATAAAGTTGTTGCTGAAGCATCTGAAAAGCCTGAAGAAAGTTAGTGACGTTGACTTTGTAGTTTCAACTGAAACGCTGGAAGTTGAACGCACACGCGAAATTAAAGCGCGTTACGTCGGCATTAAGCCAACTTCGGAAACTTATACCGAAACGATCAACCTGCACCGCATCAACGTAGCCGGGTTAGAGCTAACTTCAGTCGTTGGCAAGCTTCCAGACGTGTTTAACCTCATCCCTGAAACGCAGGGTATCCCGACGTGCCGCGTTGACTGTGGCGCAATGCTCCACGCTCAATACGAGCCGCTTTATAAAGCGCAGAACGCGGCGCGTAAAGCCGCTGTAGCCGCATTAGGCGACGCTGCACGTTACAAAGCGGATCGCCATAGCGTCGAAAAGTTATACCGCGTAACGCATATCACATTGAGCGATATAATCAAGTTGGATGAGGTGCGCGAGTCGAACTTCAATTCAAGTTATATCTACGACGCGCTCAAGGCGTTGAAAGATAGTGCTGAAAGTACAACGGTTCAACTCATCAAAAATTGGAGTTGGGATCGTAAAACTGAGTATCCTTCAAGTTTGTATATTTGCAGCGACTCCACGCGCATCCTGATTATGCCGCGCAGCGCGAATGACTTAACCTCAAAGTGCGAGATCGTAAACCTGATTGAGTTTGTACTTTACGCCTAGAACGCGCAAACGTAGAAGCGTTAGAACTTTGTAGTTCTAACGCTTCTGACTTGTCCGGTTTAGACTTAGGAGAGTTCTCATGCGTAATGCACCCCGTTCGAGCGTACAAACGATTGAGTATATGAACGTAGTTATGCCGATTGACCGCTACACCACGTACCAAGATGTTAAGGAGTTCGTCGCGTTAGAGCTAGGCTTCTTAAGCTGGCGTAACGTGGTCGACTCGAACACCCCCGCCGCAAATATCGCCTTTGACGTGGCGATTCGTCTTACCGAGATGCTGCGTAACAGCGTGTAAGGGTTGCGCTTTGTAAACTTCGAAGCGTGCTAACGCTGTAGAACGTCGTTTAAGCCGCCTAGCGCTTGATTTGCGGCGTTTTACAGCGCTCAAGGTATAAACTGCCATAACGCTCTGTAGCGTCGAAATTTAAACGGTTCAATGACTTGTCCAGTTTTGTAAATCAGGAGGTTGTAACCATGTTCCGCTATCTCGGCTATAAAAGCGATACGCTGCTTAAGGTTTTGTGGTTTAGCCCGGTGTCGAAGTTATGGACGCTGATGCACGTTCGAGAAGTTGGCACGCTGGAAACGATTGAGTTTGAAAGCGTTCTAACCATCGAAGCGCTGAACGCCTATCACGAGATTGAGGACGTTCCAGCATGAAGAACCTGAAAGTTCCGAATTTCACCTATCGAAGTGCGCTCAAAGCTGAAACTTACGCACGTCTAAAGCATCTGCACGCTTACTACACCGAACTAAGTTACACGAAGGATACGTTTTGTGGTTTTGACTTGGAAGATTTAATTCACTGGATTGAGTTAGAACTTCAAGAGCGCCGCAAGCGCTAGAACGTCCTGAACTTTGTAGTTTAAGGAGCTAAGCTGATGCGCCACAAGCGTTACCCGATCATCCAGCGCGCAATACGAAAATTGAACGCTCAATTAATTCTCATCGCTTCGGACGCTGAGGGCTGGTACGCTGCCGAGCCGCAGCGCCTGAGAGCGTCCAGGCGCGAGTTGAGCGCGAAGCTACGCGCGAGTTCGAAGCGCTAGCGTGGGATCGCATTTTGCGTTGCGGCAGGGCTGGAGAGCTAGCGGGTTGGGGCTTCAATCTGAGGGCTTTAACCCGCCAACTTTCTGCCGCCGCGTTGAAAGGTTTGAAAAATGAAACAATTTTGAGGGCGGAAACGCTAAAAAGTTTCTCCCCTCAAAAGTATTATTAGTTCATAAGAGCGGGAGCGTTTTTTACTTTTTAAAAAATTATATAGAATCAAAAAACGCTCCCGCTCTTATAACTTCATAATACCCCACTCTAGGGCTTAAGTTAGAAAAATGTAACAATTAAAAACGGCATTAACTTTGTATTTTCCAGCGCTTAGACTTTGTATTTTCAGCGCTCTAACTTTTCAAGCGGCACTGAACTTTTTAACCCACCGCAGAGGGGCGGCGTGTATTACTTAGCTACGCTAAACAAGTAATAAAGCGTAGCCGCGTTGGGGCTTGACACAGCGCGCAAACTTTGCTAGACTTAAGCTATAGTTGAAAGGCTCACATCATGAAGTATGTCGGTTCGAAAAATCGCCACGCGAAGGAACTTTTGAACGTTATGCTGCCCTATCGCACTAAGAGTCAATGGTGGGTTGAGCCATTCGTCGGCGGCTTTAACATGATTGATAAAGTTCAAGGTAACAGGCTCGCCAACGATAGCCACTACTGGCTGATCGAACTCTTTAAAGCCTTACAGCGTGGTTGGCTCCCGCCTGAAAACGTTTCGGAGCAACTTTATAACGCTGCAAGGCTTAATAAATTTGTATTTAAGCCTGAGTTGGTGGGTTATATCGGGTTCGCGCTTTCCTACGGCGGGAAATGGTTCGGCGGCTATCGACGTGACTCAATCGGTAAACGCAACTATGCGGCTGAAGCATATAAAGCTACGCTGAAGCAGATACCAAGTCTCACAGGTATTGTACTGGAGAACGTGACCTATAATCAACTATTCATCCCGTCCCAAAGTCTCATCTACGCTGACCCGCCATATGCGAATACGTTGCAGTATAAGGACAAGTTTGACAGTGCTAAGTTCTGGATGTGGGCGGAACAGATGCACCAGCAGGGGCATACCATCTTCGTTAGCGAGTACAGCGCTCCGCCTGAGTGGGTCGAAGTCTGGTCGAAGGAAGTTCATAACACCTTAACTAAAGATACAGGGTCAAAGCGAGGGATCGAACGTTTATTTAAACATGTATAACTTTGTAGAGTCGGAGGATAACCCTATGCGTCATACTACTTTCTGCGGTTGCTCGATCTGTAGTGCCGACGCACAACCTCCTGCGCTCGAAGCTGAACGTTTCAGCGTTGGCACGTTTGAGTACGTTATAACTTCCATCGGCTATAGTCAGGGACGCTGGTACGTGTACTATGACAAAGTTAATGAAGGTTGTATTTTGTACTCGAACGACGCTACGCCGGAAGAATGGAACGAGTGGGTTAAGGAGAACAAAGTTGAGCGTTAAACACCTCTGTAATCTTGGTATCCACCGCTGGGAGCGCTGCGGCGTTAGAGTTTTAGACGGTAAGACCTTTCGGAAATCCGTGTGTCGCGTGTGTAAGCGGGTGCGTTACCTTTCTCCGCCGGGGCGGGTTTAACGCGATGACGTTCACACGCAACCAAGTTGGGCACATGCGCCGCAGCTTCGAGGCGCGCCAGGTGAACCAACTTAATCAGCCCTTAGTAAGTTGGGATGAGGCGGTTAAAGCGTTCGAGCGCGATCCGGGCTGGGACAAAGTTGCGGCGGAAGCGAAACAACTCGGAACGTTACTCAGGATTAAGCGCGCGGTCAGCGGCAGCGTGGATATGCTCAAATTTTTAAAGGTTTAACGTTCGTAACTTTGTATTTTGTAACTTTAGGAGATTTAAGATGAGCGAGTTCGATTTACACGATTCGGGCTATCGTCGGGAGTTTGGAACGGGAGCCGTACGTGATACGGATGACGGGAAGAGCCGTCCCGATGCATTAAGTCCGTATGCTTTGGAGCGCTTCGGTGCTCACATGGCAAAAGGGTTCCTGAAGTACGGAGAATTCAATTTTGAAAAAGGTATTCCAGTATCGCAGCTTGTAGCAAGTTTAGAGCGGCATTTGAATGCGTTTAAACGAGGAGATCGTTCTGAAGACCATTGCAGCGCTATGCTCTTCAACGTTCAGGCAATCATTCATTTTGAATCGTTAGCCAAGCTCGGTGACGCTACCGCCCTCGCCATGCTGGATCGCTACGCCTCCAAGCACCTCGCGGACGAGCTACGCTATGAAGCTGAGCGCGAACTTGAGGAAATCTGGAAAGCAGAAGAAGCTGCGAAAGTCCACGAGGCGTATGAGAGTTACATCGAGGCGTATAACTCGGAACCCGCCGCGTTTAAAGTCGGAGATCGGGTCGTGACAAACCGCGATATTACCGGGAAAATGCTCTACGGCGGCTCAAGTGAAATTAGAACCCCCGCTGGAACGCTCGGTGAAATCCGAAACGACTTTGGCGATTCAGACGATCACAGCTTGAAGTATAATGTTAAATTTGCTAACGGAGACGCTTGGAACGTGAACAGCGATTGGTTCAACCTAGCGCCCGAACCTGAAACGTTAGTTGGTCGTACCGTTCGAGTTACGCGCGACGTAACGAAGGAGGAGTACTTCGATGGTATTACGGCTGGGGGTTTCCACCTGTACAGCGGTCAGATACTTGAGGTTGTAGCGCTTAAGGATGACGGTTTGTACATTTGCCAGGGTACTAAATTCAGCCCCTATTTCTTCGGCGCGGTTGAAGATACGGCTTGGGAGTTTGACCACGTTAAGGCTGAATGGGTCGAACCTGCGTAACCCCATAGTTTAGGAGTAATAACGTGCAGAACATTCTAGTTTGTGAAGTTCGGTTCAGTGACGCGCCGATTGGCGATATGGACGTTAAAGAGAAGTTTCACTACGATGCGGCGACGGACGCGCAGATCGAGGATCGCTGGTGGGATATTAACCGTTTTAACTTGACATTCAACACGCGGCTCATCTCAGTAACTATTCAAGAGCGTGGACGTTACGAGCGCCCTCATTACGTTGGAGTATTTGAAAAGTTGGAGTAATTTAACGTGACCGAACTTGAGACGCTGGACGAACTTGAAAGTTCTAAACGCCGCCTGCTTAGCGCGGGTGGGAACTTAAGCCATAAGCGCGTACAAAGCGAGTTAGCTAAGGCGGATGCGCGCGCGTTGAACGAGGTGTCCCGCGTCAACGCGCCCAAGTACAAATGGGTCAGCGATTTAGTCGGAAAGTTAATCTCTGGCATCGCCCTAACCTTCTTCACGCTGGTGATGGTACTCGGACTCTTTATAGCGCTCCTCGCCATCCCCGCCGCTGAGTACGCCGCCGTTTATGAGGGTCTGTACTCGATTAAGCCTGACGAAAATATCGCGGCGCTAACCACGCTGGCGCTCTTTCTGGGGCTTTTAGTTCTAATGTTCCTGCGCCACGTTTGGGAGGGCAACCTTGACGGCGTTCAACCGCCAACCACGCTGCGTTATGGCGCGGCGAAGCTGCTTCGTTGGTTCGGGCTGGAACGTATTAACTTCCTGAACCGTATTTTCCGCCTTGACACGCTGCACGCTCGAACAAGAAACGAGACGAATTACTTACGCATTAGCTCCACCCTTTTTACCGTTGAAGCCGTGATCGTGCTAAGCTCAGCGCTGGCGCGTCTGAGCACCCTACTCACGTCCTACGGCTCGAACCCGGCTGGTGAAGCCTTAGAACTTATTCGCTCGCGCATCACCGCGACCGAGGTGATCACCACCTGCGTTACGATAGCGCTCGTGATTGGGTTAATTCGAATGCTCGATCTCTTCGTCCTATTCATCTACGTCAGCTTTGTAAATTCCGCCGGAGCGCTCTCATTGGGAAAAGTTCAAGCGCTGGACTCCGAGGCGCTCTATATCGAGTTGCGCGAACGTTATCAGGCGGAGGCGTTGAACGACCTGTCTCTAACGTTGGAGCATCAGAACCGGAACAAACCCGAAACGTTACAGGGGTAAGTAATAGCGACGTTAATGCGTCTATACTTGAGTTAGTAAGAGCGTTGGAAGTTCAAAACGAGTTACTTCAAGCGCTGGTAAGTGGTAAAACTTTGGTAAGTTTACCAGAAACAAGAGAAGAAGTGGTAAACTTACCAGATGAACTTACCATTTACCAAGTTAAAGCGGGATCGAAACTTGAGCAGGCAATCTCGGTCTTGACTTTACACCCTGAAGCTGCTAAACTTTCAAATAGGAAGTTAGAAGCGAAATACGGTATTGGAAGTTATGTACTCTGGGGTCAGGCGAAGAAGGTTTTAAATGGTCAAGCGTCAGGTTTATAGTTCTGAAACAGGCGCGTATCTACGTACCGAGGAAATCCCGCTGCCGCGCTGCGGTGTAGCAGTATGCGTGAAATGTGGCGAGTGCATTACGTGCCACGCGGAGGGGTGCTATTACGGCGGCGTCTGGTATCCTGAGCACGTCTGGATCAGCTACGACGATGCGCTGATGGTCAGCGTTTCAACGTTCGAGTCCAACCTGGACATGCTCGGTTCTGAACTGATCACGCACCGCTCTAAATTTCCCCCGCCCAAGCTGCGCACCCGACGCGGGAAGCTGGTTAAATCCGACTTTGTATATGTTCGAGGAGGCTAAAGCGATGGAATGGATGGCGCGAATTCGACGTATGGACATTGGCGCGTCAATCGTTGAGAGGGATTTGGCGGTGGGGCGCTTAACGAGTAACCGCTTTATCGTTCTCCGAGATGGTGAAGTTCAGGACTTTGGTGGGGATCGTTCGAAAGTTGGACTGGTCGTTGCTAGAGTTTACGAGGCGGTGACGGGTGACTACGTTACTGCCCCTTGCGCGGATTGTGGCGCACCGCGTGAAAATCGTGCTTACTGCCGCGCGTGCTACAGTGCTCGTGTTCAGAAGTCGAAACGGGGTGAGTAATTTGCTTGAGCGCGGCTTCCAGATACGTTACGCAACTGATGTGGACGTTCCAAGCGTTGTAGCGCTAATCCGCGCTCAGGAGAAGCGCTTCGCTGGGTCATTAGGCGCACCGCATTACCCGTCGTTGCGTAAGGCGGTCACGGAAAAGCGTTTACACGTTGCGGAACTTAATGACGTGGGTATCGTGGGCTACGTTGAATACTGGCGACGTCGTGACGGGGTTCAGACGATCTACGGATTAGCAACCGACCCACGTTTTGAGGGTTTAGGGATTGGACGTAATTTGCTTTATAGCGTTGAATGCCCCATCCGCCTTAAGTGTCCGCAGCTAGTTAATGTTGATAAGGCGAACCCCGCGAATGCATTTTACGCTAAAGCGGGATTGAAGTTAAGTGGTATAGACGCTACGCGCGGCGGTAAAACTTTGAACATCTGGACGTTAAATATTTTGCCCGTTTTAATTCAGGGTGGAAATCCTAAAATTCCTGAACTTGCCCGTGCTACAGGATGGGCGTATGGAACTCGTTCGAGCGAAAAGCCGCGTGATTGGTGCTATCAGGTGGATTTGAAGTTTAGTGAAGATTGGCGCGCATTCAACTGGGCGCAGTACTTAAACAAGGTTCAGCGCTGGAAACCTGTTGCAGCATTAGCACTGGATTACTTTGAGCCTGAGCAATTACCCACTTTATTAACTCAGATTGAGGATTTAAAGGCGGTCGGAGTTCTACGTGTACTAGTCTGTCCGAAGTTCGATGGCGCGGTTAAGGATATTCCGCTGGATTGCGTGGTAGCGGTAAGCGTACCATCTACTTACGCGGGCTTCGTGCCCGACTTCACGGAGCTTAAAGGGCGCAAAGTGCATCTACTCGGTGGTAGTCCGCCCAAGTGGTTCGGCTCAAAACGTGGACAGAAGAACCGAGTTGGTATTATCGAGAAAATCCGCCATGGTGGGGGCAAAGTTATCAGTGTGGATGGCAACGCGCATACTAAAGTTGCAGCTTTGGGTGGTATCTGGCTTGAGGGACGTTGGTTTTTTAAGGTTAAACCCCTTGACCTGTACGAGTTTGCGCGGCGGAGTGGGCTGAATATTCTTGAGGACTTGCATAAGTATTCAAATGGAGAACTTGTCAATGAATGAGATGCGTAACCTTAATCCGTTTAACGAAGTTACGAATGGCGTAGTAGTTGTGAAAGGCAGCTTCGCCTCAACCTACCCGCACGACCGTAACGTTTATAACTTTCAAGCCAGATCGCTTTACTTTCCCGACGTAATTGGTTGGGGCGAAACCGCTGACGAGGCGGTTCAGAACGTGAAAATGCATCTGCGTAAATTTCATGGCGAAGGGGTGGAAACGTAATGGAAAGTTCCGAAAGTTACTTCATCCTGACGCGCGTGTTCGCGCGCGGAACGACCAAGAGTGAGAACGTTAGTGCGCGGCTGGACGTTCCCGACGTGTGGAAAATGTTCAAGGTGGATCAGAGCCTCATGCTTATTAAGTTTACGGAACGGATTAGCGATGTATGGCTGGGGCGCGAGGACTTGGAGTATTACGTCACCCGCGAGGACTACTACAAGTCTTTAGCCGATGAAGCCGCAGCGCAGTACGTGGAAGGGTTGAACTCGTGACACTCGGAACGCTCACGAAGTTACAAGTTGAGGACGTTGAGGCGCGCAAGCTGATCGCGTTCCAGCAGGGCTATCGGGACGCCAAAGCGTCAATCGCGCCGCGTCCGCACGATAGCGAGTTCCCAGAGCGCTACCGTGTGGGGTGGTTGGCGGGGGATAAGTTTAAACGTAATATGGAGCGGAGGCGCATCGAATGAGCGAAGTGGATCTTGGAACGATTGAGCGTATTAACGTTATCGAAGATACAAGGTTTCAGGTTGCTAGACCCCCGCCTAAGTTGAGCGAGGCGGCGTTGACAAAGTTGATCGTAGACACGCTCAGGTTGGAACGTCGGACGTTCGAAACGCTCTACGACACAGTGGTGAAGTTAGCGTTCGATCAGTATGGCGTGATCGTGACGTTGAAAGGTTTCAGCGCCGCGTTCAATAAGCTGCAGCAGGGTAACCAGGTTACGGACGAGACGGAAACGACCGTGTATTTCAAGCTAGGAGCGACGAAGCGTGACACTTAATAAGGTTGGAACTTAATGCGATTCAGCGACTCAGATATTGATACGGTCAACCGACCCACCGAGCAAGCTTGTTTCGCTAACCTGGCGCGTGAAGCTAAATTACGCGCTCAGGTTGAAGATGCTCAACTTACCAAGTTTGATTTGAAGCTGTGGAAGAGCGACCGCGCCGGGCTTCAGCTTCATCAGATCGCGCACCTGTACGGTCTAACTTTAGAGTATGTTCTCTCGCGCTTGAACGCGATCAGCGCGGCGCTGGAGCTTGAGACGGGCGCGTACCGGATCAACTTTCACGAGCTTCATCATGGGCTGGGAATGTGGACAATGTTTGATACTGCGGAAGGTGATTAAATGAGTGAAGTTAAGCGTTACGTACTCGAAGGATTTGAGGATTTTCGCGGCGACTTTGACACGGGGATTTACTTGGTCAAGCCTGTCGTTGCAATGGCTGATAGCTCTACGATTGAGAACGTTGTCGAGGACTTCTGTATCGACGCCAGTTTGGGCGATGAGTGGACGAACGATGAAGATTTAGACCGCCGCGCGATTCAGAGTTGCTTTTATAAAGTTCGTCAAAAGAAACAAACGCCCAACTTTAAATACTTTCGCGCGGTCGTTGAGGTTCCACCCTATGACGAGAACGCGCAAGACGTTTATACTATTATTGAAGCTGAAGGGTTTTAGCGTGGACGAGTTTGAAGAGACGCAGGACGATGCGCCTGAAGTGCCGCGCGTTGAGGTGATCAACTCGCTAGCCGAACTGAACGTTTTTGCGCTCCCGCGCGATATAAATTATGAGAGTTACGTCGAGTTGCTCAACTTCCTGGCGCTCCATCCTGACGAGGCAGTTTTGTATTGCGCGGGTTCAGGCGGTGACGTGGACTACGGACTTGCCAGCGTTGACCTCATTCGCAAACACGGCAAGGTTACGGGTATCCTCGTTGGCGCGGCGTATAGCTGTAGCAGCGTGATCTATGCAGCATGTTCCAAGCGCTACGTCGGTCGCTACGGCTTTCTGGGCGTCCATCGTCCTTACATTAACGACACGCATGGGAACTCTACCCAGCTAAGTGGACACGGTACAGGCTTGAGCATCAGTCATCGCCAGATGGTTGAGGTCTATGTTGAGGCGTCTCAGCGTGATTCAAAGTGGTGGAACGATAAGCTGAATAAAACGCGCGAGGGCTTCTTTACGCGCTTGAACGCGGAGACACTTGTAAGCATAGGCATGGCTAGCGCGTGGAATTTTGAAATTAAAAAGGAAAATATTTAATGAGTGAACCTATTAAGTTAAGTGCGTCGAGCATTGGAACTTACTCTACCTGCCCACGCCGCTACTGGTATCACAAGTTAAGCGGGTTAGAATCGCGTGATACTACGTCGAGCGCTCTGGATCGGGGCAGCTTGTTTCACGTTGGCATGGCGGCAGCGTTGCGACAGACCAACCCAAAGCTGAATTTGAAGGTTGCTATTGAAGCGATTGGCGCCCTTTACGTTGCCGGAACGGGTTCGGTTACGGAGCGCGATGAGGCGGTTGAGATGGTTAAGTATTTTGCTGAGGACATAGGTATAAACGTCCGTAACTTTGCATATAAAATTAATGGCGTCCCGGCTGTGGAGCTAGAATTTGACGAAAATTTTGGCGATTTTAACCTGCGGGGTTCAATTGACGCTGTAATTCGTGATACGGATGGACGCACGTTTTTACTAGACTGGAAAACGAGGAAGCGTCATTACGAGGATATAGTCGTTCAGAACGACAAACAGCTTGCAATTTACGCTGCAATCCTTAAGCGTGAGGGTATTGAACTTGATGGGGCGCTTCAGATACAACTTAGTGCGCCGCCTCAGCCGCTCAAGTTCAAGGTTGATAGCGACATAAGCCTAGCGTCGAGTTTGAACGAACGTTCAGCTAAGACAACGCAGGCTATGTTTGATGAGTCTATCGCGCATATGAGCGCTTCGGAGCGTTTACTCGCGCAGATGAAACTCGGTAATAAGGTTGCGCCGGATACAGACTTTAAGAAATTGAGCTTCATCGACCTGAATGACGTGGACACCATGTTTGAAACCGTTCTCAAGTGGGGGCATCGGATCGCTCAAGAGAAAGAGTTTTTGCCTGTCATGGATTCGTGGGTGTGCGGGTCATGCTCGTTTTTAACAGAATGCAGAGCAAGTTTAAAGGGTAAGAAAGTTGACTAGTGGCATTTATAGAATTGTTAATACTTTTAATGATAAGTGTTATGTAGGGCAAAGTGCAAATTTTATTAATAGAAAGAAATGGCACTTTACTAGATTAAAGAACAATAAACACGCCAATAGGCACTTACAGTTTGCATATAATAAGTATGGGGCTGAGTGTTTTGAGTTTGAAATTTTGGAGGAAGTTGCCCTATGTGGTGATGTTGTAGTCGATAGGGCTAATTTGTGCGCTTCTGAGCAGAAATGGATCGATCAGTTTAGAAGTAGCGATGACGATTATGGGTATAACATTCTCCCTGCGGCGGGGTCGAATTTGGGGTTTTCTCCCTCTGATGAGTCTCGATTAAAGATGAGTCGCGCTGCAATGGGTCGTAAAGCTAGCCAAGAAACACGTATTAAAATGAGCAACGCGCATAAGGGTAAAAAGATGCCCCCTGAAGATGTAATAAGGCGGGGGCTGAATCGCAGAGGTTCTAAACACACAGAGGAAGCGCGTCTCAAAATGAGTTTGGCGCATAAAGGTGTAAAACTATCAGAGGAGCGCCGTCGAGGGATTATTGAAAGACTAATAGGGCATTTCGTTTCCGATGAAACACGCGAAAGAATATCTAAAGCAAATACAGGTAAAACTAGAACGGACGAGCAAAAACTTAGAATGTCTCAAAGTCGTACTAGAAGATACTTGGTTACGTTTCCAAACGGAGACACGGAGGTGATAATCAGTATGGCTAAATTCTGCGCTGAACATAATTTAACTGGTACTTGTATGTCTCGTATACTTTCGGGCATTCAAAAACAGCATAAAGGTTTTAAGATTGTACGGTTGGAGGACGCTTCAGATGCCAGCGCCTCAACCTGAAACATGGCTCTGCCCGTGCTGCGCTTTGAAAACGTT
>ERZ869921.934-NODE-934-length-14157-cov-3.804354_pt1 | contig 14157 bp, 19 predicted proteins | sample MGYA00579310_ERZ869921 | MGnify/ENA primary metagenome ERZ869921 (study PRJEB32216, sample SAMN09231816) | wastewater metagenome | place: USA: Maryland | collected 2016-06-21 | study: EMG produced TPA metagenomics assembly of the PRJNA472060 data set (Reclaimed...
TGGGTGGGGTGTCGCCCCAGCCGGTTGACGACTGCCGGGCCTTGGCGATGTACATCATTGCCCAGCACATCCTCGTCAAGGACCATTTCGCGGGCCGCGATAGGCTGATGTCAGTGACTGCGGTAGGAAATACGTTCCATCGGTCCGAGCGGCTTACATCAAGATCCATTGCCAAGGGCTGCGGGATGCTGGAGCAGGAATGCTTTTCACGGATCTACGCCGATGCCCTCCAAAGGATCGAAGCCAATGGCGTTGACCTCTGGCGTCCACCACATAGGACCCTGTGCAAATGACGCCGATGTTCTCAGTGATCATGCCCAGCTACTTGGGATCCTACAACGGAGCCGCAAGTGGACGTGAAGAGAAGTTCATCCGGGCCGTGGAGAGCGTCATTGACCAGACCTTCAAGGATTGGGAACTGATCGTCGTGGCTGATGGCTGTGAGCGCACGCTGGACCTGTTGAACGAACACATCGGGGACCGCAGGGTACGACCCTTCCTAATCGAGAAGACCGAGCTATGGTGTCCCGGCCCAAGGAATACGGGTATCCACCATGCACGGGGTAAGTGGATCGCCTACTTGGATACCGACGACCTGTTGGGTCCAGACCACCTGTCGAGCATCGCGGCCAAGCTCACAGATCAAATGCAGTGGGCCTACTTCGATGCCCTGTGGTGGAACAAAAAGGCGGGATCGTTCCAGCCTAAACCAGTTGAGATCAACAGGTGCAGCCACCACGGTACGGCGAACATCGTCCACCGCAACAACGGATACCTGTGGCCCACCCAACGCCGGAACCGGGACGGCAAGCTGGACTATGGAACGCAGGACTGCGCCTTCGTGGACGTGCTGAAGAAACAGCCCGGACAGAAGATCCACGCCGGGGAATACCATGTGTGCCACATACCATCCCGCGTGGCCGGGGCTTACGAAGTATGAGGATCCAAGCCATCACAAGGAACAACGGCTTCGGCCTCTCCAAGGACATCACCGTCCTTCAGGAGGCCCTTGTCGGTCACGTCGTGGAGTTCACCGACTGGCAGCGCCCGCGCAACAAAGGCCATTGGGACTGGAATTTCCACTTGGAACTGGTCAACCCCACGCAACTGCGCACCGCAACGGTCAACGCTTTCGTGCCCAACCCCGAATGGTTCTACCCCAAGTGGATGCCCCATCTGAAGTCCTTCGACATCGTGCTGGCCAAGACACGGGACTGCGAAAGGATTTTCAATGAGCTGCATCACAACGTGGTCTACACAGGATGGACCTCGCCGGACCCCGGATACACGGTGGACTATTCCCGGACCGCCCTCGTTCACGTCGCCGGAAAGTCGATCATGAAGGGCACGCAGCAACTGATCGAGGCCATGCGCCTTGTGGACGTGAGCCTTGACATAGTGGTGGACCGGAAGATGAACGCACCTGCCAACGTCCGCCAACACATCCTGCCCAACAACGAAGCACTGGCCGCGCTGAAACGCTCTCCGATCCACGTCCAGCCCAGCACTTACGAGGGCTTCGGCCATGTGTTGAACGAGGCCCGCGCCATGGGTGCGGTAACCATCACCACCGACGCTAGGCCCATGTGTGAAGTGGCGGAAGCGGAGTACACCATTCTTTGCCCCGTGTCACACGACAGGATCAAAGGTTTGGCCACGGAAAGCGTTCCGGACATCGCATCGCTTGCCGATTGTATACGCATCGCCGTTGACGCCTTAGCCCACGGACAGAAGCTCGGAGCACTGGCACGCGCGGCCTATGAACGCGACCGTGTGGCCTTCCATGAACACATCAATGCACTGGTGAAATGAGCACGATTCTCGTCAAGTACCCCTCCCGATCCCGCCCCACGCGCTTCCTCGAAGTGCTTCGGGAGTGGGTACGCATGGCCGACGACCTGTCACAGATCCACTGGCTGTTCAGCTTCGACCATGACGACGACAGCATGGCCGGAATAGGCAAGTATATCACCGACCTCGGCATAGACGCCACGATCGTGCGGGGCACATCCAACACCAAGGTAGAGGCCATCAACAGGGACTTCCAACACGCGCCGCCGTGGGACATCGTTCTGGTGGTGTCCGATGACATGTGGCCCAAGGTCCAAGGCTGGGACACCATGATCCGGGCGCGGGTCGCTGAGAACCCCGACAGCCTCATATGGTATTTCGATGGCAAGCAAAAGGACATCATAACGCTTCCGCTGATGGACCGCGCTTACTACGAACGTGACGGCCATGTGTACGACCCGCGCTTTGAGAGCGTGTTCTGCGACAACCTGCAAACAGACCTCGCACGGCATCGCGGCCGATTGGTATTCATCGACGCCGTACTAGCGGAGCACAGGCACCCGGCTAACTTCTCAGAGGTGAAGAAGGATGCGCTCTATGAGCAGAACGAGACCCAAGCCATTTGGGACCGTGACCAAGCGACCTACCATCAACTGCGGGATGAAATGGGATTGATATGAACGCACTGGAAGCATTCGAGGCCCTTCGCCACAAGTCAAGGGTAATAATGGAGCGACACGACTGCGAGATACATCTACGGGTATTCTCTCCCGACCAAGGCGTCATCGGGAAAATGAAGTGGCGGCGCGGCAGTGGTGGAGAACGCGGAATGAAAGCACACGGGACCGTGAGTGTTCCGGGGTTTGAGGAAATGCGAATAGAGGAGGAGGTTTATGAATCGTACATGACCATCATTCGCGACAGGACCAAAGAGCGAATGAAGCAAAGGGCTCAGGCTGAAGTCGAACTCGTGAAAATGATGCTTGCATGATCCGCCACAGTCAGAACAATGAGCAGGACCTGATCCTCGCCCACTTCGGACCCGCGAAAGGCGTGTTCCTTGATCTCGGGGCCAACGATGGACGCACCTTGTCCAACACCCACGCCTTGGCTTTACTCGGATGGCAGGGCGTATGCGTGGAACCATCCCCCACAGCCTTTGCCATGCTCGAAGGGTTGTACCAAGGCAACGACTGTATCGAGTGCCACAACGTAGCGATATGCGACGGCAACGGACCTATGATCCTGCACGAGAGCGGGAACCATATTGGAAGGGAGGACTTCGCGCTATTGTCCACGATCAAGCCCGTGGAACTGGACCGCTGGAAAGGGACCAAGGAGGTGTTCGTGCCGACCTCTATTGAGTGCGTGACGTTCGCCGAACTGCTCAACAGGTCCGCGCATTCCAAGTTCGACCTGATCTCCATGGACATTGAGGGTGCGGAATGGGATGTGTTGCAACAGATCGACCTAGAGGCCGTGGGGTGCCGGATGTTGATAATCGAGGTGAACGACCGGGAGCCTAAGCCATACGTGGACTACTGCGCACGCTTCGGTATGCGGCTGATGACGCGCAATGGCGAGAACCTGATACTGACCAAGTGACGCCAGTTCTCTCCATACTCATCTGCACCATGGACAGCCGCAAGGCCAAGTTCGATTCGCTGATAGCGGACCTTAACGCCCAGCGCAAGGATGATAGTGTGGAGATTCGGACCCTTGGTGGAATAGCCTATAAGGATGGAGGTCCAACCCGTGGGGCGAAACGACAGGCGCTGCTCGAAGCCGCCACCGGTGACTTCATCGTCTTCCGCGATGACGACGACCCCTGCCCACCTGACTACATCGAGAGCATCCTTCCGCATTGCATCGACGGCGTGGACTGCATCGGCCATCTGTTCGACTGCTACGGTTACGTGCGTGGCAATCCCAAGAAGGTTGAACTTGCGTGCGTATCCAACAGGTTTACGAACTGGGCGGAGCACCACAACTCAAGCCTGCGATACACCCGCTGTCCGCACCACCTCGTACCGGTCCGAAGGGAGCACGCCCTAACCGCTGGATTCGACCCCAAGATGGACAACGGAGAGGACTTTGCTTACTCCATGCGGCTGCAAAAGCTGGGTGTACTGCGCAACGAAGTGTACTTGGACAAGGTGCTTTATACGATTACCCACGACCCCAATAAGAAGGCAGGAACATGAGCAACGTGATCATCTGTTCAGGCGTTGGAGGCTGGTACCCGAAGGGCGTCGAACGCTTGGAACAAAGCCTGAAGGACGTGGGATGGGGTGGATCGGTCTTGACATGGAAGGACGAGTATCCGCCCGGCTCACCGCCGCACCAAGCCAACCCCTATGCGTTCAAGCTCTTCGCCTTGGAAGAGGCCCGCAGGCAGGGCTTCCGAAACGTGCTGTGGTGCGATAGCTCGGTGTGGTCGGTAAAGAATCCCGAACCCATCTTTTCGATCATCCAGAACCAAGGGTACTACCTGTGGGAGTGCGGGTACATGTGCAACTCGTGGACGAACGATGCCACGTTGCAAGCCTTCGGAGTATCGAGAAAGGAGGCGTCAACGATCAAGATGATATCAGCGAACATCATGGGCTTCGACTTCGAGCATCCAACGGCAAAGGCGTTCATGGACCGCTATCGCTGGGCCTTCGGGCAGGGCCTGTTCAAGGGGCCGTGGACCCGGCAGGAAGGCGACCCCGAACCACCGGACTACTTGGGCCATCGACACGACCAGAGCAGCGCGTCACTGATCGCCCACGAACTCGGAATGAACATCGAAGGCTGGGGTGTTAACTGCCAATACATGCAACGGAGCGACCTTTCCCGCATGTCGCTAACGATAGTGCTCACACTCGAAGGAATGTAACCATGAAACTAGCCGAAGGGACATTTACCGGCCTCCATCCCGATGAGGTGGAGCTATTCCGAACCCACCTCAAAGGAGTGAAGGGAACGGGCGTGGAGATCGGATGCCTTGATGGGTATTCGAGCGCCGTCATACTGGATGCCTCCGAACTGCACTTGACCTCGATCGACCCGTTTGTCCCTGACAGCATGGAGGCGTCCTTGATCGGGAGTGCAGCCAAGTACGCGGCCAACGTTGCGCCATACGGCAAACGGGCGCACCTGATCGGCGACTACTCATTCAACGTGGCGAACATGGGCGTTCGCGCAACGCTTGGCTACATGCCAAAGCTGAAAGACGGGATCGACTTCCTGTTCATTGACGGCGACCATACATGGAAAGCCGTTGACCAAGACTTCACGGAATGGACGCCGCACCTCAAGTCCGGAGGTACCCTAGCCATCCACGACGCCCGAATGGGTAGGGAAGGCGGGGCCAACTTCCACGAAGGGCCGTCACGGGTAGCCCGGGAGCGCATCTTCGGCGACCCCGCGAATTGGGAAGTGATAGGCGAAGCATTCTCACTTGTAATAGCCCGTAAGCGATGAAAGCCTACGTCGGACAAGGGGTTTATTGCAAGCCGGACATGACCCCGTGGATGGCCTCGGGCATAGCCGAGAACTTCCCGCCCGAAACGGTCGTGGATTGGTACTTGGAAGCCCCGGACAAGGACACTATCGACGCCATGGGCAGTACGCCCTTCGAGTATTCGCCGGACCACATCCTGGAACACGGTTGCCACCGCCATTTCATCCAACGGTTTATGGCCACGGACTGCGATGTCCTGATCATCCCCCAAGATGACAACCGTTTCCAGCGCCCGCTACTTCCGGACCTTCAGAAGCTGTGGGGCATCTACGGCACGGACCTCGGGTGGATCAGCGGAAGGGATGGCCATGGGTTCGGGTATGCGGACATGGTGTGCAGCCCGTTCAGCGACAGCAACGCCACGAAGACGGCGCTACCCATCGGGGAGCACAGGGAAGTCATGATGATGAATACCGGGCCCGTGGTGTACTTTCGCCATGTGATCCAAACCGTAGGGCCTCCAGACCCCAACATGCCTTGGTACTGGTGGTCGGACTACTCGCTGAAATGCCATAGCGCCGGGCTGAAGAACATCCTGCTGTCCATGGACTGCCTGCACGAGAAGTTCGGGCGCATCGGCAACAACCCCGGACTGTTCGATGACGCCTTGGTAGCTCGGTGCCTGAAGACCTTCAACGACCGCTGGGCATCGGTATATGGACGCAACCCCTTGTGATGGACGTTCTACTGATCCCCTGCTTCGCCCGCCCGGAACTCCTGCACGAGACCCTGCGCAACCTCGTGGCTACAGGTGACTTGGCCACGTTGCACGTCGTGTTCAAGCCCGACAGAGGATACCACCCGGACATCCACAAGGTCATAGCGATGTTCGACCTGCCATCATGGGAGGTGAAGCAGGCGCGGGTCTCCCACTACAAGATGACCAAGCAGAGCCTGAACGTCTTGGACGGGTACGTCTACGCGGCGACACTGACCGATGGCCTCGTGTTCATGGTTGAGGAAGACGTGCAAGTCGCAACGGACTTCTTCCGCTTCAACCGCGAACTGTTCAACCAGCATCCGGACCTCTTCGCCAGCATCAGCAGGACCAACACGAACCGCAGCGCCGAAGTAGCGGAAGACCCCGAAGCATACTACCTGTCCACGGGCGACTACTCGTCCATCGGGGTAGCGATGAAAGCCCAGACCATCCGCGAACACATAGCCCCGCACCTGAACGAAAGGTACCTTCGGGACTGCATTACCTACTGTGACCAGACCTTCCCCGATTCGGGCATCCCAAGGGGCCACGCCGAACAGGACGGCCTCATTCGCCGCATACAGCAGACCACGGGCAGGCCCACGGCATACCCACATGTACCGCGCTGCTTTCACGCCGGATGGTACGGCTATAACCGGTGGAACAAGATGCACCCAGCCGCGCTCAAAGGAACCTTGGAAGAGAAAATAGCCAAGGTCCAAGCCACGATCTACGACCAAGAAAGAGCACGCCTAGCCGCCATCAACCCCGGCTGGTACGCTGACAGCCAACCCGTAAACCTCAACATCAAACCATGGAAAACACTGAAGCAAAACCAGCCGTGAAGATCAACGGTTGGTATTATCTTGGATACATCTTGGTAGCGGTATGCGCCATCGCACTGACCGCCTCGGTCATCCAACTGCCATTCCTAATCTGGAACCACTGGTGAGCCTGAGCAAGAGATCGGTGGATGACCTTATGATGTACACCTACGTAACGGGTGTGCAGCAGGCCATGCCATCGGTATCGGTAGAGCGGGCTATCGAGAAGTTCATGGCCCGGTTCGGACACCACTGCAAGGAGTGCGATGCGGAGGCCCTGCGCAGCCGGTTCGTTCGTATGCAGGGAGAGGAGAGGGCGGAACAGGCAACAAGAAAGTGATGGTTGAGCACACTTCAACAGTCGTTTCAAAGGGCTCAGGCATCGCCTACACCCTGCACGCCAAGGAAATACCTGACGGGTGCAATGATTGCAGCGATGAAGGAACCGAACGCTACGTCACAGAAGAAGACCAAGCACGTTTCGACGCCTTTAAGCTGACTTGGGACGAGGAAGACGAGGACGAGGAAGATGATGATGAGGACTGCGGGCCATGGCCTACCGGAGTTCGTCCATGCTCAACCTGCAATGGAACAGGGAGCGTGAAGGGCAACGGGCCGCTATTCAAATGGAAGATGACGCTATGAGCAAGAAGGCAGGCGATAAGAAACCAAGCAAGAAGTCGGCTCCACCGGCTGTTGAGGTAGCACCGTCAAGCACGACAACGGTTGAAGCCGGGCAAGTAGTTGACGCCATAGAAGTCCAAGCAAAGGGCGGCCGACCGTCGATGTACTCGCCTGAAGTGATAGCTGAGATATGCGAACGCCTATCCAAAGGCGAACCAATGGCCCAAATATGTAGGGACGAAGGGATGCCAGCAGCCCGGACAATTCGGGAATGGGCACAGACGAAAGAAGACGTTTCCGCCGCCATCGCCTACGCACGCGAGGAAGGAGAGGACCAAATCGCGCTGGATTGCCTGAACATTGCCGACGACAACGGAAAGGACACGCGCATCTTGGAAGACGGTCGCGAGGTCACCGATGCCGATGTGGTGCAACGCGCCAAACTCCGCATTGATACCCGACTGAAGTTGCTGGCCAAGTGGAACCCCAAGAAGTGGGGCGAGAAGGTTGACGTCACCAGTGACGGCGAACGCCTCACCAACACCCGCGTGATCCGCCCGGCTTCCCCCGATGGATAAGCGGGAGATAGTCTACGACTTCAGCGACCCCGGCCTTTGGATACCCGCATACCACGGTATCAACAACAGCCGGAAGCGCTACAAGCTGCTCTATGGGTCAAGAGGGCGCGGCGGCTCCACCGACGTAGCCCAAGTCATAGGGATGCGGATGCTCGAAGAGCCGGTCAAGGGCATGATGGTCCGGAAGGTCTTCGAGGACATCCAAGGTAGCCAGTGGGAGACCATGAAGCTGTGGGCGCACGAACACAAGCTAGACGATGAGTTCCGGTTCCCCATTGCGCCACTGGGTGTCATTTGCCGGGTCACGGGCGCAAGGCTCATCGCTCGGGGCATGAACAAACCGGGCCGCGCGAAGTCCGTGCCGGGTCTTTCGCTGGCGTGGTATGAAGAGGCGGATGAACTGAACAGAGACGATTGGGAGCAGACCAGCCTTTCGATCCGTGGCGACAACATCGAGGAGTGGCTGACCTTCAACAGCCCATCGCGGGACCACTGGCTGCTGGAGGAGTTCTTTCCGGGCCACCACGATGACAAGGGCAAGTTCGTGCCGGACCTCAGCTTTGAGCGCGAGGACGGAATGTTCACCGATGTGCCTAGCCGCAACCCCGACGCGATCATTGTCCACGGTTGCTACAAGCACAATCCCTTCACCAAGCCCGCGTACATCCGCAAGCTGGAGGATATGAAGGATCGGTCGCCGGACCGCTACCGCACGTCGGGCCTCGGCTTGGTAGGCAGGGAGCAGACGGGCATGGAGTTCGTTCCCGACTTCCGGGAAAGCCAGCACGTTCGACCCACGATCTACGACCCGTCGCTGGCGCTGCACTTCACCATGGACTTCAACAGCGCCCCCTACATGACCTTGTTGGTGGCACAGATCAGGCATAAGGACATGGGCCGGTGGTCCGTTGACTTCCTCAAAGAGTACACGCCAAGCCATCCGCTGGCCACTACCAAAGCGGTGTGCGAGATGCTTGCCCGTGACCTCAGGGAAGGATGCTTCAAGGGCCACAACGCGGGCATGTTCATGTACGGCGACAGGTCGGGTAAGAACAAAACCAGCATGGCCACCGAGACGGTTCGCCACGACTTCGACCAAGCGGATGTGATACTTGGAAGGTGGATGAACAACGGGTCCGATAGGGTGCTCAGGTCCAACCCGCCACACGTCAAGGCTCGGGAGTTCATGGGCCACTGCTTCAGCGGGCGCATCCCCATTGACATTTCGTTCGACCCCAGCATGCACAACACCATTGCCGACCATGCTAATTTGAAACAAGGGGCTGACGGTGGTATCCTGAAGGAATACGCGACCGACCCCGTTACCAAGGTCCGCTACGAGAAGTGGGGGCACTGCGTACAGGCTGGCTATTACCTTGTGATCTCGGCTTTCAAGGAGAGCCACTATGATGATATGGAGGAACTTGCGGGCGAGGTGTGAAGTGGTTTCGGGCGGGAGTAGTAAATTCGGGGCATGGCAGTATCGCTTTACAACCCAACGGAAGATGCGGACATGTACCCAAGCATGGAAAGGGGAAAACTACTTGAGGCACTTGGTGCCTTGCGAAAAGTGTTCCTTGTGGCCGGAAAGGCGTTCGATGTAGTTGATATACTTGGAAAGCCGGACGAACGTCGTGAGGCTATGCGGGCGCTACACAATGAAGCAATCGCGCTGACCGATGATCTCGATAATGTTGAGGACTTGGAGGCTGTTTGGGTGAAGTTGGATGTGCTTCTTATCCGGATGGCTTCGACGGCATCGGCCAACAGTATCGCCGATCAACCCAAGGGAACCGGCTTCCGTCCGGCCAGCCACTTTGCCACCAACGACGAGCAGGGGAAGTACGGCCTGAGCATTGACAAGTCTTGGACCGATGAAGCCAAGGCAGCTACGGCCCCGATGTTGAGCGATGAGCAAATGCAAACCATGGGCATCGCGGATGTGACGATAGGCGCGTTCGGCCCATCGCCCAAGTTGGGTGCGCCAATGAGCGCAAAGGATGTGCGGTGGTTCTATCAGAAGTTGATCGCCAGCGGGGAACTGATCCGACGCGACCAGCTTGAAGCCGATACCGAAGTTGGTATTGATTGCGGCCACCATTTCCGGTACTTCAGTATTGGTCGGCACAAGTACAGCAAGAAGATCCCCGAGGCTGAGTACAACGAATTGCTTCGTCGCGGAGCCAAGATCGTTGAAGGATGAGCGGGAGAACGTGGCAACTATTCAAGATGGTCAACGGCGAAATGGTCGTGGACGACTTGGTTTCCGTGGACATCACGACCAAGGAAGAAGCACAAGAACTATTGAACAGTTACGGGCCGGAGGTTATTCGGGCTATGTGGGAGAACGGCGCTTTCCCCGGCCCGTTACCAACCGAAGTGAAAGAGTATTTCGTCCAGCTATTGCTAAACCCACCGAAAACGGATTAGGTTTGCGCCGTTGGCGCACTTGTCAACGCGAGGGGCGGTGAGCAGGCCCTTGTCTGCTCCACTTAACGCCCTTCGCATGTACGATTTACAACGTGCTTTTGATCTTTCGCGTGGCTTGGTGCTGAAAAAGACCAAGCACGGCGACTATGATCGCACCCAGAAACTTGCCCGACAGTACAAGGCTTTCGCCACGGGCGAGGACTTGGAATATATGCTCCGCAGGTTCGATCGCCTAGAGAGCGAGGAGGACTTCGAGATGGTGAACCGTATAGCCATCCAGATCACCAAGCCCATTGTGTCCACGCTGATGAACCCCGCCCGCAAGGTGTCGGGCGTGCGCCCCGTGATAGACAGGGTGGATTACGGTAAGCAGGACGAGAAGTCCAGCCTACTGCGCGACGAACTCAGCGAATGGTACGGCGGCAAGAGCGTGAGCGAGTACATGGCCACGCTGATCGACCCTTCGGACATGGACCCCAACGCCTTCGCCCTGCTGACCTTCGACCAGTTCGACTATCGGAAGACCAAGCCCACGGTGTTTCCCGTGAGCATCCCCAGCGCGAACGTCTGGGGATTCCAGTACCTGAACGGGGCCTTGGCGTACCTGTTCCTGGCCTTCGACATCAAGTACGTGACCAAACCCGCGAGCGTTGATCTCAGCGGCAAGGTTATCCCAGCGGAGACGGCCGACGGAATGCGGTTCGTGCTGTACACAGCAGAGCACCACATCGTATTCGAGCAGGTAGCAAAGGAGACCATGGCCACGGGGCCGAAGGGGGTGTTGATCGACGCCACGGGTAACGTCGTAGCATTGGCGGGCAACAAGGGCGTGACCTTCACCGACGCCGGTGGAGAAGCGGTCTACTTCCTGCGCAACGAGGGCGACATCGTGTACAGCGTGCGCTTTTATGAGCAGAAGAGCGGGCGCGTCCCGGCATTCAGGTTGGGATGCAAGCCCGATGCCCTGACCGAAGGGCGTACCTGCGTGAACAGGTGGGACGAGGCCGTGCCGTACCTGACCAAGATGCTCAAGCAGGTCCGTGAGGTTGACCTTTCCACGATCAACCACGCCATACCGCAACGCATTCAGTACGTGGGGCCGTGCAAGGCCAAGGACTGCAACAACGGAAGACTACCCGGTGGACAGGATGCGTGCAGTGTGTGCGGAGGCAGTGGAGAAGACACCATCAAGTCAGCTTCCCAGCACATCACCATCCGCAGGCCAAAGAATCCCGGAGACCCGATGTTCGACCTTGAAAAGCTCGTCCACTACGTGCGCAACCCGTCGGACGGGATCATGGTGCTCTACAACATCATGAAGGAGACCCGATCGGACTGCACCAAGGCAGTATACGGGTCCGACCTGTACAGCCAAGGCAACGTGGGCAAGACCTACGAAGAGGTGGCGGCGATGAACCAAGGGATGTACGATGCGCTGAAGCCCTTGGCCGATTGGTGGAGTGATGCCTACATGACGATCAACCACGTCTACGCGTCCTACAACGACAAGGGCAAGGACTTGGTGGTGATCCTGAAGATGCCGCGCTCCTTCGGCTTCGAGACGGCGGCAACGGCGTTCGCAGCGATCAAGGCAGCGAAGGAAGCCGGGGCCTCCACAACGATAACCGCCAACCTCAACAGCACGGCGATCGAGATCCTTTTCCGCGACGATAGCGATGCCTTGCAAAAGGTCAAGGTACAGGAATCGTTCAACCCCTATCCGGGGAAGGACGAGGCGACGGTCCTGTCGCTTATCTCAGGCGGGCAGGCCAACGAACGCAGCGCCATACTATGGACCGAAAGCGCAACGGTGTTCCGGTTGGCTGAAGAGAAGTACCCCGGTGACGTGACGTTCTACGACCTCACGGAGAAGAAGCAGCGCGAGGTCATCAATGCGATCGTTGACGACCTGATCAAAGAGAAGGACGAACGGGCGGCGGAAAAGGCTCCGCAGTTTGCCGGGGTGACGGGCATGGATCCTGACCCCAACGAAGACGATCCGAAGGTTGAACCAGAACCGGAGCTACGCGCGGCATGAGCAAGGGGATGTTCTTCTGCTTTGAACTTCGACCATACCGGTATGGGTTCGTGGTGAGTATTGGCCAAACCGACGCGGAGATCAAGGCGGACATGACCAAGATCGACCGCAAGCACAAGGTGAAGCGGAAGGCTGACGTGATGGACGCCCTGAAGAACCGGACACCGGGCTTCTGCGTGCTATGGGAAGCTGATTCGTTCATGTTCATACGGGACATGCCCATGACCGTTCAGGGCCAAGGTGTTGTTGCTCACGAACTGCTGCATGTGGTCCGGCATTGCATGCGAACGCGTGGCATCAAGATGAGCGGTCAAAGCGCAGAGGAGGCGCACTGCTACCTTCTGGAAGAGGCTTGGAATGAAGTAATGGGCCGCGTTGCTCGGCACGTCAAATGAGCGAACGCGAACTACAGAAGCTATTCCTTCGTCACAGCCGCGACCTTGACGCCCGGCAACGCGCAAGGATCCGCGACCTGAAGGGTTTGGAGCGTGACCTATTCGAGGCGCTGGTCCGCAAACTCACCGATGTCTTGGACGCGGGCGACGGCGTGATACGCACACGCAGGGGCAGCGCGTCCATCAACCAACTTGTGGACGAAGTGTTCCGGGCCTTGGACCGTGGCGGGTTGGGCCAGTTCTACAAGTCCACGACCTCGGACATGTTCGCCATCTTGGGCAACAACGACGCCTACAACGCGATCTTATTTACCGAGGTCAGCAAGGCGGGCAACAAGCGCTACCGCGAGATCCGTTCGCAGGTTGACAGGATAATGCGCGGCAAGATCGGGGTGGACGACAACGGAAGGGTGAAGCCAACTGGGCTGCTGGGGAAGTACTTCCGGTCGGAGGCCATGCGGACGGCGGTGAAGGAAGCCCTCAACGCGGGCATGGTCAGCGGCAAGCCCATCAACAAGCTCGTTCGCGAACTGGAGGTCACGATCAAGGGCACGCGCGTAATTCCAGGCGCTCTGCAAAAGACCTTGGAGCCGTTGGTATTCGACACCTATCAGCAGTTCGACAGGGCCTCCAATGATGTCTACGCCCAGAAGATCGGCCTCGATTGCTTCATCTACGTGGGCGGTCTGATCGAAACCTCGCGCGTATTCTGCGAGAAGCACAACAACAAGGTGTTCACCCGTGAAGAGGCCGAACGGGAGTGGCCCAAGGATAGCACCTTGCCCAGAACATCCAAGGAGAGGGCGTCCGGTGTTGTGATCGGCTACAATGCCACCGTGGACATGGGAAGGTGGAGGTGCCGACATCGCCCGCGATTCATTCCCCGCCTACTGGCTGAAGAGATGCGCCCCGACCTTCCGCCCAAGCCGAACAGTACGGCGAAATAGGTACTGTTCAATACTGAGGCCAGCACCCTTGGACCTTCGTGTCCATGGAAAGTGAGTTCGTCACCATACAGGACCGGAACGAGCCGTCCTTCACCCGCAAGGTCTCCCTGCGGAGCTTCAACGGGTGGCCCAAATCCAAGGACGTAGAGGGCGCACGACTGGCCCAAGGTGGCCGCCGGACCATGGTGATCGTGAGCGATGAGCAGGCGCAAGCCGAGCGCGTGAAGTCGCCGATCCGCATTCCTGAAGTGGTGGAACGGACAATGGCTGCGAAGGCCGAACCCGTTGCCGCTGTGCCGCAGCCAGCGGAAGGCGCGGACAT
>ERZ869921.935-NODE-935-length-14153-cov-11.012768_pt1 | contig 14153 bp, 21 predicted proteins | sample MGYA00579310_ERZ869921 | MGnify/ENA primary metagenome ERZ869921 (study PRJEB32216, sample SAMN09231816) | wastewater metagenome | place: USA: Maryland | collected 2016-06-21 | study: EMG produced TPA metagenomics assembly of the PRJNA472060 data set (Reclaimed...
GGCCAGTGGTGCGGAATGTCCTGCGCCTCGTATTCCTTCTCCCAGTAGCGCCCCGTCACTTCGCCGTAGCCGTTCTCGCGCAACGCAATCTCGCCCGCCGGCACGGAAACGAACTTGATGATATCAACCTCATCCTCAAGCATGAGCATGGCGCCCTGGCCGCCGAACAGGTCCAGGTACATTTCGTCGGCCACCAGCGCGAAGTTGGCGCGCTCCAGAAGCGCGTGTCCCTTGTCGCTGATTTCGCGCAACTGGTGTTCGATCTGCTGGCGTGCGTCCTTGAAACCGTCATCGCCCACTTGCTTGCGGATCAATCCTTCGAGCGCCGGTCCCACCTCCAGGTCGGCGTGGCGCTGGAAGGGTGGCGTCACATCGCGGCTCATACGTCCGGCGAAGCGGAAGGCGGCCTTCGTCGCGGTGCTGTCGAACACCTTGTCCATCACGCCACCGCGCTTGGCGTCGCTGCTCTCGCCCTGTTGCTGCATGATCGGGCGGCGACAAGGAATGCAATACTTGTAAACCTCGTCCATGAGCTGCGCCCAATTGCGGCGGGCCTCATAGGCCTTGGCCGAACGGCGCAGGAGTTTCTTGGTGTCGATGTTGGCCATCAGCCGCCCAGGGTGGGCTTCATGTAGCCCAGGGTGCGGCGGCGCGACGCCACGCCGGAGGAAAGCTCCGCCAGCTTGTCGGCTTCCGCGCGCTGCACGGCCGCCTTGTTGGCGGCGTCAACCTGTGCCGCCTGTTCGGCTGCACTGGGGCCTTGCGGCTTCACGCCACCGGTCAGCATTTTGAAAGTCTGCTTGATGCCTTCCATGGCAGCGCGCGCTCCGTCGATCTGTTGTCGGCGGGCACGTTATGGCGGTCTAGGACCGTGCAACGGTCAGGTGCAGAAATGGGCCGTCATCGTCGGAACCGGTCACACAAAAGCCGGAGAGCTTGGCCAGGCGCAGGCCTGCCGTGTTGCCGCGCGCCACATAGGTGCGCACCGGCTGATCCCCGGGCACGGCCGCCAGCGCATGCTGCATGAGGCGCAGCACGCCAAAGGCCTCGCGGGACCCGCGCAGCTCGTCAGCCGCCATGAACCACAATTCGAAATGATCCAGCTGGTTGAACAATCCGCCAGCGGCGCGCACGCGGCCATCACACTCCACCGCCACGGCAGCAGAGTTTGTGAACTGCTGCACGAAGGCGGCGAAGGCCTTGCGCGAAAGGCAGGGCTTCAAGGCCGCGAGATCGGCAAGTGTGGCTGGCCGGATGGTAAGCTGGTGGCTCATGTGTTGAACACGTTGAAGTCGGTGCTGTTGCCGCGCACCGGCATGTCGTCGTCGTCATCATCGCGCACGTCGCGGCCTTCGATGCGCTTGCCCTTCTTGGCCACGCCCTTCACCACGCCGGATATGCCGAACAGCCCCAGCACGATGTACTGCAGCGCGTCGTGCGGATTGCTCCATGCGTTCTTCTTCGGCTTCGCCGCGGGCACGGCGTTCTTGCCCGTGCCCACCATCTCGTATTTGTAATGGGAATTAAAACCCTTGCGCAGCATCTTGCAGCGGGGCGAGAGAAGGAACCCCTGTTCGGCAATCGGGCCGGGATTGTGGGTCAGCAGCTGGCGCACGCCATCATGGCGCGGCTCAAGCTCGTTCGTCTCGGCCGCAATGAAGGGAATGCCCAGCTTCTCGGCCACCGTGTCGGCCCAGGCATGGTCGCCCTGCTCCTTGTCGCCACCGGCAAAGCCCGCCGGGTCCACCGTCGCTGGTGCGCGGACAGTGAAGCCGGGATAGCGCAGCTTGAGGTAAAGTTTGCAGGCTTCACCAAAGGCCGTTGCACCGGTGCGCTTGTTCGGCACCAGCTCGTCAATCACACGCAGCTGGCCGGCATAGGTGTATTGCGCAATCACCATAGCCGGGCCGGTCACGCCCTGGTCAAAGCCCAGCAGCAGATCCAGCCCCGGCAACGGCGCCAGGTCTTCCTCGCTCACATGCTGGCTGTCGATGAACTCCGCATAGACAGGCATGCCGTCGCGGCTCGGGCCATATTGCCCGTCCACCATGCGCTTCACCCAGTCGGGGCGGTGCCTGTTCAATTCCGCCAGCTTCACATAGCTGGCAAGCGCCACGCCGGAACGGTTCTCGCCCTGCGGACTGCGCCCTGATGGTTGCTTGTAGAGGCGATGGCCTGATGGCCGCGTTTCCTCAAACAGCGTGTAGGTCCAGTTGTCCACGTCCGGCGGGTTCATGTCGCCCACCACACCGACGTAGTAGTTCGGCGTGCGGTTGCCCGCTGCATCCGTCGTGAAGGCCGTTGGCGGCAGCAGGCGTTGCGGCGGATAGCGCCGCTGTTCCACGCGGCCGATGATGTTGGTCAACACCTCCTGGCTCTGCGTGTCCATTTCGTTCATGTAGGCCCAACTGGCCTCAACACCTTTCAGCGATGCTTCGATATCGCCCGTCTCATCAAGCGCGCGAAACTCCATCTGAAGTTCCAGCGGCTTTCCGTCCGGCATGTCGAAGCGCAGCGTATGCGTGCCCTGGCGGCCGTGCGCACCAGACCAATCGCCCATGCCTTGCGGGAACCAGTCCCACCAGCTCTTGATCGTCGTGTCCCACAGCTTCGTGAAGGTGTCGCGGAACATGAAGCCGCGCCAGCGCCGGATGCCGTCGATGCACACCGGCATTTGCGATGCGCAGGTGAGCGCGTCGAAAAAGCAGACGTTGGTCTTGCCGGAACCGAACGGGCCCATGATGCCGCGCACCGTGTTGGCGCGGTCACGCAAGAAGGCCTCCGCCACCGGACCAGGTGGCCGATAGGTGCGCGCGTTGAAGCTCATGCCGCACCCCCGGCCCGCACCGTCGATGCCCCAGGCCCCGCGCCCCTCCGAACCCGTTTCCAATTTTTTACGGCCTGCCGTTGGGTGCGTGAAAAGGTCAAAACCGCACGGGGCGGCCCCTCATGGGGGTGCGCGCGCGACTTCGGGGACGCCCCCCCGGCCGGCGCATGGCTGGCGCGAAGGCCACCCCCCTCCTGCGCTACAGGCATGGCCGGATCGTGCGCCGCTGATTTCTGATCAACGGCGCTATTGCGATATGTCATTGTTTCCATTGTCAGTTTCCGTTTCATGAGGCGATTTGTCATGAGGCGATGCCGTAGCCTCGCTGCTAACCCCTTGATTTTGCTCGGAAGGGGTTATGTCCAGCGCGAAGGGACTGGCGGCCGCGTCCTCGCCTGCCCTGGGCGCGTTCAGGTTCACGATCATGAGGCCGCCCACGGTGCTGCCATCGAATGCCACCAGCTGCGGCATGGCCTGCAGGGTGTACTTGGCGACGAACTCCCGCGCCTTCTGCTGATGGTTGGCCGCTTCCAGCCGGGTGCAGATCAACTGCCGGGCCAGCTCGGCCACCGGCATGTCCGCCACCTGGGCGGCCGCAATGACCGGGTGCCGGTGCCGGGCCAGCACATACTCGGCCAGGGCGCGCGTGCTCTTGTTAACCGCACCTTTCGGCCGGCCGCCAGTCTGCACCGCCACGCCTTTCACAGGTTCAAACAGCGGCAGGGCTGCAATCGCGTCCATCTCCAGCTGCTCGGCGGCGTCTTCGATCTGGTCCGGCACATGCCCCGCAAGGGCTGCAGCGAGGCCGGTGGCTTTATCGGCCATTTCCACCCCCTATTTTACCCGGTTCCAGCCGGTTCCAGTTCCGGTTCCAGTCTTTTCCCAGTGTAGGCATATACTTAACACCCTCTGGAACGTTGGAACGATGGAACCATGCTTTTCCGCATGCGCGCGCGTGTGATCGTATGACGTAACATGGCGGTTCCACCGTTCCACCGTTCCACATGCTGAATTGTCCTGATTGCTCCGATGCTTAGGCTGGAACCGGGTTTGGCAGTGTCCGGTTCCACCGTTCCACCCCCAAACCCTACTCGCGGCGCGGATGGCTTTTCACTGCGCAGCTTAGGGTGCGGGTGTGGACTGCAACGGCCTGGTGCAGCCGCCGGGTTCAAGGTGGCTGAAAAATCAACGGCGCTCTGGCTGGCCGACGGCAGCAAAAACCCGGCTGGTGGTGGCCAGCCGGGCGCTGTCGGGTGTGGCGGCAATGCTCAGATCAGCGGCATTTCCTCAAGGTATCTGGCCGGAATGAAGGTGCCGCGCGCCTCGAACGTGCCATAGCGGGCCTTGGGTGCGGGGCACGCTCCCGTGAGGCGGCGCAGCACGCGCACATGGCGTCCATAGTCCCAGTCCGTGCCCCTGAAACGTGCAACGATCAGCGGGTGCCGGTTGGAAATCATGACGCCGTCCTGGTCGGGTGTGGTCATGCGGATGCCCAGCGTGGCGCAACTGCGCTCGGCCGCTTCGTTGTCGTCCATGGCCAACTCGATCATTTCCCGCACGCTGGTGTTGGCCATGGGCCCTGCGGCGTCCGGCACATGGCCCAGGATCTGCTCCAGGCAGCGGCGGGCCTCTTCTTGGCCGCCATCGGGTGCATATTCCGGCACGGGCAAGCCGACCTCCTGCCACAGGCTCTTGGCCCGGTCATGGCCGAACAGGTGGCGCGCTTCCCGCACCAGGGCGAGTTTGGCAGTGAGAACCGGCACGGCCTCGCCGGTGATCGGTTCCGGCGTGCTGGTGCGGGCCGGAGCCAGCTGGCCGCGGCGCCACTCCATGAACACGTCAATCACCATCTTGCGCACCTCCGGGGCTTTCGGGGTGCGGGCCAGCATGGAAATCACCAGTGCCTGGGCCTCATTCAGCAGGTATTCCATGCCGGGGCGGGACACGGTGTCCCGCTCTTCCAGTGGGGTTTGCTGTACGGCGCCGCAAACCTCCCCGTGCTGCCGTAGTTCAGGCTCGTTGCGCTTGATCAATTTGCGGATTGCGCGCTTTTCCGCGAAGTCCAGCACCTCGGCCAGGCGCAGATCCTTGATGCGCGGTTCGCCGTTGTAGGTCGTGAGGTCGGTCGGATGGAGGGAAAGAGCATTCATGATGCACCTCGTTACAAAGGTTGAAGGGCACCATCAGTGGCGGCTTACTCGGCCTCCGCTGGTGGCGGGGGCTAGTAACCTGCTGTAACACAGGCGGACTTCTTCGGGCTTTCGCCCTATCCGTCGCACCCCCGCCATATATGCGTCAGTTCCTCCGCAAATCTTTCGGGGCGGGTGTCCGGTTACAGTTTGGTGGTTACTAGCCACGGCCCCTTGTACTAGGCTCATGGTTAAAGGTCAATGAAGGGGGGGATGATGACGTGGCTGGCAGTATTGCTGGGCAGTGCAGCTGGGGCACTTTCCGATCCGACGACGTGGGCGGCAATGGGCGTGTGCGGAATTCTTGCCGCAGGGAAGCTGTGGTGGCTGTGGCCCCTGCCGGCAGCGGGTGTGCGGGCGGCCGTGATTGAACAGATCAACAGGGAATGGTGGCAGCAGATCGGCGTGAACCCATCTGATGCCGCAACGCGCATTTTCTTTGCCACGTTGCTGCTGTGCGCAGTTGCAGCTGCCCTATGCTTTGGTGTTCGCCGCCTGGCGCGGCGCTGATGGCAGCGGCCACACGTCGAAGCCGCGCTTGCGCAGGATCATGCGCAGCGTGGTGGCCACCAGGCGGTGGTCCCTCAGGCTGGGCAGCGTGAGGCGCAGGGCGCGTTCAAGCTCCTGCGTCTCGTCGCCCACACTGCCTTCAACGCGGGCAATGTCGGCGGCTGCTGGTGGCGGTGGTGGCAGTTCTGGTGTGTTGCTCATGTGCTGGTGGGCATGGCCAGGGCGGCGAGATACACGTCAAGCAGGGCCTGTTCCTCCTGTCGCGCGTCGGCGTCCTTCTTGCGCAGGCTGATGACGTTGCGCAGGGCCTTGGTGTCGAAGCCGTTGGATTTCGCCTCCGCATAGACTTCCTTGATATCGGTGCTGATGGATTTCTTTTCTTCTTCCAGCCGCTCGATGCGCTCCACCAGGGCGCGCAGCTGGCCCTGTGCAAAGTTGGTCTTGGTGTTGGTGGTCATGTCACTTGTTCCCTTTTAATTATCTGTCAGTTCTTTGATGCGGCCATCAATTTGCCACGCAAGATCCTCACCCACCACGGTGTCGCGTTGCGGCAAAAGGCCAAGAATGGCGGTGATGTTGTCATAGGCATGTGCCTTATGTTGTAGTTTGTCGATGTGCGCGCGCAGCCTTTTGATCTCGGCACTGGCACGGCGGCCCATTGCGATGAACTCGGCCGTGTCTGGCTGACGGACGGCTTTTGTCACTTGGTTTTCTTCGCTCATGTCACTTGCTCCTGTTTGGTCGTTTGCGAATTGTGTTGTGCTGCTGCAAATCATCGACGCACAGCCAGGCAATGTGGCTGGCTTTGCTTTTCGTCGCCTCACACGGCGGCTTGGCCTGCTGCGAGCAGGTACACATCGAAGTGCCGTTTGCAAATTTGCATATTTCGAACGCGATGTTGTCCTGTGCTTTTTCGGATACCTCATGCCTCACAGCTGCACCTCTTCCTGCTTGGGCTTGATCACTTCCTTTTCGGCCGGGCGGTTCAGCACCACGTGCACGTCGAACAGCACACCCTTGCACTTCACTCCGGTCACGCGGCCGGAACACAGTTGATAGGCGTCGGGTGGCGCCTGGCGCAGGGCGCCTGCCCACACGCCTGCTCCCAGCTCGCCCTGCCACTTGCTGCCCATGAACAGCTGCTGCAGCTGCGGATGCTGGTTGGGAATGAACAGGCCGTGGCGCGGCCGTGCCGGTGTTGGCTGCTGCAGGGTCAGGCCCGCCTTCTGCGCCATGGCCTTGGCCTCGTTGAATTCGATCTTGCCGCCGTAGAGGTGTTCCAGCACCTCGCCCATGGTTTGCTGGCCCCCGCTCTTCCAGGCCTCGATCTGCGTTGAGATGATGCGGTTCAGGCACAGGCGCCAGTTCTCTTCGGCGTCCTCGTATTCCGCCATCTGCTCCACGGCGAAGTGTTTGGTCCAGAAAGAGCCATCGGGGTCAAATTCCAGGAACGGCAGCTGCAGCCGGTGGGCTTCGTCAAAGGTGGTCGCCAGGTCGGCGCAGGTCAGCAGCGTGCCGAAGGTGTCCTGTCCACGGCTGTCATGGCCGGCACGCGCCAGCACCTGCCGGTAGGCCTGCCAGCGTTCAGGGAAAAGGTGCCAGCGGTCAATCATGATGCGCAGCAGTTGACGGCCGGCCTTGTGCAGCTCCCGGTCGTTCAGTACCGGCGGCGTGGATCCCTGCGGCAGTTTGAACAGGCGCAGCAGCGCCATGCGCGACAAGTCCTGCGGTTCAAGGGGCGGCGTGTTGATGGATGAGAAGGCAAAGCAGGAGCGCGCGTTGAACTGCGTGCCCTTGTGCGCTTCACCGCCGCGCAACATGAGGTCGCCCGATGCCGCAAGGCGGGCCAGTTCGATGATCGCCTTGGCGCGGCGGGGATCGGCCTTGCCTTCCAGCTCGTCCACGGCCACGGGCAACGCGTCGGATTTCAGCAGCTGGTAGATGCCTGCCGCCGTGGTGTCGGCCGACTTGATCAGGGCATTGCCCAGAAGCGCCTTGGGGATCGCCTGCAGGGTGGACTTGCCGCATGCCTTGTCGCCGGTGATGTAAACCGTCGGCCGCCAGGGCAATGCACCGCCGAACGGGGCGGCCGCAAGCCATCCGAGAAACAGAATGTAGTCGATATCGGGCCGCGCCCAGTTCCATGTTTTCAGAAGCGGTGCGAGAAGCGAGACGGGGCCGCGTTCGGCCACGGGCTTGTGCCACGGGTGCAGAATGGGCGGGCGCGTCATGTACACGTCGCCCAGCAACTCGCCCAGTGGCGAAGCCTGGCCATCGACATAAAGCCGCGTGCCGCAATGCAGAGCCAGGCCGCCATCACTCAGTTCCCATGCGCCACGGCCGCGCGCCCGTTCCACGGCGTTCCACGGCCCTTTGCGGGCGCAGGCCTCCATGAGGGTTTCGGTGACTTTCTCCTGTCGCCAACCCACGATGAGGCCTTCCTTGGAATGGCGCGGCCATGCCCAGTAGAGATAATTCTGCCGCCCCATGAACAGGCTGTTGATCGCCTTCTGGCCAAACTGGCCATATTCCAGCGCGCGCAACTGGCCCAGCGTGTCCAGGAACCAGTACACGTCACCATCAACACCCAGCGGGATCACCGGGCAATCGGGCGGCAGGCCCAGTTCGTCGGCGTCCCACTCGCCGGCCTTCACGCCGTCGCGTTCGTTGCCGGGAATGGGATCGCTGGCCGCCAGCTTTGCCAGCAGCTGCTTTTCCTCTTGGGCCAGCTGCTCTTCTTCGGCCGCGTCTATGGCGGCCTTCACGGCGTCGGGGCCTGATGGTGGCGTGCGGATCATCACATGCTTTCAGAAAGGATGGGGTGCGGCCGGGGCAGCGGGGGCATGCCGCCGGCCGCAAGGTCTGACGTGCTGGCTGTGCCGCGTCAGGCCTTTTTCTTTTTGTTTTTGACGGGCGGCGGCGGCGGATCGTCACCCACAACGTCGTCGTCGTCATCGTCGCTGTCTTCAAACGGCGTGCGCTCGTCGTCGTCCACCACGTCGCCGCCGGAAAAGCGGTCATCATCGGGATCTGCAGCACTGGCCGGAAGCATGGGCTTATCGGGTGCTGGTGCCGGGTCTGCCGGATCCGCGCCCAGCTCGGCTTCGCTGTCGGTGTTGGCGGTCACCACCTCAGCATGTCCCGCAACGGCATCGCCCTGCTCAGCGGCTTCTTGAACAGTGGTGACTTGTCCCTGCGCAGCAGGATCACTTCCAGCCCCGGCAACGCTGCTGGCGGAATTTGCGCTAGCCACAGAGGCAGTTGCTTCTTTGCCTGTGCTGCTCTCGCCCTCCGCACTGTGTAGCATTTCACGCTCATAGATCGTCCCCATGTTGTCGGCGTCGTCGTTGATGCTGTCGAAGCCACGGCGCGGATCGTGCGCGGGCTTCGGGTCTTCCTTCACCTCGGGTGGAATGAAGGCGGCGAGGATGGGCACGTTGGCGCAGTAGAGTGTCAGCGCCAGGCGGAAGTCATCGGGCGTGGAAAGCCACGGCGCCGTGTCGTCGCCGTACATGCCGAGGCCGCAATGATGCAGGTACAGGCTCTCGCCGGTGAAGCGGTACTGCTGCACCAGTTCGAACACGGCGTCGTCACGGTCGCCGTCGGCAAACAGTGTGGTTATCATCTCTGTGGCCAGCGCGTCATTGTCGGCCATGCTCATGGCCAGGTGCGCGGCGGTGAGCGCCGCATGGTTCTTGTCAGTGATCATCGGATGCCTCTCAAAAGGTCGTTGGCGTCTTTGCCCGTTGGCGAACGGGCCACGGTCACGCTGCGCTTCTCGCGCAACGCCTTCACACCCTTGTCGAACAGCTTGCGCGCCTCGGCGCTTGCGTCGTTGTCGGCAAAGATGATGACATTGGACACGCACGGGTGATCCACCGGCACGTGCCCGAAATTGCCCAGCGTGCCCGCCGCCCACACGCGATAATCCGGGCACGCCAGCGCAATCGAAAGGCCGTCCTCGATGCCTTCGGTGATCACCAGCGTGCCGGACACGCCCTTGCGCGCGGCCTCTTCCGGGGTGTCCTTGCCGCCACGGCTCAGGCGGATCACGGAACCCTGCCAGCCATGGGGCCAGATCTTCTTTGCCGCCGGCACGGGCGCCTTGCCGTTGCCGTCGGCTGCGAGAAAGGTGCGATGCACGGCGATGATTTCTCCCGCCCTGTCGGTCATGGCGGCAATGATGCAGGGCCATTCGGTGATTTCGCCGGTGCGCCCGTCCGTGTGCTGTGCCTTGGGCAGCAGGCGCAGCGCGCGGGGGTATGATGCCAGCTGCTGCAGCGCAATGCCGCGCGAAAACAGATAGGCCTCAACCGGCGTGTGTCTGATTTCCTGCTCGGCATGCAGCCACCAGCCCTTGGCCTTCTTGCGCTTCGTCGCCAGGTCTTCCGCCGCCAGGCGGTCTTCCTGTTCGCGGAAATAGCGGTCGGCCTTCTTCTTGGTTTCCAGCTTGGCGCGGTCAATGCCGTGGTCCCAGCCCAGCCAGCTCATGCACCAGGCGCGCACGGCCTTCATGTCATGCAGTCCGGCGCAGTGCTGCACCAGGCTGATCACGTCGCCGGCCTTGTCCATGGTGGCTTCATCCTTCCACACGCCAAGGCCGGTGCCCTTCACGCGGATCCAGAAGCTGCCGGGCTTGCGGTCGTCGCGGCGCGGATTGCGCGAAATGTAGTAGCCGCTCGACACATGGCCGCCCGGCGCCATCTCGCGCGCCAGCTGGTCGATGCGGCCCAGAAGGCCTTCGCGGATCTCTTCGAAGCCGGGGCCGTCGTGCTGGCGGGGTTCACGCGTCAACGTGTTCTCCCATGGTGTCCAGTGTCTGTTCGTAGGATCCCAGCCACTCGTCATAGTCGCGCATGTTCTCGTCGCGGCTGCGCGCCACGTAGGTGATCACGCGGTGTACCTGCTGGTGGCTCAGCTCGGCCACGCGGCCCAGCTGGGTGATCGGCACGCCGTAGGCGGTGCGCAACAGATAGATGGCGAGGTGGCGGCATCCGTTGGCCTGCGTCTGCAGCAGGTTGCGCTTGGCGCTGCCCACATAGGGCACTTGGTCCAGCACATAGGTGAGTTTCAGGCCGCTGCGGGCGCAGATCACGGCCAGCACGGTGCGCCACAACGCCTGCACTTGCGCGTCGGTTCGTTTCGTCATGTCGGTTGCGGGCCCTGTTGGCGGATCTGACGCAACACGAATTCACTGGCCTTTTCCTGCAGCTGCATCACGGCGGTGAGCGGCAGCGGGATCACCACATGCCCGCCGCCCTTGGCCTCGCCGGTGGGCACGACAAGTTCCAGGCCGTCGCGGCCATCGTCGCGCAGGAAGGGATGCAGGCGTGCCGTGGTCATTCCGCCTCCTCAAGGCGGAAGCCTTGGCGCTTGTAGCCGGTGATTTTGGCGGTCACCTTGGCTGCGGCGAGGCGGTCATGCAGGTTGACGATCGCGGCCTTGGCTTGCGGGTTGAGGCTGTCGAACAGCGGCAGGTAAAGCTCCTTGCCCACGTAGTCGTGTGCGTCAAGAAGTTCCACGAAAGCCTGCTGCTGTTCCGTCATCCGCACTTCGACGCCCGCGATTTCTACGGTGGCGACGGCGGGGCCGTCATCATTGGCGGCGCGGGAGGGTTTCGCGGCCTTCGGTGTCTTGTGCTTCTTGGGTGCCGGCAAGAGCTTCATCTGTTTTTTGGCGGGGCGCGGCGCGGCGGCGTCCAGTATCTCGCGGGCCTTGCGCAAGCAGTCCAGTTCTTCCTCGCGGGCCGCTATGATGTTGTCGATATGGCGCAGGTTCATCATGTTGATTGCTCCGTGGGCTTAACAGTTTTCTGGATCGTCATGTTGCAGAAGGCCAGCATGAGAAGTTCGGTCAGTGCCGCGCGTTGCGGCCGCGTTGCGCCGTTCCACAAGGCCTGCAGCTGGCGGTAATGCTCGTCGCCGCGCAGGTGCCGCTGCGACTTGATCCAGTCCAGCTCGGCCGCCATGGCGGAAAGCTCTTGCGTCCATTGTGCGGGGGTGAGGCCCAGCGCCGTGGCCGTGGGTTGAGTGCCGCTCATTGCCCTGCCCCTTCCAGGTGTTTCATTGCCTCTTCCAGGCGGCGGATGGTGCGGAAGTTCGGCATCCGGTCGCGGTGCTTGGCCAGCCGCTGGTAGGCCGACGTGGAAATGTCGGCACGCCGGCACAGGCGGGCCACGGAAAGGCCCAGCCCGGCGCGGCGGGTGTCGAGGTCGTCAAAGCGTTGCCGGGGTCCGGCCTCGCCTGTCATGCGAATGTCCATTGACTATGCACCTACAGTCGTGTGATTGTCACACACAGAAGGTGATTTGCGTGATTTGTCAAGTGGCGACACTCTCAAGGCAGGGATTGTCCACCGGCACTAGCGTCGCGGGCGCCATGACATTGATCAAACGCACTCCTGAACAAATCCAGCTGGACAGTGACCAACGCGATTTCCTCAACCGTGTGCTCACGCGCACCGGCTGGTCGCCCACGGTACTGGCGCGCAAGGCGAAGCTGGATCACTCCACCCTCTCGCGCTTTCTCACGGGTGGCCGCGAAGGCCACGCCCTGCGCCATTCCACCATTCGCAAGATCGAGCTGGCCTCCGGCCTGTCCTTCCTCGGGGCCTTGCCAATGGATGCGGCACGGCCTGCCCAGCCGGAAGGCTTTGCTGAGAGCGAAGCCACGCCATTGTCACTGTCTGACGTGGCCGATCCCGTGCTGGCCGCCGCCATGAATGGCCGCAACAATGTGGATCCGTGGCTGCTGCGCTCGCGCGCCCTTGAAAATCTCGGCTACCGGCCGGGCGACACGCTGCTGGTGGAACTGGGGGCCATGCCGCGCCAGGGGGATATCGTCTGCGCCCAGGTCTATGACTGGCAGAAAGGCAGCGCCGAAACGGTGTTCCGCTCGTTCCAGCCGCCCTATCTGGTGGCGCAGACCGGCGATGAACGCCTGCAGCGCCCCATGCTGGTGGATGACAGCCACGTGGTCATCAAGGGGGTTGTCACCCTCTCTTACAGGCAGCGTCACGCCGCCTGATTGCACCTGCAATTTGTGATTGTCACAGGGAAAAATGCCCTGCTGGTTTCACGTGTGACGCTTGTCGCGTGACAAGCGATTGACAATGTGACGTTTGTCACATACCCTCGCCGCTGATTTGCAACAGCATGGGGGTTCCATGAAACTGGTTTTCACGAAAGAAGAGGTCGCCGCGGCGCTTGGCAAAAGCCTGCGGCGCTTCGATGAGCTGCGCCCGGCCCTGGAAGGCATGGGCTTTCCGCGCCCGGTGCCGGGCCTGGGCGCCTGCTGGTCCATCCTGCAGGTGTCGCAATGGATCAACGCACCCCACGTCATTCCCGCCCCTGCATCCTCCCCGGAGGCGGTCACGGTGGGCGGCGGCGCCAGTGTCGAGCTGGCGTCGCCGTCTGCTGCCAACGTGCTGGATATCCAGAAGCACCTGGAAGCCCGCTATGGGGGCCGCGCATGAAGCGGGTGCGCAAGCTCTCGGCGGCCCAGCTGCTGCTGCTCTCTGAACTGGCGGATTTCGCGCCCGTGAAGCGCACCCGCCCCAATGGCTACACCAGCCGGCGCGGAACTTTCTTCGGCGTCCAGAACGTCACCAGCTGCGCCGCGCGCGGCCTGGTGGAAATCCTGCACGAAAACCCGGCCCGCGTGATCCTCACTGATGCAGGCCGCGCCGAAATCGGACTGCGCAACAGTGCAACACGGGGGCAACGCTCATGAACAAACACACCAATCCCCTGCAGGCGCCCAGCTTTGCCGAACTGGAGGCGCTGCTGCTGGACGCGGCGGCGCGCGCCGGCGAGAACAATGCCGCCGGGCGGATCAAGTGCCGCATGCTGGCGGGTTTCTATGTCGCCATGACGAGCAGCATCCGGGATGGGGAATGCTCGGGAGAGGCCGTCTTGAGAGGCGTGGTCTACGGGTTGGCCGCGACGGTCATGGTGGCAGGCAACCAGTTATCAGAAAACAGTGATGCGCCTCTGGCGGAGTGTCGCATGCTGCTGTTGAAGCGGGTCACGGCCTCCGTGCTGGAAACGATAGAGCGCGACGATGCAGCGAAGCTGGGCGCGTACGAACCCACGCCGGGCGGCCGCGCATGATCGTCAAGTGCGTAAGCGTCAAGTGTTTCCACTGCCAACAAGGATATCATCATGGCACCTCAGAAGAAGAAAACCATTTCACCCCGGCGCACGGCGAAGTCCGCCCAGGCCCGCGCGGTCATCGTGCGTTGCCGTTCCGCCAGCCCGCATTTCGGCTGGCTCGTGGCGAAGGCAGGCAGCGAGGTCACGCTTGAAAAGGCCCGCCGCATCTGGCGCTGGTTCGGCGCATGGACATTGAGCGAGGTGGCGACACTAGGCCTCGACACCACAAAGAGCAAGATCGCCGCGCCCACCACCGTCACCCTGCTGGATGTCATCGAGATCATCGACTGCACGCCGCAGGCTGTTGCCTCGATCGAGAGCGCAAAATGGGCAACGTGAAGCAAGCCCACGGCTACGGCTACGGCTACGGCTCCGGCGACGGCTCCGGCGACGGCTACGGCTACGGCTACGGCTACGGCTACGGCGACGGCTCCGGCGACGGCTACGGCTACGGCTACGGCTACGGCTACGGCTA
>ERZ869921.936-NODE-936-length-14146-cov-17.277411_pt1 | contig 14146 bp, 29 predicted proteins | sample MGYA00579310_ERZ869921 | MGnify/ENA primary metagenome ERZ869921 (study PRJEB32216, sample SAMN09231816) | wastewater metagenome | place: USA: Maryland | collected 2016-06-21 | study: EMG produced TPA metagenomics assembly of the PRJNA472060 data set (Reclaimed...
GGTGTAGAAGTAGGCGATACAGTCATTCCTTTTGCCGAGCTAACAGAAGCTGTTGTAGTTGAATGGGTGAAAGATAAGTTAGACTTAGTATCATTAGAAGCAAACTTAGATTCTCAGATTGCTGAACAGAAAGCACCAAAGGTAGCTTCAGGGTTACCGTGGTGATATATAATAAAATCTCGCTAAATAACGGAGTTATAAATGCCTGAAATTAAACTAGAACTTACAATAAATGAAGTAAATGCTTTGTTGGCTTTAATGGGTGATACACAAGCTAAATATGGCTATTTTCCATTAATGCAAAAGGTAAAAGAGCAAGCAGAGGCTCAAATACCTAAAGAAGAACTTAAAAATGAATAATATATAGACATTACCCCAGTTAATTTTATAATTGGGGTAATTTATATGTGGAGTGACCAATGAGCGACAAGAACCTACCCCTAACCGATGAACAAATAGAGCATCTTGTCGAAAGAGTCACTGAAAAAGTAATAGAAAATGTCTATATTTCTGTAGGTAAAGGTGTCGTAAAGAAGGCATTTTATGTGGTAGGTATTGGAGTTCTTGCTTTGGTTACATGGTTAGCTGGCAATGGACACTTTAAGTAATGGACACCATTGATATTTTTATTGTGAATAAATAATGAATCCATTAGACATTATTACAGTTGGCGCTAAGTTATTAGATAAGATTATTCCTGATCGAGATGCTAGGGAAAAGGCTCAAGCCATTCTTTTGCAGACTGCCCAAGATCAAGAGTTTCAACGTGACCTTGCACAAATTGAAGTTAATAAGATTGAAGCGCAATCAGATAGCTTATTTAAGTCAGGATGGAGACCGTCTATTGGATGGACTTGTTCAGTAGCTTTTATCCTACACTTTGTAGCTTTTCCAATCATTAACTTTGCTATAGTTGCTTTAGGATACAAAGAAGTAGTGATTAGCTTTGATATGGCCACATTAATGACTGTTTTAGGTGGTTTATTAGGTATTGGCGGTTTACGCACTTATGAAAAACTAAAGGGTGTTAAATGAACTGGAATAACTATTCTCCATACTTCTCTGAGCAAGAGTTTGCTTGTAAGCACACTGGCAAATGCGAGATGAACAAAGAATTTATGGATAAGTTATTGGAATTGCGTAAGTCATTTAATAAACCTATGAAGATAAGTTCAGGCTATCGTGATGGTACACACCCTGTAGAAATCAATAAAACTGTCAAGGGTGCGCATACAACTGGTAATGCGTGCGATATATTAGTCAATGGCGCAAACGCACTAAAGATTATTGAGATTGCTATCAGTGTAGGTTTTACAGGCATTGGAGTTAATCAAAAGGGTAATTCTAGGTTCATTCACTTGGATGACTTACCTAATAGTATTGCCTTTCCTAGACCTACTATTTGGTCATATTAAGCATATAACTCTTTTAGGTAGGTCAGATATACATTTCCCTGATGGGCTAAACGTAGTGTAAATGACCTACCATCTCTTTTTTCTTTTAGTATGAAACCTCGTTCTACCAAACTATTTATGGCACTCTCAGGCTTATATCTGTAAACATTTTCAGATTCAGCAATATAAGCAACAAATGATGGTTTAACGTCACCATATTGTGCCAATACACCTAATACATATTCTTCTCGCCATGTAAGGTCAAATGATGCCCTTAGCTGTTGATGTTTGTATGGGTTCATAGTCTTTGAGCAGTTGCACACTTAACATAAACTTCGCCAAATCTAGTAGCACCTAAGATACGGCAATCATCCACGATAGAGCGTTGCAATAATTGCTCACCAATAATTAGCCCTACGGTAAATGCCAATCCGACTGCACATATCCATTGTACGATTTTTGATGAAGTAGTCATCTTTTTTTCCTTTCTTCTAGGGCAGTTTCTACCTTGATTGCAGTCACCATTGCAACAACCATCAGGGCTACTATCAATAGGGGTGTCAAGACTGTTAGAACCACGATTAAACCCTTTTAAATTCTTTTTGATGATTTGTTGTAAATTCATTTACCACCCTTTCAGCATCTTCTTTTTTATCAAAATACCCTAAAAAATAATACTTTTTATTAAATGTGCATCTAGCTCGCCATTTATTAAATCTTGGGTAAAATCCAACGCCTTTTACTCCTGAGTTGTTAGTAATTGGAGTTTTTGAGTTCCACCTATTTTCTTGACTTGTGCAGGCTCTTAGATTTTCAATTCTGTTATCAAGTCTATTGCCATTTATATGATCAACTTGCTCAGGAAAGTATCCGTAATGGTAAACAAAAATTAATCTATGTGTTTTGTAAAACTTGTTTTTAATATTTATATGACCATATCCATCGCCATTTGCTTTATTTCCAACAATACTTCCAACTATTGCTTTGCTGTATTTGCTTGTTTTTTTCTTCCAGTATAAAAGCCCACACTTATATTCAAAATGTTCAAGCAAAAACTCTTGCGTAGGAATAAAATATTTATCAGACATTTGACCACCTCAATTGGTTAAGCTGTTTAGATTCCACTAATTGATTGCAGTCAGTTAGTGGTTTCGATTACTTTAACACATCTATTTAAATAATCCAAGCAGAAGCCACATCCCTACGAGGTTTCGTATTCGTTTCATTATCTTTACTCCTTGGTTTATAAGGTCTTTTTGGTCTATTCTGATCATATACAGAATGTGGAATACGCTCAGGCTTTTGCACATCTTCTTTATTGCCAAACTTAAAGTAAGGCCTAAAGTCACCACTGGTGCGTTCATACTTAGAAATATAAATAGGCTCAGTTTTGCGTAACTCATTCAAATAAATGCTTGCAGTGGCGTATCTAACCCCACACAATTCAGCCATTTGATGAATACTCATTGCCTTCTTCTTAATGTGCTTGCGGATGGTTTCCAGGCGTAACATCCTGACTACATCCCTCTGAGATGGATAAGTTCTCAATTTAAACCCCTGCTAAACTCAAAGTTAGCCTGATCTTCTGCCTGACGGATGCAATATTCCTCTACAGCTTTAAAGATAATACGGCCATATTCTGTAAAGTCATTATTCAATATTGAATACTCTAAAACTTCTTTGTATGGAACCAATACATCATCAACAATTGCTTGCATAACATTATCAAAGCGCTCAGGATTCCATTCCTCAGTAAGCAATTCGCACACTCGCAATGCAAACTCCTCATCTAAACGCTCATTTTCTTCTGCTGCGGAAAGTAAATATCTATCCATTACAACATCCCCCTATGAACACGTTTCTCTGATAGCTCCTCAATCATCTTAATCTTTGATAAAGGAACGCCTCTTTTACGCCAGTTATGTACGGCTTGATAACTAACCCCTAGTGCTTCAGCAGCTTTACCCATGCCACCAAACTCGATAATCAAAGCTGTAAAGAACTTTGGCTCTACTTGTACTGGATCAGACAATTTGCTCTCCTAACGCATCAAATAGTTGTTCTACCATAAAAGATAGGCTATCAGTTAGCTGTCTAGCTAATTCAAACTCCTTCTTTAATGTTGCCTCGTGAATCTGCTTTGTTAAGCTCTTTACTTCTAAAAGTGCTTCTGAGTAATCCATGTTATTCCTTTAAAGTTACGTTATGTTCAACTGCAAATGCTGACATCAATTCCTGTAATTCATTCATTTCGTCAGTAGTCATTTTCTTGGTTTGATAGCCTAGAACTACAAATCCAGTGCCATCAATATTAGGTACTGCTGTTTGGCGCTTTAATGCTGCTGTAAAAACAATCTTCCATTCTTCCTCAGATAACTTTCTACCATGCCATTCCACCTGTTTAGATATATCAGCCAGGATAGCCCACATACGGCTGTTCTGAGGCACTGATCGTGTCTTTTGCTTAACTTCCACCACGTAGCCAAGGGGAGCATCACGCACTGCGTTAATAGCGTTATCCCTAGCTATTTGGTGGTTTAGGTAAAACACTTGGCTCATACCAATGATAATCTCTGATAAATCTCTCTAGTGCGGTATACATCACCTGCGCAATAGGTAGCTACTTTCTCAATGTCACCTGCTTGCACTGCATCCCATACCATAGAGCCGTCAAACTCCTCATCAAACTCAGCACCCTTCAATGGCATATTAAATACCTCGCATAGCTTATTAAGGGATACTCGATTTCCTTGACCTGCCCACTTAGTCATTGTGTCAAACACATTGTCAGACCAAGGTTTAGCATCAAAAGGTATGAACGATGGCGCCTGTAAACCTAAAACGGCAGAGCGCTGATAGAGGAATCGTAAGTCAAAACCAATAATGTTATGACCAATAAATACAGGGCGCATCTCACTATTAGCGTTGTACTGATCACGCAATACATCGTAAAACATAGTAATGATTCGCATTTCATTAAACTCATAATCATCGCCAGGTATTGAGATGGTCACTGGTTCAGCATCATCAATGGCATAACCAATACAGCAAATATGGCCAAAACCACCATCAAATGATGTTTTACGCCATTTCTCTGTCAGTTCTGCATCTAAGTCGGCTGCCTTTTGTGCAACATACTCAGCAATCTTGAGTTCGTCTTTGTAGTTGCTAGGTGCTTTGATGAACTGCTTTTCACGTTCAGCTTCATCTTTAAACATCTGCATCACTCTAGGTGACTGAGCAGGGATTGTTTCTAAGTCAAAGACAATTTTCATTTAGCTTCCAATTCTGCTTTGCGAGCATTGTATAGGTTAAGAATAATGGCTTGTTCGTCACCCTTAGTCTTTTTCCATAACTGAGCAAACATAGGTTTTAGCTCATCCATAGAGTGTACGTTTGTAAACACCTGCTCTGCAAACTCAAGAATAGTCATGCCATCAGGAATAGTGATTTGTGGCTCAACTGGCTTTGGCTCTGCTTTCTTCACAGGTGCTTTAGGCTTAGGTGCTTCTTCAATTTGTTGCTGATCAATAATGTCATGCTCAACTAACTCCATGGCAGTTACCCATAAATACCTTCTTAAATAAGTATGAACTGCACCCATATTTTGTATAGGAGTTGCGCCTTTTAAACTAGCATCAGCCATAGGACTTGTAATCTCAATCATTTGACCTGATTCTGCGTCTACGATTGTTAGAACAGCCATTTCTTGACCGTAGGAAACAACACCACACATTCCAAGTTCATCAAAAATGTTTTGGATTTGTGGCATGAAATCACCAAGTTCATAGTAATTGTATTTATTAAAATTGTTATGGCCTGACTTTTTGAGATTAATTTTAGATAGCATTAATCTTGCTTTAGTAAGTTTTAGATGTACGCTCATTTGATTCCTTTTGTTAGTGAAGTTACACGATAAATCCACAAATACTAAACATCAAGATATTTGTGGAACTTTCTCATAATGCGAAATTACAAATCCTCAAGGTACAAAGATATGTCCTTTTGGCGTTCATGCTGCACCCTTTTCATTAGCAGTCCTGATAGTTTTGCCAGTTCAGCAATGTTATGTGCTAATGCTTTCTCAAGATCGCCTTTGGCTGCTGCAATACCTAGTTCATTAAACCCTTGTTGTATTGTTTCTAGTTGATCTGTCATTGCAATAATGTTTTTTCTTGCTCCGTTAAGGTACGAAAACTTATACCAATCCATACTATCTTTCACTTAAATGCCTTTCTAGCTTTTGCTCTGCGAATATTTTGATGCTTGATCTTATTGATAGTCTCAATGGTTGGAACCACTGGCGTTATCTCGTTAAACTTTTTCTTAGGCCATACACCTACAATGTTCTTATACATAGCCAAGGCATACTTTCTAGCATCTTCAGGCTCTTTCTTTCTAGCGTGCAATGCGTAATGTGCCAATTCCTCAAACAAAGTAGATTCTTTAGCCACTGAACCGTTTAGCTTATGCAATTCACCTGCTTCATGCCTAATGTCAGTCTTAATCTTGTAAACAAAGCCACACTTAGGGCAAAGTGGTGCAGGGTCATGTAAATGAAAACAGTTCGGACACTTCTTAGGTTCTTTCTCTGCTTTCTCTTTCTTTTCTTTCTTATCCTTTGGCTTACCATCGCATAGCTCAGACACGCCATTTTCTAAGAACTCTTGCATATCTTCCCAAAAGCGCTTGCAATTACCTGAGTGATCTAGGATTACACAGCGTTCTTTACCAGGATAGATACGCAATCCTCTACCTAGAATCTGAATATGCTCAGACAATGATGAGCGCAATGGTCTAGCCATAATCACTACCTCAACGTCAGGCACATCAAACCCTTTTGCTAAAGCTGATACTGAGATTAGTCCACGTATAGCAGAGTCAGGCTTCTTAAACTCATTGACCAATTCTTCTTTCTTCTCATCACCATCTTTATAGGTATACAACTCGCATGGAATACCTGCTGATAAGAACTGTTCTTTTAGTGCTTCGCAATGGGTTACATTACATCCAAAAGCAATAAACTTCTTATCGTTGCCATGCTTTAGATATTCCACTACGCAATCACCTACGATTGGTATTGATCTCTGCGCCACTTCTTCGTCAGTCCACTCACCAGCCACTACCTTTGCACCAGTCATATCAGGCTCACTGGCAGCATAAATCTCAAAGTTAGACAAGAAACCGTCATGGATTAGCTTGTTAGTCGTGGTCACAGACTTAACATCGTCATAGTGCTTACCCAATCCCTTAGTAAAAGGTGTAGCACTTAGTCCTATAGTTACTACATCTCTATGGGCGATGCGATCAGTCACAGTCTTGAGTAATGTATGGCACTCATCAATGATGATTAAGTCAGTATCAGGCCATTTTCTGCGAGCCAATGTTTGTGCTGAAGCAATTTGAATACGCTCCCAAGGTCTAGCGCGATAATGTTGAGCTTGAATAACTCCATGAGGAATACCGTAAGCATCAAATGTCTTGCTTGTTTGGTTAATCAGGTTTACTCGATCAGCCACAAAAATTGCACGCTTACCCTTCTTTTCACATTCCTCTATGAGATAAGCAGCAAGAACGGTCTTACCTGCGCCTGTTGGTGCTGATAAGACTTGGTTCTTAATACCCTTGCGTATGCCATCCCTAAGTTGCTCTATAGCCTCTAGCTGATAGTCCCTTAATTGGATTTCCATTTACTTTAGCGCCTTAATTCTGAGCAAGATGTCAGAGTTATTTTCACAGCCAATAACTTTACGAATAGATGTCAATAAGCTGCCGTAATACTTAGCTTGCTTAACTGCTTCAGCCTCAGTTCTTACGGCTTGATTAATACGGCCTTGTAGGCTTTTAATCGTTTCGCTAAGGGTAACTATCTCTTTATCTTTATCATCGCTAGAAAGGGCATCTATGATGCTTTGTAAGCGCTTATTCTCTGCCACTTCTTGCTCATAAGATTCTAGCGGATCAAAGCCAAGTTCATCAGGTTCTTCTTTAGGTGGCTCAATTTGTTTAATAGCCTTATTAAGAGTAACCTCTCCTGAAGCCACTTTCTTAGCTAGTTCAGGTGCTTCTTTAGCCAACTTGTCAGCACTAGCTTGCGTACGCTTTGACGTACGACTTTTCTCAGCACGTACAGCAATCGTATCAGCTTCAACATCCTTACTAATAGCCCCTGACTTTTGCGCTTTAGCCCAGTCCTGAGCCAATGCCACAATGGTTGCTGATTGACCTGGTGTTAAATGTCTGCGATGTAAGTTTTGAGCCAATACAAATTCAAGAATATTCTCGCCTTTAAACTCTGTATATCTTGGGCTTACACCTAGTTCATTACAGGCTCTAAAGCGGTTTTGACCATCCAAAATCGTATCGCCATACATTATGATTGGGTTTAGCAGGCCATTTCTAGCAATGTCAGCTTTTAATACTTCATAGGCTTCCCCATCAATTTTAGGGAATAGTGAGCAAAGTTCATGTAATTTCATTATTTTTCCAGTAGTTTTAATTCTTTATGTCTTTGTTTGTGACATGGTTGGCACAGCCATACAACATCTAATGGTTTGTCATAATCTTCGTGATGAGCTAAAGACTGTTCGCATCCACAGCGTTCGCATGGAATCTTAATAAGAGTACCTTTTTTTATTGCTTGTGATACTTGACTATGAGCATAACTTCTTCTTTTATCCTGACTTCTCCACATTTTTGTTTGTTCAACATTAGATTTAATGCGATCAGGATGTTTTGCTCTTTCTCTATCATAAGCCCTAATTTTTTCAATATTCACTGATCTATGTTTATTAACATCCGACTTTGTACAAACTTTGCATTTGTTTAAATAGCCATCTGTCATAGCCGAATGTTTATAAAAATCAGAAAATGGTTTTAGTTCATTGCATTTAAAACAAGTTTTCATGGTTTCTCCTTTTAGATTAAACCATAATAACACATTTTGAATTAAAACGGAATCCCATCATTATCATCAACAGGTGCTTGTACTACTGGAGCAATTGCATCTGCTGCTTCATTCTTACCTAAGAACTGGATCTTATCGGCTTGAATCTTTGTTGAATACTTCTCTACGCCATTCTTGTCAGTATATTTATCTGTCTTAAAACGGCCTTGAACAAATACTTGTGATCCCTTTTTAAGATACTGACCACATACTTCACCTAGCTTACCAAAAGCTGTTACGTTTACCCACTCAGCACCTTCTTTATCTTTGCTTTTCCAACCCACTGCAATAGTGAAGTTACATACAGCATCACCTGATTGTAGGTATTTCATCTCAGGTTCTTTACCAAGACGGCCAATAAATTGACAGTTGTTTAAATCGTTGCTCATAGCTTATCCTTGTTAAATGTTAGAAATGGAATTGTTGTTACTGGTTTATGGAAAAATCTTCTGTTTGGTAAATCAGAGTCAGTCAAAAATGAAGATGGATTCATAACTTTTATTGTTGTTATCATCGCTTGCAGTTTAGAGTTCTCCTTACCAATCTCAGGATGGAATGGAGAGCGAGCAACAGATTTTAACATTTGTTTCTCTTGATCAGTTAGCACATTTATTTCCCTGTAAAAAAGTGAGATTGCAGATTACAGGCAAATATCAATGATAGTAAACAACAATCTCTACCTTTATCACGATATGAAATTGAGCTATAAATGAATCATTAAATGGTTTACAGTCATATTTATGAATCAAACACAAAGGAAACATTATGACAAAGTGGCAAATCTCGGATGTTCCTTGTGTCGTTATCTTAGCCTCGGATCAACCCCACCTGAGTTGCACCACATCCGTAGAGCAGGTAAAAGAGATAACGCCCCAGTCATCCCTCTCTGTCCCTATCACCACAGAGGCAATGGTGGAATACATGGGATGGGAAGGCGAGCTTTTGAAAGGGTATATGGCATTACCGAGGAACAACTCTTAGAACAAACATTGGAATTAATTAATGCACGATAAAACAAATAATCCGTTTTTAAGGATATGCGACAACTGTAAGCAAAAGAAAAATAGCGGCACAGGCGGTTTTGTAAAATATAACGAAGGTATGAATCAAAAATGGTTTTGCCATCACTGTTACGATAAAAGGAATAAATTATGAAATACCTAGTTTTTGCAACTACCTTTTTAATTACATTTGTAGTTATTACTGCTTTGTTTAATAAGATCGAACCAACTGTAATTATTAAAGAATCTAAACCAATAATTAATAACTATTATCAACACAGAATTTAAGGGGGTCATAATAAAACACGCTATCCTAGTAGCCTTGTAGATGCAAGCGGTGTGCGTGATCTGTATAGCTCCCCCGAGATAGTTTTTTGGCTATACAGACCTTTCGTAAGTAGGGGTGGGCTACTAATCTACATTACCCACCACTCTTAGGAGCTTTATGAGTGAATCATTAGAAAATTTATTGCGTGAGATTGACCAGGCTAGGCGTGACCTAGATGATCACATTGATGTTTCTGAGGTTCAAAATAATTTATTGATTGCTCAGGCATACGCTTATTTAGCTATTGCCAAAGCTAATTTAACAGCTATCAAATTACAGGAAAAAAAATGAGCGCATTAAACGATCAAGTATCAGGTAATCACTATAAAGATAAAGTGATTCAGCCAGTAGAATACATCTATTTGAATGGCATTGGTTACATGGAAGGAAATGTAATCAAGTACATTACACGATGGAAAGAAAAAGGTGGGGTTAATGATCTACGTAAAGCCAAGCATTACATTGAGCTATTGATTGAGCTTAATGAAAAGAAAATGTCTTTAGAAGATCAAATATTTTAAACGCCCCAAATCTTACCTCTAAACTGTACCTCGCCAGCTTTCTCATCCCACACTTGTATTAGTTCAGGCATGAGAAGTTGGCCTCTATCAAAAGTAAGCATTGCAAAGCCACTGCGCCAATCTTTAGGATTATCTTCAGTGTAGTCGCTGAATTGGTCTCCATCAGGCGTTGCCAACATACCTGTTTGCACACCATATCTTGTACCGTTGTAATCAGTGATAGGCTGCACTGCTAGTACGTGGGTATGCCCTGTAACCATGTGCGTTCCACTGTTTAAAGCATTAGCTCTACCTGCGCCAAATGAGCTTTTCCACTTGTGTTTGATTACAGTGTTGTCATTAATCCAATATGACCAGCAAGGTTGCCATAATGGGAAATGATCTTTAAGTGAATAACCTTTGACACCTTCATATTGTGGAGCATTGGCAGCCAAGAATGTTTCAAATCGTGCATCGTGATTACCTAGTGTCCAAATAAGATTAGACTTGAACCTAGATGCTTCTTCAATCTGAGTCATGTGATCAGTTACTGCTTCTAATTCTTCTTTGACTGACGGTTTGCTATCCCATCCAATACGAGGATGTCGGCTAATAGATGCGCCATCAAAAGCATCTCCATTACATACAACAATCTCAGGCTTAAACTCTTTGATGCACTCTAACAATGCTCTGAAAGCTGTAGTCTCATCACCAGGGTAAAAGTGAGCATCAGAGAATACAATTACTTTACCTTTTTCTAATGTGATACCTCTGCGTACTGAGTGACGTGTAGCTTCTAAGCGTTCATCTATCTTTTGCTGCATTGCTGCTTTATTAAATTGCTTTGTATGACCAGGCAGATTAGTAGTTGGCAAATCAAAACCTTTATCTTCAAAGTGTCTACGTCTACGGTAAACAGCACGAATATTCATTCCTAATTTATCTGCTACGGCTTGAGGTGATTGCAGTTCTTTAAACGTTGAAATAAACTCTTGATCGCTTACTTGCTTAGTCATTACAGTTTCCTTATCCAATAAAGTGAGTGGCCATCTAGCCATTCGTATTGTGGCTCATATAACTTAAACCCACAGGCTATGAGATTATTTGATGATGGAATGTTGTCTCTTGTAGCAGATATAAGCCAGTTCCATCCAATCTTTCTAGCCTTCTGCACTCTTACATTTATGAATCTTCTCTGTAAACCTTTACCACGATGAGACGTTATAACTCCACCACGATTAAGGTATCCTGCTGTATCCCAAGATGGGACATGAGTTAAGCCACAAAATCCTACAGGCAAGTCACCATCATAAGCAACCCACCAATACCCTTTATTAAACTCAGGCATAGTATCTGCTGGAAAGCATTTTTTATGTAGGTCAGTTAGTTGATCTACATACTTTCCAAAGAGAGTGTTTACTTGCTTTATGCGCATATGTATGATTTTTAGCGATTTTTATGACAATAGCAAGAAAAGTGTATAAAAAAACTTGATATTTATGCAGATTGTGCTATATTTATTGTACTGATTTGGCGATCAGGTGTATTTCAACTGGAGTGTGAGACCATTTACCCATGTTATCTCGCACAATGTAAGTTTGCCAGTTAATTTACATTGTGTTATGCCATAGAGATGACAGCAGTAAGTGGTCTTTTTTATTTGCCAAATCAGTCGTACTCCACACGTTAGTAAGAGCTTGAGTTGGCTGCGTGGAAGAATAGACTTGCGCCTAGTTGGTGAATTGACACTGACAGAGAGACAGCGCAGTTAGCCTTACCAAAGGGACTAACACGAACAGGTAAGTAGTGGGTGAAATAGGATGCTGGCAGACATATTCTGCACCTGGAAGAAGAATTTGGTCGTTATGCGAGAGTTAGTTAGTATTAATACTAATGGACTAGATAGAGGTTTCACCCCTATCGTCTCTCAGTGTTATCATTAGTTCAACAAAATATAAACAAAGGATGTTATGAATAAATTAAATGATACTTTTATTGAATGGGAAATAGTTCAGGATGGTATGTGCGTTGTTGCTTGTAACAATAGAGAAGAAACAAATAGATATGCGATGCAATATGTAGAAGATGGTGATATAGAAATATGGAAAGTACAAAGAACACTTGTGGCTAAAGCATCAAGTTCAGCATCTTTACGGAAGGGTAAAAAATGAAAGAAGAAGCATTAAATGGAAAATATTGGATGTCAAATGCAGATTTGCCACCAAACATGATTCAATTTTCTAATCAAAGTGATTGGATAATGAGAATTACTCCTGATAGAAAAATTGAAGTTAATGAAAATGTAGAAGTTACTGAAGCAGCTAAAGTTGTATTAGCTATGGTTGAAGAATTATTGCTATCGAAAGGTAAGTTATGAAAGAAGAAGCATTGAAACTAGCGGATGAGCTAGATGCGTTGCATCAATATGTGCCAAGTGAAGCGCCAGCTATGATTCGCAGACTTGTAGAAGAATTGGGTAAGCAAGGTGAACCATTTGGTTATTTATGTGATTGGGGTGATGATTCTTATGGTTTAACTAGACAGACATTTTATTATGGTGAAAGAGGTAGCCCTACATTAGATGATTGGAATGAATACCCAAAAGTCCATCATAATTTGCCACTCTACACCACACCACAAACAAAGCCATTAAGTGATGAGGAAATATTAAATTCTTGGGTGGAAATAGATTTACCTGAGGAATGTTGGATTACTGATGAACACCTAATAAATTTTGCTAGAGCAATAGAAGAAAGGCATGGGATTAAATGAAAGAAGAAGCATTAAAGTTGGCTGATGAATTAGAAAAGCCTGTACAAGTACCAAATCAACCTGACATGATTTATATAGATGGTCACAGAATGTATGGGGCACAGGTGATACGCAGACTTGTAGAAAGAATTGATAGTCAAGACAAGCATTTACAAGGTAAAGATGATTTAATCAGCAGACTTGTAGAAGAATTGGATAAGCAAGTTAAGCCGATTGGAGTTTATGACGGAAAAAATGTGCATATCTACACACCACAAGTAAAGCAAGGTGAACCTGTTGCTTGGTGGAATGGGAAATCTAAGTTTTGTTCACCAAGGGATAAAAGTTGGGATGCAAAAACAGGCGGTATTTTAAGTTTTGGTTGCAATATTCCACTCTACACCACACCACAAACAAAGCCATTAAGTAATGAGGAAATATGGGAACTACATCAAGAACATATAGATGAAATTCCTTGCGGACATAGCATGAAAACTATTGGATTTGTTGAATTTGCTAGAGCAATAGAAGAAAGGCATGGGATTAAATGAAACTTATATTCCCTTGGTTCTTGAAGGAGCTTAAACCTAACCACAGTTCGCATTTTATGCAAAAGGCCAAGGCCAAGGCGATATATAGGGCAGAGTGCGCTAGGATCACCCAAGAAGCACTAGAAACTCAGGATGTAGACAGAGAATCTAAAGAGTTGCAATTCACATTTTATAAGCCAAACAAGAGGCACATGGATGCAGACAATATGCTTGCAGCCATGAAATCAGGTATAGACGGTATGTGCGATGCACTAGGCGTAAACGATAAGCAATTCAAACGCATCGTGATCGAGGTAGCAGAAGATATTGGTGGATACGTTATCGTAAAAATAATTTGATATAAATTATTAAGAGACTTCCCTGGTGGGTGGCAATAAAATTTTTCTGCCTAAAATTTTTTTTTAAAGACTTCCCTATTGAAGGGGTCATTTACTGGTTTTGATATAATATCTGTCAATATATTATCAAAAGATAGAATATATTAAGATATTATATATTTTTATATAAAATAATTTATTAAATAAAATCAATAACTTAGCACTAAAAAGCGCATGAATTTTAAATAATGGTTAAGCAATGGCAGCGCCAAAAGTTAAGCGGCCACTGATAATAGTTAAGCGCATTTTCTTAGATCAAATAAACCCCCTTATCATTTAAGACAATTTTAAATTTAGG
>ERZ869921.937-NODE-937-length-14106-cov-3.508861_pt1 | contig 14106 bp, 6 predicted proteins | sample MGYA00579310_ERZ869921 | MGnify/ENA primary metagenome ERZ869921 (study PRJEB32216, sample SAMN09231816) | wastewater metagenome | place: USA: Maryland | collected 2016-06-21 | study: EMG produced TPA metagenomics assembly of the PRJNA472060 data set (Reclaimed...
CTTTCTCGTTGGCAACCTTGCCGTAGAACAAAGAATCTTGCTGACCTTGGCGCAACTTGATAGGCACTTCCTGACCACCCACGTCTTTGTAGGCTTGGATGCGCACCTGCCAATCGCCTTCACGAACCAACGGGACATAAGAACCAGCGATGGTTCGCTTGGCGTAGAACTGGTCGTCGTTGATAGACGCTGCAAACATGGTACGTTCTTCGACACGATGTACCAGTGCCCAAATAGAACTGTCGTTCACGTTGTCGAGGTCAGGGTCAACCTTGACACGAAGTTTCTGGCGCATCCCACGCACAAGCGTATCAACTTGTTCTGCGGTGTAGCCATCTACCATTTTGGTCAGGTCAGCCAGTGCAAGGTCAAGGTAGAACGCACGACCAAACTTATAGTTCAGCCACTCCTCAGCATCTTCTTGCGCTGCTTCGCTCATGACAAAGCGATTGTTTTTGTACTCCGAATCCTTCAGACGCATACGGTCATACTGCTCGACTATATCCTCGATGAACTTGTTTTCTTGCGCAGTCAAACCTTGCGAGAAGGCAGTGGATATACCGGATGTAACCGCACGTTTTTGCTCGTGGATTGCACCAAGATATTTACCGATGAGCACATCCACGGAGGACTTCGAGATAGCATCAAAGAACTCTAGGTATACCTGATACTCGATGCTGTTGCCCGTGTAGCGAATGATTCCGTTTTCATCTTCCTCAAGGGTTCCGTCAACATCTTTGAACCAATCCAACGAGGGCTGCATCTTCGGAGCCTCGTAGGTTTTCTCAGCCAAGCGTTTGGTGTATGCCCGCTTAGTCATCTCAATGTTGCGGTCGTACTTGCTTTCGGTTTTCTTTAGACGCAACTGGAACTCAAGGCGGGCTTCTTCATTCTGAGCCGCATCCAGTTTCTTTTGCAGACGGGCCATCTCACGAGCCTTACCAGACTCAAGGGAAGCCAACTCAGCATCACGTTGTGCAGTCAGTTCAGCCTGATACTCAGGCGTCATTGGGCGTTCTTCAGTACCCTGTTGAACCATGAAGCCCTTGCGGAACTCCTCAGGGGTAACCCTACCCATCTTTTTGAGTTCTTCAAAAGCCTCGGGGTTAATCTGCGGAGTGGGGTCTAGGTTGTTTGGGTCATAGAACACCACGTTCTGCATCTTCTGAATCTGATTATCAGAGTACTGACCCATGCGGAACAACGTGGCATACGCCATCAACTCACCCGCACGGACGTTCTGTTCAGGAGTCAAGCCACCACCGAAGCCCAAGAACTTAGCATCGTGGGCAATCTTGGTCATCTCAGCGTACTGAGTTTTCAGTTCGGTCTGACGAGCCGCTTGGTCTTGCAGACGGGTAAAGATTTTGAAATAGCCCTTGCTCTTGCGGGCCATGTTGTCCTGCGTTTGGATACCGTCAAGAACTTTCTGTGTGACGTTCCGCACATTGGCGAGCACACCCTTACCCTGTTTGCGCATCTCGGCTGCTTTTTGTGACGCACCTACGATGTCACGGATAGACCGCTCAAGGTCGCCGTAGATAGCAAAGTTGCGGTTGGTAAAGTTCTGAGCAAAGAACGCAGAGCCAGCCGCCACAGACTGGGCAAAGCGCAACACTTCCATGTCGGACTTCTCGTTGTCCAACGACTGGGTAATCTCCTTGAATAGACCAGAGGTGTTGACCTCGGAACGTCCAATGCCTTGACGCACGTACTTGCGTGATAGCCCAATCAGATAGCGAGCAGCGTCATCGTTGAAGCGCAGACCAATCTTGTTGAGTTGGTCTTTCAGCCAGTTCCAAAAGCGCAGGATAGTGTTGTTGTCGATGGCAGCAGCACGGTCAGCCAGCACTTCTTCAACGGCTTCGAGGAAGGGTATACCCTTACCATTCGCATAGACCGTGGCTTCTTGAGTAAGTTGCGGGTCAGAGTCAGCGATGAAGCGCAGAATCTTATCGAGGGCTTGGCTGCTGAACAATCCACGGAAGCCAACGTGCCCAAGAGTTTCGTGGGCAATGATGAACCGAGCGTGTTCCTCGGAGTGGATGAAGTCGGCAAACAGAACTACGTTGTCGCCCCATGCCATACCAGCAGCGTTGACTGCCTCAATATCGCCGTTCTTACGTGCCTTGGCAGCAGCCTCGAACAGAGTAGGATTACTCCTACGCATATCTTGTATGTTGGCAAACACGCTTACACGCGGCTTACGGGCATACTTGGAAATCACACGGGCTGCGAACAAGCGCAGCGGGCCGACCTTCATCGGGTTCAGAGGTTTGCCGTCCGCACGATAGGCACGCCAGTCATCGTCGCTGTTGGGCTTACGGTCATAGAACGGGTCGAACTGGAGGTCATCCAGTGTCGTTTGGTTGTCCACTTCCTCAAGGTCACGCAGTTCTTTGCGTGCGGCCTCATGCTTCTGTACGAAGTCAGCCTTGGTAGTTCTCTCCTCAGCCACCGTGTTGGGGATGAAGTAAGACGTACCCGCAGGCTGGGTCACATAGGGATTACCCTTAGCGTCAAAGAAGTCTTTGATGAGTCCACGCTTACCAACGAGGAAGTTGTCGTCCACCACATTGGCATAGAGTTGCTTCAACTTGTTGACAAGTTGCGTGCGGTTAGGCCACTGCGGGTTCGAGTCAATGAAGTTTGCCAAGCGTTCCTCGGCACTGATGTCCTCGTTGACTGCAACCACATCATCCTTGACTGCTTCTTGCGTGGTCTTAGCCCCGGGCACACGCACCTTGGCTTGCACGTTAGCGTCATTAAGCAATCCCGTATCAGCCAGCAGAGCGTACAAACGAGACTTCGGAGAGATAGATTCTTGGTCGAGTGCAACCTCACGCAGCGCATCGGCGTAGTCAATCTTGGAAACACCACGCTCAGGGTCTGCCAAGAAGTTGGAAGCAGTCTTACGCAAGTACGTACGGTCTGCGCCAAAGACATAGGCCGACACAATGTCGAACAGAGCCTCAGCATAAGCCGCAGGGTTCTTAGTGGTCTCAGCCGTCTCGATAGCCATATCGAGTTCTTCGTTCGCAGCCACAGTCTCAGCACTTGCTTCCTGTGCACCACGCTTAACGGGCTGGCTTTCGACAACCGCAGGCTGGGCAGTCGTACCCATAAGTTGTCCGACCATTGCAGCAAGACCACTAGGGCCACGCTGCAACTTAGCACCAGCGGGGGCTGCGGCCTTACCTGCCGCCTCGGTCTTTTTTGCCGGGGCTTTCTTGAGAGCCTTACCTCCCTTGGGTGGAGGCGGAGGTGGTTCCTCCGTAGGTGTTACGGCTTCTTGGGTTTGCTTCTTCCCGCGCTTGAGAGCGACGCCGCCACCGCCTGTTTCAGTGCCGCCGCCTTGTTCTTGGGTCTCGGGCTGTTGCCGAGTTTGCCGCCCGCCTTGTACTCCCGCATTATCTTGCTGACGTTTTGGCTGACGACCTTGTTGCTGCTTCCTTTCTTGAGGGGCATTTGCTTCTCCTTGTGCTTCGGGTTGAATGAAGTCGCCTTCATCAAACTGACCATCAAACACCGTACCGTCTACGTCCTCAAAACGACCAGTGCCATGTGGCAGACCGTCCTTGAACTGACCAGTGTAGGTAGATGTGTCAGAGTAAATCAGCGTACCTTGACCATTGGGCACACCCTTCTTGAGTTGGCCTGTATATACAGAACCGTCCTCGAAGTTCAGCGTGCCAGACTTTTGCTTCTTGAGTGCTTCACCTCGTGCAGCCGTTGCAGTAACAGCAGTGACTGGCGCACCAGTCGGAGGAATCTGGGCTGCACCCTGCTGCACAGTTGGGACAACTTGTTGTGGGGTAGCAGCACTACGCAAAGCAGCCACGGTGGGCTGACCCTGCTGAGTAAACAATGCCATCTGCGGCGAACTGCGCAGGTCTTGACGAGGCACAACTGGCGTACCAGTGGGCTCAGGCAACTGCGTACCCACGCCACGGCGTAGACCTTCTGCACGAGAAGGACGTGGAGCCTCACGGCGGCTGAACAATTCCAGTTGCTGCGGTGCACGCACAGGCAGCGGACGCATAGGAAGTTGTTGCTGTGTCTGTTGCTGCTCGGCCCGCGCTGCGTCCATCGCTTGTTGTGCGATGTCTAGTTGACGTTGCGCGTTGGCTTGCGCCTGCATACGGTTGAGTTCGGCCTCACGCTGAGCCGCTTGAGCCGATTGTGCTTGGGCAAGGGCTTGTCTACTTTGAGCCAAGTTCATTGCCTGCTGCATTGCAGGATTGACCACAGGGGCTGCTTGGTCAGTAAAGCCTACGCCGCTAGGAGCGGGCGGGGCAAACTGGAGAGCCATCTGGTTAGGGTCAGGGCGCATGTCCACAGGGCCAATTTGTGCAGCCTGTTCCTCAGGGGTGACATCACGCCAAGACTGGGTAGTGACATCCCATACCCGAGGCATACCCGTAGCACCCACCTGCATACTGCGAGCCTTGGCTTCAGCAACAGGGATACCACCGAGGTCGAGCACGCCCTGTGCACCACCGAATTGGTTAGGTTGAACCTCGCCTGTATAGATGCGGTCGCCCGGCGTAGAAGGACGGACACCTTGTGCACCTGCCACAAAGTCAGGACGAGCACCCATACCACCAGCAGGGGTCGGGCCACCGACAGGTTGCACCTCAGTAGAAGTACTAAGGTCAGGGTCAGGGTTCTGACTTGGGTTCAACAAGTTGGTAGGTTGTTTGCCGATAGGGCCGCGTCGCAAGTTAGCACCAGCACCAATCGTTCCGCCAACACCAAAGCCAGCAGCAAACGATTCAACCAACCGTTTCTGAATATCAGGGTCGGCAAAGTCTTGGTCAGTCAAACCAACCAGCAAACTCTCTTGTCCGAGTTCGGTTGCGCCTTCAGCAGTGCCACCTACGGCTGCTCCTTTGGCTCCTCGCTTGAGCAGTTCGACACCACGACGTGCCTGCGTGCCCAAAAAAGTTTTACCTTGGATGTCTTGTAGGTTGACTGCACCACCTCGGGCTGACAGACCACCAGCACCAAACAAGCGGGATGCAAGTAGATATTCAGGGAGGGATTCGAGGACGGCATAGGGGACTGCGCCAGACAAAGAGGCAAGACGAGCATTGGTGTCATCGGCTCCTGCTCCTTGTTCACGGAACTCCCCGTAAATATCGGCTACCCCCGTAGCATAGTTTTGCGAAGTGGATGCAATGGTTGCACCTGCGATACCAGCCGCTTCACGAAGCAGTTTGGTTTCAGCAGCATCCAGTGCTTGCCCTGCGGCTTGCTTCTTCAGCGCAGCAAGGACAGATTGTTTGAAGGCAGACTTACCTGCTAAACCAGCAAGTGCCGCACCTGCGCCCGTAAGTGGGCCACCAGCGGCAGTACCAGCAAAGAAACCAGCGGCAGCAGTACCGATGGACTCAAGAATGTTCGGGCCTTGTTGGGCAACCGTAGCAGCCAGCCACTCAATCGCACCACGGGTGGAGTCAATCTCAGTGAACTCACGGCGGAACGGCAGGTTCTTACGGATGTCCTCCATCTGCTGGTCAACAACAGCCTGACCAGTTTGCTCAGCACCGAGGAACTGCATACCCCGACCTGCAAGCAGTTGCAACTGGTCAACACCAATACCGAAGTTCTTGGACATGAGACGACCAAGACTGGGATTGCGAATCGAACCAGCAATCTGCCCATAGGCTTGAGGCGTCAGCGTAACCCAGTCGCCACCTTGAGGTAGACCCACAGGTGGTTGGTCAAGCAACTGCTCTGCACGCAGAGTCATGTCAGAGTCGTCCTCTGCAAACGTCACACCTTGTACAAACAACTCTTTACGTGATGGACTGTACGCAATCGCCGGAGGTTTCTTCAGCGGCGGTAGTTCAAAACGGGTGGCCCGCTGAGCGGACGCACCCATCGTAGCGATGTCAGCAAGACCAGCCTGAAGCGCATCTGTACCACTAGAAGCCGCAGGATTCAAAAACGCATACGGACTCATTTGACTGGCGATGGAACCACCAGTATCCGCATACAAGGGATTTTCAAATGACTGGCCTTTAGTCGCCATAGTTCACCTTACCTAACTTCTGTTTGGGGAGCATTGACAGTGCTCCAAATACTCCTATCAACTCCAGATACTCGCTGTGCTTGAGTACCAACTTCGACAGGCGTACCGTTAATCGTGACAGTCTTGGTCTGTCCGTCAATCATAAAGACATCCCCGAGACCATTGCCATAGTACACCTTGCCGTCGCCAGCACCAGAGCCAATCAATTTGAAACCACTCAACTTAATTTTTTCTTCAGCCAGTTTAGTGTTGCCCTCAACGATAGCCTTCTGAATATCAGCCGCAGCCTTGAGCACCAACTCAGAGGTTTTCTCTTTGATGCGCAGACCAGACTTAAATTCTTCCATGCCACGCTCGACTTGCAACTTGGCAAGTTGTTGGCGGTACTCTGAATCCACTTGCGTCTTGACGAGTAGTTCTACTTGGTTGCCTTCGAGTGCAGCCTTGGTGACTTTACCGTTCACGTACAGGTCGAACTTACCGTCAGGACGGCGCAAGACTTGATGGGGCTGACCAGTAAAGGTAGACAGTACAGACATCGCACGGCTGAAGTTACCAGTCGTGGCTCCCTCATAAACACCGAGGTCGGCTTGATTCTTGTAGAGACCAAGGTCGATTGCCTGAATCTTAGACACGGCTTCCCATGCCTTGTCGCCCATACCATATTGATTAAACAAGGCTACTTGACGCTGCAATGCAGAACGAGTCGTCAGAATCTGTTGAATCTGAGGGTTCGACATGGACGCATCCACTTGAGCGGGGCCGTACATCACACCATCCTTAGAAGGGGCAGGGGGAGTAGGCACTGCACTTGCAGCCGCGTTAGCAACTTGTGTAGGTGTACCAGTCGTCACGGCTTGATTCACCGCAGCAGAACCACTCGGAAGTCTCGGAGCGTTCGGTGCAGAAGCAGTAACAACCGGGCTATCCTTGTTAAAACCAAGAGCGATACCAGTGTCAATGATGTTCTGGTTGTAGGGCTGCTTGCCGTTTTCGACTTGAATAATCGACGTAACCAGACGACGCATAGTCGTCGGGTCTTGTAGATTGAGTGTGTCAGTAGGCTTGACGCCCAACGAGTTGGCAACCTGAGAAATGTAGGAGCCAGTCTTGTTCCTGTCAGACTCAGGAGCCCAACGATTGATGATGCCTTGAACGGTGTTGATACCCTGCTGGTTGTAAGACAGCAAGTTCAAAGTCATGGCACGGATACCCGCCTCAGGCGTAGCAAACTGCACAAAGCCAGCGGCTTCTTTCGGGCCTTTGTCAACACCAACTTGACCTTGCCACGTGTACTGAGTACTTGGGCGAATGTTGCCGGGGTTGTTGTTAACTAACCCACGTACTGGTTTACCCTTATTATCTAACTGCCAGTCAGCAAGACCCTGCTGCTGCGCAGCCTGTACATTCTGAGTACGTTCAGCCTCGGCGGCTCTAGCACGGGTAGTTTCACCAGCACGCAAACGCTCAAGAAGTTGTGTTTCAGTCAGTGGTTGATTAGCCTGCTCAGTCTGACGAATCATGTCAAAGTAAGGTGTACCAGAACCAGTACCAACCTTAGGCACTTCCACACGAGTCACATCAGCATCGTAGATACCAAGTGCACGACCAATACGTGGAACACCAAGGGCATTACCAGCCCAAGTCAGACCACCAGCGATAGCGTTATATGGGCCACCAGCCAATACATCACCAGCCGCAGCGGGAGCCTTTAGGAGTTGAGCACGGTCAATCGCAGCCTGACGGTCACGGTTTAGATTTTGCAAACGCAAAAGCCGCTCGTTGGGCGGCAGTGACTGAAACTCAGCAGCAGTCAGTTGGTCTGTCGGTACAGCAGCCAGTTGTTGTGGGTTACGCAAACCAGCCGTAGGGGCAGGCGGTAAGGGCCTAGATGTATTTGGTGGTTGCGGTGCAACAGGCGAGACAACTACACCATTAGCCGCAGGAGCCGGAGCAGGTGCGGGCGCAGGTGCAGGTGCGGGTGCGGGTGCAGGAGCCACCGCAGGAGGTTGCGCGTTGGGGTCACCAACATTGACCCCGGGAATGTTTTCAAAACGTGGAGGAGGAACGGCTGCTGCTTGCTCTGCACCCTGACCCATACGGGCTCGGATTTCACGCAAGCGGTTCGCTTCTTCTACACGGAGAAGTTGCTCGCGCTGCTGGAGCATTGCATCTTCAGTTTGTCGCTGACGAGTTGCAACGATTCCAGCACCGCCAAGTAGTTGCCCCATGCTTAGATTCATGGTGTCCTCCCTTAGACCGTACGAGCCATGCCACCGCCAGTGAATGTTCCGAATAGGTCTCCAATGTCTCCAGCACTTTGACGACGACGGCGGTCAGCAGCGTCATACAGAGTACCGAGGTACGAACCATATTGGAGTCCAGCAGCAGGCCCGCTAGTTGGCATCGCATTGATACCAGTTACGGCTGTATTGATTCGGTTCTTCTGTGCTGCGTCAGCACCTTGCAGGTATGCAGTCTGGCTACCAGTTGCAATACCCAAGTCAAAGCGACGTTCCTCAGCACGACGAAGACCAGCGCGTTGTGGGCCAAACTTACTAAGTGCTTCACGCTTTGCACGAGAACCCGCAGTACGAACGCCACGCTCGGCTTGTAAACCGAAGTAGGCAGGGTCAAAGTATTTGGATTCGCCAAGAATGTTTTGTGCTTCTTGTAGACGTTGGTTGAACAACTCTTGGTTAGTCGTACGCAACTGTTGGAGTTCGGCAGTTTGCTGTTGCAGCAACGCTTTTTCTTCATCGCTAAGACCATCACCAGCAATCGCAGAACCAGCAATCTGACCAGCAGCACGAAGCAACATATCAGCCTGATTACGTGGGTCAGAGAATTTCTGCTTGAGTGCTTCCGACAAAGTAGTAGGTGCAGCAGGAGCAGCCGCAGGAGCAGCAGCCGGAGCCGTAGAAGCCACGGTTTGAGTCGGCGCACCACCAGTACCCGGTACGTTAGTCATCGTACCTGCACGAACAGCCTCGTTAGCAGCGGCTTGTTCCATTGCAGGAGTAACTTTCAAACCTGCTTGCGAGTAAACAGGGCCACCGCCAGCAACAGCATTAGTTGGGTCATAGTAAGTTGTGCTACCAAGAGCCGCAGCATTACCGCCGATAGCCGTTGGAGTATTGACAGACAGCGTACCAGAGGCTTGAATCGCGTTTGCGACTTCTTGTGCAGAGGCACTACCTGAACTGAGTCGTGCTGCCAAACCACTATCAACAGTACCACCGTAGGCAATGTTCTGCGCAGAGATAGCGTTACCCGTCATCGGGTCAATATACGAACCAAGTTCAGGGCTCCATACACCAGTGTTAGAACCGACGTTAGTTACCACAGCGTTAGCGGTTGGGGTTGCAGCCACTGGAGTACCAGCAGCAGTTACGCTAGTAGAACCTGTACCGACGTTTGCACCTTGGGCAATAATCTTGTCAGCGGATGAGTAGCCACCGATACCGCCACCAATCGCGCCAAACAGTGCACCTCGACCAACGTCGCCGCCAGTTACTTTAGCGGACACAGCACCTAGACCAGCACCGACAATCGCAGAACCAATCGTTACACCAGCCGTGGTACTCAAAGCCGCAGTAACCGCAGGCATAGCAGCGGCAATCGCCGTACTAGACGCAATCGCACCAACGATGGCAGGTGCGGCAAACGGAATCGCAACAGCAGCAACAACGCCGACCACTGCTTTCAGACCGCCACCGCCGCCACCCTTTTGTGGGCGAATACCCATAGCTTGTACAAGAGCCTTACGCTGCATAGGCGGCAAGTCACCACCAAAAGCGGCTTCAGGTAATTCGGGAACCCCCATAGCAAGCATCTGCTTGCTGGTAGGCATACGAACAAATTTAGTGCTGTTCATTTCATAGCCTCCGTCAAATCGAGTCGCATGTGTGTATACACAGGCTTAAAACCATAACGAGAAATCACCCGCTCCATTGCTGGGGACACCCATCCCTCAATGACTCGGACACTATTCATATACGCCCAACCGCAAAGCATCTTCCAATACTTCTCATGCAGGGCGTCTAAGTCAGTACCACCAAGGGCAACGATGTTCATTGCAGCCATCTTGGGGTACGGAATTACTTCAATCGCTAGTGCCAACTTCACACTCTTAGTGATTGTTTTATCAGATTTCACAACAAAGATATACATCTTGCCAGCAAGAGCGGCGTTGTAGATGTCGTCGATGGACATCTCTCCGTGCATCGCCCGCTTGATACAACGTTCGAGGAGTGGCTTAGTGGCAGGCCAATAAGCATCAAACTGCTCCTTGGTTCCAAGAAGCAGCGGCTCAAAGTCTTCAAGAGGTAGCGGGTCAAAGCCCGGAATTTGTGAACTCATGCGCTTTGGTATTTCTTCAGGAGTGAATCGAAGAAGTCTTTACCCTTTGCTTTTACGATGTGCGCAGGGATGACATACTCACCAGCCGATACACGAATCGGGATACTATCGCTAGTACCAGTGCCGGGGCCAACAACCTTACCGCCCGCAGCGGCGTGGTCACCAGCAGTTACATAACCACCGTCAGCCATACTCATGACAGGCTGTTGCGGCATACCACTTTGCGTACCCATACCGCCCATTGAACCCATAGATTGCTGAGCCACACGGACAGCAAGTAAGATGACGAAGATAAGACCTTGGTCATATTCAGGGGACAAATCTTGCTCACCAGCCATACCTTGCTGGATTGCAAACTGGCGTACGTACTTGTACATATCAGGGTTTTGCAGCGCAGTCATTGCCAACTGACCAGCCATGTTCAACTCGTCAGCAGTAATCTCACCTGCTTGAATACCAGCCATAATGGCATTGGCAATTTGCTGAACTTGTTGTGGGTTCTTACGCATGAAGTCTTGTAGTTGCATCTCAAGCATCTGTGGAGACATGCGTTGTTGAGTAGAAGCCATGCCAGCGGGGCGCACAGGCATACCGTTATCACCGACCATACCACCTTCGGCGTATGTAGGCTGGAGACGGAAGTCAAGTGCAGGCGCGTTCGGGTTAGAAGCCACCGTGCCAGTCTGTGTGAGTTGCTGCGCTTGTTGCGCAATCACAGGCTCATTGACAGTAACTTGCGGCGTAGTGGAACCAAGTAGACCTTGGAGCGACTGAGGCAAGTCAAGAGAAGTAGTCGGTGCGGGCAAGTCCGCTGGCATCATCGGCGCAGTCGGCGTCATTACCGGGGCTGGCACGTTGGTCAAGTTCATTGCCGCAGGGCCAGATGCCGTAGGCTGCGCAGCCTGTGGTAGCGAAGCCGGGGCCTTCGCTTGCATATTCAAGATAGAGAGTACCGGATTCTGAGCAGCCATAATTTATCCTTTCAATTGGGCGATGAGCGAGTTGACGGTATTCCGCAACGCAGCCACATCATTGGCAAGAAGTTGAACATCGTTTATTAACTTTCCATAGTCGTCCAAATCCGGCACGTTTTGCCCGCTAATAGTATACCCCTTACCTGTCGCTGTGACACGAGAAAATGTGGGGTTGGGTGCGGAGTTGACACGGAGTTGACCACGGGTGATAGCCTTACTTTGCAAGTCTGCTTCGCCACGGATACCTGCGAGAAGTTCTACGTTCTCTTTGAGTGAGCGAAGTATTTGGCCTTGCCATTCGGTAACGTTACCTGTTGGTACAGAAGGTACAGCAGTGAATCGAGCCATTATGCAGTCCTCAATCCAAATGGGGTTTCCCCTAGGTGAATCGCACGCACCCGAGCAGACCCCGATACACCGACCTCAAACGTATCTGAGCGGTATCCAGTGGGGAGGCGGAATACATCACTGGACGACACCGTGGCTTGGAAAACCAATTGTTTATCGACCCACAGACGGAACGTAATAGGTAGAACCCCTGTCACTTCCTTCAAGGTACGTGTCAAGTTGTCCCCGTTAATCACAGTAGAGTTGAGCGTACCGAAGTTGATGATGCGATTACCGAGCGAGTCGATGCGGTCATATGGGCCGTTGAGGTCACCGAGACCTTTGAGGCAGAGCACAACGCCAGAAGTATCCGCAGTCGTACCGATGTCCGTACCTACATCCGCGTAGGTAAACGTCGTCGAGTTCGTCACGGTTATGACAACTTGTTTATCGTTGAATGTCTGACCTGCTCCGGAAGTAAACCCAGAGATACTGACAATACAACCTGTCGTCAAGTTATGCGGTGTTGCTGTGACAATAGTTGCCACGTTGCTGGCACGAGCATAGGAAGCCGTCTGAACCTCAGGCCCATACTCACCCCACACTGTAAAGTTGTAGATAGGTACGTTAGCGTTGTAGTCTGCAATCGCTTGCGCTTCAGCATCGGGCGTAGCATAGTCAGCCACAACACGAGCCGCACCAAGGTTCAAGAAGTCTTTGGTCACAATCGTCTTGGACTTCCACTCCATCGCAGACAGCGGCTGAGTTTCCAAGTCCCACTCATACAAACTACCCACGTTGTCAGGGGTATAGTAAAACGAGTTGGTCTGAGCGTCGTACCAAGCAGAAGTAAATTTGTAGTTGATTTGTACAAAGAAGCCGCCAATACGGTCGTCGCGCTCAAAGATGAAAGACGCAGTACCGTCAGAGCCAAAGTACTTACCGTTGTAGAACTTACCAACCGTGTTGGTCAAATCCACTGCGTCAGGCCACGTATCCCAATCGTGAACGAACTTGGTAATTAAGTCCATACCAGCCGATGGGTTGTACACGGCTAGACCGCCAAATGTGGCATACGCCACACCATAACCCATGTTGACAATCGAACGCTTCGACACACACGGGAACAGCGTATCAATACGAGCATAAGCCATCGTGGCAGGACTACTACCAGATACCTGATACGGATACTCCGTGGTCAACACAAGGATATAACCACCGATGGCAGCAAGACCTACGATGTCGTACTCAAAGGTCAATGCGTATTTGATAGGCCAAGCATGTGGAACGTTCGGCTCAGAGAAGAACAACTGGTTGCCAACGAAGCCAGCCAAAATGTTGTTCTGCGTAACGATAAGTCCTTGCAGGTTTTCAGGAGGCGGGTCGTATTCAGCGGTCTCCAAGATGTCAAACAGACTACGAGAGTCGAAGTCATCCGTGAACGTGTAACTGCCGTCGCCCCAGTAGCGAGCAGGTTTATCCAGTGTCTCAGCAACGTCGTGGTATAGCGTACCAGCGGTCTCAGCCTTTTCGGCTACGTTACCTGCGGTCTGTGCATATTCAAACGTATAGTCATCAATGATGTCGGTGACGACACCACCTGTGATGTTGAACGATGAGTCAGAACAACCGCTAATTTTGAAGCGGTCTTCCAACCCTAGGTTGTGATGATTTGATAGCGTGACCCTAGACACGTTGCCTGTACGGCTAACACGGGCTAGAGTAGTCGGGAACCATAGGGTTGCTAGGCGGTAGTACTCAGTGCCAGCAGACGAAGCAAGCGTACGGTACAGGCGAATACCACGCACAAAGTTGCTGCCCGCAGGCTTAGCCGTAGGCAGGTTACTGACTGATACCAACTGACCTTCCTTGATATACAAGTTGTCAGAAGGCTCAGACGCAATAGATTCTTCTTCCCACGGTGTAAACCATGTATATACATAGTTACGTGGGATAGTATTACCAGCAAGTGATACACGTCCGCTGGAGTCAGAAGTCGTTGATACCTGCTCGCCGGGGCTGAAGTATGTAAATGTAGTGTCGTTGACCACAGTCACTTCAGCGTTGGTCGCATTAAATGTAGCCACCGAACTGGTCGCAGCAGGGAACCCGCTGATAGTCACAATCATGCCAGTGCGCAACTCGTGGTTGCCTGAGGTCACAATCGTGGCGTAATTACCAGCATCACGGGCGCGACTTACCGTCGTTTTCTGAGAGAACGAATTGGAGGTCGTAGTGAGTTTTGTCTCGGGCAACGGAAGCCCAAGGTCATAAGAACCGTTGGGGTAAGGCACAGTACCAGAGGTTGCCAACTCATAGTTAGACACTTTAGGTACGCCATCACCTGTGTACTAAAACCGCTGCTCTTGGTCTTCCGAAGCGGAAGCCGTCACGATGTCAACGTCA
>ERZ869921.938-NODE-938-length-14105-cov-18.972384_pt1 | contig 14105 bp, 17 predicted proteins | sample MGYA00579310_ERZ869921 | MGnify/ENA primary metagenome ERZ869921 (study PRJEB32216, sample SAMN09231816) | wastewater metagenome | place: USA: Maryland | collected 2016-06-21 | study: EMG produced TPA metagenomics assembly of the PRJNA472060 data set (Reclaimed...
ACGGGATCCGCAACACGACGATCGAACTCGGCGAAGCCGACCGCGACAAGTTCGTTCGCGGCGTGTCGAACTGGCTGATCCGCAAGGGTGGATTTCTGCCGGTCCTCGCGCAGGCGCAGCGCGCGAACACCGACCAGTTCGACCCGGGCGAATTCCGCGGCATGTCGATGCTCGACATCGCGAAGGAATCGCTCACCCGCGCAGGCGTCGCGTTCCGCGGCCTCGACAAGATGGAGATCGCCGCGCTCGCGTTCACCCGTTCGATCGGTTCGCAGGGTGTGTCGGACTTCGCGATCGCGCTCGAGTCCGTGCTGAACAAGGTGCTCCAGGCGGCCTATCAGACGCAGCCGGATACCTGGTCGCGGTTCTGCGCGACCACGACCCTCTCCGACTTCCGCGCGCACACCCGGTACCGCATGGGGTCGATCGCGACCCTCGATTCGCTGACCGAAATCGGCGAATTCAAGAACAAGGCTCTGTCGGACGCCGAAAAGGCGACCATCACCGCGGCGACGAAGGGGAACATCGTCGCGATCACGCGTCAGATCGTGGTCAACGACGACATCGGGTTCGTGATGAACCTCATGGCGATGCTCGGACGCGCGGCGAAGCGGTCGCCCGAGGTGGACGTCTACGCGCTGCTCGCGCTGAACAGCGGTCTCGGGCCGACGATGTCGGACGGCCAGACGCTCTTCCACGCGACGCACAACAACATCGCGACGCAGACGGCAATCAGCGCGGCCGGATTCGACGTCGACCGCGTCACGATGGCCTTGCAGAAGGACAAGGACGGCAACGACTACCTCGACATGCGTCCCGCGGTCCTGGTGCTGCCGGTCGGCCTGGGCGGTCAGGCGCGCGTCATCAACCAGTCGCAGTACGACCCGGACACCCTCGCGAACAAGTCGCAGATGAAGCCGAACGTCGTCGTCGGCCTGTTCCGCGACATCGTCGACACGCCGCGCATGTCCGGCACGCGTCGGTACGCGTTCGCCGACCCGCAGATCGCACCGACGATCGAAGTCGGGTTCATCGACGGGCAGACCGAACCGGTCCTCGAGACTCAGGCCGGCTGGCGCGTCGACGGGTCCGAGATGCGGGTCCGGTACGACTACGGCGTCGCGGCGACCGACTTCCGCGGCGCGGTCACGAACGCCGGCTAATCCGGCGCCGTTCCGGACAGCACTATCGACCTCGAAGCCGGTACCGGGTAAAGCCGGCCGGCTCGAGGCGTCGACAAGGGAGCCACGGCGGGCCAAAACGCCGCAGGAGAAGCACACATGGCAAACAACTACATCTCGAGCGGCGATCGGATCAACCTGGTCGCTCCGTATGCCGTCGCGTCGGGCGCCGGCGCGCTCGTCGGGACCGTGTTCGGTGTCGCGCTGCAGACGCTTGCGAACGGCGTCGCGGGCGAATTCGGGATTCGCGGCGTGTGGGATCTGGCAAAGGCGACTGGCCAGGCGTGGACGCAGGGCGCGGCGCTGTACTGGGACAACACGAACAAGAACGTTACGACCACGTCGGCCGGCAACACGAAGATCGGCGTCGCGGCGCAGGCGCAGGCCAGCGGCGACACCGTCGGTCGCGTGCGTCTCAACGGGTCGTTCTAGTCCCGTGCTGGATTCGGTGTGGAACCTGGCGCTCGGCGCGATGTTCGGCTCGGCCTCGACGGCCGGCGTCGTCACGCGTCCGGCTCCAGATGACACACCGATTCAGGCGGCGGTGCTGTGGGTCACGCCGACCACCGACGACGCGCCGGTCGGCGTCGAGTTCCACCGGCGCGAACCGCACGAAGTCGCCGCGATTCGCAAGGCTGACGTACCGACCATGCCGCGACGGACGGCGATCGTCGCGGCGCGGTTTCCAGGCCAGGCGGCGAGGACGTGGATCGTCGACCGTGTCGTCGTCGACGAGCCGGATCTGTGGCGCGTGCTCGTGGCGCCTGGTGACGAGTAACGCCCATGAGCGCATCGCAGCGGCGGCAGATTCTCGCGGCACTCGTGACGCACCTCGAGGCGATCGTCGCGGGTGACGTGGCGCCGCTCGGCGACACCTTCGAGACAGACGCCGGCCGGGCGGTTTATCAAGGCGATATTCCGCAACTCGGGCCGGATGACCCGGACCAGGCGATCGCCGTCGTTCCGCGCACCGATGACCCGCGCATGATCGGCCGCGCGGCCTTCCAGGTGACGGTACCGGTCGACGTGCACGCGGTCGTCAAGGTCAGTCTCGATGACCCGTGGACGACGGCCGAGCAGGTCGTCGCCGACATCAAGCGGGCGATCGAGACGGACGACCAGACGTTCGAGAAGCTCGTGCAGGACATGACCCGCGACGGCGTCAGCATCCAACCGCGCGAAGCCGGGTCAACAGTCGTCGCGGTCACGGTGCCGTACCGGTTCACGTTCCGCGAGCAGTGGGGTCGGCCGTAAATGGCGATGCGTCTCGAGGTCCACGTCGGCGAATGGGAACGGGCGCTCGGGCAACTCGGGCGCCGTGGTCCGGTCGCCGTCGCACGCGGGATCAACCGCACGGCCGGCAGCGAACGCACGGCGATGGCGCGGGCGGTCGCGTCGGACATGGGGATCCCGGTGAAAGCGGCACGCGAGGCGATCGCGGTCCGCAAGGCGAGCGCGGCGAATCTCACCGCGCAGGTTATCGCGAAGGGAAAGCGACTCCCGCTGATCGACTTCAAGGCACGCGGGCCGGAACCGTCACGCGGTCGAGGGCGCGGCGTGTCGTACGTCATGCAGGGCCAGCGGCGCACGATTCCGAACGCGTTTATCGCGACCGTGTCGCGCGCCGGCGACGAAGGGCAGCACGCCGGGCACCGGGGCGTATTCGTCCGGAAGATGCAGGCCGGGCGGCTGCCGATCGTGCAGTTGCGAGGCGTGTCGATCGCGGTCGCGTTCGCGCACCTGGTGCCGGCGGGTGAAGCGCGGCGCGCCGAAACGCTCGCCGGAAACGTCACGCACGAGATCGAGTTTGAACTGTCGCGGCTCGCGAAGCCGTAGACGCTCAGGGAGAGTTAGCCACCATGCCGAATACTGCACCTCTGGAAATCATCGCGGCACCGTTCGACGTGTATCGCGCGGTCGTCGGGACGGCGTTCCCGCTGGTGTCGGCAAGCCCGGCCGTCGCGTGGAAGTCGATCGGCGCGAATCGCTCGCTCAACTACGACGACGGCGAAGGCGTGTCGATCATGCACGGCCAGGAGTTCACGCCGTTTCGGGCGCTCGGCGACGCCGGCGTGCGGAAGATGTTCCGCACGCAAGAGAGTCTGCGAATCAAGCTGAAGCTCTACGACATCACCCTCGAGCAGTACGCCGCGGCGCTGAACGACAACCCGATCACCGCGACGTCGGCCTCGAGCGGTGTCCCGGGCTCGAAAAAGATCGGGATGTCGCGCGGGTTCACGGTCGCGACGATGGCGCTCTTGATTCGCGGCAACGTGTCGCCGTACGGCACCTCGAGCGCGTGGAACATGCAGTACGAAATCCCGCTCGCCGCGCAGGTCGGGACGCCGGAAGTCATTTACAAGAAGTCGGAACCGGTCGGCCTGGCGCTCGAGTGGGAAGTGCTGGTGGATCCGAGCGCGGCGTCGGTCGACGAGCGGTTCGGTCGCATCGTCATGCAGACGGCCGACCCGGCGTAAGACCGATGACGCCGGCGACGTCGCTCGGCGATCGGTGGCGCGCGGCGCGCCTGGCGCTCGACGCGGCAAAACGAGAACTCGGCCGGCGCCGGCGCGACATCAAGCGCAAGGCGGCCGACCTGGCGGCAATCGAGGACGAGGCGCGACGGCTCGGCGTCGCGCTCGTCGCCATCAACGGAAACGAGGGATCAGAGTATGGCGGTTCTTTCCACGGTTCAGACGCTGCAGGCCGGCGCAGTCGCGACGCTCGTCTCGGCGGCGGGTGGCGGTGACAAGTTCAACAACACCGGCCGTGAGCGGTTCCGGGTTCGCAACGGTTCCGGCGCGTCGATCAACGTGACATTCACGGCGACCGGCGCGGCGGGTTGTCCGGCGGGCACGCTGCATGACCAGGTCGTCGCGGTCGCCGCCGGCGTCGAGAAGGTGTTCGGACCGTTCGACATGGCGCGCTTCAACGACACGAACGGTCAGGTCAGCGTCGGCTATTCGGCCGTTACGACGGTGACCGTCGGCGTCGAGGTCTAGTACACCCGGGCACGCGCCGCCGGCCTGGTCTGGCGGCGCGACGGGTTTCGGTCCACCTTCGGGAGCTATGGCGCAGGGAGCGCGAGATCATCTCATGGCCTATCCAACGAAGCGCGGCGAAACGGTGCTCACGCTGAGCACGATCGTCACGCGTCCGATCATCGCCATCGACGGCAAACACTACGAACTGCGCGCGGCTGATGAGATGCCGTGGCTCGAGTTCCGGCAGCACGCCGGCGTATTCCGCGAGGCGTCCGACCTGATGCGGCCGAACCTCACCAAGCGGGAGCGCGCGCGCCTGAACGCGATTCTTCCGCGGCTCGTGTCGCTGCTGGTGCTCGACCTGCCGGCGGCGGTGCTCAAGCGTCTGCGACCTGAGCAACAGCTACAAATCGTCTCGACTTTTTCCGATCTGCTGCTGGCGACGAATCCGCGGCTGGCAGCACAGATCGCGGCCACCGCGGATCGATCTTCGACGAGGACGGGTTCGAACTCGGCGCCCGGCTCGCGCGGTTCTATCCCGGTACCGACCCGTACCGGTGGATCGCCGACGTCCCGCTCGCGTCGCTAAAAGCGGCGTGTCGGATGATGCCGCGGCTCCAGGCCGAGGAAGCACTACACGAGGCGACGGTCGTCGCGTATGCGACGGGGCACCTCGAGAACGGGCGCGACATGCTCGCGCTGTGGAAGAAAGCGGCCGGCGCGCCTGACGCGAAGCCGGTCCGGGCGACACCCGACGCGCTCGCCGCGGTCGGGATCGGCGTGCGGCACGGCTGACGGGGACACGGGCAGACGATGAACACGATCGCGACCGCGATACTCGAAATCTCGACCGATACCCGGAAAATGGTCGGCGGCCTGAATACGGCTGTCGGCCAGGCGAAGGCGTTCGGCGCGAAGCTCGAGGCGACCGCGAAAGGCGTTCAGGCGGCATGGGCGACCATGTCGATGGCGATGGGCGTGCTCGCGCTCGGCGCGGTCGGGAAAGAGTTTCTCGACATGGCGGGCAACGTCGCCGACCTTTCCGCGCGACTCCGCGTGTCGACCGACACCGTACAGGAGTGGCAAGCGACCTTCGGCAAGGCGGGGATTCCGATCGAGTCGGTCGCGAAGTCGTCCGAGATTCTCAGCGAGAAGATCAACGGCGGCGACAAATCCGCGGTCGCGGCGCTCAAGGCGATGGGGTTCTCGATCGCCGACCTGCAGGCGATGCGACCGGAGGATCGCTTTATCAAGGTCGCCGACGCCGTCGGCCAACTGCAGAACCAGGACGACCGGATCGCCGCCTCGAAAGGACTGTTCGGCAAGGGCGGGCCCGAACTGCTCGCCGCGCTCGACGGGCATCTCGGCGAAACGATAGACAACATTCGCGACCTGGGCATCGTGATCGACAACGAGACGATCACCGCGGCCGACGACTTCGGCGATCAGTTGGGGCTGATGGGTCAGCAACTCATGGGGATCGTCGCGGCGGTCGTCGGTCCCCTGCTGCCGGCGCTGTCGGCGCTCGGAAATATCCTGTCGTGGCTCGGCCGAAACGTGGTCGAGCCGGTGCTGAACGTCGCGATCAAGTCGGCGATGACGCTGCTCGCCGGATTCGTCGAAGTCGTGACCGGGCTGCTCTCGAGGCTCGCCGCGCTCGGGTCGAATCTGCCAGGCGTCGGCGGGAAGTTCGCCGCGATGGCGACCGCGCTCGATGACGTCGCGAAGAAAACCAGCGCGTACATGGTCGGGCTGTGGAAGTCAAAAGAGGCAACCGACGGCGCCGGTCAGGCGGCGACTGTGGCCGAGCGCAAGATCGCCGGGCTCGGCGACGCGCACGACGACGGCGCCAAGAAAGCCAAAAAGCAAGCCGACGAACTCGCGAAGCTCGCCGAGAAGATGCGGGCGATCGACGCCGCGATCGGCGTCGGTCTGTTTGCGAAGAACTCCGATCTCGGCGCGGACGGCGTCGCCGCGGACATCGCGCGGGCGAAGGCGACGGCCGACGCGATGCGGGCGGCGCTCGGCGTCGAGCGCGGCGCGCAAAATGGCGGCGTCTGGAACATCGGCGTCGAGCTCGACCTTGACGACGCGCGGAACGTGCTCGCGGCGCTCGAGGAACAGACCGCGACATCGTTCGGCGGCGCGCTGCAATCCGCAATCGGCAATCTGCCGGGGCTGCTGACGCAGGCGTTCACCGGTGGCGGTGGGCTCGGCGGCGCGCTGAAGTCGTTGACGTCGCAGATCGGCGGCAACCTGGGGCGCGGGCTCTTCGAGGCGGGCGGGCTGATGAACGGGCTCGGGAACAAGCTCGCCGGGATCTTCGGCGCCGGGTTCGGCCTGGCGCTACCGGGGATCGGTCAGGCGCTCGGCGCGCTCGTCGGGCCGGCGCTCGGCAAGCTGTGGGGCGGGCTCAAGCGGGTTTTTGGCGGTCCATCCGAACAGGAACTCGGCGGCCGGGCGCCAGTCGCCGAACTCGAAAAGCAGTACGGCGGTCTCGAGGGCACACTGAACCGGATCGGCGACGCCTATGTGTCGCAGGGCAAGACACGCGAGCAGGCACAGCGCGATTACAAGGCGATGCTCGACGCTCAGAAGCAGGGCGCCGGCGCGGTGCAGCCGTGGATTGACGCGTTCACGAAGGTTATCGAGCAGGCCGACGCCGCGGCGCAGGCCACGGTCGACGCCGAGCAGCGCGCGACCGAGCAACTCACAGCCGAGCGCGACGCGCGGCTGCAGACGGCGCGCGATGAGATCGACGGGCTGACGAAGCAACGCGCCGACCTGGCGGCCGGGCTCGCACAGGAAGCGGTCGAAGAGGACGCCGGCGTGATCGAGCGGGCGCAGCGCGCGCAACTGGCGGATCTCGACGCGCAGATTCAGGCCAAGAACGACGCGTACGCACGGCTGGCCGAGGAAACCGGCGCCGTGATGAAAACCGCGATCGAAGAGGCGCTGTCGGCGATCAGGGTTCCGACGCTCCATGTCCCGGCGGTCGTCGACACCGGCGGCGGACTGACGCTCAAGGACGGCGCCGACCAAGTGCTCGGCGCCAATGACGGCGGCGGCGATGTCGTCCTGAACCTCGACGGGCGCGAGATCGCGCGCGGTACCCTGCCGTACATCGCGCAAGCGGCGAGCGCGTACGGGGTGACCGGCTGATGGCGACGTACGCCTGCACCATCAACGGATCGGCCGCGCTGCTCGGCCGCGGCTGGCGCATCTCGGCGCCGGCGAACGGGCGCGCCACACTCACCGGGCGGATCACGGCGACGACGCCGGCAGCCGTCCCGGCGATCGACCAGACGATCACGATCACCGAGGACGCGACGACGCTATTCGCCGGCCTGATCACCGGCGTACGCTCGCGCGGGATCGACGGCAACCCGACGACCGAACTCGACGTCGAGATCACCGCGGCCGACAACAACAGCCGCGCAACGCGCCGGCACCTGGTGAACGTCACCGTCGCGGCGGGTACGAGCCTTCGCGATGCGATGGATGTCATCGTGGCGTATCTCCCGGGCGTGACCCGGTCCGGGTCGCAGCCGGTCGGCCCGTCGCTCTCGGCGGGGTTCACGGCGTCGGCCTGGCGCGCCGACGAGGCGCTCGACTACCTCACGAAAGATACCGGCTACCTGTGGGGGATCGACGGCGCGAACGTGCTGTCGATGTGGGAGCCGGGGACGCTGACGGCGCCGTTCGACGTGATCGACGGCGACGGGCACACCGACGGCGACGTCGAGGTCGAGCCGCAACGGTCCGAGTTCGCGACGAAGGTCATTGTGATGGCGGCCGGCGGGCTCGTCGGGACGGCGACCGATAGTTCGTACGCGTCGAATCCGTGGGAACTTGTCGTCGAGTCACCCGACACGAAGGATCAGACGTCGGCCGACGCGCTCGCCGCCTCGATTCTCGCCGCGCAGTTGGTGCAGTGGACCGAGGTCCGGTATGTGACGCTGCAAACAGGGCTCACGCCTGGCATGTCGCAGACGATCACCCTCGCCGCGCGCGGTGTGGATAACACCTATCTGGTGACCGAGGTCAACACGGAGGACTATGGCGGCGTCGCGCTGCGACGCGTCCGGGCGACCGAGGGCGTCGTGTACAAGACCGGATGGCGCGAGCAGGCGCGATCGCTCTTCGGCGGGGGCGGCTCGAGCGCGCGGTCGCTCGCCGGCGTCGTCAGTGCGGGCGGGTCCGGGTTCGTGCGGTTCTTCGTCTTTCTCGGCGGCTCGGCCTCGAACTACGTTCAAGACGCGACGCCGACATGGGTCGACGCGTCGCCGATGGAAGTCACGATCGACACGGTCCCGCGGGGCACGCTGTCGGCGGATGTCACGGTGCAACTGCGCGCGCTCGAGGCGGGCGTGTCCGTCAACGCGCGGCTCTTCGACGTCACAGCCGTGTCGGCCTGTCCTGGCACGTCGTCGACGGTGACCTCGACGACATGGACGACCGTGACCTTTACCGCGACCCTCACCGCCGGCTCGCACCGGTACAAGTTGCAACTCTTGCCAGGCGCCGCGAACAAGGACGTCGGCGCGATCGGGTACCTGCTATGACGTGGATTCGCGCACTACTTGCGGCGCTGCTGCTCGTGCAGCCGGTCGCCGCGCAGACCGTCGCCGGCGACCGCGTGCGGCTCAATGCGGCGCCGTGCACGATCGACAGCGTCGACGGCACGCCGGATAAGTTGCGCCTGGTCGACTGCTCGACGGTCACGACCGGGGGCTCGTCGAATCTGACGCTCAACCCGGCCGGCGACCTGGTGCTGCAGCCGGCCGGCGTCGACGTGCTGCCGGGCTCGGGCTACACGGTGAACCTCGGCGCGCTGTCGAACAAGTACCTCGCGCTGCACGCGGCCGAACTGTGGGTCGAGACGCTCGTCGCTCAGAACACGATGGCGACGCTCGGTGGCCGTGTGCTCGTCGCGCCGACGAACATCCTCACGGCGGACATCCTCACGGGCGCCACGTCGATCAGCGTCAAGTACAACAACCTCGCGAACGGCGACCGGGTCTACCTCGAGGCGAACGGCGCCGTCGAGTTCATGGCGATCGCGTCCAGCGCGAGCGGCAGCGGACCCTACACCTACACCGTCACCCGCAATCTGGACGGCTCTGGGGCGAATGCCTGGTCGGCTGGTGATGCGGTCCTGAACACCGGCACCACCGGCAACGGCTTCATCGACCTCTACTCGACGGCCGGCGTGCTCTCTGGCTCCGGCCCGAGCATCGTCGGCAACGTCCGCACGGGCACCACCTACAACGCGATCGCGCCGCGCTGGGCCATCGGCAATCTGAACGGGCTGTACGGCTACGGGGCGACGACCTACGGCGCCGCCTTCGGCGATGCGAGCGCCACCAACGTCACCGTCGACGCGACGAACGGCTTCCGGATCCGGTCCGGCACCACCGACAAGCTGTCGGCGGACACGTCTGGCAATCTTTCGCTGGCCGGTGATCTCGCTATCGGTGGAACGGGGGTATTCCACACGGCCAATGCCAGCGCGTACGCGACAGGCATCGGCGTCTGGACCGCAGGTACTGGCGGATCAGTTGGACCGGTCAGCTATCTCGTCGTGGGCGGCGGCGGCGGCGGCGGCGGCACGGGCGGTGCGGCTGGTGGTGGCGGTGGTGGTCGGGTCGCCACGGGTTCGAAGTCGCTGGCGCTCGGAGCCTATACGGTCACAGTCGGCGCTGGTGGCAGCGCAGGCACGCCGAGTACAGCCGGAACAAGTGGTGGTAATTCCTCTGCCCTCAGCGTGACGGCTACAGGCGGCACGGCTGGTGCGGGTCTGTCTGATCCGTTTCCGCAGGTCGGCGGCACATCAGGATCGGGCAATGCGGGAGGAGCCGGCTATAACGGCGCGAATAAGAGCGGCGGTGGTGGCGGTGGCAATGGTGCGACGGGATCAGCCGCTGTCCTTGGGGCCGGCGGCGCTGGTGGCGCTGGTACCGCTTCGTCTATTACCGGCAGCTCGGTCACGTACGGCGGCGGTGGCGGTGGCGGCAGCCAGGTATCAGGCGGAGCAGGCGGAGCCGGCGGCGGTGGGGCCGGCGGCGTGGGCTCGGGCACGGCCGTCGCTGGAACCGCAAATACAGGCGGCGGCGGTGGCGGCAATGGCAGCGCGGGCAATGCGGGCGGTGGCGGCTCGGGCATCGTAGTCATCAGTTACCCGACAGGCACCATCACTGCCACGGGTGGCAGCATTAGCACCTGCGGAAGCAACACCTGTCACACGTTCACGTCGAGCGGCACGTTCACCGTCACAGGCCCAGACCTCGCGGTGTGGCGGGTTGGCGATCCGGCCGGGCAACAGATCGCGTGGGATGGGTCGGCGTTGTCCGTGACCGGAAACGCCTTCATCGACGGCTCGGCGCTGGTCACTGGCAGTGTGACGGCCACGCAGATTGCGGCGGCCACCATCACCGGCAGCAAGATCGCGGCAAGCACGATCACGGCGTCGAACCTCAGCGTCTCGTCCTTGTCGGCCATCACGGCCGACCTCGGGACGGTGACGTCAGGCTCTATCAACATCGCCAGCGGCGTGTTCTCGGTGGCGAGCAACGGAGACACTTACATCTCCATCCTCGACTCAGGCACGGTGCAGACGACGAACCTGAGCGTCTTCGGCATTGCCGGAGGCAGCAATCAATACGTGTGCGTAGCGCCGTCGGGGGCGCTCTATGGGAGTGCGGGCGGATGCTGACCGTCTCACTGCGTCAGCACGGCGATCCATCGTGCCGCGATCGTGCGGACGTTGTCAGCGCCTCCGAAGTGGACCCCATCGTCGGGTGTCAGGTCTCGCAGCAACGGTCCGCGCAGGACTGGCAGCTGTGCCCAGACGCGTTCGATGCCAGCGCGCACCGCGGCGTTCTCTGTGCGCATGTCGCCGTACGTCCAGACCTGGCCAACGTCGGCCAGGTAGATCGCCGCGCCGGGATAGTCTCGATTCAAGGAATCGACGAGGCGGCGGAAGTCCTCGTAGACGCTGTCGGCCGTGGGGCGCTCATAGATCGTCGCGGCGCTGCCGGGGTGGTACTCGTGCAGGATCGTGTCGTTCGCACCGAGGTGCACGAGGAACGCGGTAGGAGGTGTGGTCAGATTCGCGCGCAGGCGCTGGTAGGCACTACCTTCTGGCTGCCACTGCAAATGGATGAACGTCGACCCGACCGCATAGCTGCTCCAGCGTGCAGGAACGGCCTGCTGAATCAACGGCCAGTAGCCCTGGTCGAACAGTCCAAGCGAGTCCCCGATTACCACGTAGGTGGGACCAGCTGCGGCCGGTTGCGGATCGGGCTGCTGCGGCGCGGTTGTTGTCTGGGTGGCGACAGGCGTGGGGGCCCCAGGGATGCCACTGCAGGCGACGGTCAGAAGCGATGTCAGCGTAATGGTGAGCAGCATGGGTGATCTCATGGGTGCAGTATCACAAGGGGAGCGGCGCAGTGCAACGCGAATTGTCTTGCACGGATTCGTGGCCCTGGCTGTCGGTCTGACTCTGACCGTCGGCCTCGCCGCCGTAGCCGAGGCGCCGGTGCTGACCGAGACGGACCGGCTGCGCATCATCGCCCTCAGTCAGGCGATGGAGATCGCGCAACTCAAGGCGCAGGCGGCGCAGCGGGATTACGACCAGGCGCGCGACCGGATGCGGGCGTTCCTGAAGAGCGTCGAGCAGCCCGGGTATCTGCTCGACCTGTCGACGCTGACGTATCAGCCGGCACCGGTGGCCGAGGCGCCGCGATGACGCCGCTCGGCCTGTATCGGGCGATGTCCTGCAATACCCGGCTGCGAATCTGGCTGTCGGTCGCGGCGGTCGCGTACTCGACGGTCGGCGCGGTCGCGCAGGTCGCGGCGCCGGGACCGTCGACATCGTCGTCGCCGTGGCAATCGCCGGCCGCGGTCGGGCTCGTGCTGTCGGCGGCGGGCGTCCTGATTGGAGTCGGGGCGTTCGTGCAAACCGTGAAGCAGCAGAACGCCGCGATCGCGGCCGAGCAACTGAAGCGGGAGCAATTCGAGATCGCCGCGACGGCCAATTTCGCGCGGAAAGACGTCGTCGCGGTGGAGCTCGCGGGTATGCGGGCCGAACTACGGGCAGTCCTGGCGGCGCTCGGCGCCGACGCGAAAGGGGTCGGGAATGGCTGAACGAATCGCGCGTGATGCAGTGGTGGCGGTCGTCGGCGGGCTCGTCGTGCGGCTGCTCGCGTTCATCCGGCCGGCACTGCTGCAGGCGGTCGCCGCGCTCGGCGTCGTCCTGGTCAGTGCGGTGTCGGTCGAGGCGATGCCGCTCCGGACGAAAGTCGCGCTCGGCTGCTTCGCGGTCGGGTCGTACTGGGACGCCGTGAATACCGCGTACTGGGTCGCGCGTGGCGAGGCGCACGAAACCAACCCGCTGTATCGGCCAATCGTGCGGCGGTACGGCATCGCCGTGACGATGACGGTCAAAGGCAGCGGGAACTCGGCGCTCGGCGGCGCCATCATCGCCGACGACCGGCGCGGGCACGAGCGGCGGGCGTTCTGGTCGGCGGTGGGGGTCTGTGCCGGACAGACGGCGGTCAACATCGGCAACGCGCGACGCGTGAAAGGGGATCGGTAATGCGAGGGATCTATCATCGGTGGAGTGTGGCGGTCGTCGTGCTGGCGATCGCGATCGTGGCGGCGCCGGCGACGGCACAGAACCTACTCGGCGACGTGCAGGCCGAGCGCGCGAAGTACGGCGCCAGCATGACGCCGAGCGAAGTCGCGGCGATGTTGAACGCCGTTGCGTGGAAGCATCGCGATCAGGGGTGGGGACTGCTGCGAAAGGGCAGCGGCAACTCATGCCCGCTCGGGTCGACGTTCATCAGTTGCGACATTCTGATCGACAGCCGTGGCGGGCATCACTTCGACGTCCTGATCGACGCCGAGAATACGGCGCGCCCGACATGGTCTGACGTCGGGCCGTGCGTGCTCGGGCCGTCGAGCGGCTGCGATATGGCGCGCTTTCTGGCACCGGTCGACCCGGGACCGGGCGCGACGCCTGGCACACCACCGGACACACCGGCGCCGGCCGTCGACCTGGCGCCGATCGTGGCGCGACTCGAGGCGCTCGAGCGCGCCGTACAAGCACTGAACGCGACGGTCCCGGCGGTCGAGCAGCACGTCGCCGACGCGCGCGCGGTCGCTGACGACGTCGCCGCGAAGGTCGACCCGCTGGCGGCGCAACTCGCGGCGCTGGCCGACCAGGTCGCCGCGATCGCCGGGCGCCCGATTCCGGTCGCGTGCTCGGCCGCGCTCAATCTCGGCGCGACCCGGATCCCGATTTCCTGCCGGCTGCAGTGAGAGGCGCCCGTGTCTGACAACCTGAACACGCAATCAGCTACACCGGCGACGCTTCCACCGTCGACGACGCTCGCGGCGGTCGTCGGTTCGTTCGCTGGCGCGTCGGCGGCGGCGGCCGGCGTCGGCGTCATCGCCGAGGTCAGCGGGGCGAACGGCTCCCGCGTGATGTCCGTGCTCGGGCGGGTGACGTCCGGCGTCATGGCGGTTCCGACCGGCACCCTCGCGGCGCCGACGAACTTCGCCGTCGGAACCGACTATCTCGTCGACGGGGTCTGGATCTGCAATCCGACCGGCGCGGCGAAAACCGTCACGATCACCAACGGCGCCGATCAGTCAGTGGTCTATCAGGAAGATGTACCCGCGCGCGGGCGACTCCCGATCGACCTGCGGGGAATGCCGTTGACCGGCCTGAAGTGGGTCGCGAGCGCGACGGGGATGTTCGGGATCGCATGGGGGCGTACGGCGATATGAAGCAGCACACACTCGCAGTTCTCGCGCTCGCGCTCGGCCTGGCCGGGTCCGTCGAGGCGCAGACCGTCACCATTCGCGCGACCGACGCATCCACCGGCGCGGACGTGCAGCGGGTCGGCGACGACACGAACGACGCGCTTCGGGT
>ERZ869921.939-NODE-939-length-14102-cov-4.261764_pt1 | contig 14102 bp, 24 predicted proteins | sample MGYA00579310_ERZ869921 | MGnify/ENA primary metagenome ERZ869921 (study PRJEB32216, sample SAMN09231816) | wastewater metagenome | place: USA: Maryland | collected 2016-06-21 | study: EMG produced TPA metagenomics assembly of the PRJNA472060 data set (Reclaimed...
GTGCACCGACGAGAACAGCATCTACTTCCGTATCCGTGCCACTCCGTTCAACGAGGCGTGGAACGTCGTCCACCACGGGTCCCTGTTCTTCCCAGACTACCTCGCTGCCGCTATACCGGTGACGGTGAGCAGGTGTACCATCACCACTTACGGTATCCGCGTGAAGCTCTTCATGCGAGGAACTGAGATATACCCGGACTTGCTCGAGTCCAGCTGCGAACCGTTAGTAGGAGGAAACTGAGGTGTTAGAGATCATACGCGCCGTCTTGGCCAAGCTCGCGTGCAACCACGTGTGGTCTAAGGAGACTGTTAACGAAAACGTGGTCATGACTTGCACGAAGTGCGGGAAGATGGAAGTCTTCAGCAGCAGGTGCACCCACGTCTGGAAGAAAGAAACTTCCTCCAGCTTGTACGAACGTGGAAAGAACTCTGGGACTTCTTACCCCATCAAGATCACCAACACGTACGTCTGCACCAAGTGCGGAGAGTTCAAGCAAATCACCATTTGACACCTTAACGAGCACCGTCGTATACGGGTGGAGAAACACGGAGGTCACCGCAGTGCTAGTTCAGTCAGTAGTACCGCTCATCGCCCTGGGACTGTTCATATCGTGCTCCTACAAAGCACGTCTCGTCTGGTACAGGGACGCATGGCCCAAGAAGATCACCGCGGTGTTCTGGTGGGGGGTGTGCGCAAGTTGCGTCGCTCTCGCTGTCGCCTCGGGGATGAGTCCAAGATTCTGATAGAAACAGGAGATTCAACATGTCAGAAGACAACGGAAACGTGACTACGATCCCGGAGAAGACCGGACAGAACCAGACTCCGGAGAGTCTGATCAAGTCCATCGAGGCCGAGTTCCAGAAGGAGCTCTCGGAAGCTTTCAAGAAGCAGGTTCGCGAGCTCATGAAGCAGAAGCGCGAAGCTGAACGCATCGTCTTGGCCAAGGACGCCGAGATCAAGGCGCTGGTCACCAGGTTCAAGCAGGGCCTCGTCTGATTCCAACTGGGAGGGGACCGCGGTCCCCTCCCAGGAACCGAGGTTTATCTGTCATGTCGTTCAAGTCCTACGAGTACACGTTCGAGCCGTTCCTCTTGTCAACTGCGAACGACGTGAAGATCGTCATCCCTCCGATGATCTCCACGTCCACTCGCCAGTTCGGTGCTGCCGGGTGGTCTATGACTTTCACCCACAGGAGGTACAACCACGGACACTCCAGGGTTCGCTTCCACAAGTGTAGCGAGAAGAAGAGCATCACGTTTCACTTGCAGTGTTCGGCAGTCGCGTCTGGGTCGTACTCTCTCGATTCGATCCTCGCTGAAATAGAGCGCTGCGGCCTCTCCCTGAAGGGGTTAGTCCCGCAACGCGCGTGGACCGAGAGCGCGAAAGAACACAGTTTCCGCGAGGAGATCAACCGTCTCGACAATAAGCTCGCAACTGCTAACCAGCTGTTGACGGAATCGAAGGAGAGTAACACCCTCCTCCGCCAAGAGGTAGGTTACTTGAACACCAAGGTTGCTGACAGTGACCAGACGCTGTCAACCGTGAAAGCGAAGAACACGTTCCTCGAAGTGGAGCTGAAGGCTCTCAAGAACGAGGTGGAAAGTCAACGTCTGAAGAACGAGCGACTGGAAAGCGTCAACACGTTCTTGAAGATCGGAATGAGTACTTCTTCTGAGGAGTCTGTGTCAGTGTCGGACACCCTGAAGAGGATTGCGGATGCGTCTATCGCGAAGCTCGTCGACATCTCCTCACCGGAACCGGACGAGGATGTCGACGAGATAGTCAGGAGAGCAGTCGGCGACTTCTGAGACAGAAATTCCGGTTTACACGTCGGTGATTCTGTGATATGGTGGAATAGTAAACTTACACCCCACCAACCGTGCTGAGGAGCCTGAACCATGCCGAAGACCGTACACGAAGCGCTCAACGAGGCGATCGAGAAGATCAAGACTTACGAGGGCATCATCGAGCGAATCAACTCGAGCCCGTTGTCCCCTGCGACAGTCGTCCGCGTCGTCCCCGACAAGAACAAGATCGTCATCTCCGTTCGCGGCGGTCTCTCCCTCGTCGAGAAGCCAGAAGTCTCGGTGAAGGTCGGCGACGTCGTCACGGTCTTCGATCAGACCGGGCAAGTGGTCGACGTGTTCCCGTGCGACGTCGCCGCCGGCCCGATCGTTCTCTACGATTCTCGCATCGATCCCGATACGGTCATGATCAGCGACCAGGGCGGGAAGCGGATGGTGTTCGGTTCCCGCGAGATGAAGATCGAAGACGGCGACCGTCTCGTCCTCGACCCGGGTGGGTTCTGCGTCATCGGCAACATCGGACGCGACGAGGTCGCTACGGTCTCCGACGAAGTCAACGTCTGCTGGAACGACATCGCTGGCCTCTCCGAGATCAAGGACGAGCTCGTCGAGATGATCGAGACTCCGCACCTGATGAAGGACCTCTATGCTGCCTACGGCTACACGACGCCGAAGGGTCTCCTCCTGCTCGGCCCTCCCGGGTGCGGGAAGACCATGATCGGCAAAGCTGCTGCCACGTCCATGCGGAAGGTCTACGGCGGCCCGAGCTCGTTCATCTACGTGAAGGGTCCGGAGCTTCTCGACAAGTACGTCGGCAACACGGAGAGCAAGATTCGCGACCTCTTCACCAGGGCGCGTCGTCACTTCGCGCGTCACGGAACCCCGGCCATCATCTTCGTCGACGAGGCGGAGTCCCTGCTCTCTGCCCGCGGCGGAGACGGAACCAGCCAGGCGTCAGTCATGACCCAGACCGTCGTCCCGCAGTTCTTGACGGAGATGGACGGCATCGACGAGAGCGGTGCCATCGTCATCTTGGCTACCAACCGTCCGGACAAGCTCGACCCCGCCGTCGTCCGCGAGGGACGCATCGACCGTAAGTTCGAAGTCAAGCGCCCGACGAAGGAAGCGGTTGCCGAGATCGTGAAGTTGAACACCGCGAAGGTGAAGACCGACTTCACCGGGGAAGACGTCGCCGACGTGATCTTCGGTCCCGACCAAGTCGTGTTCCACGCGGTCGGCGTCGACTCGTCGAAGCGCGCCAACATCCTAGTGTCGGACATGGTTTCCGGCTCGATGGTCGTGAACATCGTGAACCGTGCGAAGGGTTACGCGGTGCGTCGCGACGTGAAGAACTCAGCCAAGACGCCCAGCGGCGTCACGCTGAGCGACGTGGTGGAATCGGTCTCGTGCGTCCGGCGCGAGCTCTCTACCACGAACCAAGACGAAGCGGTGAGTACTACGTGCACCCAGACTCACGGCTTCAACTGTAAGAGCTACCAACCCGCGGTGTGAAGGAAGAGACTATGTTCCAGACGAAGACTGCCCAGAAGCCAGCTCAGAAGGCGATTACGCAGACGACCGGGGTTCACACCCCGGTTGAAGCTCCAGCAAAGTACGACAAGCCGATCATCATCGACGAAGTCGAAACCGAAGTCTCCGCAGCGGACGATCCGGTTGAATTGCTCTACGACCAGATCGTCGCATTCTTTGACAGCTGTACATGCTGAGCTTCGACCCGGTCCTGTTCGCCCTCCAGGCGTTGGCCACCGCGTACGTCGCGTACGCGGTGTCCTCCACCCACCTGACTGAACCGTTCAGGGTGTGGGTCTACAGGCGGTCACCGTTCCTGTCTCTCGGTCTCTCCTGCGTGTTCTGCATGAGCTTCTGGTCAGCGGTGGCAGTCGTAGTCTCTACCAAGAACTCGTGCGGCGACGTGTGGAACGACGCGCTCTACGTCCTGGCTGTAGCCGGTGCTGCTGTCGGTTTCGTCAAGTTCACCGGGATCGGCGCGAAGGCGGAAAAAAAGTAGGGGTGCGTTTGACACCCTCCGCATAGATAGTTATAGTCCTAGAGAACGGTCTCGTAGTTCAACTGGATGAACGCAGCTCTCCTAAGGCTGGCGAATGCAGGTTCGAGTCCTGTCGAGACCACCATCTCCCAAACTCCCACGAGAGGAAGTGATAAGCATGACGCGAGAAGACGACCCGCAAAGACGCGGAGGCAAACGTTCCCGCAACCAAGAAACCCGCCTGGGGTGAAGATCATGAACAACGGCGGAAAAGAATACTTCATCAAGAACCCGACGATCGAAACCCTAGCGATAGAGCTCTTCAACCAGGAAGCGATCTACGGCGCGGGGTGGCACCAAGTGTCAGAGCAGACGCGTAACGACTACAGGGACAAGGCTGCGGGGAAGAAGCCCTTCGCGACCGGAGTCTCGAGATCGAAGAAAGAACCCACCGGAGACTGAAGTGGACTTCAAGAAGATTCTCAGACGCATGGTGAAGACGGCGGCGAAGCACCAGCCAGTCGCCGGTCACCGCGTCTACTGCGAGATATGGAACTCCGGGCAGAGGATCACGTGGGGTTCCAACCACGAGACGCACTTCAACGACCCGAGGTACATGAAGAACGACGACGCCGTCGGCATGCACGCCGAGGTCTCCGCCCTCCTCAGGGCTGAGAACACGCCGATGACCATGCGCGGCGCCGTCGCTCTAGTTGCCAGGGCCAGGAAGACTGAACGCGGCGGACAGTTCGTCGCTGGGTTGGCGAAGCCGTGTCCCGGGTGCATGAGGGCGCTCTCGGACTACGGGGTCGCAGAAGTCTACTGGACAGAGAACCAGGAAACACCCGACGACGAGGTAGTCGTCGGTTTCGAAGAGATCAAGGAGAAGACGTGAAGCTTACGATATACTCGAGCGAGGGAATCCTCCCGACCGACAGCACGGAGTACGAGCTCCTCATCGCTGCGGCGAAAGAAGCATCGAAGGTCGAGGGCATGAGCTGCGAGCTCGGCCTCAGACGCGGAGGCGGCACCAGGATGATCTTGGACACGTTCCTGGAGGCTGGGGTCTACAAGAACCACGTCGCGGTCGACCCGTGGGGAGACATCGAGTACCTGACGACTGAGAAGAACCACGTCAGGCTCGCGACTGACTACACCAACTCCATGCGAAACACCTGCATGGTCGAGCTGTTCACCTACTACATGGACAAACCAGTCAACGTCAAGGTCGAGAACATGACCGACGAGGAGTTCTTCAAGCGCTTCCCTGACTACGTCCCGTTCTACGACAACAAGGGACGAGTGGACGAGAAGTTCTACTGCATCGCTCACCTCGACGGCCCACACGACTCAGACGTCGTCATCAACGAAGCACGGTTCTTCTCGCCGAGGATGAAGAAGGGTGCGATGCTCGTCTGCGACGACACCAACCTGTACGATCACGCCCGGGCCGAGAAGGTCATACTGGAGGAGCTCGGCTTCGAGATCGCGGCTCGCGGCCAGCGGAAGCTGGTCTACCGGAAGCTATGATGTCGGAGCAGTCTCTCGTCGAGCGCCTTCGCATCAGAGCGGAGATCCGGCGCCAGATCAAGGACAGGAAGAGCGTGAGGGAGGGAAAGCCCGACCGCATCGCTGACCTGCTCGAGGAGGCCGCGGCCGAGATCGAGAGACTGTCCGTCCCGACGGAGGGATACGAGCATCGCAAGGGCGGCACCTACGACAGTCTCGGAATCGGCAACGTGCAGTCCAGAGAACCGCTCGCAGACATGGACGAGGTCGTGATCTATCGCTCTCGCGAGGACGGTCGACTCTGGGCCCGTCGTCGGTCAGAATTTGAAGACGGCCGCTTTACCGCTATAGTAACTCAGAAAGTTACGGTTTCGGCAGCTAGAAAATAGGTGTTTACTTCTTCGGTGACCCGTGATATATTGGTCTGGTACCTGAGGAGGTAAACATGAAAATCACCCGCGACTTTCTCCGCTCCGCCCGCCCCGACATCGAGAAAGACCTCGCTGCTTTCGCCGCGAAGCACGGTCTGTCTGTGTCTGTCAAGAACATCAAATTCTCCGATTCTTCGTTCGAAGCGAAGGTCGAGTTCTCGGTCCTGTCCTCCGGCGGCGTCGCCATGACCCCCGAACGCAAGCACTTCATCGAACTCGCGAGCTTGTACGGCGTCGACCCGTCGTTCCTCGACAAGTCTTTCCGCCACGGCGGCCACGTCTACACGGTCGTCGGCCTCAACCCCAAGAAGCGCAAGAACCCGATCGTCATGAAGCGTTCCGACGGTTCAGTCCGTATCTCCGGGCCGGAGTTCGTCAACCTCTACATGAAGACGGGTCTCGTGTCGTGAGCAGCGAGTCACCCGGTCTCATCGAGCTCGTCACCGACGACGCCGCTTCGATGGTCGAGTCTTCCGTCCAGCTCGCCGAGTCTCTCGGCGTACCGACGACCGGGATGGCCGCCAGACTCTGGCGAGCTCGCTCCCACGCAGCCCACGGGTCGTTCCTCCGAGCCGAGATGCCGGTCATCGAGGAGAGCGACATCCCGAATCTCAAGTCTTTCATGCTCTCGGACGGTGTCCTCCTCGAGGAGGACACCGTCCGGCCGAAAGATCTCGTCCCCCTGCAGAAGCAGATATACGTGGACAAGGTCATCCGCGCCATCGCCTCCCACGGGGTGAACGCAGAGAGAGCTTTCGTCTCGTCGAAGCACATCGTGACCACGTCTGACCGACACATCGTCGACGGCCACCACCGGTGGCTGACTGGCATGCTGCTCGATCCGGACAAGCCGACGCCGGCGGTCTGCGCGACCGGGACCGCATCAGAAGTTCTCTCGGACTTCATCGCTTTCAGCGACGCCGAGGGGCACGAACGCAACGAGTGAGGTTTAACATGGTGAACATCCACGCAGTCGCAGGGCTGAACTTCGGAGACGAGGGCAAGGGCCGGTACACGCACTGGCTCTCTGACGAAGACAGCACGGTCATCAAGCACAACGGGGGTGCCCAAGCCGGCCACACCGTCGTGACCGAGGACGGCGCCCGAATCATCCACAACCAAGTCGGCAGCGGAGCCTCCAAGGGAGCTGAGACCCACCTCTCGGACACGTTCCTGGTCAACCCGCTGTTCCTGCTCGCCGAGATGGACGAGTTCTACTCCGTATTCAAACGCTGGCCCCGCATCAGCGTTCACCCGAACGCTTCCGTGGTTTTCGAATCTGACATGTTCATGAACCAGATGTTCGAAACTTCACGCGGCAAGAAACGGCACGGGTCGTGCGGTCACGGCATCAACGAGACCGTAGTCCGTCGCGAAGCTGGACTGAACTTCACGTTCGGTGACCTGATTCGCGGCGAAGACGTCGACAGCTTCGTCCGCAACCAACTCGTCCCCTGGTACGAGAGACGGGCGGCCGCCAACAAGCTCGCAGCGTCGACCGAGATCGCTGCAGCTGCGGCAGCCAAGATGCAGAAACTTCACGAAGTGGTGGACCGTCTCCGATGCCTCGTCACCCAACGACGCTCGGTCGACCATCGCGGACGGTCGAAGATCATCTACGAGTCCGGTCAGGGCATCGGCCTCACCCAGGCGAACATGGACGAGTACCCCCACCTGACGCGTTCGGACACCGACTTCACGAACGTGGCGCGCGACATCAAGCGTCGTGACTACGGTACGGACGTGAAACTCGACGTCCACCTCGTGACGAGACCCTACGTGACCCGTCACGGGAACGGGAGACTGCCGTTCGAGGTTACCGATTCTTGCGAGCGGTACCTCCCGTCGTTCTCAGACAAGACGAACGTGCCGAACGAGTGGCAGGGTTCCATCCGCGTCGGCTTGCTCTGCGACGACGCAGTCAAGAGGTACGCCTCCGCTCTCGACAGCGTCGCCGTTCGCGGCCTCGCGATCTCCAACACCGTCGCGTTCACGTGCATGGACCACGCGAACAGCTACTTCTACGGGACCGGCGAGATGTTCAACTCCGACTACGAGTCTGTGTTGAAACTCGTTCACCAGAAGTTCGACAACACGGCGAACGTTCTCACCTTCCGCAGCGAGAAGTACTCAGATCCAGACCCCGTTTGACACCGCCGCGGTTCCGTGGTAACGTCGCACCTCAACCCAAGGAGAGACGTGAGACATGACGACTGGTACGTACGAGCAGCTCCTCAGCGACGCAGCAGCGATACGAGAGAAGATCGACGGCGACCTCTGGCCGAAGTACAAGGAGCTCTCGAAGAAGTTCGAGGCCGAGTACCCCGAGTTCAAGAAGAGCGATTTCAAGCTGGTCGCGGACTTGGTCTACTACCAGGGCGGCTGGCCGAGTCTAAACTCGAAGCCGAAGGAGGAGGACCTCGCGGACAGAGTTGCAGCGGCTCTCCGTCTCGAGAAAGCTATCGACAGGAACCGGCTCGTCGAGCTCCTCAGCGAGAGAGGGATCGAGGTGTCGCTGAGGGTCGAGGACCTCGCCCGTGATCGGAAGTTAACCCTCCGAGACATGGTCTCAGCAGCCCAGGGTCTCCAGAAGGAGATGTGTCACGACGCCGACGAGATCAAGATCGCGATGGCTGAGGTCGCCGAGGAGCAGTTCAAGGTCGAGAAGGCGAACTTCGTCAAGGCGGTGAAGATCGCTGCCAGCGGCAACCGTAAGAAGATCGAGAAGAAGATCGCCAAAGTCGAGGAGACGGCAGCTAACCTCGAAGTCGCGATCGAACCACTGAAGGAGTAGACGGAGTGGTTTTCAGTGTTGGACAGAAAGTGGTCTGCGTCAACGACGAGATTGACGCGTTCCCGTGCAAATCTTCACCGTTGTGTTACGTGATGGGTCTCAACGGACTCACGGAGGGCAACGTGTACACCGTTCGCGGCGTCTTCCTCGTTGATGACGACCCGCTGTACAACTACGGGGGAGTGTACCTCGAAGAGATAACTAGACCGATCAACGCCAAGGGTGTGGAAGCCCCCTATCACCAGAAGCGTTTCGTCCCCCTCCAGGAGACTGGGATGAAGATTCTCGAATCGATACTAGAAGACTGTTCAACGGAGGGTGACACCGATGCCGATAGAATTCTACGATGACAAGAGCGACGTCCCGCTGAACTTGACGGACGACGAGGTAGTCCTCCTCCAAGAAGTCATGGAGCAGTACCGTGACGACGTTTTCTTACAACACAACGAGAGTTTCGGCACAGATACCTACAACATCACCACCCCGGTCATAGTGTTCGGGTACGTCTTGGCGAAGACAGGTTCGGAGAAGATGAGTTTCTTCGGGACCACCTTCGCGAAGGAATTCTTGCTCAGCGGGAGGAGCGTCGCAACTCTCAGCGAAGAACACGCGACAAAGGATGAAAAGCATGCTCAAGATATTCGGTGACCACGACGAGAACACCGTCAAGCAGATGTGGAACTGCCTCGGCGTCGGCAACGTCGCCGGGGGAGTCCTGTGCGCCGACGGACACCTGGGGTACGCCCAGCCGGTCGGCGGCGTAGTCGCCTACCGCAACCAGGTGTCGGTGTCAGGCGTCGGCTTCGACATCGCGTGCGGCAACATGGCGGTCAAGACGAACCGCACCTACGACCAGGTCTCCCCGAGGTTGGACGAGGTGAGCCGGAAGATCGCGAAGAAGGTGGACTTCGGCGTCGGCGGGAAGTACGCGAGGAGCCGGACGGACGTGCTCGACACGTCCCTGTTCGATGACGCCGAAGCTTGGAGAACCGCCGACGTGGAAGACCTCAAGGACCTCGCGTGGGCGCAGCTGGGAACCGTCGGTTCCGGGAACCACTACGTCGACCTGTTCGAGGACCGCTCTGACGGGTCGGTGTGGGTCGGCGTTCACTTTGGGTCGAGGGGTCTCGGTCACAAGACTGCGACTAAGTACCTCAGAGCCGCCGGCGGTACCGACGGCATGATGGTTGCCCCGGCTCTGCTCGACGTCGGGAGCGAGCTCGGGCAGCGCTACCTCGCTGCTATGCACCTCGCTGGAAGGTACGCTTACGCCGGGAGAGAGTGGGTGGTTGACCAAGTCTGCAGGATACTCGGAGCGTCTACAGTCGACGTCGTGCACAACCACCACAACTTCGCTTGGGAGGAGAAGCACGGCGACGAGAACTTCTGGGTCGTCCGCAAGGGAGCGACCCCGGCGTTCCCGGGGCAGAGAGGGTTCGTCGGCGGTTCGATGGGTGACGACGCAGTCATCCTCAGCGGAGTCGACTCGGAGGAGTCGAGAGCAGCCCTGTTCTCCACAGTTCACGGCGCCGGCAGGATCTGCGGGAGAACCGAGGCGAAGGGGAAGATGGACAAGCGAACCGGCGAGTGGAAGAGACCGCCTCGCTTCACGAGGGAGCAGATGGACTCCTGGCTCGCGGAGAGGGGAGTGACTCTGGTCGGCGGAGACGTCGACGAGAGCCCGATGGCCTACCGCCGTCTGGACGAAGTCCTGTCCCAACACTCCGGAACCGTCAAGGTGGAGAGCGTCCTCAGACCGTTCTTCGTCATGATGGCCGGCAACGAGGTACGCGACCCGTACAAAGATTAGAAGGAAAGCGGTGATGAAAAAGAGTGAACTAGAAGAGAGAGTGAGATACCTTGAATCACTCTTAGAACCAAAGCTGTTACAAGCCGACGTCAGAGACGGTGTGCTGAATGTTGCCGTGACTGGTAAGCTTGTCGAGCACATCGGTAGGACATTCATCAAATGGTTCGTCCAGAACGATGCGAAGAATTACTTAGAGATGTGTTTCTCAGACCCAAACCACCCAGATACTAGATATGTTGTACACGTACAGAAGTATGGCGAAGGAACTAAGACTCCTCACGAACTGAGAATCGAAGCTGAGGCTCGAGTGGCTGAACTCGAAGCGGAGAAGAACTAGCGTGTTGACACCGTCCCGGTTGTGTGGTATGGTGTCAGGGTTGAGGAGATTTGACATGAAGATTCGCGCCGAAACGTGGTGGACCGTCGCAGGTAGCGACGGGACTCTGTACCAGTTCTTCCACCGGAACCGGAACGACGTCGTCTGCGACGTCGTTTCCGCTCACTTCGGAAACTGCGGTCACGAGCGCGGTCTCAAGAAGCTCACCGACGAGCTGAAGACGCTCTGGAGAAATCTGGCGAAGAGTCAGGGTCTCCGCGTGGTTCGCGTCAAGGTGTCCGCGCCGTGACCAGGGCTTCGAGTCGCGTCGTCAGGCACACCGTGATGGAGTGCCCGGAGTGCGGGAAGAAACTCGACTCCGCGGCACCTGTCGACGGGAACGTCGAGAAACTCCCAGCTGACGGCGACATCATGGTGTGCGTGTACTGCGCGTCAGTCCTAGCGTGGAAGACCAACCCGCAGGGACCGCCGAGGTTCGAGCGGTTCGACGTCGAGACTTTGGACAACTCGGAACGCGAAGTCGTCGAGGCGATGCGAAACCTGATATTGACATCTAACGAGAACGGTGGTAAACTCGTCTCATGAAACCGCACGTAGTCACCAGAGACAACCCCAAGACTCACCCGACGCTCCCAGCGGTCCCCCGCAAGCTCGAGATACCGACGCGGACTCTCTACGACGAGTCCGTCATCCGGGAAGCCGAGGAATCCCCCGAAGGGTTCTTCACGTCGACGTACAAGGTCAGCGGGGCGAAGTACTCGACCGAGAGGTCGTCTACCCTCGAGGAGGCGAAAGCTGCGGCTGAGAAAGTCGCTCCCTACGTCCCCGGCGGGAGACACGTCATGGTTTACGCCGTGTCCGGGTCGAAGCAGGTCTACGTCGGTTCACACGTGCCCGGTGAGGGCTGGAGGGAGAGACAGAAGTGAGCAAGAAGCTGAACCTCAGGGTCGCCAGGGCGCGGCTCGCGCCACCTCGTGAAACACCCATCTTTCCGTTCGCAACGGCTTCGCTAGACATGACGCTAGACGTAGCGATTGGGTTGCTGGTGTTCTACGTGTTTCTGGCTGCCTTCGGTTTCTTTTACTTGTGGTTCTTCGTATCGTGAGGTGAGACGTGAACACTCTGTTCAACTTGTACGTCAGGGCAGAAAACTTCCTGTTCGACTTGACGCAGGACTGGGTCGACGAAGTCAGAGTCCGGTTCGGGTGGAGCTTCTCGCTGGCAGTCGCCGTGGTCTTCGTCGCTGACACGATCATGTGGCTGATCGCCTGGGACGTCGGCGTTCACCTCATCGCTGGGGTACCTTACGAGAAGTTTTCAGACGGTACGATCCCAGACCCGATCACCGTCATCCTGACCAAAACTGTCTTGCTCGCGATCTCGATAAAGTGCATTCAGTTCCTGAACGACTTAGCACCGAAAAACGCGATGTTCTTGAATCGTCGGAGCGTCGTGTCTTCGGGGTTGCGAGGGTTGAACTGGGCGTGTGCTTTCTACGTCCAGAACAACAGCTTTGGGTTACCGATCGGCATCGGGTCAGCTATCTTCTCATCCGTCCTCTTCTACGCTCTCTACGCGAGAGACGACCCTGATCGCATCAAGAGGAAGAAGGAAGAACTCGCCGGAGCTGAACTTGACCGCGCGGCGGTCCTCTCCGGAACTCGCTGACGAGCCGGAAACACCCGCACATAAATAGTTCTCGATGGAGAACAGAGTCGCTCAGGGGATGGGTTCCCAAGAAGTTGTAGCCATGCGGCTGCGACGTCTGGCTAGGGAAGCCGGTGTGGCGTACCGGGTGCACGGCGTCGCGTCTGCCGGACAGCACCAGAACGACTTGGAGGTGTCGTACGGTGGATTCAGGTTCTTCGTCGAGGTGAAGGGTCTCAGGAACCGTAACGCTGACGTCGTCCTTCTCGAGAAGTCAGTCAGACGCACGTCTGTCCCGCCCGAGCTGAACAGGTGCACCGCAGCCCTAGCGAGGAGCGTCTTGGTCGGCGGAGCTAGACTCGACGACCTCATGAAGAGAGTCGGTTACAAGCCCGGGTTGATCGGCACCATAGACTTCTTCAGGGACCACGTCGACCCGGCCGTCGGTCTCTCGGAAGACCTAAACTCGCCGCCCAGCGGAAAGCTGCCGAAGGAGCTGGCGACAGAAGTTCGCTCCGTCACCGGAATCATCAGGAAGATAGTGGTCGGGAAGATGACCGACGAGCAGAACGCTTACCTGGCTCTCCACGACAAGAGCCGGGACACCGTAGACATATACCACACCGGGTACGGGCAGAACCCCCTGGGAGCGGACCCCGTGCCAGCGTTCTCGAAGGTCAAGATAGACACCTACGGCGGGTCGTCCAAGGGAGCAACCCGGGTAGCTGTGAAGAGCTCGTTGCTCGTTTGATAAATACGACATGCGAAACATACTCGAAAAGTTCCCTTCCGACTTCAGACCCAAGAAGAAACAACCCGCTGACGATCAGGGAGACGACTCCCCGAACGCGCAGGACCAAGACCAGGGTTCCGGTGACGCCGACGGTTCCGGTGAACAGGACGACCGCGAGCAGGACCACGGGAGCGGAGACGGGTCACCCGCGCCGAAGAAGAACCCCTTCAAGAAGGGTGACGGCGAGGAACCGGCTGACAAGAGATCAGCTGGCGACGACCGACCGGTAACCCTGAGGGACCTCAAGAAGCTGATCGCCATGAAGTCGCACGACCCTGACGCTGACGGGGATGACGACGAGGACGAGGACGGCGCTGACAAGAGCGTCACGGATACCGGAGACGAGCCGAACGTGATCAAGAAGGAGCCGGTCGTCAGATGACGTTCACCACCAACAAGCTGGTGGTGTCCGGATCAGCGGCTACCCGTGAACCGATCGCGGTGACCCCAGCGAGGGGACGTCCCGTGCCGATCCAGTCGGCGACGTCTGCTGGTGGTCAAGAAACACTCCCCTTCGTGATAAATAGCATGAGAGAACCACGAAACGCCGTAGTGAGGTCCGTCGAGATCAAGGGCGATTCAGAATACTTGAGAACGATGTTAACAGGAGACGCCGAGAGATGAGCCTCTGGACAGCAAACGACGACCCGACCGGTCGCCCGAAGTACGCCAACAACTCCACGGTCTACGGTGTAGACGTGAACGAAGCGGTAGCCCGCGGCCGCGGGGTGTCACCGGGTTGGGTGAAAGTCACGATCGGCACCGGCGGGATCACCGCCCTCACGATCACCGACGGCGGAAGCGGTTACACGAACTCCGACGTCGTCACCATCGACGGCAAGTCTGCGCCGGCGACGACTAACGCTACTTACGGCGTGGTCACGTCCGTCAGCGCCAACCTCGCCGGAACGGTCTCTACTATCTCGGGAGTGAACGGGAACGTGATCGGAACGTCGACGACGTTCCT
>ERZ869921.940-NODE-940-length-14099-cov-16.991669_pt1 | contig 14099 bp, 16 predicted proteins | sample MGYA00579310_ERZ869921 | MGnify/ENA primary metagenome ERZ869921 (study PRJEB32216, sample SAMN09231816) | wastewater metagenome | place: USA: Maryland | collected 2016-06-21 | study: EMG produced TPA metagenomics assembly of the PRJNA472060 data set (Reclaimed...
TCTTGATGCCGTCGATCGCCTTGCGGCCAGTGTCCAGGAAGAAGTCGAAGAGCTGCCGTGCGACGCCAGCGATCTCCTCGATCGTTCCGACCCAGCCGTCTGATGTGATGTCAGGATCCTTGAAGGCGCTGACGAAGACTTCCCAGCCGAGCTTGACGTTGTCGATCACGCCGCCGACCCAGTCCATCACCTTGCCCCAGCCACCGAACTGCTCCACCAGGTAGTTGACAGCCAGGCCGAGAGCGGCACCTATAGCCAGGAATGGGATCAGAGGAGCGACGAAGCTCCAGGCTGCGACTGCTGCAGCTGCGAGAGCAGGCACCAGGCCGACAGCGATGATGGTCCCGAGGACCACGAACATGTCCTTGTTCTCCTCGATCTTGTTGCCGAACCAGTCGAACAGTCCGCCTGCTTTGTTGACCTCCCCGAGCCATCCAGAAAATGCCGTCATAAGCGGCTTGATAGCGTCGAGGATGAACTTGCCCACGGTCTCCTGGAGATCTCCGAAGGTGTTCTTCAGGATCTCGAGCTGGCCAGCATAGGTTGCCCCAGCAGCTGCAGCCGATCCGCCGAACTCCTTGTTCAACTCTTCGAGCATCAGCTTCTGAGCACCTGCCGCATCACCTGCTTCGACCATCTTCGTGATCTGGTCCTGCTGCTGTTTTGAGAATGTCACGCCGACGCGCATGAGCTTCGACATACCAGTGGCGGGATCGTTCAAGGCTTTTCCGAGCTGCATCGCAGCCTGGGCGCCATCCATGCCGAGCGCCTGAGCCATGTCCAGGGCCACCTTCGTGGTGTCGAGCATGACATCGTCCTTGAGGTTCGTGAACGTCAGGAGGATCGCCTGGGTGGCTTGTACGGCCTCGTCAGAGAACTTGCTCACCGACTGCAGTGCAGTGGCTTGATCGAGCAGCTGATCCTTCGTGACGCCTGCAGCGTTGCCAGTAGACTTGAGAACGGCGTCCAGCTGTGCTGACGCCTGCTCCGCTTCTGCGTATGCCTTGACGGATGATACAGCGAACCCGACGGCCGCAGCACCTGCCGCAGCGACACCAACAGCAAGAGCCTGAGATGCAGGGACTGCATCCTCGAAGCCCTTCTTGATCGCGGCGCCCGCGCCCTTGGCATCTTCCTGGGCCTGCTTGATGACCTTGGATGCTTCGTTCCTGGCTCGGACGATGATGCTGAGTTCTTGATCGTTTCCCATCTACTTCTTGCTCCTGGCTTTGGCCTTTTCAGTTTCAGCCCGCTGGTGCTTCCCTTCTTCCTCCAGTTTAACTCGGAGGGTGTCGATAAGCCATAGCGGTTGTGCTAGGTAGTCCTGCCAGGTCCAGTGCATGTGCTCGAGGATCATCACGATCACCATCTCCTCTGCTATGGTACCAGTGCCAGTGACACTCGTGAGGAGCATCTTGTAGTCACTGGCTAGTCTTTTTTTTCAGAGTCCGTGAGGCTTGTCGCCTTGTCGATCTTGTCGATCTCGGTGACGATGAAGTTGTAGTCGTTGATGTGCATCGACTTGACCTTCTCCAGGATGTTGGTCGGATCGCCGTCGATGGCTGCCACCATGTACTTGATGGCGATGTCTTTGATGTTGGCCATGGCTTCCGCTGGGATCGAGTCGAACTCTGCGAGATCGGCCTTCTCCTCTTCGGTCATCTTGGTCTGATCCTTGCCCATCATCTTCTTCGGGTCGATCTTCACGAACGCGAGGTACTGGGCCCGAGTCTCCAGGCTCATCTGAGCTGGAGGGAAGGCTTTGAGAAGGACCTTGTGCTCACCGAATGGGGTGATCACTGTGGTCTCGTTGAATGAGCTGGCTTTGGCTTGGTTGGACATGTTGGTCTCCTTATTAGTTCTCTATATGTTAGTAACTGACTTGTCGGTTCGTCAACTTCGCGGTGATACCCTTGGCCTCAGTCAGGCTGAAGAGTCCCTCGTAGCTGATCGTCTGGGTGCGGACGTCGTTGTTGTCGAAGCCGCCCTCGAACTCGCCGAGCTTGACACGAGCGAGGTCAATCGTCAGGCCTGGGTTGTGGCCAGATCCTAGGTCGACAGCTGCGTTGTTGAGCTTGACGCGCATCGAGACTTTGCCACCTGCAAGGACGAGCGCCTTGTATGTGGTGTTGTCCATGAAGAGGTCGACAGTACCAGTGACAGCGAACTGCTTGTTCACGATGTCGTCTGGCTCTGCTGAGCCGAGCTTGTACTGAGCCTCAGCGTTCTTGCTGATCTCGATGGATCCGCCAGTTGCACCGATGCTTGATGCAGCGTCGAGGCTGGTCAGGCTGTCAACGGTGCCGAGGATGAAGCTGATGTCTTGAGGGCCGAACTCGTTCTCCTCAGTGTATGAAGCAGTCTGGACAACTTCAGTGGCTGCCTTCTTGCTGATGTACTGAGCGGTGCGGCGGACATAGTTGTCAGTCGCGCCTTCGAGGTTCCAGCTGTTGAGCATGGCCATTGACCAGCGGAGTGACTCGTTCGCGTCCTTGTAGCTGAGCGAGAGGCTCTTGTGCTGGTTGCTGTTGGCAAGATCGAAGACGTGGTCATATACGCCAGTCGATGCACGCTGGGTGCTGACTGGGGCCTGACCGAAAAGCGCGACAAGTTCGGCACCTACGGAACGATCGAAGATCTTCCCATCGTAGCCGCCCTCACCCCATCGGTGGTTAGGGATTGCATCGTTCTTTTCCATGATGTTGCCCATGCCTGAGTCGTTGTCGATATAGTCGACTTTGTCGTCGAAGTCCTTGCCTGTTACTGGGACCCAGAAGGTAGGAGCGACAGCGGTGCCACGAGTGGCTTCCACGCCGATGCCTATGCTACCGAGTCGGCCGATGATGCGTGCCATCTACTTGTCCTCCTCTTTTGAGTCAGCGCCGTCCGCCTTCTCTTGTTTGATAATTTCAGCCAGTTCCTTTTCAGCATCTTCACGAGTGGCTGCTGTGATCGTGAGATTGTGTTCTGGGAAGTAGTGCCGCTGCTCTCGAGCTTGCGCTTCGTTCTGATCAGTGGACTCTTCCGATGGGGTTGATGTCTTTTCCTTGGCCATGCTTTTCTCCTTGTGCTTATAGTATCACTTCATAATTGTCAACGCTAGAGGATCTCTACGCCTGGACGCGGCGTATGAGCTCGAGCACTGATGCGGATCACCGACTCCACGCTGAAGATCCCAGGACCGCGGCGCTCTACGCCCAGGCCATAGTCGATGTCGAGCACTTCGTTCGGGCCGACAGCCAGGAAGAGCTTGTTGCCCAGCTGCTGCTTCTGCCGCAGGACCCAGGCGATCGTGCCAGGCTTGATCCCATAGTTGCTCGGATCGCGTTCTTCTACGAGGCGATAGAGTGAGGTGACACCTGCCTGGACGTCGAAGTCGTTGGTCAGGTCCTGGGTGTAGTCATAGAGGACGTTGATCACCAGTGGCATGACGTTGTCATCCTCGAGGTCGGATGCCTGAGTGATGCGGGTGCGGTCTCGAGCGATCGTCACCATAGGGAGATCTGACTTCGCAGGGACCATGACGTCGCCGTGGTAGTACTTGTTCTTCAGCTCAACAGGGCCGAACTCGTTCAAGACGTCGATCAGCTTCTGGATCACAGGGTCCTTGTAGCCCTGGTTCGCGTTGTTGTTCTGAGTTGCGTTGTTGTTTTCCATACATCATCCCCTATAGTTTCGCGTTGTTTTGACCTTGGATCAGACCAGCCAGCTGTTCCTGGAAGGCCTTGGTGATGAACACCTTGCGCGTCTGGTCGATCTTCAGCATGACGCGGCGTGGCAGGCGGGCCCTCGGCTGGTTGCTCTGGTGGTACTTAAAGTATGACACAGAGTTCCCGATCTCCAGATAGTCTGACTTGATCGCCGACATAAAGCCGCCGCGGAGCTCGCCAGTCTTCTCAAGTAGTGGCCAGGGGTTGTCATCTTTGCGCGGCACCCAGCCTCCGAAGAGGCCACCACGCTGGGAGAAGTTCGAGTCGACAGAGTGAAGGAGCTCGCCTTCGATACGCTCGAACGCTGGGCTGAAGTCCTCGACTCCGTCCGCTATGATCCCCAGTCTCCTGGAGAGCTGCTGTTCACCTTCTAGTGTGGCGTCGAGATAGATTGGCATGATCTACGCCTTCCGCATGAACTGATCATCCTTGTCGGGTTGATCAGCTTCGAGCCCTCGGTTGCGGCGGAAGATGTTGCCATCGTTCCGTCCAGTAGCACGAGGAGCGCCAGTCTGGCTGCCATCCTCGGTGACTTCAGCGATCCAGTCTGAGAGCATGGACTTCGCCACGCCGAGCTTCTTGTAGCCGTCCTTCGACGTCAGGTCAGTGTCGGCACCTGAGCCATAGTCACGGATCAGGATGAGCGCTGCAGCATAGAGCTTGACGACGGTGGAGAACACCTTCGGGTAGTTGTCGACGTTCACAGGATCGGTGACAGGCAGGTGAGAGGTGAAGGCTGTCACATCGACGTAGCCCTTCACGCGGCGGGTGAGCCAGTCTTCAGCTTCAGATCGAACCTCGTCGATGTCGCTGTCAGATAGCTCAGAGAACTGGTAGTCGGCAGTGATCACCTGGCCGCTGCTTGGAGCGGTCTCGAGTTGGATCAGGCCGTTGTCCTGGTTGACGCCAGCGACAGGCACGGCGGATCCATCAACATAAGCCACTACATCTGAGGCATCAAGCACGTCGTCGTCGTTGCGATCGACGAGGTACTTCCTCGCGGTGTAGAAGTCAGTGTTCGATCCGTCGACAACGCCAGAAGGACGCTCAGCACTGATCCTGTGCTGGCGTCCTGACTCCTTGCGGATCGCTTGTCGCGTCGCATAGTGGAAGCCGTCTGGCGTCATGGTCTAGTTCTCCGCAGCTGCGCGGACCTTCAAGATCGCGGTGGCTACTTGCTGTTTATTATCAAGATCAGCAGCGTTCGAGACGCCTTCCTTGATGGCGATGCCGTTCAACTCTTCGCGGCTGTGGTCGCGGACAAGAGTGTCCACAGTTACTTCCTCGGCTTCGTCAGCTGCAGGTGCCTCTTCAGCAGACTCTTCACCTTCACGAGTTGGTTCGGATCCAGCCTCACCTGAGACAGGCTCGGTAGGAACAGCGCCTTCAACGCTATCAGCGCCAGCACCAGTGCCAGCTTCAGATCCAGCTTCGCCAGATACTGGCTCGGTTGGAGTTACTCCTGCCGCTGCATCATCTCCCGCAGCTTCACTGCCAGTCGCTTCCGCGTCGCCAGCAGGCTGATCCTCATCAGCTTCAGGGTCCTCACTAGCCGAGCGATCAGGGGCGTCTGGTCCGACGTGGGCGTTGCTTGCGACTCCTGCTCCCTCGTCTTCAGGTGCTGGAGCAGCCTGGCTTTGCTCGCCTGGTTGGGCCTTTGATAGTTCAATATACGCGTCATTTTTTACTGCCTCCAGTTGGTCTTTGCTGAGTTCAGTGACAAGTGCTCCGCCGCGGGCCAGAACAAGTCCAGCTCGGTGGTGCGTATCTTGCGGGTAGCCCCGCTTGAGTGTCAATTTGTATAGTTGTGTCGCCATGAGTGGTCTCCTCCTCTTATTTAATGATGACGTGAGAAGGGGCCGAAGCCCCTGATCTCACTGGAGGTCTAGGCAACTTTCGCGCCGTAGGCCTTCGAGTACAACGCGTACCCAGCGTTTCCTCGCCAGTAGGTTCCGTAGTAGTGAACCTTGCGCCAGAAGCCAGTCTCTGAGTCTTCCTCGAGTGCCTCGAATGGAATGAAATCACGTTCCTGGACGACGAATGGTTTGATCACGCCTGCGACGTTTACAAGGAACCAGTCGTTCGTGTCTGCGAGCCATGGGCTGACCAGGATCTTCGCAGTACCAGCGTTCGGGTTACTATCACCACCGTTGACGGTTTCAGCTTCAACGAGCTTCTTCGCAGCACCTTCGAGTTCGGCTGGGACCACAAGGATCAAGTCGAGTCGTTGGTTGACAGGGCGACCGAAGTCATCCTTCATGCGGCGGAGTGCTGCGCGGGCTGCTTCGTATGAAGTAGCGTCGAGAGCAGCGGTGCCCTTGTTGCTTTGGACTGCACCTGTTCGGCCGACTGGGTGGTCGGTGTCGAAGAAGTACTGGCCGTCATAAGCGAGTTTGGTGAAGCCGTTCGGAAGCAGATCACCGAAGATCAGCTCGTCAGGGAAGAGTCGTGCGCTTTCACCGATGTTGCGGACGAGTGGACCGTACTTGCCAGTCTGGTCGTCTTTAAGGTCGGCACGCTTGACTTCGATCGAAGCCTCGAACTCTTTGTTCTTCAGGCTGTACTCGTAAGTAAGCAGCTTCTGAGGAACACGTTCACCGCGCATCTCACGAAGACGTGGGATGCTGCCCAGCCAGCCGTAGTCTTCACTAGCAGCAGTTGATGGGACTTTTGTTGCGATCTGCTCCCACTGCGCTTCCGCGCCGTCGAAGCCCTCGAAGAAGTTCGTGAGCAGACCTTTTCGTAGTAATGGGTTCATGTGGTTTTTCTCCTTATGCTTAGACTACTACTAGTTGTAGCAGGTTAGCAATACCCTTACTTGAGACGCGGACTCTACTCCGACGATGACACCGACCAGTACATCGTTTGTGGTTACAGCTGCGAGATCAACCGTCTGGTTGTCTACAACGTATACCTTGTCGCCTACGTTTGCTATTGTTGCGCTAAAGTTGGCAGCGAAGCTGTGAGCTCCGTCAGTCCAGACGATAACGTCGATGGCTCCGTCAGCGCCACCTGTATTGTCAGCCGTTTCGCAAGCTACTCCGACAACGCGTTCACCAGTGGTGTCTGTCGCGTTGACAGCATAGCCAGCGGCGTTCACTGATACAAGGGCACCCTCGAAGATCTTGGTGTTCTCTTCGACAGGGTATGGCAGACGAACTGCTTCCTGGCGTCGAGTGTCTTTTCGTGCAGTTAGTACACTCATGACCTACTTCTCCTCTGTGGGTTGGTTATTATTTAATGCGGCCGCCATAGCTGGGTATTTGCCAGCTAGTTCGTCCATGCGTTTCGGATCAGCGCCGACGGCTTCCATGCCCGCCTTCTCTTGATCTGACAAAGTCTCAGACGGCTTCTTCGATGCGGCGGCTGCTGCCTCCTCAGCCTCACGCTTCTCGCGTGCTGCCTTCTCTTCTTCCGTTTCTTGGGTCCCTTCTTCACTGAACTTGACCACCTGCGGACCCGCTTGCAGGATGTCGATCACCATCTCACTCAGGTTGACTGTCTTGCCTTCGGACAAGCTGACCTTCGTCTGATGTACTTCAGACAACGCCATGAACTTTTCCTTCTGAGCAGGAGTGATCTTGCCAGCCCTGAGTAGTGTGTCATATTTCTGGGAGAGTTCGAGCTTCGCGTGCTTGGCGCGGAGATCAGCGAGCTCGGCCTTTTCGGCCTTGGCTTGCTTTTCTTCGTCGGTCAGGTTCGCGTCGTCTTCAGCCTCTTTGGCCTTGCGAGCAGCTTCCTCTTCTTCAGCCTTTTTGGCAGCCGCGTCAGCTTCTTCAGCTTCCTTGGCTTCCCGAGCGGCCTTTTCTTCCTCGGTTTCCTGGTCTTCATCAGCTGGCTTTTCAGCGTCAGTGATGACCTTCAGGATCTCCTCGCTCTGGTCTTGAGGGACTTGAACCTCTTCACCAGCTGCGAGAGTTTTTTCCACAGCTTCACCATCTTCGTCCTTGACTGTGATGGTCACTGGGAAGTCGCGATCGTTTTTGATTGTAACGAGCATGTCCCTCAACTCCTTTGCTTTACTTTCTGACAACATGATAGCACTCTTCTTATGCTTTTTCGAGAAGTCCGTGAGAGCTTGGATGTCATAGCCCCACATGTCCTCCTCGACCTGCTCCTTCTCGAGCTGCTCTGGAGTCTTCTCGAACCCGCTCATGCCGTGCAGGTATGGGTTGTTCACCAGGGCAACGTGCAGCAGAACTGGTCCGTGCTCCTTGCCCTCGGCGGTGTCGATGTAGTTCCAGTCGAAGCTGATCGAGACGTCGAAGATCAGGCCACCGTTGATGTCGTCGGTGGTCTTCCAGTCTCGGATGTCCAGGACTGCATAGAGACCGTCATCCTCGACGGACAGTTCCTTCACCTCGCCAGTGTTGGCGTCGACATCGTCGGTGTGGTTTCGTGGGATCGGCACGCGGTCGATCACTCGAGCGTCGAAGTTAGCCTTGACCAGAGTTGCCCACTCCTTGTCCAGGGTCATCTTCTCCATAGGGAAGATCGGGTTCACCCACTCGCCATACTTGGCGATCATCTTGCGATAGAGCGTCCCCTCGATCTGTTCGAGTGGGGCGTCGCTCTCGGCGAACATCATGATGTGGTTTTTCTTGGTCAGGTTTTTCATCTACCGCTCCTTTGATCTTGATTATGCTACAGCTTTGTGCCTATGTCCATAGTGTTCCGATAGGGAAGGTGCATCAGTTCCACCTGGAGAGTCTGGCACGCCAGTGATCTCAGGCTGCTCTTCCTCGTCTTCCAGGATCTCCACCCAGATGCAGCGACAGTTGAAGTGGATCGGCGGAGTCCAGACGGTGTCGTCGTACTGCTGCTGGTTCAGGACCATGCCGTCGAGATCTTCGCATATAGCACAGGTCGCATCGTCCAGGATGGCGCTGTACTGGTAGCGGCTGATGTTCTTGGCGTTGGCCTTGAAGGCGTCGTCACGGCCGATGTTGATGCCGATCGTGGTGATGATCCCTGCAGTGATGCCGATCTTGCTGTCATAGTAGCCACCGATCAAGGTGCCGATCGTGCCGATCACGTCGCTGATCGCAAGGTCCACGCGTGCGGACAGCTGAGCCTTGCGCTGCGCGGTGGTCACGGCGTTGGTGATCTCGAACTTGAGCTCTGCGAACTGCTTGTCGACAGTCTGCTGAGCCTGGCTGTTGATCAGGTCCCTGGTCTCCTTCGGAGTCTGAGGAGCCTTCACGCCCATCTCATCGGCGGCGCCGACCTTGGCGTAGTTGTAGGCATCCATCATCGCATCGAATATGGCGGAGCGGTACTCGTCAGAGAAGTTGATCTCCAGATCCTGGATGGCACCGTAGTCTTCAGCCTCGAGCAGCTTCTCTACGCGGGCCAGGGTGTCGCTTTTGATCTTGTCCCAGATAGGCTTGACGCTGTCCTCGAAGTCTGTCTCGAGGGTGTTGAACTTCTTCTGGATCGAGCTGAAGTTGACCTTCGTCTCGGCTGGAGTGAGCGGTCGCTTCCACCGCTCATCGGCTAAAAAATGGCGGCCCTTCTTCCTGGAGAGCTGAGGTGTCGGGGTGAAGCCCTTCACTGGCTGCAGGATCTTGTCGATGTCAGCAGGCGTGAGGAATGGGAAGGCGGCGATCAGAGTCTCTCGACCAGTATCGAATGGTAGCTGACCGTTCGCGATCTGGTTGACGACGTCCAGGAGGCTGCCGATCTGGGCACCGTTGAGCGCTTGCTTTGCGATCTCGGCCGTCTGGTCGATAGCACCTGCGATGCTTTGGACGTCCGCTGTAGTGGACCCTGACTGATCGTCAGTCTTCTTGTCTTCTGGGATCTGGATCTCCAGGAGCTCGGCCATACGCTTGACGACGCCTTCGATGACGTACTCGTTGACCTGAGATGGGTCCTTCTCCATGATCTTCATGAAGGACTCCTTGACGAGGTTGGTCGTCTGAGTCGTGAGATCGGCGAAGCGGAACTTCGGGTAGTGTGGAGTCTCGAAGTTGTAGTCGATAAGATCAGCCACCAGGTAGGCGGTGATGTGTTCCTCGAGGTTGTCCATGAGACCGCGCAGAGCCAGTATGAACATGTCGCTCTGGTCGTTGCTGAGTGCCCATGATCCAGTCGATCCACCTGAGCCCAGCATGATGAAGTGAGCCAGGATCGAACGTGCCATCGCTGCATCGTGGTGGTCGATCAGCTGCACTGGGTCGATGCGGCCAGTAGCGGTGAGAGCCTTGACGTCCCAGCCGTTCGGCAGTGCGGCCGAGCTGTTGACTGCGAGGTTGTCGAGTACTGCAACAGCTTCGTCGATGTCGCTCTGGTTCTTCACGTTTGATGGAGCGATGCCCACCTTCGGAGGAATGGCGAACTGCTGGACCGCTTGGTGCGCCAGGTAGTAGAGGCGGTGCTTCTTGTCATAGTGGTAGTACGCGGCACGGAAGGCAGACTCACCCTGGAGCCAGTTCTTCTCCTTGCCGAATGTGAACAGGAAGCACTTGTCTCGTGGGATGATGACGTCCTGGAAGCGGCCTGCGATGTAGGCCTGCTGCTTTGCACCGTTGAACCCGCCGCGGTCGTCAGACAGCAGGGAGATCGTGGAGTTGTCACGGCTGGCGATCTTGCGGTAGACGATCTTCCCATCCTCGTTGATGGTGTAGACCTTCTCGAAAAGACGATAGCCCTCGAGCACAGCACGGAGGGCGTCAGCGATAACGAGTGAGAATGGAGTGCTCATGCCGCCACGATATGACGGACGGCTGAAGGCGTCCTTGATGAACTGAGCCTGGACGCCGTCGGTGTCTTCAGGATCAGCTTCGATGTCCCATGGGTTGGCCATGATCGGCAGCGTCATGATGTTGTATAAAGCCGAAGCGGTTCCGTCTTCCTGGCGCATCTTCACGAGATCGCCGACAGATACCTTGTCAGTGTTGATGACCTCGCCGTTGAAGAGGATGCTCGCGCCTTGAGACGTCGCTGCTGACGTGCCCACCTCTTGGTCGTTTTTCGGTGCTGGCCGTCGAGCCAGGCTGATGTTGAGTCTTCCTATTTTCATGTGGTCATCTTCCTTGTGCTTATGTTAGAAGTCTTTTCTCTCATTGTAAAGCTCGGACACCTTTTTTCCTACAGTTGGCTTGACTTTCGAGCGTGCCTGTTGTTGTGCCATGAAGTCGCTGGCGAACGCGTAGACGATCGAGTCGGCTCGGTCAGGTGATCGGTTGAGGTCCTTCTTGATCTCGTCCTTGCTCATCACGGCGATGCCCTGGCGGGTGACGGTGTATCGCATCACAGCCAGCTCGGCAGCCAGGTCAGTGTCGTCGGGCAGTGCGATCTCTCCACGCTTCAGCCGCTCGGCGAAGTGGTAGTACAGCTGGGATCGGAGGTTCGCGAAGGTCAGACCCTTCATGCTGGCCTGGCCTTCTTCTGGCCAGGCGCTCGAGTTGTTCATGATCTGGATGATGTTCGTGTAGCCATCGTCCTCCAGGATGTCTGCGACTCCACCACCGACGCCGTCTGTGTCGATCGAGATGTAGTCCTGGGGCCCGAGGATCTTGAGCCGACCTGCAGTCTGGGTCGTGTTCTCTTTGCCGTTGATGATCTGATCGTGGACGTAGCCACCCTCGCGCTCAGTGATCACGGTCTTGTCGTCACCATAGCGAGCAGGGTCCGCTGAAGCGGACGGTCGGCCGAGGAACGCCTTGCGAGCAGCAGCCTTGCGGGCCCGCTCTTCTGGGCTGTCGAGTGGGTTGTTGATGTCGTCGAGTTCCTTGCGGAGTTCGATCGCAGCTTCTATGAAGTTGAGCGGCATCAGGGTGTTCGCCAGTGCGGTCGGGAACTGTCCGAAGACACGGCTCTGGACGATCGGGTTGTTCTCACCGTGGCGGAGGATCATGTCAAGCGCCCACTCTGGGGTGATCAGGTATGGGTGAGTGATCTCTACGTTCTCCAGGTTCACCCGCTTCAAGTCGGTGACGTTGCGGATGCCGTTGTTCTGGAAGTTCGGAGTGTCGAAGCAGCTGATGTGGATCTTCTTCGTGCTGCGGCCTTCCTTGTGATGGCTGTCATAGAAGCGGCCAGACAGTGAGGTCGGGTTCCCGATCAGCAGCAGACGAGCGCCGCCAGTAGTCATGAGCGCGTCGATCGCCTGGAAGACTGCATCGCTGACACCTGCCGCCTCATCGACGATCACCAGGATGTGGCCAGACTTGGCGTGGAAGCCCTGGATCCTGTCTGGGTCGTTCGAGCTGACGCCGATCGCATACCACTCCTCGCTCAGATCCAGGCGAGTCTTGAGCATCTTGCCGCCGAGTGGGACCTTCGCCTTGCGGTGAGCACCACGGATCTCACGCCAGATGACGTGCTCCACCTGACGGAAGGTCGGTGCTGTAGTGACGACGATGCTGTCCTCGAAGGCCATGAGGAAGTCGATGGCTGCGCGGCTCGCAGTGTATGACTTGCCGATGTCGTGGCAGGATCGAACAGTCGTGACACGGTTCGCCCTGATAGATGCGAAGATCTCCTCCTGGGCCCACCATGGCTTCTCACCGATCATCTCACGAGTGACGAACAGCGGGTCGAGTTGTATGGCCTTATGAAGTGCCAGTATCTGGCGAGCTCGTTCCCGATCCATCTCCACCCTCCTTCGATGTCACAACATCGTGAGCAGCCTTGACCATGTCGGCGAAGCCGTTCCAGACGTTGTCGCCGTCCTTGCCAGTGATAGCGTTGACGTGGGTCGGCAGACCGAGCACAACACGCTCACCATCCTGGGCGGTTTTGAGGGCCTTGGCTAGGCTGACAATATCACCTGGATCAGTCTCTGCAGATAGCTTGTCGATCGCCAGCATGATCTTCTGGGTCAGCACGGTGTAGTTCGACAGGTGTCGATCGTTGGCCTGAGCCTTCTTTGTGGCCAGCTTTTTGATGATCATATTTGTGGCTTGTTCACCCAACCTAGACCGTAGATCTACCCAACCCGCAGCGGACGCGTGCTTCTCCACGGCAGTGACACTCACGCCATACTTCTCGGCGATGTCCTTGTAGGTGCAGAAGCCGTCGGTCAGGTAGTCCTGGAGCGCAGCTGTCCAGTCGATCTTCGGCGTGGTTTTGCGAGCCGTCTTCTTCTTGGCTGGCGCCTTCTTCTTCGGGGCAGTCTTGAGCTGGACCTTCTTCAGGGCCTTCTCCGCTTTGCTGGTGTCAGGTTTCTTCGCTGCCATATACCCTCACTATAGCACCTTGTCAAGTGCTCTGATATTGTTCGATGGTCGCCGTCCCTGGTGTGACGATCCCCTGCTTGCGTTCCGCTGTCGCTCGGGCCAGGAACTCCGAGATCTGCGCCAGGCACTGGCTGTCATAGTACGCCTCATCGCTGTAGTACACATACTTCCGCCAGCCGCCGTTCCACTTGATGATGCCAGGCTGATCGCCGAGTCCGTTGCGCTTGTTGACGACATGGTAGATCTGAGTCTTGCCGCTCTCGCTAGGACCGATGTGAATGATGTCGATGTATGGACTAGTCTCACTCATGCCTTCGCTCCCTTCGGTTTGTACTTCATGAAGTCATGGGGGATCGGGTACATTGTGATGAGTGTCTGGCCTTTGATGAAGAAGATCTTGCCCTTGTGGACGATCGCGGTGGAATGATGCTCGCGCTGTCGTCCGACGAGATACCTGCCGAACTTGCCGCTGAAGGCATCGGCCCGATGGCCGTGCTCCACGGCGTCAGCCATCAGCTTCTCAGGATCACCATCTGCCCTGAGCTTGATGCGCTTGCGAGCGTGGTCACTGATCTCCATGTCATGCCTTGCCGATCTCTGCGTTCTTCGGACGCCAGTCAGGATCACCTGCAACGTGACGACGCTCTTCGATGAGGTCGAACTTGTAGTCGCGGAGGATCTTGTTGAGTGAGCCAGACTTGAGCATGTTGCGGGTCTCGCCATAAGTTCCAGACTCGGTGCCGTCTTTGAGAGGCACTGGGATCTCCCCGCCGTCGGCCACTTCGATCGTGGCGCGGTACTGCTTGCGGGAGAATGGCCAGCGAGGACGCGTCCACTTGCCGCGCTCGATCGTGACGTTGAGGAAGTATGGACCCTCGGGCATCTCGAACGGCCAGTCCAGGACCCTAGTGACTACCTTCTCGCTGAAGACGGTCTTGCCGAACCAGCGGTCCATGTATGGGTAGGACTTCATGATGCCAGGACGAGCGAGCTCGGAGCCGCCGCCGTTCCATCGCCACATCCATATCGCTTCACCTGCCTTCGGCCAGATATAGCCTCCGTATGCCTTGACCTCCTGGTCAGGATCCCAGCGGCCTGATGACCAGCTGAGGTGCAGGTTGCCGATCAGGAAGAAGTTCAGTGTGAACCCGCCGACGGCGCGGCGGAACACGAACCCGATCCAGCCGACTCGGCCGACTTCGAT
>ERZ869921.941-NODE-941-length-14097-cov-6.609101_pt1 | contig 14097 bp, 14 predicted proteins | sample MGYA00579310_ERZ869921 | MGnify/ENA primary metagenome ERZ869921 (study PRJEB32216, sample SAMN09231816) | wastewater metagenome | place: USA: Maryland | collected 2016-06-21 | study: EMG produced TPA metagenomics assembly of the PRJNA472060 data set (Reclaimed...
CTACTAGGCCACCAAGTAGGCCACCTCACCCCCTGCGGGCAACTCCGGGTCGCACCCGAAAAGCGGCGAAGCCCCTGCAGTTGCAGGGGCTTCGTACCGTCGGGCTGGGGAGATTCGAACTCCCGACCTCTTGACCCCCAGTGATGGACGTCAAGTCTCCCGGCGTTAACCTGTGTCGATGAATCCGTGGTATCGCAGGCATCTCGGCCACTCACCGTCTACCGTTGTCGCTGAACGTCAACCGGTAGTAGGCCACCAAGTAGGCCACCTGGGAGCTGGAGAGGGACTCATGGCGCGAGGCAGCAAAGGCGAAGTCACCATCAGGGAGAACGAGGCCCGCGGCCGCTGGGAGGTGCGCATCACCGTCGGCACCGACCCCGTAACCGGCGCCCAACGGCGCCAGCTCATCACCGGCAGGACCAAGGCCGAGGTGAAGGCCAAGCTCAAGTCGGCTGACCGAGCGATGGACGAAGGCCGCTCCCCCACCGTCGACAAGCGCACCGTCCGCCAGTTCCTCGAGCAGTGGCTCGATGACGACCTACCTCGGACCGTGTCGCCGATGACGGTGGCCAACTACCGCAACGTCGTGAACCTCTACATCGTCCCGGCGATCGGCTCGAAGCGGGTGGCCACGCTGACACCGGGCGACGTGTCGAAGATGCTCCAAGGGATGGCCGCCGCCGGGAAGTCTGCGAACACGCAGCGCCTCGCCCGGTCGGTCCTGCGCCGCGCGCTCCGCCTGGCCGAGCAGGACGGCACCGTGTTCCGCAACGTCGCGGCGATCGCGGATGGTGTCCGGGTGGGAGCACCTGAGGGTCGGACCCTGACGGTCGCCCAGGCGAAGCAGCTGCTCGACGCTGTGGCCGACGACCGGATGGAGGCTGCGTACGTCGTGGCTCTGACGCTCGGCCTACGTCGAGGCGAGCTCCTAGGACTGGCGTGGGACGACGTCGACCTCGAGGGTGATCGTCCGACCATCACGATCGTGCGCGCGTTGAAGCGCATCCCCGGCGCCGGCCTCGAGCTGTCGGAGACGAAGACGAAGGGCTCCCGGCGACGGATCCATCTGCCCGCACCTGCGGTTGCCGCGCTACGCCGGCACCGGAAGCGGATCGCCGAGGAGCGCCTCGCTCTCGGTTCCTCCTGGCCGGCGAAGGTCCTCGGAGCCGACCTTGTGTTCCGCTCCCCCATCGGCACCGCTTACGACCCCGACAACTTCCGCCAGGACGTGTACCGGCTGACACTGGAGACGTTCACCCCGGAGGAAGAGAAGCCGAAGAAGCGCGGCGACAAGTGGCCGACCGAGTACCGGTGGTCGCCGCACGAGCTGCGCCACTCCGCTGCGTCGCTACTCATCGCCCAGGGCGTCCCGCTCAAGGTCGTCTCCGAGGTGCTGGGCCACTCGTCGATCCGGATCACCGCCGACGTGTACGGCCACCTGCTCGACGATGCTGGGCTCGTCGCAGCGGATGCGATGACCGAGCTACTCGGCTGAGCGGACGAGCGGGGAGCCGGTGACTGCTCGCCACGCCCGGGCGATGGTCGTCCCGCACCAGTTCCGGTCGCGCTCGACGCCGCGCTCTCGACTCCACCGGTGCGCCATCTCGCGGAACTCGGGCTCACCGCGGAGCACCCATTCGCTGAGCACGTCGAGCGACTCCGGATTCGGTGCCCGGTGCCGTTTCCCGGTCAGCTCACGCTGCGCCTCGGCGTACCGTGCTCGGACGACGTCGGGAGGCACTGACGGGTCGACGTCGAGCGTGATTCGGTCACCCGTGCTCGACCGTGTCTCGGTCACCCACACACCGGACACGGCCGGGACCACGTCGCACAGCACGAAGGCAACGGCCTGGTCCTCGGCCCACCGGTAGGTGCTCGACAGGTACACCGCTAGATCCCGCAACCGACCGAGCACGGTGCCGGGCTTCACCTGGACGACCCGCAGTTCATCCACGGGAAGCCGAAGGTCCGGAAGGTCACGGCGCTGGGTCCGGGCCGGCTGGCGTGGCTCGACCCACTCCCGCACCGACGTGAGCGGGAGCACCCGCCCGCCCAGGACGTCGCCGCGGAAGGCGAGCACCTCCGGCTCCTCGGAGGCCATCGAGTAGAGCGCAAGCGAACGAGCCCGGACCCGGGGCGTGTCGTCACCCTCGGTCGGCAGGTAGGCCCCAGCTCGCCGCCAGCTCCTCACCAGGTCGGCGCAGTCCCTAATCGCCGTGTCCGGGTCTGGGTAGCCCGCACGGAGGTCGGCCCACTCGTCGGTCCGGCGAAGGAGCTTCAGCTCTCGGTCTGTGGCCTCCGAATGGCCGGCGACCTCGAGCTGATCGTTCAGTGTCCGGATGAGTGACACAGTTAGACCCCCATGTACATGTGTCCACGACCGTAGTCGTCATCCAACGACCACGGAGGTACGCAGTGGACAGCAATGACCCGAACCGGCTGGTGCGCCCGGAGACGTACGCCCAGCACATCGAGTCCAGCCGAGCGTTCGTCTACAAGCTCATGAGCGAGGGACTGCCCAGCATGAAGCTCGGCCGCTCCCGCCGCATCCGCGTCGCCGACGCGGATGCATGGCTGGCGCAGCGAGCCGACTCCGAGGTGGCGTCATGAGCGACTCCGATGTGCATGACCGCCGCAAGGTCGCGGACCTGCCCGGCTACCAGGAACTCGATCCGGAGGTGCTCTTCGTGCACTCCGGCGCGACCGATCGAGTCACCGAAGCGGTCGAGCTGCTAGCCGGTCTGCCAGACGGGAGCGGTCACGACCCGGACGGGTGGGTACGCCATGAGATCCGCCGTCTGCTCCACGAGCTGGACCGTGTCGAAGGGCTTCTGCCGAGGGCCGCCACGCTCGCCGACATCCGTGAGGAGGCCAACAGTGTCGAGTTCTGACGACAAACGGCGCCCCCGAGGGAGCGCCGCAGTCATCCCGTCGCCGGCAAGCGTCAAGGACTCCACACAGCGTACCGAGGACCCGTCCCGTCGGACAGGAGTCGCCGCGGACAACTACAGCGCCGGCACGCTCACCAGGTGGACCGAGCAGCGGGAACAGGTCCTCGGTCGCACCGTACGAGTGCACCTCGACGCCACCCGCGCAGCGGAGGACGTGGCCGAAGCCCTCGGTGGCCGACGGCTCGCCCGAGCGTGGGCTGCGGAACTCATGGAGGCGCTGTCATGAGCGTGACCGCACTGGCCTCCCGTCACCCCGACTACGTGTCCATCGTCGGCGTCGTCCCAGCCCAATACGGACCGCAGACGATCGACGTGTACTGGCCGAGCAACTACGTATCGGTCAACGAACTCACCGACAGAACCGCAGGCCCGGACCTGGTCCAGGCCGACGTGATCGCGTGGGCGATCGACGACTTCGGCAGAGTGCTGCCGGTTGCTTGCTTCCGCGACGACCTCGACGGCTTCAACCTGCGCGGCGACGCGATCTGCACCGTCCTCGACGAATGGTGGCCCGCGTCGTGACCAGCGCACAGGACCGCCCAGCACTCGGCCGTTTCCGATCGGGTCGACCTCCGAACGAGCGAGTCGCCGAGCTCGCCCAGCGAACCCTCGAGAACCTGCCGCCGATGCGGAACTACGACGAGGAGGCGCGATTCGAGGAGTGGACGACCCCACCGGTCGACCTCATCCGCCAGAGCCTCATCACCACGTCCGGGTTGAAGGCCATCCCTAAGCCCGAGTGCCTCATCGACGGAGTCCTGGTCGAAGACACCTTGGCCGAGCTCTACAGCCGGCCCGGCGCGTGGAAGTCCTTCATCGCCATGTCCTGGGCCTGCTGCATCGCCACCGGGACGCCCTGGGCCGGCCACGAGGCCAAACCCGGCGTCGTCCTGTACGTCCTCGCCGAAGGCGCCCCAGGCATGGGAGAACGCGTCGCGGCGTGGGAGCAGCACAACGGCCTGACGGTCCCTGAGGACCGCATCGTCTGGCACCCGGCCCCGATCGCGCTGTCGAACGCAGAGTGGGCCACCGGCCTCGGCATGGTGGCCAGGGAACGAGACGCGTCGCTCGTGGTCATCGACACCCGCGCAAGGTGCACGGTCGGCGTGGAGGAGAACTCCTCCAAGGAAATGGGCCAGGTCGTGCAGAACCTCGACATCGCCCGAGCTGAGAGCAACGGGGCGACGGTCCTGCTCCTGCATCACAGCGATGCCACCGGCACCAAGTCCCGAGGATCTACGTCGGTGCTCGGCGCACTCGATACGGAGCTGAAGATCGTCCGGTCCGTCGGTGGCGGAACCCTCACGCTCGAGAAGCAGAAGAACCTGCCGGACGGTCTGGTCTGGAACCTGTCAGCGACGAACGTGGCCGACACCATCGTGATCGAGGCCAACGCCGACGACGGCAACATCGCCGTGACCACCGGCATGCGCCTGGTCGCCGAAGCACTGCTCGACATGTACTCGGGCGACGCCGTGGCGACCGGCGTGCTGCTCGAGGCAGCTGGGTTCAAGGAGTCTCGCCGCACCGGCGAGCGAGCGCTGAGAGACCTGCTCGGCAGGGAGTTGGTCGACAAACCCGCGAAGGGTCGATGGGCGCCGACTGACGCCCTCGAGTCGTGGCTGCACACGCGTCGCCTGGTCGACGGAGACGTGTCATGAGCTGTCGCATCACCACCCGATCCACGCGCGTTCGAGCCCTCGATGCGACATGCGACAGATGCGTCCTACGGACGCACCTGTCGTGTCGCATCACCAAGGAGGACTCCGTGCGACGTGTCGCATCCATGTCGCATCGCTGTCGCATGTCGCATCGGCTTTTCAGAGGTCAGATCTGGGAGCGCTACACCCAGCACCTCTGCAGCCGCTTCGAACGAATCGAGGCGTCCCGCTGATGGGCCACCACATCCTCTCCACGGCCGCCTGGAAGGCGTTCCGCGCCGGTCTGATCGCCGAGTGGCGGGCGGCGCCGGAGGTCCGCTGCCACCTGTGTCTGCGGAGCATCCCGGTGGGTCAGACGATCTCGGTGGATCACCTGCAGCCGTTGTCCCGTCGGCCGGACCTGGCGTTCGACCGCCGCAACGTCCTGCCGAGTCACATCCGATGCAACTCAGCCAAGAAGGACCGAACGAGATGAACGAGCAGTGGGCGAAGGTCGGCAACCGCAACAGCGCGAAGGACGCTCTGGCCGCCGGCAAGCCGGAGTGGTTGCGGTGGCGGACGAGGTCGAGGGCGGCGCGGGCGATCCGGTTCATCGAGACGTACTGCGTCGTCCCGAAGGGCTACGGAGCCGGGGAGCCGGTGAAGCTGGCCCCGTTCCAGCGTGAGCTGATCGAGGAGCTCCTGGACGACTCGGTGCGTTCGGCGGTCGTGTCGATGCCGCGAGGGCAGGGCAAGTCGACGCTGTCCGCCGCGCTGGCGCTGTGGGCGCTGCACGACGAGGAGCACGGCCCACAGGTGCCGGTGGTGGCGACGACGTTGCAGCAGGCGATCCGCACGATCTTCGACACGGCGAAGCGCATGAACGACGTGTCGCCGACGCTCGCTGAGCGCACCATCGCCTACTCGGCCATCGGCGCGACCCGGCTGTTCGTGCCGTGGAACAACGGCACCTTGTACCCGTTGCCGGCGGACCCCGACGGGTTGCAGGGCCTGGACCCGTCCTTCGCAGTGGTCGACGAGGTCGGCTTCGTCGGTCAGGACCTGTGGGACGCGGTGACGTTGGCGTCGGGCAAGCGGCCGAGGTCGCTGGTGCTCGGCATCGGAACGCCGAACGTGGAACGCATGGGCGCCATGTTCGACCTGAGGGACCGTCACCTCGAGGGCATGGACATGCCCGGGTTCCGCTTCATCGAGTTCGCCGCGGATCAGGGCTGTGACCTGCACGACCGGGACCAGTGGCGCAAGGCGAACCCGGCGATCGGCGCCGGGTTCCTCGACGAGGAGGCGCTGGCGTCCGCGGTGGCGACCTCACCGGAGGCCAGCTTCCGGGTCTACCGACTCGGCCAGTGGGAACTGGCCGGCGAGAACTGGCTCCCGGTCGGAGCGTTCGACGCCTGCCGCCGGCCTGGTGTCGGTTTGCAGGTGGACGGCGCTCCGGTGTTCGTCGGCGTGGACGTCGCGTTGAAGCACGACACGACCGCTGTGGTGGCCGTGCAGCGTCAGGGCGACGTGCTCGCCGTGGTGGCCCGGGTGTTCGATCCGAAGGGCTCCACGGTCGACATCTCCGTCGTCGAGGAGTACCTGCGCCTGCTGCACCGGTCCTACCCCGTCCAGGAGGTGGCCTACGACCCGGCCTACTTCGAGCGGTCCGCCCAGGCTCTCCTCGACGAAGGGCTGCCGCTGGTCGAGTTCGCCCAGTCGGCGCCGAAGATGGTGCCGGCGTGCGGGAACGCGTACGAGCTGATCGCCACCGAGCAGGTCGTCCACGACTTCGACGCCCAGGCGACGGAGCAGGTCATCGCCGCGCAGCCGAAGGTGGCCGGCGAAGGGTGGCGGTTGTCGAAGGGGCGGACGAAACGGAAGATCGACGCGGCGATCGCGTTGGTCATGGCACTGGACCGGGCCACGTCGACCGACACCGAGCCGCCGAAGATCGACGTGGCGGCGAACGTGTGGTGACCTCCGACGGCATCGCGATCACGTTCGACCTCGCGGCGGTGCTGGGATCGGGTCGGCTCCGGGCCCTGGTGGAACGCGACGCCCGCGCCAACGGGTACGCCTTGCCGACCCAGTTGGTCGCGTTCCTGTCGGAGTGCGAGTCGGTCCGCCGTGCTGTCGCTGCGACGCCGGTTTCGCCGGTCGAGGCCGATCGGTTTCCCCCCGGCGATCCTGTGACCGTGAAGCAGTTCGCGGAGCACACGGGGACCACGGTGCAGAACGTCCGGCAGCGGTGCCGTCGAGGCACCCTCGACGCCTGGCGCGACGACCGGGGCCGGTGGCTCATCAGCGGCAACGAGATGGAGTCCACATGATGAAGAAGGACACGCCAAGCGGATCACGGGCGCTCGACGCCCTCCGCGACACCCTGCCGGCGCTGGCCGACCTCGACGAGCGCCGCGCGCTCGAGGTCGTCTCCCTCGGACTCCGCAGCGACGCGCGGGCCGCACGGCAGCTCGCCGGCTTCGCGGGTCGCCGTGCCCGGGAGCTGGGATGCGCCTCGGAGGGACCGGTCCAGGTCGCCCCGTCGACATGGGCGTACCGCTCCGCCGACGGAACGACGCAGGTGTGGCATCGCCGTCCGACCGAGGCCGAGGTCCGGGCGCTGACGGGCGCCCACCCCTCGGCCCACCCGCCGGCACGTACCCAGGTCCGGCGGACCAGCTCGGCACCGACCGTGAAGTTGTCACCCGCGGTCGCGCGGGTGGAAAGGATCCTCAAGTGACTGCATCTCTGACCGAGCTCATCGCGACGCGCCGCAACCTTGCTGCCCAACGCGCCACCACCCTCGCCGAGCAGATCGAGTCGGGTGACTCGCGTTCGATCGCCAAGCAGGCCGAGATCGAGCAGGCCCTGTCCGACCTACGGCATTACCGGAGCCTCGAGGTCGACCTCCGGGCGATCGCGGCGGACACCGCGGTCTACAACGCGACGTCGAAGCGCAGCATCATCGCCGACCTGCGGGGCCGGTCACCAGAAGCAGGAGCACGGATCGCTGCCGCGAACCGGGCGATCGCGGCGGACGCCGGGGTCGAGGTCCGTGACCTCGGCGCCAGCGCGACCCTGGCCGCGGTGCCCACCTGGCTCGTCGACGAGTCGAGGCCGACGGCGATCAAGCGAGCCCCGCTCCTGACGATCGCCGGTCGACCCCTCCGCCGATCCGGGCTCGAGCTGCGTTTCCCCCAGTTCACGACCGAGCCGACCGCCGGCCCCCAAGCGGCACTCAACGCGGCGTTGCCGACCGCGACGTTCGCCGACGCGGGGATCGAGGCACCGGTCCGAACCTTCGGCGTCCAGGTCGACGTGCCGATCCAGATGATCGACCAGAGCCCGATCGCCGTCGACCGCCACGTCCTCCCCACGCTGGTCGCCGCGGTCGACGCGGCGATCGAGGAGTCGCTGTGGTCCGGTGACGGCACCGGCGGCCACGTCGAGGGGCTCCTCGCCGCCGACGGCACCAACACCGAGACGTACACCGACACGACGCCGACGCTGGTGGAGTGCGCCCCCAAGCTCGAGGCCCTGGTCCGCGAGGTCGAGACCGCGGGCGGCTACGGCGGTTCGCCGATTGTGCTGATGCACCCCCGCCGTCTGTCGTGGTTCCGCCAGACCGCCGTCGCCGAGAAGGTCGACCTCGGCTGGTCCGCGCCGCCGTTCGAGGGAGCGACCTGCGGCTGGTTCGGCGGCAACGTCGCCGTCATCGCCGACGCCGCGGCGCCCACGACACTCGGGGCCGGCACGAACGAGGACGTGATCGCCGTGATGCGCTCGCTGGACTGCGTCGACCTCCACGCGTCGGCGCCGCGGGTCCGGGTGGCCGAAGGCGTCAACGCATCGAACACACTCACCGCCACGATCACGGTGTCGCGGATGGTGGCGTTCAGTGCGGAGCGACTGGCCGGCGCTGTGGGGATCCTGTCCGGCACCGGACTCGCCGCGCCGTAGATCGGGCTGCACCAGGACGCCGAAACGACTTGCCACTGTCCCACGACGGGACAGTGGCAAGCGAGTCGGACCTGACCCCAGCACAGGCCGTCACTCGCGGATGACGGCCTCTCCCGGACTGTCAGGCCGCAGGCCGCCGCTGGTCGCGGCGCTGCCGGCCGGACAGGCCGGCCACGATGCCGAACGGCTCGACGCCCTCCGCGGCCCACGCCCGACACTCCTCGAGCACCGGGCACGACGCACACAACGCCTTCGCCGCCGCAGTGGACTGGCCGCGCTCTGGGAACATCGTCGCCACCTGGCCGCGGCACGCGGCTTCGACCTGCCACTCGGGCTCCGGTCCGATCGCTTCGTACAGGACGGCGAGCGCTTCGGCGACGTGCTGGACGAGGCCGTCCCGGTCGCGCTCGTGCTCGGCGTGCTCGGCGAGGAGGGCATGGAGCGATGTCACGGCACCGACCAGAGTAGTAGGCCACCAAGTAGGCCACCTGGCGTCCCGCCGATCCCGACTCACCCGAGCCGAAAACCGGCGGAACCCCTGCAGTTGCAGGGGTTCCGTGCCGTCGGGCTGGGGAGATTCGAACTCCCGACCTCTTGACCCCCAGTGATGGACGTCAAGTCTCCCGGCGTTAACCTGTGTCGATGAATCCGTGGTATCGCAGGCATCTCGGCCACTCACCGTCTACCGTTGTCGCTGAACGTCAACCGGTAGTAGGCCACCAAGTAGGCCACCTGGGAGCTGGAGAGGGACTCATGGCGCGAGGCAGCAAAGGCGAAGTCACCATCAGGGAGAACGAGGCCCGCGGCCGCTGGGAGGTGCGCATCACCGTCGGCACCGACCCCGTAACCGGCGCCCAACGGCGCCAGCTCATCACCGGCAGGACCAAGGCCGAGGTGAAGGCCAAGCTCAAGTCGGCTGACCGAGCGATGGACGAAGGCCGCTCCCCCACCGTCGACAAGCGCACCGTCCGCCAGTTCCTCGAGCAGTGGCTCGATGACGACCTACCTCGGACCGTGTCGCCGATGACGGTGGCCAACTACCGCAACGTCGTGAACCTCTACATCGTCCCGGCGATCGGCTCGAAGCGGGTGGCCACGCTGACACCGGGCGACGTGTCGAAGATGCTCCAAGGGATGGCCGCCGCCGGGAAGTCTGCGAACACGCAGCGCCTCGCCCGGTCGGTCCTGCGCCGCGCGCTCCGCCTGGCCGAGCAGGACGGCACCGTGTTCCGCAACGTCGCGGCGATCGCGGATGGTGTCCGGGTGGGAGCACCTGAGGGTCGGACCCTGACGGTCGCCCAGGCGAAGCAGCTGCTCGACGCTGTGGCCGACGACCGGATGGAGGCTGCGTACGTCGTGGCTCTGACGCTCGGCCTACGTCGAGGCGAGCTCCTAGGACTGGCGTGGGACGACGTCGACCTCGAGGGTGATCGTCCGACCATCACGATCGTGCGCGCGTTGAAGCGCATCCCCGGCGCCGGCCTCGAGCTGTCGGAGACGAAGACGAAGGGCTCCCGGCGACGGATCCATCTGCCCGCACCTGCGGTTGCCGCGCTACGCCGGCACCGGAAGCGGATCGCCGAGGAGCGCCTCGCTCTCGGTTCCTCCTGGCCGGCGAAGGTCCTCGGAGCCGACCTTGTGTTCCGCTCCCCCATCGGCACCGCTTACGACCCCGACAACTTCCGCCAGGACGTGTACCGGCTGACACTGGAGACGTTCACCCCGGAGGAAGAGAAGCCGAAGAAGCGCGGCGACAAGTGGCCGACCGAGTACCGGTGGTCGCCGCACGAGCTGCGCCACTCCGCTGCGTCGCTACTCATCGCCCAGGGCGTCCCGCTCAAGGTCGTCTCCGAGGTGCTGGGCCACTCGTCGATCCGGATCACCGCCGACGTGTACGGCCACCTGCTCGACGATGCTGGGCTCGTCGCAGCGGATGCGATGACCGAGCTACTCGGCTGAGCGGACGAGCGGGGAGCCGGTGACTGCTCGCCACGCCCGGGCGATGGTCGTCCCGCACCAGTTCCGGTCGCGCTCGACGCCGCGCTCTCGACTCCACCGGTGCGCCATCTCGCGGAACTCGGGCTCACCGCGGAGCACCCATTCGCTGAGCACGTCGAGCGACTCCGGATTCGGTGCCCGGTGCCGTTTCCCGGTCAGCTCACGCTGCGCCTCGGCGTACCGTGCTCGGACGACGTCGGGAGGCACTGACGGGTCGACGTCGAGCGTGATTCGGTCACCCGTGCTCGACCGTGTCTCGGTCACCCACACACCGGACACGGCCGGGACCACGTCGCACAGCACGAAGGCAACGGCCTGGTCCTCGGCCCACCGGTAGGTGCTCGACAGGTACACCGCTAGATCCCGCAACCGACCGAGCACGGTGCCGGGCTTCACCTGGACGACCCGCAGTTCATCCACGGGAAGCCGAAGGTCCGGAAGGTCACGGCGCTGGGTCCGGGCCGGCTGGCGTGGCTCGACCCACTCCCGCACCGACGTGAGCGGGAGCACCCGCCCGCCCAGGACGTCGCCGCGGAAGGCGAGCACCTCCGGCTCCTCGGAGGCCATCGAGTAGAGCGCAAGCGAACGAGCCCGGACCCGGGGCGTGTCGTCACCCTCGGTCGGCAGGTAGGCCCCAGCTCGCCGCCAGCTCCTCACCAGGTCGGCGCAGTCCCTAATCGCCGTGTCCGGGTCTGGGTAGCCCGCACGGAGGTCGGCCCACTCGTCGGTCCGGCGAAGGAGCTTCAGCTCTCGGTCTGTGGCCTCCGAATGGCCGGCGACCTCGAGCTGATCGTTCAGTGTCCGGATGAGTGACACAGTTAGACCCCCATGTACATGTGTCCACGACCGTAGTCGTCATCCAACGACCACGGAGGTACGCAGTGGACAGCAATGACCCGAACCGGCTGGTGCGCCCGGAGACGTACGCCCAGCACATCGAGTCCAGCCGAGCGTTCGTCTACAAGCTCATGAGCGAGGGACTGCCCAGCATGAAGCTCGGCCGCTCCCGCCGCATCCGCGTCGCCGACGCGGATGCATGGCTGGCGCAGCGAGCCGACTCCGAGGTGGCGTCATGAGCGACTCCGATGTGCATGACCGCCGCAAGGTCGCGGACCTGCCCGGCTACCAGGAACTCGATCCGGAGGTGCTCTTCGTGCACTCCGGCGCGACCGATCGAGTCACCGAAGCGGTCGAGCTGCTAGCCGGTCTGCCAGACGGGAGCGGTCACGACCCGGACGGGTGGGTACGCCATGAGATCCGCCGTCTGCTCCACGAGCTGGACCGTGTCGAAGGGCTTCTGCCGAGGGCCGCCACGCTCGCCGACATCCGTGAGGAGGCCAACAGTGTCGAGTTCTGACGACAAACGGCGCCCCCGAGGGAGCGCCGCAGTCATCCCGTCGCCGGCAAGCGTCAAGGACTCCACACAGCGTACCGAGGACCCGTCCCGTCGGACAGGAGTCGCCGCGGACAACTACAGCGCCGGCACGCTCACCAGGTGGACCGAGCAGCGGGAACAGGTCCTCGGTCGCACCGTACGAGTGCACCTCGACGCCACCCGCGCAGCGGAGGACGTGGCCGAAGCCCTCGGTGGCCGACGGCTCGCCCGAGCGTGGGCTGCGGAACTCATGGAGGCGCTGTCATGAGCGTGACCGCACTGGCCTCCCGTCACCCCGACTACGTGTCCATCGTCGGCGTCGTCCCAGCCCAATACGGACCGCAGACGATCGACGTGTACTGGCCGAGCAACTACGTATCGGTCAACGAACTCACCGACAGAACCGCAGGCCCGGACCTGGTCCAGGCCGACGTGATCGCGTGGGCGATCGACGACTTCGGCAGAGTGCTGCCGGTTGCTTGCTTCCGCGACGACCTCGACGGCTTCAACCTGCGCGGCGACGCGATCTGCACCGTCCTCGACGAATGGTGGCCCGCGTCGTGACCAGCGCACAGGACCGCCCAGCACTCGGCCGTTTCCGATCGGGTCGACCTCCGAACGAGCGAGTCGCCGAGCTCGCCCAGCGAACCCTCGAGAACCTGCCGCCGATGCGGAACTACGACGAGGAGGCGCGATTCGAGGAGTGGACGACCCCACCGGTCGACCTCATCCGCCAGAGCCTCATCACCACGTCCGGGTTGAAGGCCATCCCTAAGCCCGAGTGCCTCATCGACGGAGTCCTGGTCGAAGACACCTTGGCCGAGCTCTACAGCCGGCCCGGCGCGTGGAAGTCCTTCATCGCCATGTCCTGGGCCTGCTGCATCGCCACCGGGACGCCCTGGGCCGGCCACGAGGCCAAACCCGGCGTCGTCCTGTACGTCCTCGCCGAAGGCGCCCCAGGCATGGGAGAACGCGTCGCGGCGTGGGAGCAGCACAACGGCCTGACGGTCCCTGAGGACCGCATCGTCTGGCACCCGGCCCCGATCGCGCTGTCGAACGCAGAGTGGGCCACCGGCCTCGGCATGGTGGCCAGGGAACGAGACGCGTCGCTCGTGGTCATCGACACCCGCGCAAGGTGCACGGTCGGCGTGGAGGAGAACTCCTCCAAGGAAATGGGCCAGGTCGTGCAGAACCTCGACATCGCCCGAGCTGAGAGCAACGGGGCGACGGTCCTGCTCCTGCATCACAGCGATGCCACCGGCACCAAGTCCCGAGGATCTACGTCGGTGCTCGGCGCACTCGATACGGAGCTGAAGATCGTCCGGTCCGTCGGTGGCGGAACCCTCACGCTCGAGAAGCAGAAGAACCTGCCGGACGGTCTGGTCTGGAACCTGTCAGCGACGAACGTGGCCGACACCATCGTGATCGAGGCCAACGCCGACGACGGCAACATCGCCGTGACCACCGGCATGCGCCTGGTCGCCGAAGCACTGCTCGACATGTACTCGGGCGACGCCGTGGCGACCGGCGTGCTGCTCGAGGCAGCTGGGTTCAAGGAGTCTCGCCGCACCGGCGAGCGAGCGCTGAGAGACCTGCTCGGCAGGGAGTTGGTCGACAAACCCGCGAAGGGTCGATGGGCGCCGACTGACGCCCTCGAGTCGTGGCTGCACACGCGTCGCCTGGTCGACGGAGACGTGTCATGAGCTGTCGCATCACCACCCGATCCACGCGCGTTCGAGCCCTCGATGCGACATGCGACAGATGCGTCCTACGGACGCACCTGTCGTGTCGCATCACCAAGGAGGACTCCGTGCGACGTGTCGCATCCATGTCGCATCGCTGTCGCATGTCGCATCGGCTTTTCAGAGGTCAGATCTGGGAGCGCTACACCCAGCACCTCTGCAGCCGCTTCGAACGAATCGAGGCGTCCCGCTGATGGGCCACCACATCCTCTCCACGGCCGCCTGGAAGGCGTTCCGCGCCGGTCTGATCGCCGAGTGGCGGGCGGCGCCGGAGGTCCGCTGCCACCTGTGTCTGCGGAGCATCCCGGTGGGTCAGACGATCTCGGTGGATCACCTGCAGCCGTTGTCCCGTCGGCCGGACCTGGCGTTCGACCGCCGCAACGTCCTGCCGAGTCACATCCGATGCAACTCAGCCAAGAAGGACCGAA
>ERZ869921.942-NODE-942-length-14095-cov-6.046652_pt1 | contig 14095 bp, 27 predicted proteins | sample MGYA00579310_ERZ869921 | MGnify/ENA primary metagenome ERZ869921 (study PRJEB32216, sample SAMN09231816) | wastewater metagenome | place: USA: Maryland | collected 2016-06-21 | study: EMG produced TPA metagenomics assembly of the PRJNA472060 data set (Reclaimed...
CATGTTTCTCTCCTGTGGCCTTAAATTTAGGCTTTATAGGTGTTCTTTTAAGGGGTTTAGGTTTCTTCTTTTCCCGCTTTTCAGGTTTAGGGTCAGGCTTAAATGTCATTTTTTCTGTTTTTTGATATAAGATTTATACTTCCTTTTAGCTTAAATTTCCACTTCTGCCAATAAATTTAGATAATCCATTCCATAAGGTAGATTATGACCTTTAATTCTTCTACTTTTTTGCAGGAAATTACCCACAAATTCTTCCTCTGTCATCTTAGTCTTGTTTTTTTAATAAAAGTTCCTCAATGCTTTTAGGCTTATAATCTATAACTTTTGCATCTACGTTAAAATACTTTCCCTTGGTATTTATGATAGGAGTTTCAAAATCGTCATACATTTGATTTACATCGAAGTCTGCTAACTTATTCTCATGGTGTATGTGAGCATGAATATTCCCTCTATATTGACCTATCTCACTGACATGAATCGGAGCGTGGGTTAGAGCAAATCCTTTATAATCAATCATGCCAGCAACCCCATCTACATACTTTAATAAGTGAGGGACATCTTGCCACAAATCGTGGTTACCCAATACAACAACTTTTCTTCCATTCAGTCTGTCTAATTGATAATACTCGGTAGCTTTTTCCATAGAAATATCTCCAAGAATATAAGTTAAATCTTTCTTGTGAACAACACTATTCCAGCAATTAACCAAATATTCGTCATGGTTATATTCAGTTTCAAATCCTCTGTATCTTGCAATGCTTTTATGGCCAAAATGTAGGCAGCCTATAAATCTTACTATACTCATCTTAGTCTTGTTTTAAAATAAATCAATTTGACCGCTTTTTTTGTTGATTGTTTTTTTCCTATTACTAACTCTATAATCTTTGTCGTGCCTATTATGGCATCGCTGGCAGAGGGCCGCAAGGTTAGCGTAGTCATTATTAGTAGTGTCATGGTCTAAATGCGCAATCGTAAGCACTACCTTTATTGCCATTTTCTCAGGACTTTCACAAACTTCTCCTACATAATCAGAACCAATTCTAACACTATTTTCGGCATTATAAATATTCCCATCCTCGTCTTGGTACACTTCAATGCCAGAGTAGTTGCCTCTAAGAATGCACATACTATTTAACACATTGCAAAACTTACACTTGTTCCCGTCCCTGCTAAGAATAGCTGGCCTTATTTCTGTTTTCCAATTTGATGGATAATTTTTGTAGTCTATCGGCATTTTAGTTTTGTTTGTTTAGTTCATTAAACCATTCATCAAATTTAATTCTAGCCAATCTATCTTTACCACTGTGTGTTTTACCTTCTGAGTGGAAAGTGTCTAAAACTAACTTACCAAACTCATATAAAGTATTACATGACTGTCCTGTTGAGTTTTGTTCGTTCCATTCTTCTGTGTCCATATTAGTCTTGTTTAAATTTAATGAAGTTTTGTACATCCACAAGAGTCATAAGTTCGAATACAATCGTAATATTGATATTCGTCACATTCTTCCCATGTTCTTCTAAATTTACCATTCATTCCGTTATCTTTTTCAACCCATCGAATACATTTTTTACAATTAGATTCATACGGAATTTCCTTACAGTAATGTGATTTATAATACATGAAGCAAAATAGAATACCGAACATAATTAACGCAGTTCCCCACAACCATTTTAATTCCCAAAATTCTTTTAACACTTTCATCTTAGTATTGTTTAATATTGATACTCTCCTACCCACTGAGTAATACCTTGTGAGTTGGTTGTTGTTTTTGGTATTTTTATAGGTGTTAAATCACTTAAAGGTATATCCATTAAATCTATAAAATATGTACTATTACCTTCATGTGAAATTTCAGTTTCACTTCTAAACCCAACAGGCATCTTTGGTTGTTGGAGAGATTGGGTAAAATTATCTTTTTGATAAATCAACCACCCTAACCCCACATTAGGATTATCATCATCAAAGTTTTTTCCTAAATCAAACCCAACTTCCATTGCTGCTAAAATATCCTCTTCTGTGTACTTATACTGCTCTTTGGCTTTTAACTCATTTATAACCGCTATCATCAATCTACCATTCTTACTATTTTTGTCAAATATTTTAGTATCTTTTCTTGTTTCATATCCATATATAGGTGCTAATTTTTCATAAGTGTTATGAAAAAATTCAGCTAACTTCTCAACCTCACCTTCAAGCGGTGGTAATAAATCTACACCTTCAAGTATTGGTGAGTTGTTGAGCGGTAAGTGTGATATGATTTTTCTATAAGGCTCTTTAAAATCCCACCAAAAGTTTTTATCACAATACACTTGCTTTACATCATCTCTATATATCCAATAGCCTTCTTTTGCCTGTGTAACATCTTCATCTACTATTAGCAGATAGTTTTCTGTTTTTATAATCTCGTGTTTCATCTTAGTCTTGTTTAGTAAAGTATTTTTATTTTGACCCCTGGATTGTTCTTGTCGTATTCATAAGGTGTAAATATAGGTAGTAAGTGGTTTGCTGAGTCATCGTCAAGCCAATTATTAGACACCATTAAATCTTCGCAGGTTTGACAAGCGTTGCAGTAATCAAAACGTCTGTGAGAATCTCTTACAAATGTAAATTGAACCTTTAGTGGATACAATAGCCCTAATGACTCAACAGATTTACGAAACTCTTTTCCAAACACAGAATACTGCATGGCGGTCATTTTAACATAATTAGCATGAATTTTACTAGGTATGCTAATCTGTTTTCCATTGCGTACAAAGTTTTGTCTTGAGTTCTTTTTTGATGGCACGTTATACCCCTGTATAAACCACTCTGTAACGGGCTTAACTTGAAAGTCGGGGCTATCATTAACTTTTCCTTTGATAATCATCTCCACGTCATGGAAGTCTGTCCCAACATTGCTTTTAGGTGATTTAGTGGGAATGTAAACATTCTTCTCAGATTCCACCAAACCCCGACTTTCTAGCCATTCTTTTGTAAATACTGTCTTTTTAGCCACAATTAGTCTTTTATAAATGTTCCATTCACTGTCTTGCCTGTTCTGTTCTTAATCTCCTGATAGGCTGAATTAAGGCATTCGTTGTAATCTAAGCCTAGTTGTAGGCAAAGAATGATAAGACACACCTGAACATCTCCCACCGCATCTACAATGCCTTCTTTATTGTTTTTAAGCACTGCTGAAGCAAGCTCTCCTAACTCTTCCGTTGTTTTGGCTAGTTGTTGCAGTTTATTGCTTTCTGAGGCAATGTTTCTTGACTTTGCCCAAGCCTCAAGGGCTGTTACTATTTCTTCGTTTTTCATAATATTAATCATTGTCTACATATCCATCATTCCAGTGGCCCAGATAGGTATATTTGCAATCAGGCGTATCATCGTCCCAAGCTATAATAATATCATATTTACTAGTATCTGCTGATAAAACCCTTTGTACGTTATTAAAAGTTGATGGGGTTCTAGGGTTGTCTGTGAGAACACCTGTTCTTTCTAAAACCTTTACAAACTCAATCGGTTTACGCTCCTTAACACCTTGTGTCAGGTCTGTTACTTTTGTTTTCTTGCTCATGGTGTTAAAGAGTAAACTTAATCAATCCCCACAGAATGCTAATCTGTTTTTTAGCTGTTTTTCTATTAGAAACAACCTTATCGGACTTATTAACAGTAATACTTGCCTTGCGCATTTCGTGTATCCTTTGAATGATTCTACGTGCATGAATTGGCTCAAATGCCTCAACTGTTTTACGATAGAAGCCTTCGTTGTTTCTAACGTAGAAACCAAGTGAAACAGCCTTAGTCAAAATAGTGTTATCAATTTTGTTTTCTTTACATATTTCACGTGCCCTGTCTGAGCTAATTATTCTTTTGTTAGCATTTAACTCTGCTTCAATTTGATTTAAAGCTAACAAGGCTTTTTGGATTGTTTCTTTTCTAATTTTTCCCATGCTTAGATTACTTGATGATTATACTTGTTTTTAATGTTTGCGTTTAGATACTTCCCTAGACTTTCGGCTGCAATCAGCTCTTTAAAAACCTCTTCTTCCACTTCTGAATAGCGGTAGGTTTTGTTTGTCTTAAATGTCACATCAAGGTTCTTTTCCTCTTTGTGATACTCAACTTCAACTATTGTAGATGAGTTTTCGATTTTAATTTTCGTGTTTTCCATAGTGGTTTTACGTTAGCTTGTTATAAAAGGTTTCAAATTTCCTCACCATCGGTAATAATATCCCCATTTTGGGGTTCATCCTCATCCTCAAATAGGTTGTATTTGCCTGTAAACTTAGTGTATATGGGTCCTGGAGATGCGAACCTAGCCTTGGCCGTGTTAATCTCACAAAGCCCCTCGTAGCTACTCCCATCGCATTCTGTGATGCCGTAATACTCAGGCCTGTACAAAAGAACAATATTTACCGCATTACTCTCAATAGCACTACTTCCTTTAAGGTCAGTCATTCGGGGTCTTAGGGCTTTTAACAAGGCTCTTTTCTGTTCTGTTGGGTCTCTGATGTATGCAGTGTCGCTTCCCCGCTTACCACTCTCCCTAGAGAACTGAGCAAGCAATACAAGGGCTATGTTCTCGTTTTTACAGATACGCATGAGTTCTACACAGATATGCTCAATCTTCTCCTCCTTGCTCATTTTAGCTTCGTCGGATGAGTTCTTCATAAGGCCTAAGTAATCTAGCACGACAAGCATTGATTCAGACTTAGGTATCTTATTTTTCTTCCTGAAGGACTTGCAGGAAGCCTCAAAATACTGCCATGTAATTCCCCCCGTTTCATCAATCACAAAACTGTCGTTGTCAAGTCGGTCGTAAATCTCCTCGATGGAAAGCATGTCGTCCTCCATCAGGTTTCCCGTCCTGAGATTCTTTGAGTTGATGCGCTTCACATTGGCTATAATGTTGGTGATTAGTTCAACACCTGGCATTTCCAAGCTAAACACTAATGCTGGCTTTTTAGCATAAATAGCATGCTGAACTAGGATATTGATTACTAGGGATGTTTTACCGCAACCCTTGTCTCCGGCCACCACGTTTATGCCTTGTAATATTCCGATGGTTCTTTCGTTAAGTTTTTTTAATCCCCAACTAAAACCTGCCGATTCTATCTTACCTGACTGTAAGTCCTTCATTCGGGTTACGGCCATTTTAAAGTACTCCTTAACGCTTTTGTGTTTAGACACCCCTGCCAATGCCATTTCAACGTTATTGATGGCATCTTTTAACCTGCCCATCTCCTCAAACGGGTCTGCTGAGTCAATGTTGTAGGCGCAGGATCTGATTACCGGAGATAGGTATGCTGTAACATAATCTGAGAACAGAACCTCTACATACTCCTTTACTTGTTCTTTTGTAAGAACAATCTCTTTCCATTCCTTGACTATGCTAATTTCTTGTTTAGGCAGTCCTGAGATGGCAAGGCTTTTGTATATTAGGTTTGGGTCAGGCTTGATTCCTTTCTCGTGATAGTGCTTTATGGTTTCGTAGGTCTTTTGTGTAAGCCCTGATGTCCATACGGACGATTTTGAGCTATTACGCACCAAGTTCTCAACCCCTTCAAATAAATCACCATCTCCCATATAAGCCGATAAGAGCTTATGTTGCATGTCTATGTTAACGCTCATATATTAGAATCTGTACACTGATTTTTTTTCTGGTGATTGAACTGTCTCTTCTTTAATCTTTTTCTCGGGTTTAAACCATACGGAGATGGCTTTCTGCTTCCAATTCCTAACGGGTGTACCTTTTCCATCTTTCCAATCAGCAGCACTGTAATACTTAAAGAATGTTACGGCTAGGTCTGCGGGATATTTCTCTGATTTAAAATAAGCCTCTACCTCCTCTATGGTGGGAGCCTGAAATCCTGATGGCTTTTTTGATGCCTTGGCCGGACCCATGTTGCGTAAAACTATTTTGTCATTCTCTTTTCTAAAACAAAACTTAGTCCCTTCTAAAGCAAACTCTTCATCTATGTTAATCTTCTTCATGTGCTATGTACCAGTTTTCTGTTTTAATATCGTACTTGAACTTTATCTGTGATGTGCCAAACACTTCTGCCAATGCGGTAACGAAGTCGTTAATCTGCTTGCCTGTTAGCCTGAAGTCTGACCACCACTTGTTTACTAGGTTTGTGAGTAATTCCAGCTCCTCTTTCATTTTTGTAAGGTTTTATTTTGCTTCAGATTCCTTACGATTTTGTAAGACTTCTGCTTGATAATCTTCATAGCTTTCGCAGATGTTAAAGGCTATCTTATTTAAACCACGAAGAACAAGAGACATCTCGCTTATGGACTTTGCAACCGCTTTTTTCTGTGGCCCTGTAACTAGTTTCTTTTGCTCCTTGAGCATTTCTAGGTTGACATCTATTGCTTGTGCAGCAATCATAATGGCGGCTAAGTTGGATTCAAGGCTACTTTCATATCCGATTCCGTGTTGACCCTTTGGCTCATTGATGAGCATTTCATAACTAATTTGTCCTTCTACTTTCATTTTGTTGTTTTTAAAATAATTTAATTTGTGTCATGTGATTTTTAATTCTCTCTACTGCTTTGTTATAATATTCCGCATCAAGCTCGCAAGCGGTTAAATTAAATCCATATTCATAACAAGCTATGGCTATTGAGCCACTTCCTAAATGTGTGTCAAGTATTTTATCTCCTGCTTTAGCATAGTTAATCAATAGCCATTCATATAATTTTACAGGCTTTTGTGTTGGATGTATTCTTTTTTCAATGCCAGTTAAGTAGTTCTCTTCGTTTTTTGTGTTCATTCTACCGTTCTGAACATTACCGCTCCATTGGTAGCTAAACATGGTAATTCTATTCTGGCAGTTTGTAGCTGCAATATCTGCATGAGAATAAGTTGATTGTATAAATGGAGTTGGTAGCTTGCTATGTATAATTCTTCCTTGTCCGAAAAGAGGCTGACATTCTCCGTAATAGTTTGTTCCCCATATAATATGCTTCTTACTTACTCTTAATAGCTCTTTAAAATATTCTACTTTTGGAGAGTTATTGTTCCAATCCTTTTGTTTATGGCCTCCTTTTTTACCGCCTCCTCTTGCTTGCTCGTGCGCATCAGAAAATCCAAGACCTATTCCATAAGGTGGGTCAACAATAGCCAAATCAAAATGCTTATCGGGATAGCGAGACATCAATTCCATGTTATCTTCGTTTGTAATCTCTATTTTATCCGTTATTTTCATTTTGTTGTTGTTTTTTTAGATTTTCTTTTTTCATAATCTGCCATTGCTGCATCCATCATGCCTCTTGTAAGGACATTCACCGATTCAACGTCATAGCCATAGTATTTTAGTAACCCTCTTTGTTTAGGTGTTGCAGGCAGGTCCATAATTATACGGGACACCATTTCTTTTGTGTATGTTTGGTTCTTTACATCGTACCCTAGGTCTGCAATCCATTTTAATTGTGATGGGGTTGCAGGCTCTCTCTTTCTTTTAGAGTAAATCATTTTCGGCTTAGGAATACGAAGTAGTTTTACCACCTCATCCTGCTTTCTTTCAACAACATCAAGTTTTTTCTTCCTTCGCTCCTCAAGTAATTTTTCCCGCTTCTCTGCGGTGATAAAGACCCTATCCTCAGGGTCTTTCATCTTATCTAATTCCCATGCGTTAACTAGGTTGTGTCGGCTAGTGGAATCAATGTAATCTAGGATGATGCAATTTTGACCAAACAATGAAACAAATCGCTCGTTTTTTAAGCGAGTGCCTCTGCCAGCCACTTGCAAATACTTGGTTAAAGACTTTGTTGGTGATGCCATTCCTACACATCCTACGTTGGGAATATCCACTCCTGTTGTAAGTATCATGCAATTAGTCAGGACCATTAGCTTCTCATCTTTAAAATCTCTGATGGTCTTACTTCTGTCGGGTGTCAACTGCTCGTTACTGCTTACAGCCTTACACGGCACTCCAAGGTCGTTAAATACTCCTGCTAGGTTAACAGCGTGATTTACGTCTACACAATAGAAAATAGCCTGTCTACCCTTTGCATACTTGAGATAAGACGATACAACTAGCTGATTACGCTGTGGGTTATCAATCTCTTCTGCAAGGTCTTTCTGATTAAGTTCTCCTCCTGTGGTTCTTACATTGTCTAGTGAGGTTGTTGTCTTAACTCTGACCGCATCTAGCTCACAAAGGTAACCTCCATCAATTCCCTTCTTAATATCAAAATCATATACAATCTCATCGCAGACATCGCTCAGGAGCAAGTTATCCTCCCTGTGGGGAGTTGCAGTAAGAAATAAGCATAGTTTAGGCTTAAAGTGTTCAATCGTCAGCCTGAAGGTCTTGCTTGCGGCCAAGTGAGCCTCATCAATGACTATCAGATCAAACTCATCTGGCCGAAACTTATCTAGCCTTCTCCATAATGTTTGGATGGATGCCATCACTACATTGCCCTGTGGGAAGAAAGCGTCTGCCTTTACGAGTCCCATTTTAAAGTTACCGCCTGCAAACATGCCTCCGTCTCGGATGTAATCAATAAAGCCGATGTCATCAATATGCTTTACTAAAGCTTCATCGTATTTCTCTTTAATGAATGCCAGGGCGGATTGCTTGATTAAGTCCTCTGTATGGGTAATCCACAGCACTCTTTTGTACTTTTCAGACACTGTTACAGCCGTCTTGGTCTTACCGCATCCAGTGGCCATGACAACCATTTGATGTGTCACACCTCTCTTTAAAGCTGCTTCCACCGCTGCTACGGCTTCTTCCTGATATGGTCTTAGTTTATTTGCCACTGCTTGATTTTGTTATTTTAATAGGTTTATCGTGTTGGTCTAAAAAATCTAACACTAGATTTTCTTTGTGTTTTTTTTCGAGTAGATAGGCCCTTACTAAGTAGCTTTTAAATATTTTGTTCCTTTGTTCTTTTAAAAGTTCTTTTAGTTCCTCATCCGTTTTAGCGTTCTCAACAAACTCAGGATTCTCCTTGGCTATTTTGGCATAGGATAGTTTCCACATCCTGTCCCGCTGTTCCTTTGAGAATTTAATCTCGTGGCCGTTGTGGGTGAGGTTATCAAACACCTTTTCGTAAGTACCATCAAATCCTGTTACCCCCTGCTTTTCCATATCCCAATTTTTCGGTGCGCTAAGGTATAGGTCTCTGAGTTGTATGGCCATTTCCTGTTCTTTCAGGAATCTATCCTTCTCGTAGTCTATCATTTTTCCTTAGAAAAAAGCCTTTTAACCTCCTCTGGCGGAAACATTAGTTTAAGTCTATCTAAGGCCTCCTGCTCGTTGTACTTGCCTACCTCTCGGTAAATGGTGTTACCTCTCAGTACGGCCTTACCAAAGGTGATGCTGACGATAATCCCTAGTCTTGTTGCCACAAATAGAAGTTGCTCGTCGGTGATGCCACCTTTCTTGCCTGTCTTGTATTTGCTCCACCTGGACCGCTGTATCAGCACTCCTCGTTCTTCGATGTCGTTAAGTAGGTCTACATCCTTCATACTAAGCTCTTCCATGCGCTTAAAGATGTGTCCTCTTAATTCTGCGCTTTCAGTTAGCTTCATTTGTCATTAATTTTTTAATGTCTGAGATGACTAAATCTTTGTCACTTTCTTTCACTTCTTCAGGCAGGGCAAGTGACTTGACTAACAAGTCCTCTTCGTTAAAAACTGAAACGAGGGTTTTGCAACTCACTGCGTTATTGCTGAAAACTGGTGAATCAAAACAGATAATTTTAATAACGTGTTCTTTACCTGCGATGTCAAATTTGTCAATGTACTCTTTTGTTAGTTTTGCGTTCATTTTTCGTAGTATTTGTTATAATAATCTTCAGGTGCGGGACACTCAATGTCGTTGTCCGCTAAATCGGCCAATACACGCTCTAGGAAATCACTTACCTCTTCTTTGGATAGTTCTGCAAGGCTTCTTACTAAAGTCACCTCATAAGGCTTCTGTCCATCTAGGTGTACTAGTTTTTTATAGGACAAAAACTTTGGGGCAAAGTATGTTTCGTGGATGTCGTCTTTGTTGTCAAAGTGTCGGAATTGTTCGGACTTGTGACAAGCAACTAACACTGCTCCTCGGTAATAATTGTATTGCGACCTAGACGGCTTCTCGTGCCGTTTTTTTATGGTCATTACAATATCCTTACCCTCAAGTTCGAGTAGTTGCTGTTGGTAAAGGGCGGGGATGTCGTATATGACTTCCCCATTCCTTACCCTTCCATAGTGTCTAATTTCTATTTTCATTAGAACTCAGGCTCCTCGTCATCCTCCATTGCTGCAATGATGCCAGCAACTTCTTCTTCATCCTCCTCATCGACTACCGCTGCCGCTCTGCTTTGCTGTTTAGCGGGAGATTTAGGCTCTTCTGCTTTAGGCTGAGCTACTTCTTCTGTGGTTGCTGTTTTGGCCGCCTCAGCGTTCTTTAGGAAATACGCATCTAGGTATTCAGCAATTTCCTTGTCAAGTTCAACAGCTAAGTCATTTGTCTCCGGCTTTATTTTAGAGATGGCTTTTAAGACAGGTACTTTAAACTTAACCCCACCTTTTTTACCCTCGATAAAGCTATCAATTTTGATTGCAGAGGTCCAGATGTTGCTAGATTTAACAATATCTCCCCAAGGGCGCAGCATTGAGCCTTTGATTTTAATGTTGCACAACTCTAGTTTTTTGTTCTTGTCGTAGGAGGCGATGTATAAAGACTCTACATACTTTGCACCTAGTGCTTTTACCTTGTCTTTAATGTCCTTGTAAAGTCCCACGGCCTCGGTGCGAATCTTACGCTTGTCTCCGGTACCTGTTGCTGACTGAACAACTAATACATCTGTACGGGTGTCCTTTACTTCATTACTCCAATAAGAGGTTTCTGTATCACCATTGTAGCCTTTAACAGCCACACATCTGCGCAGTGGCAGGAACGTGAATGGCAGGTCTAACAATACAGACTTCTTAGTCTCCTTGTCGTAATACTTTAATTTACCCTCTGAGCCTGACCACTCGTAGAACTTAACTGCGGGGTTGACTGCTTTTGCATCTTCTGTTGGATTGCTTCTTGACATTGTTTTTTTGTTTTTGTTTGTTTATTTATCTGTTTCACTATTTTTTAAACTACTCCATTTCTTCTCGTGCGAAATTCTAGTCTTTACAGCCTCATCAAGCGACATGTTACTGTTGACTCCTTTAACGGCCAATAGAATCATGTCTGCTGTTTGTATGTCTACTGCAATCCCAAGCATGCTCATTGCCACTGATAAAGCGTGTCCATCAGGGCTTAACTGCACCTGCTTTTGAAATGTATTTAATTTTCTTTTTGCCATTATTAGTGTTTTACGTTTATTTATTAAATTAGGTTTCACCACAGTATCTGTTTTTTGCTCAGGTAGTGCTTTTTTGATTGTGCCTTCTTCCGTTTTCTGTCCCGTGACTTAATCTTATTGTAGCCATCCACCTTTTTTTTGCGGGATGAGAACTTACCAATGCCAGGAATATTAAAACTGAACACTTGGGCAGACTTCAGCCGAACTGATTTAGATTTCAGTAAGGTGTTGAATATCTCATTTATCTCCTTGGAGGTAAACTTGGGGTTCAGAATTAATATTTCCTTTGGTATTATCATGCGGTGATGTTCATCTTTTTAAAGAACTTAACTCCGTTAACTACTCCCTCTTTCTCCACAGACTCCTTCATGTATGCCTTTACTACTTTCTCATCAAGACACAACCACTCTTTAGGTACCTGGTTGATGTCTACCAATTCAAAATCCCATGTATACCGGATTCCTTTTGTTTTCTCGCTATCTGCGACGGCCTGTTGTCTTTGTTGTTCAGCTAATAATGAAGCGGCGGCTTCCTCTTTTTGCTTTCTTAAAAATTCTTCCTCCTCTGCCTGCTTAATGGCCATCTCCCTTTTCTCAAGTTCGATGCGCTCAAGTTCCAATGCCTGCTTCTTTTTTTGCAAAACAAGTTCGGCGTTTGTCATCTCACTTGCGCCATCAAGTAATTTTTTCTTCTCCTTGATGAGATTGATGTATCGGTCTCTCAATTCGTAGGCCTGATCGGCAAACTCCTGAAAGAAATCTCTAGGCTTGTAATTCTTCTCAATGATTGAGATTTGATTGTCGCACTCAGTCGCAGACACCGCTCGGTCGTAGCATTTCTTTAGTGCAGGCTCGGCTTTGTCAGTGATGTAGTTAGCGATAGCCATTCGTCTCTCGTTCTCCACTCTGATGGCCTCCTGCTCCTCATGGAATCGTCTTTCGATTTCCTCCTGTGCTGCTTTTTCCTCGGCAAGTCTTTTCTTCTCCCAATTCAGAGCCTGCTCCTTTAAATGTGCCACGGCCATTGTAAGGGGTTCTGATAATTGCTTGCAGGTAGAATCAATAAGTTTGTCAGCGGCAAGGTAGGGAGCCTTAATTTTGGTCCTAAGCTCATCAATAGTGTTCACCATTGAATTGGCCTTGGCCAGGTTTTGCTGCCCGATAGCGAGTGTTCCTTCGTCCACAATGACTATCTGCTTACATTTGTCTGCTAAGGCTGTTATTTCAGCCTTTAATCCTGTTACGGGGGATAAGTCCACCTCTTTTTGTGTGCTTTTTACTACTTCCATGTTTTTTGTTGGTTTTATATTGAATATGGTACCTCTAAGAATTCACCGCTAGGCAGGTCTAAGTATGCGATGCTTTTAGTGTAATAGACATTACCTAGTCTGTAAGTGTCCACTTCTATCAACGGGGGATTGTCAACGTCTGAGATAACCCTGCACGGGCCGCTAACGCTTGCCATGCATAATACATGAGTCAAGTCCTCCTTAGTTATGCCAAGGCTGTCAAATAGCTCCTGATTAGCCTCCTTTATGCTTACAGGGTAATCCCGATAAAGGTTTTTGTGAGCCGATAAATCCCAGTCGTTTTCCATTGCTTTTGCGAATTTAATATGTTTTACCTAAGAACGCAAGAAAAGGTTTCACTTATTTGAAAATATTTTCATCTTGGTGTAAAAACAAAAGCCGCTACCTAAGTAACGGCTCTCATTGAAGCTCCCTAAAACCTACTAAAAGGATACTTCACAAGCATGGAATCGGTCAAATTTACATCTTTTTAATTAAATAGCAAACTGATTTGATTAATTAAACCTATCGGTTAGGGGGTAAAAAGTAATAGGTGATAATAGGATCAAGTGCTGGCGGGGTCTTGTGGGTTTTCCATATCTACAAAATATAGATAAAAATAATTTTTGTAGGGAAAGAATTTGAGGGATGGGTGTTGATTTTATTGGCATTGGATAATGGATGGTGAATATTTGTGGAGTCTTATCAGCATTAAATGTTAAATTTTAGGGGTGTATAGAAAATATTTTACTTTTTATTTGGTGGAAATAAAATCTGTGTATATATTTGCCCTTGTAGAGTTTTTCGTTTAGCAATTTTTTGATTGGCATTAGCGCATGGCGCACAAAAAAACAGCCTCTCCCATATAAGTTGCTACTTCGTAAACGGCTCTACAACCCTCTACAAAACAAAAGGGAGAGGCTTCTTTTTTTCCTTACAGATTTGTAATGGAATAAAAGATTTAAAATCCCTTACAGATTTGTAAGAATTACGTTCTTTAGTGGATAGCACATGAGGCCACTCTAAACATAGTATTGCATAGGCGATTGAGACAGTAGCTAGGAGGTTCGTACTCGCTACTGGTAAGAAAGCAATAGTAACTCCTCCGGTGATCAAAAAAGTGTTTAAATTGTAGAATGGATGGACACATTTTCCGCTACAAGCTATCAAGTGAAGTTGGGGACGATACACCTTAGTTGGGATGTCAAGCATAAAAAAAAGAGATTAGTACAAGGTTGTGTTATAGTCTAGGCTCAAGGGGAGGGGCCGTAACACATCTTTGTACTGATTGCTCCGCAGGACTCACAGCCTAGTTGAACGTAAGCATCCCTTGGTTGAAGCTAGAAACTGAAGCCAGCGTACATTCTAAACATAGTTTAACTTAAAGTTTTATAGATATATATGTTGCTTAAATGGCGGGCAGAAAAAATTTATAAAAATCCTTACAAATTTGTAACCTTTTTATTTTTGTAGGGTAAAAGGGGTATATAAGTTCTTTGAAAGCATTGAAACAACTACTGATT
>ERZ869921.943-NODE-943-length-14092-cov-3.467550_pt1 | contig 14092 bp, 22 predicted proteins | sample MGYA00579310_ERZ869921 | MGnify/ENA primary metagenome ERZ869921 (study PRJEB32216, sample SAMN09231816) | wastewater metagenome | place: USA: Maryland | collected 2016-06-21 | study: EMG produced TPA metagenomics assembly of the PRJNA472060 data set (Reclaimed...
CTCCTCCGGCTCCATCGCCTCCGGGTCGTCGGGCCAGATGACCTCGATGGTGGCGTCGTCCATATCGACGGACAGGCCGAAGCGCACGGCCTCCTGGAGGCGTGCTCGGAACGTGGCGCCGGGCGAGGCGGGGTCGGCGTCGAGGTAGTGGCCCCAGGCGTGCCACTCGTCGCCCAGGCGCTCGACCCGGGTGGTCTGGCAGACGTTCGACCAGGCGCCGTCATGGCCCTCGCCCGTGATCTCCTGCCAGTCGATAGGCAGGGGGAGGGGGCGGCAGGTGAGGGCACCGGGGACGATGAACCGACGGTCGCCCGTGCGAACCCCCTCGACCACGAACAGGGCGTGCCACTCCTCGGGCGGGGCGCCGGGGAGGCTGAACGCCACGGCGGCGGGGTTGGGGGGCGTGGCCCCCGGGTCCGGCTCGGCGGGCGCCTCAGGGGCGTCCACGGGGGTCTCAGCGGGTCCGGCGGCGGTCACGGCGGTGCGGTCACGCACGAAGGCGGCCTCGACGGCCCGGCCGTACTCACCGACCGGCGAGAACACGGTCCCCCCGTCGCCGGAGATCGGATGGCGGTGGTCCGCCTCCCCGCTCCAGATGCGGGCCGGGATCACGTCGAAGGCGGCGCAGCGGGCGGTGCCGTCGGGGTTCGTCCCGGCGAGGTGGGCGCAACCGTGGCAGAGGGAGGGCATGGCCGCATCGTACCCGGGTCCCCCTCTCCCGTGAAGCACCACGGCCCCGGACCACAGGGGTCCGGGGCCGCTCGGCGTTCACTCCAGGGGGAGCCTAGGCCCGGAGGATCACCCCCAGGCAGGCCGCCAGGGCGGCGAGGCAGGCCAGGGCGGGGCCGGGGTCGGAGGTCACGGCCAGGATGCTCACCGGGTGACCCGGAAGTCCGTGGTCTCGCAGAGACCGCTCATGCGGTGGCCGTCGGCGGTCACCATCACCCAGCGGCGCCACGGGGCGGACCCGTGGGACTCCGAGGACGTGGCCCACACGGCGGTCCCGGCGGGCAGGGTGTCGATGTGGTCCTGGTGGGCGGGGTCACCCCAGCCGGGGAACGTGGGCGCCAGGAAGCGGTGAGGCCGCACCAGGACGGCGGGGAACCGCTCCGGGCCGGAGAGGTTGCCCACACTCCGGGCGACGGCGGGGGGCAGGGTGGGGGTTGCGGTGGTGGTCATGTTCTAGAGCTTACGCTACCCCCGTAGCGGTGTCAAGGGGTGGCGACCGGGATCGTCCCCCCGTTGATGGCGTCCCGGAGAGCCGCCGCCGAGGGCGCCGTGAACAGGCCGTGGACGAGCAGGGCGCCGAAGGACGTCCCGCCCCACCAGTAGTCCAGGAACGCTCGGGCGTCCCACGAGTCCCCCGCCTGGAGGGCGGCGATCTTCAGGCGCCACCCGTCCCCGTAGGCCCCCGACTCGGGGTTCGCCCGGTAGGGGGCGAACCCGGCGGTCCCGTCCTCCCCGCACCACAGGGCGCCGAGGAGGCCCGAGGCGGGGTCCGTCAGGGTGAAGTAGGTCACGGGGCGGGCCGTCCATTGGCCGGGGACCTTGCCGACCGTGACGGTCCTCATATCCTCCACGCGGTCCGTGAAGGTCGCCTCGGGCGGCGGGGTGGTGGGGGGAGTGTCGGTCATCTCGCCAGTGTAGCGCCCGGGGTAGCGGGGCCGCCTAGACCGGCCCCTGAAGGGGCAGGAGGCCCGAGCTTTCGACCCACTCCCGGGACACGATCTCCACGTCGAACTCGACCTGGGACCCCGAGATCCGGCGCACGTCGTGGATCAAGAAGAACTGGCCCCGGCCGAGGATGACCTCCCGCTCACCCCGGTTCTTGGACAGGTCATCGACGTAGGTGCTGGGGGTCCCTCGGCGGGCACGAATGTTGAGGAGGCAGGGCTTCGAGGAGAAGGCGGCCTTCGAGGTCTCGCCGCCGAGCGACGTCGAGACGTAGCCGCCGTCGTAGACCACCCGGCCGACGAGGTCCGAGAGGTCACGGCCGTAGTCGCTGAACTCGTCGGGCAGCCAGTCGAAGCCGGACCCACGCCTGAGGACCACGTCCTCCGGCAGGGGGGCCATCGCCCGGTCGCACCCCCGGACGACTCGGGAGACGTAGTCCGGGAACTCGTCGGCGTCCGGGACCCGGTCAGGCGAGACCCGGCGAAGCTTCCGGTTGACGTCGTGGTAGGCGGTCCCGGTGTAGTCCCGGACGGCCTCGTACACGTCGGCGTCGGGGTAGTTGTGGGACCCCAGCGAGTCGCCGTACACGTCGTGCTTCTTGGCCCACTCGGCGGCCTCCTGGTCCGACGAGAACTTGCGGACGCTCGGGTCGTGAAAGCCCACGGGGTCACCCTCAACGCCGAGCTCCGGGGGCGTCGGGCGGGCCGCCTGGTGGGCGTCCTCCAGGTCGCCGTAGAACCTGTCCATATCGTCCCGGAGCGAGTGCCGACGGCGCTGGGCCTTCTGGATGAACCGCTCGACGTCATCCGAGGCGAGGCGCCCCCGGTCGGCAGCGTGCTCGGCGTAGCCCCGGATGGTGGCGTCGAACTCGTCGTCGTCCATCTCCATGAGGCGCCGGACGACCCCGGCCACCCCGTCGTCGGGGTCGTCCCAGGCGGGGGCCTTGAACCCGGGGAGGTTCCCGCCGTGGGCGTAGTGGCCGAACATCTCGTTGTAGACCGACCCGGCCCCGGCGTTGCCGTTCGGGTTGTACGACCAGTCGAGGCGGTCGTTCCTGAAGTGCTTGAACGCCTGGCCCTTGTCCACGGCGATGATCTGGCCCTTCGCCCGCCCCCCGGCGTCGGTGCTCAGGCGGATGAACTGGCCCGTATGGGTGTCGTAGTTGCCGATCATCCAGTCGAGGACGTGGTGGCGCTGGAGTTCAGCGACGTCCTCCGCCGCCATCTTGGTGGGGTCCAGGACGGTGCCCTTGAACTTCTGTCGACGGGTCGCCTTCGTGCCGAACATGGACTGGAGCGAGCCGACCTGGCCGTCGATGGTGGTCACGAACACCTCGGGGGCGTCGAGACCGGCGACCTTCTGGAGCCGGGCGGTGGCGACGTCGAGTTCAGCCGTGAAGCGGTCCTGGGGCTTCCAGAGCCAGAGGTTGCCCTCGGGGTCGACGTAGACGTCCTTCCGGTTCTGGCCGCCGAGGCCGGAGCCTTCCACGGGGTCGAGCTTCAGGTCCTCCACGGCGAACGGCATTTCGTCGGCGGTCCCGGCCAGGGGCTTGCGGGAGGGGTCCACGAGGTCCGCCCCCTCCGGGGGGTCCACGAACAGGACCGTGCATCGGCAGTTCACGGTCAGGGAGGCGGGGGCGTTCTCGTCGCCCGGGGCGTCGAGCAGGTGGCCGTCGACCGTGAACGGCTTGTCGATGGGGACCGTCTGGCCGTCTGCGAGCCAGTGAGCGTCCCGGGTCCGGGGGTCCTTCGTGGCGAGCCACTCCTTCCAGGAGTGCCCGGAGTCGAGGGCCAGGTCGAGCGCCCCCTTGTTCATGGCCCTCATGCCCTCGGTGCGGGCGACCGTCCGGGCGCGGGTCTCCTGAACCCCGAGGTACTGCTCGACGGCGTGCTGGCGGGCGTCCAGGTCCCAACCCTCAGCGATCCCGGCGCCCATCATCGTCCGGGCATCGGCCCACGCCTGGTCCCCCACGCCGGAGAGCCGGTTCGACGCCGAGTTCATGGCGATCTGCGCCTTGCGGTTCCAGATGGGGTCGATGGCGGTCGCCCGGGGGTTGGCGGCGGCGGCCCCCTCGGAGGTCGTGGCGGCCACGAAGGCGGCGAGGCCCCCGTTCCGGTAGACCCCGGTGTAGGCCTTCTCCAGGGCGGGGACCTTCGCGGCCCACCCGGACGAGATGGCCCCGAGGGCGGACAGGTCGACCGGCGGGGTAGCGGCAGCGGTCAGGGACGCACCCGTGAAGCCCGTGCGGGTCAGGGCGTCCCGGAGGACGTCGAGCAGGGCCTTGACCGTGAGGCTCTCCAGGGGGGCGATGAACGACTCGACCAGGGCGGCGTGCTCCAGCCGAAGGCGCTCACGGTCGGCTCCGGTCACGGGCACGGGATCAGCCCGCCCCGAGCACCCCGGCGAGGGCGTCGTACTCGTGCGGCCACCCGGAGGCGACCAGGTCCCTCGTGTAGGTGTCCAGGGCCACCCGGAGCGAGGTGGGGTCGACGCCGTAGCGGGCGGCGACCTCGGGCACCCGCTCCCAGGCTCCGGCGAGGAGCGAGTCCAGGGTCTCGGTGCGAAGGCCCTCGGGGGTGCAGGTGTGCATGAGGGTGGGGTTGGCGCACCCGGGGGTGAACCCGGCTCGCTTGGCGGCGGTCTCCAGGCGGCGACCGGCGACCTCCAGGGCGCGGACCACGAGGCCATCGGAGGCGCCCAGGAGGGCGGCGATGGTCGGATCGTTGGCGGCGGCCGTGACGGCGTTCCCCGGTGCCCCGGCCGTATCCGGCAGGGCGGGCGGCCCGGGGGCCTCAGCGGGCGCCTGAGGGGTGTCTCCGGTGCCCGTGGTGGGGAGCGGCTCGGCGTCGGCGGCGATCTCGACGGTGAGGCCCAGCATCGGGGCGACCATCGGGAACAGCGACGGTGCGGCGCTCACCACGTCCAGGAGGACGGCGGTGCGAAGTTCCTCGGCGGTCGGGGCGTCGGTGTCCGAGAACCCGGTCTCCCGGCGGGTGGCGACGGCGCCGATCAGCCGCCGGTCGTACAGGTCCTTCGCATCCCCGGAGCGGTCCGGGCGCACCGTGAGTTCAGAGGCGTCGTACCACACGACCACGTCGGGGTCGTACTCGCCCGCCACCCTGAGGGCCGGGGTCAGGTAGCCCACGCCCACCCCGTGGCAGATGGCCTCCAGAGCAGGCTCAATGTGCAGCTTGAGAGCCGACTCCTCGATCTGCCAGGCGGTCCAGTGGTTCGATGCGGCCATACCGAGGATGACCTCGGCGGGGAGGTCGATCCCGGCGGCGAACCGGCGCAGAGCCTCGGTACGAAGCTCCTGGGCGGCCCCGTCGAGGGGGGTGCTGAACGCCATGTGCCGGATCTTGTCGATGTACTCACCCGGCACCCGGACCACCACGGGGCAGACGGCGGCGGCCGAGTCCCGGTCCCGGATGGCGGTCGTCATGGTGTCCAGCAGGGACGCCGTGAACGGGTCCGGCTCGTCGGCGTACTTCGGGTCGACCGGGCAGGTGACCTCGGAGGCGATCAGCAGGAGGCCCGCCCCGGCCAGCCGTGAGACGGCCGTGGCGTCGATGTGCTGAGACAGAAGCTCAAGCTCCCGGAGGACCGGCAGGCACGAGCGGATCGGGGAGTCCGGCTGCCAATGCCACCTGTGATGGGGGCGCCAGAAGCGGACGGCGAGTGACCCGGACGGGAGGGTCCGGTTGTCGCTCAGGCCCTCGCCTTCCTTCACGACGTACTGCCCGTTCTCCAGCTTGATCTCGTCGGCCGAGAGGACCCGCCAGGTGTTGGGGTCGGTCTCCCCCTCCCGGGGCGCCACCCCCTGAGGCGGCTCACCGACGATGTAGCCCACCCCGGGGACGGTCAGTTGCGGGGCGGCGGCGGCGAGGATCTGAGACTGGCCCCCGGACCCACCGCCGAACTCGGCCATGAGGTCGGCGGCGGCGCCGGTCTCCAGGATCTCCGGCTCGTCCCCGGGCTTGCCCATGCGGGCGGCCACGAGGCGGCACCGAGACAGGGCGTTGCTCAGGTAGGTGGTGGCGAAGCGGACCTCGGGGACCGTGTCGAAGTAGTGCCAGGCCTCGTTGCCCCAGGCGGCCAGGCTCGGGAGGCGCTGAAGGTTGGGTGCGTCCAGGAGGACGGCGGCGGCGGTCAGGGAGTTCGTGGGCGGCCTCGGGGACGGGTCCACGGACGGGGGCATCGGGGGGAGGCGGTCCACGAGCGGCGATCCTACTCGTGGTCGAGCTTGCCGAGGAGGCCTGTGGCCCCGGAGGCGGCGGCGGCGACCAGGACCGGGGCGACGAGGCCCCCGCTCACCAGGCGGTCGGTGAGGGCGGTGACGGCGGCGGCGACGTACACCGAGACGCACCACGGGCAGGTGCTCAGGTAGGCCTGCCACGAGTCCACGCCCCAGCGGTCATCGACGGCGTCCCGGAGGGCGGCGACGGGCGGGAAGGCGTCGGACACCACGAGCCGGGTGAACCGGAACGTGGCGGCCACCACCAGGAGGACCAGGAGTGCCATGAGACCAGCCTAGATCGCCGTGTGCGGGCCTCGGCGGGACGGCGGGGACGCCGGGGCCGGAGACTCTACGCACGACCGCCCCGGGCGGTGAGGCCCAGGGCGGTCGTGCCGCTATTGGTTGCTGAGGCATCCCGGGGGTAAGGGACGGCGGGCCGGGCGCCTAGACCACCACCACGGAGGGGACGCCCGACCCGTCGAACTCGCAGACCCTACCAGGACTGAGCCGGGTCGGCGGACAGGGTGAAGGTCCCGACGTCCGTGTAGATGCGGCCGTCCGGGGTGGACCTGATCCGGGGGCGACCGCGGGTCGAGACCGTCGTCGTGGCGTCAAGCCCGGGTCGGCCATCTCCCCCTCGGGCGGGGAGTCCTCGGGGTACGGGTAGGGCACCGTGCCCGTGGGGACCGTGGCGTCGAAGGACGACGCTCGGCGGCGGCGGACCACATCGACGGCTCGTCGGCCCAGGGCGGCGAGCACCAGGGGATCAGTCGGCAGGCCGTAGGGGTGGGGGATGCCTCGGGGATCGCAGGCCTGGGGGCCGAAGTGGTGGACGGCGTAGAACCGCCCGTCGGCCCGACCCCGGGCGTGCTCGCTCCGGTCGAGGACCCGGCCATCCCAGGCGACGAAGATGTTGTCGGCGCTTCGCTCCTCGGGGCCGTAGGCGATGCGCTCCCACTCCAGGGCGGTGATGACCTCTCCGGTGTCCCGGAGGCGCAGGAGGTTGGCGAGGGTCGGCATCGGTGCCGGGGGCGGCGGGGCCGGGAACGGGACGTCGAGGTTCCCTGCCTCACCGACCGTCCGGGAGAGTCGGTCGTAGATGGTCAGGGTCTCCCCCTTCTCCCAGGTCTGAGGGCCACGGGTCAGGAGGCGGCGGACCCGGAGGCCATCACCGAACCCGGCGGCGGAGAGGTCCTCCCAGGTGGGGGCCGTGATCTCCACGGCGTAGCCCCGGCGGTTCGGTCGGACGACCGGCAGCACCAGGGCGAGGCAGGTCTCTCGGGGGTCCAGGCCCCGGGGGTCGGGGTCGAACTCCCGGATGATCCGGCGGCGGCCTCCACCGATGTCCCGCAGGAGGTCCCGGTTGAGCCAGTTCTCGACGGTGCGGTAGTCGAAGGGGCGGGAGGCGGTCATCGGCCAGCCTCCTCGGGGAACGGCAGGGGGGTGAGGGCGGCGTGGCGGGCGGCGCAGTTCACGGCGCACCACCCGTCGATGGCGGACGGCAGGAACGTGAGGCCGGACGTGTGGGCGTAGGACGCCAGGTCGGCCAGGAGGCGATCGAGGCGGGCCTGCTCGGCGTCGGGGTCCCACGGGTCAGGGACGGGGGCGGGGTGGCCCCAGGTCGCCTGAAGGGCGGCTCGGGAGCGTTGCCACGCCGGGCCGGGGTTGGGGGCGTTCATGGTGGTGGTGGTCCTTCTGTTGGCGGTGGTACTCCGGGGCAGAGCCTAGTGCGGCCCGGGTAGCGGGGTCAAGGTGGGCCGACCAGGAACGAGCGGGCCAGGTCGGCCCGTTCCCTCAGGTCCTCTAGGGCGGCGCCGAAGTCGTAGGCGTCGGACGGGTGGCCCCAGGGGAACCCGTCCACGGCTCTGAGGAGCGACCTCAGGTGGTCCCGGGCGGCCTCCAGGTCGTCGGCGGCGGCCAGCAGAGCGGTACCCACGGGGGCGCCGTGCCGGGAGTCGAGAGCGGCGGCCCCTCGCAGGGTCTCCAGGTCCAGGGGCCGAGGGAGGCGGTCCTCGGGTGGGGGGCGGTGGTCGCTCACGGGTTCTGCACCTTCCTGAGCCAGCGGGTGTCGGCGGTCACCATCGCACGCAGGAGGGCGCCCAGGGCGGACCTGAGCCGCCGGATCACAGGAGGCTCCCCTGTTCGTAGGTGGGGGGAAGGGCGGGCAGGGCGGGGAACCCTCCCCGGTAGGTCGCCAGGAGGCCCTCAGCGCCCGTTTCAGACGTTCCGGGCACCGGGGCGGTACGGGAGGGCCGGAAGTGGGGCCTCAGGGCGTCGTGGCGCACCAGGAAGGCACACCGGCCCCGGCGGCCATCGGCCAGGGGGAACGACCATCGGGCAAGGGTCCAGGTCTCGTCCCCGGAGGACGTGCCGTCCAGGGTGACCTCGGCGGCAGCGGTGGTCTGCTCGGAGACCGCCTCGTAGAGGCCCGGCGGGTAGGCCCGTCCCCGGGCGAAGCGGTCGCTCGACCGGGCGGTGGTGACCAGGCCCAGGAACGCACGACGGTTGAGGGTCAGGCTCACGGCTTCACCCCCAGGCACTCGGGGTCCCACCAGGAGGCCAGGCCGTTCCCGTCGAACACCAGGAGAGCATCGGGAGACGGGACCCAGGACCCGCACCCGGCGCACGGGCGCCAGATGGGGGTCGGGGAGGGGTCGTTCAGGACCTCGGTGCGGCGGAGGTCGGCCAGGTGCTCCCGGTAGTAGAGGCGGCCACGGGCCTTCGACTTGGCGGTGTCGGCCCACCCGCACTGGCACAGGACCTTCACGGAGGACCCGGGGCCGGGGGTGCCGTTCCACCGGAACGAGAGGGCGTGACCCGGGCGGGGCAGGGTCCTCACCGGACCCGGACCTTCCGCTCGTCGTGGGCCTCCACGGCGGCCTCCAGGCGCTCGGCCAGGATCTCCCGGGTGAGGGCCTCCTCGCCGTCGTCGGGGAAGAAGTCGGCGTAGTCGTCGTACTCGTCCACCAGGTCCGACTCGTCGTCCCCGGTACCCAGGGCCAGGCGGGTGAGGGCCTCGGTGGTGGAGGGCGACGGGGGCGGGGCGGCCGGGAGAGCCTGCTGAGGGCGGCGGGGCGTGGGGTGGTCCTTCCACGGCGGGAAGGCGTCCACCGAGTACGTGTGGGCCGTGACCGTCCACCGGGAGTTCGGGGTCTTGCGGTCGGGGGTGGAGATGTGCCAGTCCACGTCCGGGTCGAGGGACTCGGTCCACTCCAGGATGGCCCGGCAGGCCTTCGGCCCGGGTCGAGAGGCCTGGGTGGCCTTGTCCCACTTGGAATCGTTGGCGGCCAGGGCGGCCGTGAAGGACTCCTCGTGGCGGTACAGGCCAGCCCGGTCGAAGTTGCCGACGATGGCGGTGGCGGGCTTCGGGGACGGGCGGCCCCGGAGCATGGCGGCCAGGGCCTCGGCGTCGAGGGTGGCCTCCAGGAGGGTCACCCCGGAGAGGGCGTCCTCGACGGTCAGGGTCGCACGGGTCGAGCCGTCGGCCTTCGTGGTGTAGTAGAGGAGCAGGTCCACCTTCGTGGCGGTGGTCTCCTCAGGGCGGTCGGAAACGATGGGCATCGTCAGGGGTCCTTCGTGGTGGTGGTCAGATGGTGGGAGTCGTGGTGCTGGAGAGCGGTGCGGACGTCGGAGAGCCAGGGCGACTCGTAGCCGCCGCAGGCGCAGACCAGGCGGACCTTCGTGGCCGAGTCCCGGTCGACGTCCAGGCGGTGGGGGCCAGGCACCCGGAGGCGCCGGGTCCAGGGCCGGGCGCTCACCGGGTCCCGGCCAGGGCCACCAGGGCCGTCACGGCTCGCAGTTCGGAGGCCTCCACGCCGGTCTCGCCGGTCGGGGCGGTCCAGGCCCAGGTGCGGCGCCCCTTGGCGCCCTCACGGGTGTAGGTGCCGACGGGGGCCGTGCCCATGCGGACCTCGAAAGTCCATCCCAGGCCGGGGATCGGGGTCGTGGTGGTGGTCATGCTCAGGAGCCTACGCTACCGGGGAGGCGGAGTCAAGCGTCCTCGCAGCACAGAGCGCAGACCTTCACGTCCGGGTCCCCGGCACCGTCGTACACCTGAACCAGGGGGTTCACGTCCGGGTCGACCCAGCGTTCGCAGAGGTCGCACCACTCCCAGCCCAGGGCGGCGGCGAGCCGCCGCTCGGCCATGCGGACGGGCGTCCGTGCGGCCACGAGGGCGTGGTAGCGGTCCCGGTCGGGGCCGGAGGATGCGAAGCTCGGCCTTCAGGTCCCGGGTGGGCCAGGCGGCGTAGCCCCGTCTCGGGGCCGGAGCGGGTGGGGTGGGGATGCGGCCGAGGCCGGGGAGGGAGGGCATGGTGGTGGTCATCCTTCGTGGGTGGGGTGGGTGGTGCGGTGGGCATCCCAGGCGAGGTACTCGGCCAGGGTGGGCGGCTCGCCGGTCGTGGCGACCGGGCCGGGGAGGTTGGGCAGGTCGCACCCGAGGGCGGCGGGGCGGACCAGGGCGTCCGTAGAGCCGGGGATCTCAGCGACCCGGCAGGCGCCACGGTCGGCGGAGGGGGCGGGGCGGGCGTTCACGAGGTGGCCTCCATCTCCGGCCACCAGCCGTTGGCGGCGGCGTCCTGGCAGGCCTCGGCCCGGTCCCGGTAGCCGTGGGCCACGGCGTGCTCGTCCGTGTACCACGGCGGCGGGGGGGCGGCCTCGGCCCGGTCCAGGCGGGGGAACTCGTGGGCCAGGTAGGGGCAGGTGGCGCCGATCGGCTGGGTCTCCCACTCGGGGAGGTCCAGGGTGCGGGCGGCGCATTGGGCGCAGGCGGTGGTGGTCATGTAGGGGAGCCTACCCTATCCCGGTAGCGGGGTCAAGGCCCGTGAGCAGGGAATCGTCAACGAACCCGGCGGGCCATCGGCCCCGAGCCGGACCCACGACCACCCCCGGGGCGCCAGGCAGCACCGGCCCCCTTCGGCACCGTGGCGACCGCAGGGGCACCAGGAGGGACCGCCCAGGTGATGGCCCACACGAGGGCGTCCATGCGGTCCGGGGACTTCTGCTTCGGGTCGCCCGTGTACGAGGTCATCTGCTCCTCAAGTTCCACGAACTCCCCGACGTGGTGGACCCGGCCCTGCTCGTAGAGCGCCGAGACCGGCTGCGCCCGGGCGATCTTGCCGGTGGAGGCCCGGACCTTCTCGATGCGTACCGAGGGGTCGACGTTGGCGATGACGGCCCGAGCCATATCGGCGCCGAAGTTGGTCTCGACGGCGATGGCCTGGGCGTCCCAGCGGTGGTAGGCCCGGACGGCGGCTCGTGCCCACCCGTCGGCGGTCTCCCCCTGAACGGTGGCGTCCTCCAGGACGTAGGCGTGAGGGGCCAGGCGATCCCGGCCAGGCAGAGCCAGGGACGCCTCGGACTCCCGGGCCACGACCACGATCCCGCACTCGGCAGAGCCGTCCTCCCCGCCCGAGGGGTCCACGCCCACGACGGGGCGGCCCAGGAGAGGCGGCTCAACCTGGTCGACCCGGGAGGCGTGGATCATGGCGTAGGTCCAGAGGGCGCCCTCGATGTCGTCCAGGACCAAGCCCTCGACTTCCTGAGCGCCCAGGCGGGTCCCGGCGTACCGGCGAAGGATGGCGTCGATGAAGCCGGGGGCCAGGTTGGCGGCGTTGTCGAACAGCGAGCCTCGGGTGACGGCGGTGGCGCCGTACTCTCCGGCGAGGAGGGCCTTCACCAGCTTGACCGGGCGGGGCGTGGTGGTCACGAGGCCCTGAGGTTGCATCCCTGGGGGGCACAGGGACCGGAGGGCCAGGTCGATGTTGGTGAACGACGTGCCGCCCTCGGGGTCCGTCTTGTGGCGCCAGGCGGCGAGTTCGTCGGCGTGGACCGTGTGGACGTTGCGGCCACGAACTCGGTCGGGGTCGTCTGCCGTGTGGACCTCCAGGTACGAGGTGTGCCAGGTCCCGTCGGACCGGGGGATCATGAGGCGGGCCTCGGGGGACGTCGAGGGGTGCTCCAGGCCGTAGCCCTTGCGGTCGGCTACGGCGGCGATGCCGGACTCGCCGCCGATCTGGAGGGAGCGCACCAGGCCGAAGGTCCGGTTCATGAGGGCGACCCGGTGCGGGTGGTCGTAGGCGGCGAACTGCTCGCACCGCTCGACCACCCACTCGGAGCCGGAGCGGTTCTTCCCGAAGCCTCGGCCGGTGACCATGATCCACCACCGCCAGAGCCACTCGGGGGCACGCTGCTCGGGGCGGGACAGGAAGCGCCAGGACACGAGCATGGCTTCGATGGCCTCCGGGGGGAGACCAGCGAGGCGGGCGGCCCGCTCCTCGGGGTCCAGGGCGGCCAGGACCTCGGCGGGCGACTCAGACACGGTGCCCGGCGCCCCGGAGGGCCGTGAGGACCAGGTCCTTGAGGTAGCGGTTCACCCGAACCCCACCCTTGGCGGCCTCCAGGTCGAGGGCGCGGGCGACCTCGGCGGGCAGGCGGACGCAGCGGACGACCGTGGTCGTGTTCATGGGCTGCACCCGGACGGGGCGGCGGTTGTTGGCGGGGCGGCGCACGACGTTCGGGTCCCCCCAGCGTTGCCACCGCCGGTAGTGCTTCGCACAGAAGCCGCGGGCCTCACGGCGCCCGGCGCAGCGATAGCCCCGACGGACCACCGTGCATCGCTGGGCGTCGGTCAGGGGCTTACGGGGCACCGGGGGCCTCAGCGGGCGTCTCAGGGCCACTGGAGGGCGTCTCGGCGGGCACGGCGGGCGGACCGGAGGCGACCTCCCGGCCACCGGCCAGGATCGCCCCGTGGGCGGCGGCCCGCTGAGCGGACACCCCGTCGAGGAACGAGAGCAGGGCCTCCATCGGCGCAATGTCGAACTGCACCGGACCACCCTCGGGGCCGGTCAGTTCCAGGCGGGACGAGCGGCCGAACTGGTCAGGCCACCGGCGCTCCAGGCGCCACCGGATCATGGCCCCGTCCGGCTGGGTCTCCTCGTGGCGCTCCACCACGGTCCGAACCGGGGGCACCTCGTGACGGATCACCCGGCCGTCGTCGTCCCGCACCTCGGGGCGCCCGTCCACCACCGTCGTGGTCGTGGTCACCACCTTCGCCCCACCCCGGGCGATCCGCTGAGACAGGCCCAGCAAAAGCATCTTGCCGTCGGCCTCCGCCAGTTCCAGGGCCGAGGCGAACCGCACGCACTCCCGCTCCCGGTCGCTCAGTTCCGAGTTGGTGCGGCGCCCTTGGACGATGTCGGCCTGGGCACGGTTGCCGAGGGTGATCCATTCCCGCATCTGCGACACGTTGACTCCGCAGCGGGCGGCGGCGTCGTTGAGGAAGCCGCCGGTCCTGAGGGTTTCGCACGCCCGGTCGAGGACGGTGATGGGTTCTCCGTTGGGGCGGCGGTCGATGACGTCGGTGATGGTGGTCATGTGAGCCTCCCTCGTGGTGGGGGGTTGTGGTGACGGATGGGGGGTTGTGGGGGGAGTCTACTTCGGTGGGGTTCTGCGAGGGGTCTCGACGGCCACCAGGTGCGTGAGGGCCACGTCGTCCCGCTGCCAGACCCTCTCCAGGTACTCGTAGGTCCCCGGAAACATGATCTCCTCGTCCCGGGTGACGGCCTCCACCGGCAGGCGGCCGGTGATCTCGGCGGCGATGACGGCAACCTCCAGGAGGCACGTCGAGTCCTTCCCGCCCGAGACGCTCACGACCACACGGTGCCCCTGTTCGTAGACCTCGACCATGCGCTCGATGGCGGCGTCGAACACGGTCATGCCGAGGAGGCGGCGGGTCATGCGGGGTCCTTCCGAAGGCGGGCCGGGCGCTCCGCCGTGGCCTGACGGTTGAGAATGTAGGGGACCCTCCGGGGGTCACCCTCGGTGAGGGGGGCGTCCAGGGTGTCGACCCACTTCGGCATGACCCAATACGTGAACCCATCGGGGAGGTCGAGGTAGGTGAAGGTGTAGCGGCCCAGGCGGCGGCGGTAGCCCAGGCGGGCCAGGAACCACCGGGTCCAGACCCAGGCGTCGAACTGCTCGTCGGACCAGGCGGAGCCGACGTACTCGTGGGCGAGTTCACCGTGGCGGTAGGACTTGGCCTCACGCCAGGGCAGACCCTCCAGGAACTTCGGGAGGTCGTCCAGGTCGAACGGCGGCGGGGTGTCGAAGTGGTACTCGGTCATGCGGTGGTGGTCCTCTCGGGCGTGATGCCGGTGGCGTCCTGGAGGCGGGTCAGGGTGA
>ERZ869921.944-NODE-944-length-14080-cov-4.899608_pt1 | contig 14080 bp, 20 predicted proteins | sample MGYA00579310_ERZ869921 | MGnify/ENA primary metagenome ERZ869921 (study PRJEB32216, sample SAMN09231816) | wastewater metagenome | place: USA: Maryland | collected 2016-06-21 | study: EMG produced TPA metagenomics assembly of the PRJNA472060 data set (Reclaimed...
AGACCGCAGTACATCGGGTGCCTGACGAACAACATCGCCTATTCGCGGCTGGCCCCGGGCATCCTCGACGAGCTGCGGGCCAAAAATCCGACCACGGGTAAGGGCCGGCGGAAGCACCACCACCACCGACACCTGACGAGGGACGTCGGTCACCCCGGCCTGAAGGAGCACATCAAGGCGGTGGTGGTGCTGATGAGGGCGTCGGACGACTGGGCGCAGTTCTACCGCATGCTCGAAAGGAGCTTGCCGGTCTATCGCGGCCCGACCCTCTTCGACGGACTGAACGACTCCAGCACCGACGGCCAGGGCTAACCTTCCCCTCACCCCCGCTGATTCACCCGACCTTCGCCGCCACGTCCGCCGCCTTCGCCTCGTCCCGCTCGGCGTAGGTCTGGGTGACGTCGGCGCGCGAGTGGCCGAGCACGACCTGGCTCGCCTCCAGGCCGAACCGCTTCCGCACTTCCGTCCCCACGAGGTGACGGATTTGGTTTGGGTGCCAGTGGCGGACGCCGGCCTTCACGGATGCGACCGCCACCGCGTGGGCCAGCGCGTGCGGGGTGTACCCCGGCCGCGGGGCCCGCTTCGGCGCGACCTTCTTCCGGCTGGCCTGCGACGGCTGCACCTTCGTCCGCCGCGCCCGCCGTCGCTCGGCGAACCGGAGCAGTCGCTCCCGCGCCGCGCAGAAGACCGGCGCGTCCGGGTCGGCCGGCAGCAGGCCGTGACGCACCAGGCCGGCGTAATACGCGGACAGCAGCACCTGGGCCTTCGGGCCGAGCGGGATCGCCCGCCCCCGCCCGTGGTGCCGGGTCTTGTGGGCGGCCGGCCGGTAGACCCACAGATCGCCGGCCGTGTCCACCTCGCCGAACGTCAGCCGGCACGCCTCGCCCGGCCGCATGCCGGTCAGCCGCATCAGCTCGCACACGGCGCGCGGCAGCCGGGGCAGGTGGGGCAGGGTGGCCTCGAAGTCGGCCTCCGGGACCGGCGCGACCGGCTCCGGCTCGCGGGCGGCGCTCCGCCCGGCCCGCAGCCCGGCCAGTGCCCGCAACCCCTCGTACACGCCGGGCGGCACCAGCTCCTCGGCCGTCGCCCACTTGAACATCCGCTTGATGCGGTCGATCCGCTTGTTGACCAGCGGCCGGCACCAGCCGAGGCCGATCATCCGGTCGCGGACCGTGGCCAGCGCCTTCGGTCCGAACGCCGCCGCCGCCGTCTCGCCGTACAGCTCGCGCAGCACCTTCAGTGACCGCCGGATCTCGGCCAGCTCGCTCGTCGGGCTGCCGTCGGGCCGCCGGTAGTACACCCCGGCGTGTGCCCAGAACGCCAGCGCGACGGCCGACACCGGGGCCGCGTCGCCGCTGCCGACGTAGATGCCGCCGGGCAGTATCCCGGCGCAGACCCGCGCGTACCGCTCCCGCGAGTCGGCCGAGCCGAACGCGCCGAGGAGAATATCACGGGGGGAGCCGTCGGGGTTGTAGACGGTGACGATGGCCTGACCGCTGGACTTGTGAAGGCGGTAGGTCGGGAGCGGGTTGCGGGGTCGGGGCACGGTGCGGGCCTCCGTTTCCCGGAATGATTCCGGAAAACCTGGGTGGAGTCCGCACCTCCCGCACGCGGGGAGGGAAAGCGTAAACGCTTATCGGAAAAGGGTTTCGAGACCGCTGAAGGCAGCTCCCCCGGTAGGATTCGAACCTACGACCCGCCGGTTAACAGCCACACTCAAAGACGGCCGCGAAACCCCTCTCCACCCTTGGAATTGCAGTGTTTTACCGCGCCCGGACGGGGATTGCAAGCCTCGCGTTCGTCGCGTTTCGGTGTGCGAAATCGCGGAGGATTTGAGGGGTGGAAACTGGTTTCCCGGAAGGCTTCCGGAAATGCCGGTGGGGATCCGGGCGAAGAAACGAATAGCGACGCGCAGACGGCCGGCGGCGGGCGCGGTACGCTGGGCGGTGGCCCCTTACCCCGCCGGAGCGATGCCGATGCGACTCTTCCTCGCCGCGTGCATATCGATTATGGCCATCGTGTTTGTTGCCTGCAGCGGCGGCTCCAGTTCGACCCCATCGACTAAGACACGCGATAGCAGCCGGGACTGGGAGAAGGCTTTTCAGAAGCCGGGAGCAGAGGTATCCGAAAGGTCTCTCGCGATGGTGGAGGGGGCCACTCTCGGCAAGGTGACAGTTCGTGTCACGAATGTGACCTTGTTCGAGATCATGCAGATTACCCTGGTCGCGTCTACCGATGATGAAGCCGCAAAGATCAGCTACTATCCAATCCGCAAGATGACTGTCCCGGCGAGCGACAACTTCGGCAACAAGTACACGACAATGCTTCCGCGACTCTACAATCAAGTCCATGGAACGTCCGTTTCCAAAGGCCAACCGATCCAGGACGAGTTCTTTCTGGAGCGGCCGATCAACAGCGCGGAGTACATCGACGTAGACATTCCGGGAGACATCGTTGGAGAGAGCGGCGCGTTCAGGTTTCGCATTCTGGCCACTTCTTGGACTGCTAAAAAGTGACAACGCCCCGACGAACCGGTCGGGGCGTTGCGGTTGGCGGAACTGCGGACCCCGCTCAGCGGACCACCCAACCGCGGATCACCTGCGGGGCCGGCGGGCACCCCTGCGGCGGGCAGGCATAGGCCGGCATCACCAGCGGCGGGGCCAGCGGCACGCCGGTCAGCGGAGCGAGGATCGCCGTCGGCGTCGGGGCCGGCCCTTGTCCCTTTGTCGGCATGTCGAGCGGCTTCCACTCCTCGGCCGCCCGCTTCTTGTTCCGTTCCAGTCCGTCGGCGACGACGGGCATGAGCTTCGGCACCCACGCATCCGCCTCGGCCGCCGTCAGCTTCGGCCGGTGCTTGGCCGCGTTCTCGGCCGACGTGCCCCACATGCTCACCTTCGCGCCGCGTTCGAGCGTGCAGCAGCACGACGCCACCACTTCGTTCGTGTCGTCGCGGAAGATCGGCCCGCCACTGTCCCCGCTGCTGACGCTGAGCAAGAACCGGGACTGACCGCTCTGGTTTTCGGGGTCTTGAACCGCCCCGTCCTCCCGGTTACCCGGCTTGTCGATCCCGTACCCGGCGTGCCAGACCTTCGTGCTGGCGGCCGGGTTCGACACGGCCAGCTTCGCGTAGGGCATGTCGTCCACACTCTCGTCGGTCACGAACCACGCGCAATCGCCGGCCTTGTCCAGGCTGGCCACCCGCACGTTGATCCGCCGGCCGTCCTTCAGCATCATCGTCCCCCGCTCGCCGACGGCGCTGACGCAGTGGGCGGCGCACAGCACGTCCCAGCGGCCGTCCGGCCGGCGCGGGTGGATCGCCGCGGCCGTGCAGCCGGCGTTGCCGAACTGGACGCGGGCGATGGCCGCGAGCGGGTCGTGCTTGCCGTCCTTCGGCGCGGGTTTGTCCGGGGCCGGCGGCAGCTTCCCGCCGCACCCCTCGACTTCGACGGTGACGGTCGCCTCGTCCACCGCCAGGCCGTCGGCCCCCTGCGAGATCGCGATCAGCAGCACCTCGAACGTGCCGGGGACGGCGGAGAACTCCAGCACGCCCTTCGGCGAGGTCGCCCGCCACGTCCCCTTGCTCGGGGTGATCCGCCACAGCAGGGCGGCCTTGTCCGTCACGCCGTCCGCCTTCAGCCGCACCAGCTCGTGCGGCTCGTACTTCAGCTTGCCCGCGATCTTGGGCGGGTCGGCCCACAGCGGGGCCGCCGCCAGTACCGCCAGGGCCAGCGCCGAGAGAAATCGCAGCTTCATAGCGTCGCTCCAAAAGGGTGAGGAATTCGGTCGCTCCGCCCCAGCGGGGCCGAGTCGGCATCACGCCGGCGTTACTGCTCCACCGGCGTGCCGCTCAGCGCCGACAGCAGCGGCCGGAGCCACGGGGCCGTTTGGTTGATCGCGGTCGTCACCAGCACCACCACGGCGGCGCGGATGGCCGGGCTTTGCCGCTCGAACCACGCCAGCACGGGGCGGTTCGCGTTGGGGGTCGGGGCCTGGGTCGCGGTGGGATCGGTCGGTTGCATTCGCGGTCTCCTTTGAGTTCAACGGTCAGAGGGAGGAACAGTACGGCACGATGTTACAGGCTGCCGGCTCGCGGCACGACACCGCGGCCGCCGGGCAGCGGCTTGCAGCTCCCGGTCATCCACGCCCGGAAGCCGATCTGCCGGGCGGCCGGCTCGGAGAACAGCCGCACGCCGCCGGCCCCCAGCCACTGCACGGCGATGCAGGCCATCACCATCGACGCGCCAGAGCTGCCGTCGAAGCCGCACGGGACGGCGAAGTCGATTCGCCCGCCCGGGGGCGAGCCGTGCGGGTCCAGGGCACCGGTGGCCGGGAAGCACGCGGCGCACGAGTACACGGCCGGGTGCGAGGCCGGGAATAGGGTGGACGGGGTCGGCGTCTTGGCCGTGTTGTTCCCCGCCCCGGCGAACAGCAGCACCCCGTTGGCCGCGCAGTTGACCAGGTACGGCACCCAGCTCGGCTCGGGATCGTCGAACACGAACGGCATGGCGATCGCACCACACCCCAACTGCGTCAGCCGCCACACCTCCGCCGGCCCCCGGGCCGCGTCGCCGACGATCAACTGTGACCGGGGCACGATCAGCGAGTGCCACTTCTGCATCGTCACCCGGTGCGCGCCGTTCGGATCGGACTCGATCAGGCCGAGCTTGAACGTGCCGCCCTGGTTGCCCCGGGCGGTCGCGACGGTCCAGTTGGCGTCGAAGGGGTGTGTCACGGGTCGTACCGGGTAGGTTGGCGGGCGGGTCACTGCCGCAGCGACAGAACGAACCCGGCGACGGTCACGAGGTCGCTGGCGATTCGCTGGAGCGCGGTCAGGGCGGCCAGCTTCTCGGCAGAGTCCGGGGCGGCCATCAGTTCGGCCGCGAGGTCCGGGGACACGACTTCCGGCGCGTCCTGCGGCCCCCAGGTGTCGGCCGTCGCCGGGCACGGGGTGAGGCTGGTCCGGTACGCTCCGGTGGTGCGGTCCACGTCGATGGACACGCGACGGACGCCCAGCCGATCCGGGACGAACCCGGCGGACGGGGCGACGGTGTACGCTTCGGGGTTGGGCAGGTCGATGGGCATGGGGTTACACCTTGCGGACGCGCCACCGGGAGGTGGTGCCGTCATATCGGAGGAGGGCGATCTCATCGGCCGCGAGCGTGATGTCCGCCGCGCCCGTGCAAATGAAGCGGTTGGCGGCCGTCGAACTGGCGGACTGGTGGGCCAGGACGATGTTGTTGCCGCCGACGTTCCACAGTTCGCACTCTTGCCCGTCAACTTGGCTCACGCTCAGACCGGTGATGGTGCGGGCGGCATCCGTGGACAGCCGGTAGAACCGGGCCACGCCGGGCGCGTAGTCGTTCTGGCCGGCCGTGATCTGGGCGGGCGTGAGGGGCACGCTGCGGAGCGTGCCGCCGCCGGACGAGCCATCGGTGAGGCCGACCACCTTAGCAGCGGCGCGGGCGAGGGCCGTGTCGAGCGTGGCACTCGGGTTCGTCGCAGCCCCCCAGCCGATCACATGGTCGCTCCGCATACCGAGGGCGGCCGGTCCGACCCACGCTCGTGCCGCGTGACTGGCCCAAAACCCGGTGTACCCGTTGCCGATCACCCGCCCGATTCCGTCGCCCTGGAACCCGCCGGCCTCGGACCCGCCCGGATCGGCCATCACAATTTCGGGGCCGGCGCTGTTGCCCGGCAGGTACAGCCGCCCACGAAAGAAGTACCACGTCGTCGGGGTGCCGCTACGGTCGGTCGTGATTGCAACGCGAGCGACCGACGCGGACGGAGCGACCGAACTGGCGTCGGTCGTCGCGTTGACGAACCGGATCGTATTCGTCGCCGTGTCGTACCGCACCGCCACACCGGCTGCCGCCACCCGCAGCAGCGCGTCGAGCAGGTTCTGAGCCTGCACCTTCTTGACCTGACTGGCCGACACGTCGTTGACGACCAGCTCATCGCCAGCGGCGAACCCGGCGGCGAGCAACTCGGTCAGCGCGGCGATGGCGGCGGAACTCAATCCGCCCGTGGGTGGCGTGAACATTACGCTGCGACCCCCTTCACGATCAGGAGCGTGGTGCCGGTGGCGTCGTAGGCGACCGCCCCCCACACGCACCCGGCGACGGCCGGCAGGGTGAGCGTGGCCCCGGCCGGCAGGCTGCCGCCGAGGACGGTCGCGGCGGCCGAGCCGCTGTTGTAAAAGCTCACGCTGGTGGCCCCGGCCGCGACGGTGCCGGAGCCGGTGGCCGTCGTCCAGGTGGGCGTGAGCGTGGCCGCGCCGGAGCCGGTGGCGGGGACAACCGCCGTCGGCAGCGTGTGCAGTGTCGGAACACTCATCGGTTAGCCCTCCTCCTTCGCGGACTTCGGTTCGTGGCAGTCGCCGCCGCAGTCGTTGCACCCGCACGGTTTCGCCTTCACCGCGTTCGGATCGACCGGCGGACGGGGCGTCTTGGCTCGCTCGCACAAGGCGCAGAACTGGTTCGGATCGCAGGTATGCGTCATCGGGATAACACCATGTCCATCGTGCCAACCACGCCGGACCCCAAATCCAAGGACGCCGAACCGATCGGCTCCTCTTCGGCGAACGGCTCCGCTCCGCACGCCCTGGACGCACTGCTCAGGCCGAAGCCGGTGGGGCCGGTGCCGCCGCTCCACGTCCCCACCCCGGTCGTTGTGACGAACCCCTGCCACGTCCCGAAGCCCGCCGGCGGGCTGATGCTGATGATGACCGAGTAGGTCGTCCCGCCGCCCCCGCACGTCCAGTTCGCCGAGGCCGTGAAGTCGCCCGCCGGCGTGCACCCGCTCCCGTCAAACGTCGTGTTGTGCTGCCGCTGAGTCATCCCCACGTCGAACCCGTCGGCGGCCAGGAATTCGATGCTGTTCGGCAGGCACGCGAACAGGCCAGTTTTGTTGATCAAGTTCAGGTAGAAGCGGCCGGGGATCGGCAGCGACCCGCCACAGCAGTTCGGCCATGCGTAATCCGGAGGGGCCGGGTACTCCCAGTCCTCCGCGTCCCCCACCGCCGGCACGCCCGTCCCGCAACACAGCAGCACCCCACACAACTTGACCCCGGTCCCCTCTTCCCGCCACAGGATCGTCGCCGGCCCGCTCGTGCCGCTAACCAGGTGGCCGTGGACGCCGACCGCCAGCCCCGCCCGCGTGTGCCCGGCGTCGGTGATGTCCACCGACACCAGGGCCACGCCCATGATGACCGCCCGCACGATCTCGCCCGCCGCCGCGCCGTCGAGCGTTATGGCCGGCGTACCGGCCGTGCTGGTCGCCACGATCCCGCTCCAGCCCAGGTTGTCCTGCACGTCGAGCGTGGCGAGGGTCGGGATTTCCAGCGGGTACGACACCTGCACCACGTTGCGGATCGGCAGCGTGCCGCCAGTGTCGTTGCGGACACTAACAACCAGCGAGTTCGGCGGGGTCGGGACGGTCAGAGGCCCGCCGGTCGGCCTCGCCCCCTTCCCCCTCGCCGCGCGGGTGGCCTCCAACATCTTGTTCCAGGTGGCCGCACGGATGGCCAACGGGTCGCCCGGCTGCACGCGGCGGGTCAGGTCATCCATCACGTTCCCCCGACTTCGAGGTCGGCGAAATCGGCGTACTCGTACACCTGCTCGACGTTCGCCTGGACCGGCTTGCGGATGCGGAAGCCGCCGTCAAGCACCTCGATGTACTGCACCCACAGGTACTCCCACCCGCTGACGGCCGGGACGGTGAGCTCCGGCGTGCCGTCCGCGCTACGCGCGACGACGTAATCGATCAGGGACTTGTTCGCGTGGAAGCGGTGGGTGATGGTCCACCGGCTGTCCTGTGCGTACTGCCCCTCGCACCCGATGTACAGCACCTCGCCGGGGCCCCGGTTGTAGAACCGCTCGACGTTCACCGTGCCGGTCAGCCGGACCAGCGTGTCCATGTACTCGTCCGTCACGGTCTCCCGGCGGACGGTGCGGCTGAACTCGAACGTCGGGGTGACGATGTCGCACCCCTCCACGCCGTCACGGGTGACGTTGATCGCCTGCCGGAAGTCCTTCAGGACAGCACCCGCGACCGTCGCGTTCAGCGTCCGCGAGACGGTCACGCGGCTCTGCGTGATGTGCGTCGTGCCGCCGAGCGTGGTGAACGAGTGACCGGGGCCGAGCGGGTCGCCGGGGGCCGGGCCGGTCGGGATCGTCGGCGTCGTGCCGACCGCCTCCCACGGGTTGATGTTGCCGTACTCGACCTCGCACTCCCACCGCCCGCCGCCCATCTCCTTCGGCCGGATCGCCTTGCGGTACAGGCCGGAGTAGCTGACGGGCGAACTGGCCACGACGGCCGCGTACACGGCGCTCTCGCTGGTGGACCCGTTGACGTGGAACCGCGTCGTGAACCCGGAGGTGTCCACCTCCACGTTCAGCTCGCGGCCCCACAACTCATCGACGGTGATCGGCACCGAATCGCCTCACTGGAACCGGGGTTGTCCGATCTTCTGAATCCCCTCGCCGATCTTTTCGAGTTCCCGCAACTGCTGCTGCTGCACGCCGAGCTGCCGCTTCTGCACTTCCAGCCCGCGCTGGTCCTGGAACTGCATCGCCCCGTCGCCCATCCGCCGGAACGCGCCCCGCACGCCGGCCACCAGGCCGGCGTAATCCTGCTCGCCGACCGCCTTCGGCGGCGGGGCCTGCTCCTTCTTCGGCTCCTCCTTCTTGGCGGCCGGCAGACGGGCCTGCTTCACCGCCTCCTCGAACGCCTTCTTCGCGTCCTCCAGTTCCTTCAGGGCGGCATCCCGGTCGGCGCGGCGGGCGGCCCGGTCGGCGTCCCGCGTCGCGCTCCGCTCCTCGACGACCTTCTTGCCCTCGCCGGTCGCCACCGAATCGAAGACGGTCCCGAAAACCCCCTTGCCGCTCGCCAGCCCCTTCAGCGTCTCCCCGCTGAACGCGACCTTCAGCCCGGCGGCGATGTCCCGCCCGCCGTCCAGCACCGCGTCCTTGAAGTCGCTCCACTTGTCCGTGAGCCAGTAGACGAACCGCTGCCAGGTGAGTTGAAGTGAGGACACGAGCAGGTCCCAAGCGCCTTCGATGTCCCCCTTGCCCAGGGCCGCCGCGATCCCGCTCACGGTGTCCCCCACCTGTTCGCCGAACCCCGCCCAGGCGGAGGTGGATTTCTTCAGCTCGTCGGGCTGTGCGGCGAGCCTGCTGGCAATCAGAGCGAGGGCGGTGCCGACAGCCAAGAGGGGGAGGGCGATCGGCGCGGACAGGATCGCGTACAGGGCGAGGGCCGCCACCTTCATGGCGACCATCGCGGTCGTCAGCACGGCGAGCGACGCCATCACCACCTTCAGCGCCATCCCGAAGCCCCAGAGTGCCACCCCGAAAAGCGTGACCGTGACCACCGCCCCCTTGTTGTGGGCCACGAACTGTGCCACCGCCTGGAGCACGGGCAGGAACGCCTGGGCCAGTTTTTGCAACTCGATTTCCAGCTCGGCGAGCGTGGCCTTCCACTCCCGGCTGGCGTCGATCTGGCGGGCGATCTCGGCGGCCGGCAGGACCGGGGCGCGGTCGAGCAGGGCCTGGATCTTCGGGTCGCCGACCCGCCGCAGCACGTCCTCGACCGACATGCCGGTCGCGTCCATCGCGAACTTCAGCCGCTGGGCCATCTCGACCGACGCGCCCAGCGCCTCGGCCAGTGCCCGCACCTCTTCCGCCCGCCCCAGTCCCTTGAACAGGGCGGGCAGGACGGCCGCCGCGCCGGGGACCGCCAGCGACAGGCCGACGGCCTTCATCCCCCCGGCAAACGCCATCATGCGGGCCTTCAGGGCCACCATCGTGCGGGTGAGTTGGTCTTTCGCGGTCACCTCGACGTAAGCCCCGCCGGCCCGCACGTCACCGCTTTTCGTCGCCATGCGTGCCCTCCGGTTTGGCGGCCTTGAACGGGTCCGTGGTGCCGAACAGGCCGTGGAACATGCGGTCCCAGAACCGCTTCTTGTCCACCGCCGCCGCCTTGTCGTCCGTCGCCGGCCGCGCCTGCCGGAACGGGTTCTCCGGCAGCTCCTTCACCTCCGTCCACGCCGCCCGCGCGAACAGCATCTGCGTGTCCCACCGCTCTTCCGCCATCCACATCAGCTTGCGCAGCGTCAGGCGGCCGGGGTCGAGCCCGACGAACCCGGCGATCCGCCAGCAGAGGGCGAGGACATCAGCGACGCCACCGTCGCTTCGAGACTCTCCGCCGTCACCGGCTTGCCCGCCGCGACCAGTTTCTCCAGGGCCGCCCCCAGCAAGTCGTCCGGGATCGCCGCCAGCGCCTCCGCCTGTGCCGTCTTCGCTCGCGTCAGAGCCGCCCCCACCGTCTTCCCCTTGTCCGCGACCAGCTTCAGCGGCTTCCGGCGGTCGCTCGGGGAAAAAAGCACGTACGCCTCATACAGCGCGTCGTTCGCCCGCTCGATCACGTCGCCGGCGAGACCGCGGCCGAACTCCCGGTCGTCCACGCCCGCCTTCTTGCACTGGTCCTCGCACAGGACGTACAGGATGTTCGCCACCTGGCACGGGTCGCCCATTGCCTCGTGGAACTCCGCCGTGCCGACCCGGAGCTTGAGCCGGTCCTTCAGGTCGCCGACGGCGGTCACGTCGATGGCCACCTCCCATTCCCGGCCCTTCGTGTCGGTGAACTTCGGCACGGCCTCTCCTCACTTGCGGAACTGACCCGCGAACGTCGCGGCGAACTTGTTCTTGGAGACCTTCATCGCCGGCCCCATCGTCGGCCGGGCCTCGATGCGGACCGGCGTCGCCTTGCCGGCCACCCGCCGGTAGACCGTGCCGCCGCCTTCCAGGATGGTCGGCACCTTGTACGACTTCGTCCGCCGGTTCTGGAAGATCGCCGGCCCCGTTACGACCGAATCGGCCCGCTTGTCCAGGGCGAAGAACAGCAGCTCTCGGAACGGCGAAGTCGGCCGGCTGACACTCGCGCCCGACTTCTTCTTGTGGACCCGCTGGAACGAGCTCCGGCGGTGGACGTGCGGCGGGTGCCCCGGCCGGCTCGGCTTGTTGCGGTAGCGGAGGGACCGCTGCGCCACCTTGCGGAGCAGCGCCCCGATCTTGCCCAGCGCGCGGCCCGTCATCCGGTCCTTCGTCCGCCGCAACAGGCGGTCGTCGAACACGACGCGGGTGCCGATGTTGAGGTCCACGCCGACCACGGCTCACCCCGGATCGGTTTCGGTCAGAGCGGACGACGCACCGACCACCACCGCCTTCGGGGTGACGAGCGTGCCCGAGTTGTACCCGTACCCCGGCTTCACCTCGTACTCCTTGAACAGGTTGCCCTCGATGGCCTGGTCCTGTCCGGTGTCCGAGACCTGCCAGAAGGCCCGTACCCCCTTGGCCCCTTCCGCCGTGAGCGGCCCGTCAAGAATGAGGAGTTCGAGGACCGCCGCGCTGACGGCTACGGCGTCGAGGGCCAGGTATCCGGCGTCCACGTCGTCGCACCGCACCTTCATCGAGACGGCCATTTCCATCAACGTCGCGCCGTACATCTTGACGCGGGAGACGCGGCTGAAGGCGTCGGCCAGTTCCCACCCGCGGCCGAGGTTCACGTCCCGGATGGGGGTGATCGGCGTCCACGTCGGCGACGAGTAGGTGCCGGTGTTGCGGTAGGTGACCGCCTTGACCGCCGGTTTGACGCCAGGAGTTCCGGCCATGCTTCACCTCACGCGGTCAGGAGTTCGCGGAACTCGAACACGGCTTCCCACCAGAACAGCTTCTTCGCCACCAGCGCCTCGGCGTCGTACACCGGCCGCTCGGCCGCCGGCACCAGTTGCACCCTTCGGAGCGGGCTGCCGAAGTTGAACGTGTCGCGGGTGAAGTCCATCCGCATGGCCACCTTCACTTCGGCGAACAGCTTCTTCGCGTCCAGCCAGTCGTCGGCCACCGGCGCGGGGTCCGCGTACCAGTCGGTCACGACCACCGCCACCTCGTAGGTCCACTCGTCCTCGCCCCGCGTGACCGGCGTCTGGTTGTCCCGCACGGGGAACACCCACACCTGGAGGCCGGCCGCGTTCGGCACCGACTGCTTGTCGATGTAGACTCGGTTCACCGTCGCATCGCCCGGCGCGTCCAGCCCGGCGGTGATGCGGGTCGCCAGCGCGTCGCACAGGCCGAGGATGTTCGCCGCCATGTCGCGACCCCGGTGTCACTGCTGCGCCGTCCGCACCGCCGCGAAATCGACGTACAGCGGGCCGGCGGTGGCCGTGCCGCTGGTCTTCTCCAAATGCACCAGCAGCCCGATCGGGCCGGTGCCCGCGTCCAGGCGGAACACGGTGACCGGCAGCACGTTCACGCCGTCCACGTAGAGCTGGACGTCCGCCGGGTTCCGCAGGTCGATCCAGAACTCCAGCCGGTTGGCCACCGCACTGCCGGCCGTCGCGTTGACCGTCGTGTCCGTCGCCGCCACCGTCGTGGTGCCGTCCTTCGACTGCGCGAAGACGTCGAGCGCCCCGCCGTCGATGTGGAACAGGACGTGTTCCGCGATCGCGTCGGCGTCGGTCGTGCTCGTCCCGTTCGCCACCCCGACGTTGATGTCCACCGCGCTGGTCGAGCCGTTCGCGGCGAGCCGGACGATGAACTCGGCGATGCCGTTGGCGGCGATGGCCACCCGGTCCACCGAGAGCAGGTCGATGCACTGGGCCTCGTTGGTGGCCGTCAGGCTCAGCCCCAACGCCCCGCCGTAGGGCTGCGGCAGGCCGAACCCGCCGGCCGCCACGGTTCCGGTCGGCACCGACAGGGCGGCGTCCCGGAGCAGGTCGATCGTGTACCCGCCGAACTCGTGCACGTTGAGGTTCACCGTGCACGTCGTGTCGGCCGACTCGCTGTCCCCGACGAACCGCCCCAAATAGAAGTCCCGGTCGCTCACCTTGCGGAAGCTGACCGCGTTCGCCGAGAAGTCCCAGTACGCCCGCCCGCCGTTCAGCCCGACGAACCCGGCCGCCTTGATCATCGTGAACTGGCCGTCCGTCCGCGGCGTTATCGCCGCCCCCGCCGCCGCCCCGGTGCGCGACGACAGGACGGCCGCGCGGCCGTCGGCCATTTGCAGCACCTGGCCGGGGTCCATGGCGGACTCGACAGATGGGATCTCCACCTGTCCGCCGCTCGCCAGGTATTCCGCTTCGTTCGGCACGGTCACCCCACCTGTTTCGTGTGCAGCCGGTAGACGGTGCGGCCCTGGTCCGAGTACCGCCACGCCTTCTCGCCGCCGCCGCCGGCCGGAGGCAGCACCTCGAACACGACGTCCGCCCCGCCGATCGACTCGGTGACCCGGTCGCCCTCCTGCGGCTCGCCGAAGGCGGACAGGTCGGCGACGGCGAAGAAGTAATCCCGGTCGCCCCACTCCTGCCGCGCCCCGTGCTCGCCGAGGACGGCCGGCGCGGCGGTGTTGCCGACCCACCCGGTGACGGTCGCCGAGGTGACCCCCCGCGAGTACGTCAGGGACCGCCCGCGGCTGGCCTTCATCCGGCGGATCAGGGCCGCCTGCCCGCGGCTGTCGAGGCTCATGCCGGCGGCTCCGGGGCGGGGGCGAGCGCGTCGAGCAGCGCCCGCACGCCGGTCGCCTCGACGAACGCCTTTTCGAGGTCGCCGGCCGTGCAGCCGGCGTAGTCCTTCGCCTTCGCGTGGTCCGGCTGGCGGGCCAGCACCTGACGGGCGACGTCCTTCAGCGGGCCGGCGACGACTTCGATGTACCCGACCGTCTGCCCGCCGAGCTGCTTGGTCAGGTGTTCCACGGCCGTCATGTTGGGTACCTCGGTCTGTCTGGAAGCCACGACGGTCCGATTCGAACGGACGGGACCGGCGGTATCGCCCCTGCGACGGGCACCGGCGGACTCTTGTCGCAGTCACCCTTAAACCGCTCGGGCACGCCCTGGTGTCAACGACCGCCGGCTTACGCGCCGACGATACTGTGAACCGTGTACGCCTCGCTGCTGGCCGTCACGTTGGTCAGCACGACGCGGAGCAGGGCGGCCTTGTTCTGAGCGACGGTAGTGCCGCCCCACAGGGTCGCGCCACCGGCCGCCAGGGTGATCGAGTTGGCCCCGCCGCTGGTGTTCTCGATGGTGCAG
>ERZ869921.945-NODE-945-length-14068-cov-9.013416_pt1 | contig 14068 bp, 20 predicted proteins | sample MGYA00579310_ERZ869921 | MGnify/ENA primary metagenome ERZ869921 (study PRJEB32216, sample SAMN09231816) | wastewater metagenome | place: USA: Maryland | collected 2016-06-21 | study: EMG produced TPA metagenomics assembly of the PRJNA472060 data set (Reclaimed...
CGTTTTCTCGATCTCGCGCAGCACATCGCGCAATGGTCGAAGGATACGACGAAGGTCGGCGCAGTCGCGGTTGATCCGGCGTCCCGGCATGTTCTGGAAACCGGCTACAACGGCATTGCGCGCGGCGTACAGGATTTGGCTGCGCGGATGGAGCGGCCGCTTAAATACAAGTTCATGTGCCACGCAGAAGCGAATCTGGTGGCTCATGCGGCGCGCTCCGTGCTGTCGGGCGCGACCGTCTATGTCACGCATCAGCCTTGCTGTGACTGCGCTAAACTGCTCATCAATGCAGGCGTGGCCAAGGTCGTTTATGGCACAGGGCAAACGGCGATGAACCCTGAGATGTTTAAAACTGCCGCAATCATGTTTTTTGAGGCAGGCGTGGAAGTGGAGAAGATCGATGCCACGGCGGGCTGAAATCAGACAATCGGACGCAACACGGATTGCCAAGGCGGCGGCGCTTGCCAATGTCAAAGCTGAGATCAAGCTGCCGAGCGGCGCAACGGTGATTTTCTCGCCACATGAGCCGTCGCCAATTCCAACTGCCCCGAAACAGGAAATTGTGCTTTAATAAATCCCATGGGCCGTCATCGTCTGCCGCATCTTGTTCGGGAAGTAACACGCCACGGTGCTGTGGTCTGGTATTTTCGTAAAGGCCAAGGCAAGCGCGTTCGGATTAAAGCGCCTTACGGCTCGCCGGAATTTGCTGCCGAATACGAAGCTGCGCTTCTCAACCAGCCCGCGCCACCGAAGGCCGAGAGCATTTATCCATCGGGAACGCTGGAATGGCTCTGGTCACGCTACAATGACAGCCTTGCATGGTCGCAGCTTGCGCCAGCAACACGGCGTCAGCGCGAGAATGTGATGAAGCGGATTGTCACCGCGCGGCCCAACATGCTGATCGTGAACATTACGGAAGAGCATATTCGTGCAGGCATTGACCGTCGCAAAGATCGGCTTGGTGCTGCCCGTCATTTTCTTGAAACTTTCCGAGGCATGTTCCGATGGGCGAAAGAGGCCAAGCTGGTGCGGATTGATCCCACCGCCGAGGTCAAGACGCCGCGCGATAAGAAGGCCACAGGCTTTCATGTGTGGACCGAAGAAGAATGCCAGCGATACGAGGCGCACTGGCCGCGTGGCACATGGGAGCGGCTGGCGTTTGATGTCTTGCTCTATACGGGCCTACGAAGGGGCGATGTGGTCCGTGTAGGCCGCCAACACATCAAGGACGGCCTGATCGTCATCAAGACGGAGAAGACCGGAGAGATGGCCTATATTCCCGTCCTGCCGCAACTGACGGAAGCCTTGGCCGAAGGGCCTACCGGCGACCTGACATTCATTGCGGGCATGAACGGGCGCAACATCACCAAAGAGAGCTTCGGCAATATGTTCCGAAAGGCTTGCCAGAAGGCAGGCGTGCCGGGATCGGCGCACGGGCTACGCAAGGCCATGACGAACCGAGTCGCGCATTACCTGACTGACGCCGAGCTTGAGGCGATGTTTGGATGGGAGCGGGGATCGCGCGTGACGCCGATTTACACGGACAAAGTGGTGCGCGAGAGGCTTGGACGGACGGCTGCCGCAAAGCTCAAAACGTGAACTCTATTCCCGCACCACCCTTGCAAGGTGCGGGATTTTTAAGAAATTATATAACGATTTCAACGGATTAGAAAAGAAATGGTGGGGGAAGCAGGGAAGCAACTGACGTTGAAATCATTGGCAAATTGGCTCCCGCACCTGTTTTTATGGCTACTGAAATCATTGAGGAATTTCATGCCCCTCCCGCACCTGTTCCGTGAGGGGAATCCGGCAAATTTTTCGATGGAATGCGCCCCACTTATACACTGACAAAACTGACAAAATGGGGCTTGCTCTGTCTCGCGTAAGTGTGTATATTTATACACATGGAACGCGACAGCAAAAAAATCATCAAGCGCCTTCAGGACGAAGGCTTTGAATTGATCGCAGTTCGCGGATCGCATCATAAGTTTCGCAAAGACGGCATCTCAATCACTGTGCCGCACCCGAAGAAAGACCTGCCTACCGGCACCGCCCGCGCCATCGCAAAGCAGGCGGGCTGGCTTTGAAGGAGACGGCCATGCGCTACTACATCGCTCTGGTGCATAAGGACGAAGGCTCAGCCTATGGTGTCCAGTTTCCAGACGTTCCCGGTTGCTTCTCGGCTGCCGACGAAATGGACGATCTAGTGCCGAACGCCATTGAAGCCTTGAACCTTCACGGCATAGACGAAGCCATGCCTGAGCCGCGCACGATTGAGCAGGTGCGGGCCGACAAAGAGGTGGCTGCCGAACTGGCAAATGGGGCGTTTTTGGTGGCCGTCCCGTTGATTGAGAATGACGCCCGCGTGGTGCGCGCCAATATCACGGTTGAGCTTGGCGTGCTGAAGGCCATTGATGCGACTGCCAAGGCCCGAAAACTCACACGGTCGGCCTTTCTGGCTCAAGCTGCACGGCACGAAATTGAGCGATAAGCGCCGCTTCCCACGCCCGTGGACCGTCACGCAATCAGACGGCGCATTTATCGTGAAAGACGCCAACGGTGTGGCTGTCGCCTATACCTATTACCCAACAAATTATGATGGCTTGGGGACGTTACAGCGCGACCATCTCAGCCCCGACGAAGCACGCCGGATCGCAGCCGCGATTGCCAAACTGCCGGACTTACTGACGCGCAATTAGAATCGTTTGGAATACCGGCCAAAGACTGCTTTGCGCTTGTCTTCCGGTGAATAGGACGCAGCTAAATCAAAGTCGCCGTTTAATAGACCGGGGACGCTGACGCCGCCTCTGAACTGCGTTGGCCCGCCGCCGCCCTGCATGACGCCCGCATTCAAGCGCACGCCGCCAACAGGGGCAGAGACGTTGATTGAGTTAGTCGGCTTCATCCGCTCATCAGCAAAACCATGACTATAATTGACTGCAAAAGGCCCAAAGTCATAACCAGCACCAACATTATGCCGCGTTGCTGTGTCACTGATTCCGGCTGAATAGTTTAGACTTGCGGGACCAAGATTGATGCCGACATTCGGCATTACGAAATTTGATCGGCCATCTGGGCGTTCATTAGCTTGATAGCTGACACCACCGCGAATTTTTCCGCCATCAACGGGTATTGCCGTGCCAACATTACCCATTGACATGCCAACTGCCGGACCAAATGAATAATTTTTTGCATTGGCAGAAACTGCGCCATCTGCGTTGACTGAGGTTGTGTTTAGATTAACAGCATCACGCAACAAGCCTGCTTCATAAAGAGCCATTAATTCTTCGACACTAAGGTCAGATAAGCCAGCCATTAGTCGCCACCCTGCCCGGTCTTAATCCATTCATCCGTGATCGGCTCTGGTACATCGTCAATCACGCCAGCGCAGGGCGGCATTTCGCGCGCGTAGGCGTAAGAGCGAAGGCGGTCGGCGCGATCCAGTTGCACCGCCAAGCTAGCAAAGCGTTCGCACAAATCGGCAAACGCCTGCTCAATGTTGCCATCGTGAAGCGGCAGCAATTCTGCCCGCACATATCCGCCCAAGCTCATGCGTATGTCCTTTCCAATTCATCCATCGGGATAAAGCGATGGCCGACGATCTGGCCCGCTTGCAGGGACAAGTCCCAAATGCCCCAGCCCCATCCCGTCAGGCTGGTTGATGCGTAGTCTTCGATGTGGCCGTAAGGGAGAGCCGTGCCGAGGTTGAGGACCGTCAGGCGTGGCACAGGGCCAATCTTTGGGCGCGCCACCACGCAAGGCTTGTGGGTGTGGCCCAATACGATGGAGACAGTCGTATCGTTCACGATTTGCGCTTCCGGCGACTTGCCGCCATAGGGCCGTCCCATGACTGTCAGCGGGCAATGCACGAAGCCGACGCCGCCGATGTAGAGATATTTGTAGGGGTCATGCGTGCGCCAGCGGTAGCGGACAAAAGTGTCGATCAAGCGACCCCACAAAATGCCCTCTAATTCTGCCGTGCTGCCTTCCAGCCGCTTCACCCGTTCTTCGTGATTGCCGAGCGTGATGTCTTGTGGGATCGCAATATCGCCAAGCTCTTTGTAGAAAGCCGTCAGGGCCTCTTCCAAACTGTCGAAGTCATTGCTGATCGACGGGCGCAGTTTCTGGTTGAGGCTTCCCGGCGCGTCATGGCGGGAACAACTATCGAACGTCGCGAAGTCGCCAATCTGCACAATGCGGTCGGGCCGCGTTTCGCCAATGTGCCGCGCAATCCATGTCAGCCGCGACTTGTCGGCCAACTTCGGGCTGTCATGCACATCACCAATGGCGCACACCCGGTAGATCGGTGCATCACTTGACTCAGAATGGGCCTTCACACGAATACGCGGGCGCTCTGCCGGTGGTAGGTCAAGCACCACTTCGGCGGGCGCATAGAGCGACCAATCCACGCTATAGTTGCGTTTCCCGAAGCTCTTTTCCCGTTCTTCAATCTGCGACCATGAAATTAGCGTTGTGCGCGCACAATCCAGCAGCTTTGCCGCTTCGACAAAGGCTGCTCCCCGTTCAAGGCCCCGCATTAGGGCGTTTTCAACAGCCGCCTTGCGGGCAGCGCGGATTTCGTCGCGGGGCAGGACTTGGGCCAAATTTGCACTCTAATCAAATGCAAGTGACGCCGCCTGTTCTTATGGTGGCAGCCATGGTCACGTTGCTTTTCATGGTTCCGGCGATTGCACTTGCGGCGTTTGCAGCGGTGTGGGCCGGTGTGTCCGCTGAGTTGCGGGTTTTGTTTGTCACCTTCGCAGCCGCATGGGCCGCGTTCATGGGACGGATGGTTGGATGATTGACCTGTTTTGGCGTCTTCTAACGCTCTTGCTGACATCAGCCGTTCTGACGGGCCTATACTTTGTCGTAAGAGACATCGTTTATGCCGTTGATCTCAGCATTCAAGAACGCGCAGTCTACTACTGCCTATTCCTCGTCACTATTTTTGCTGGCGCTTTTTTTCTCGACCGTCGCTAAGCAACCCGGCAACTGCACCCGGTCTAAGCGCCTTTATTGTGCGCTCAATGTCACTCTCTGGATCGGTGCGTGAAGCGCGGGATTGCAATGCCCGAATGAAGTTATCACGGTTAGGGCCTTGAGCCACTGCCATGCCAGCCAATTGACGCGCTGAATCTTCATTAATCCGGCCATACTTTGCATCATTAACAGCATCAGCCAAACGCTTGCGCGCGACCATCATCATCTCAGGAATTGAGGTCGGAGCGCCAGCGCCGCTCGTCGCTGATCCAGCAGACAGCAGTTGGTTGGCACCCATGCGCTGAGCTGTCTGCGACCCGCTGTTAACCGCATTATTCGTCTCAGCAAAAATGCGTTCAGCATCTCGCGCATCGTAAAGTCTCTTTGTGCGATCTGAGCCAAACAACATTGAAAGTTTGCGGTTGTTGTCGTCGCCAACTTCCATCAGCGTGCGATTGAATTGAGCGAGATCATTTCCGCTTTGACCGGCAAGGCGGTCAAGCTCTGCACGAACACCAAGCCGCTCCGCAACATTCTGCTTCTTGCTTAATCCTTGCAGATACCGCGCATACTCATCGGGGCGCATAGCCTCGCGGCCAGAATTAAGAATTGTCTGGCCGTTCTGAAAAGCTTCTTGACGGCCTGCAATATCAGAAAATCGAGCGTCAAGATTTTTCCAACCTGAAACACCTGTCTTTAGAGCGTCGTCCAATTCATTGCGAACAGCTTGCACAGCGCGCAAGACATGGGATGGAGTATTTTGATTTTGAAGAATGCCATCCGCCACTTGCCGTGCTGCATGGAACTCAGCCGCTGACCGGCCATAAGAACCACCGGGGCCTCGCATCACAGTCTCAATGCTATTCATGGCTGATGCTACGTCAGGATTTCGACCAAGAGGCGATTGCCGCGTTTCATCAATAGTCTTAAGAACCGAATATGCTGGCATCTGATCAGGCGTAGTAGCAGCAAGTGTTGGGTACTTATCGCCTGCTTCAGACCTCAATGCTTGAAGCCGTTCTGTTACGCGCGAACGATCAACATTAGGACCAAGGTTTACATTGAGCGCATCTTGCAATCGCTCATTACGCATAGCATCGCGAGCCCGCAATGGCTCAGTCACAACAGGAGAAACGCCGGGGCGTGTTGCGGCATTTTGCGCCACAAGGCGCATGTCTGGCGACACATCAGCCAACATAGCGTTAGGCCCAAGGCGCGATGCCTCTTTTTGAACGCGCGACAAATCCATGGTGCGCGCCATTTCTTCCACGTTACGCTGCGACACGCGAGGAAGCGTTGAGAATGCATCAGGTGAAACGCGATTTCGGATAAAATCTACAGCGCGGCCAATCGCGTTACCTACTACTGGCGCACCAGCGCCAATGGCTGCACCAGTAAGCCCACCTTTCAAGCCGTCGCCAACGGCCTGCATTGAATCCAAATCGGCTTCAGAAGAAAAGTATCCGTATGGAAGTCCAGCAGAAGCACCACCAACGGCACCGCCGACTGCACGCCCCGGTAAAGCAGTGGCATTCTGCCAAATGCGAGCACCTTTTGCGGGGCCGACTACGCCGCCAGCAATCTGCCCCATAAGTCGGAGTGGCGCGCGTTCACGCTGATCCGCTCGCGACGCTTCACGCTGCGTATCAAGGTTCTTTCCATATTCGCCAAACTCACCACCAACACCCGTTGCCGCAGATAAAGCCGCAGCCATGCGGTCCATCGCACCAAGGGTCAACGTGTCAGCAGCGCCCCTTACTACAGCGTCCGTGCCACGAAGAACCGACCTCACGGCCTTTCCGACATCTTCACCATACGCATTTCCTTCAGGGCGAAACTCTGGCGCTTCCGTGCCAGTATAAAAGCCCATCGGATCATAGGTGGGAGCAAGGTTCTGTGCAGCATTTTCAGAGGGAGGCGGCTCTGAAATCACAGGCGATTTGTCATTTTTTTCTTTTTTCTTTTTGAGCAAATGATCCAGATCGTCAAAAACGCTCATCAGCGAATCCCCAAAACGCGTTGTGCCATACGGTCGCCGAACCGACGATTAAACTCCGAAATGGCTTCGGGGTTTTCTCGTAAATCGACAGAACGCAGTCGGTTGATAAATTCGTCAGGGATAAAAGTTCCTGCCTGTTGCGAATAGATTGGTGCGTCAGGAAGGGGATCGTAGCGACGGGTCATCACACGGCTTGGGTCAATGCCACGCTCTTTTGCGCGGGCCGACACACCTCCGGCAATCTCATCGTGGGCCATCCGCAACTCACCCATGCGGGTGCGAGCCATATCTAGCAAGCGGGCGCGCGCTTCTGGCGTCAATTTGCCCTGCCCTTGAATGCTACCAATGTAGCCTTGCAGCATTTCCGCAAATGGAGACGCGCGATTAACCATGACCATTTCGCCCTCACGGACGACAGAGCCGGGGTCCATGATCTTGCCAATGCCGTAAACAAGATCAAGGTCAGCCGCGCCTGTGTCATTCGACGCGCTCTTAACCATTGAGCGGAAAATTGGGTCAGCCTCAACGTAACGCTTTGTTTCTCCAGCGCCCGCATATTCTTTGCGGAGATTATCTTCCATCTCCCACGCTTTTGTCTGCGAAAGCCCCTGCGCTGGAACAATATTCCTTTGCGCCAACTCATCGGTGGTCAACATGCGTTGCGCTTTTTTGTCAAACGCACCAATCGGGCGCTTATCAGTGTCAAACAAAAGCTCAATTTCGCTTGGGCTCATTGACTTTAATACAAGCTCTTGAATGCGATCAGGTCCCAAGCTTGACAAAAACTCTGGCGAAACGCTAAGTCTCTTAGCCAAATCTGGAATCATTTTGCTTAGCTGCTGGCGCTGTGCTTGCGCCTCGTAATTTTGCCGCAGTTGCGAAAACATCATTACTCGCTTGGCAAGATTGTCCATGGCAGCATTCGGATCAGAGCCTCCGCCAGCGCCGTCATAGATTGGTTGACCACCTTGCACACCACGCGCAATATTTGCCGCGCCGCCAATCACGTTGGCCCACGCACTGCTCATCTCAGCCTTCTGCTGCTCTTTCTTCATTTCCTGAATGAGAGCTTCCGGCACGCCATAAATCGGATTGATGGCATTGGGATCAACAGGCGCTGCCTGCGGCTGGCGGTCTTTGTCTTGATCGCCAAAGATCATGTCTAACAGGCCCATCAGATCAGCCCTCTTGGTTTGCGTTTCTGCATGACAGCTTGCCAAAGCTGCGAAGCGGCAGCCATTCTCTGTGCGCTGTCGTCAGTCAAAGTTGGAACACGCATCTCAGGTGAAGCCTTACCCTGCATGCCTTTCATGCCTTTAGCTAATTGGCCAAGACCGCCTGCGAGCCCTTCCCAATCAAAGCCTTTGCTTGCGGCGTCGGCTGCACCAGCATTTCCACCAGTTGTTCCTGTGGTGTCTTGGATGTTGCTATCACGCATCCCACCGCCCAAACCGGATTTCACAAACGGCTCTTGGTCGGCTGTCGGCATGTCAAAGCCAAATCCAGTCCCTATAGGCGCGGACGCGCCAATAGCTTCCATATCTAGCTTTCTCTTCCAATCTAAGAATGACAGAGGATAAGGATACATTTTTTCCTCACAGCAGTCCGCGCAGGCGGCGCGGTTTGAGCATTTCAGAAAGCATCGATGACGCCCCTATGTTCGTTTGATTGGGCGTCAGCGTCGGGACAGGGATTGCCTCATCCGGTGTCTTCGGCATTGCTTGTGGCGGTTCAAAGATATCAAGCAGCCCGCGAATGTCGTCTGCCGCGACCTTGAGAAGCGCGTCCTGATTGTCTTCCCGCGCTTTCATAAATTGAGGGGCGCTGGTGGTGTCGGGCGTCACGCTTGAAGGCGTGGTATCGGTCGGCGTCTTTCCACCGTCGAATTTCGAAACCCACTTGTTTGCAAACTGCATCGCAGGGGCGTTTGGATCGCCGCCGTTCCATGCGACCGCCTTCTGGCCGACCAACTGACCGGCTGGCGTGTCAGGGTTGCTTAGAAGCTTGACTGCACCACCGGCCCCTTGCTGGTGCGCCAAATACAGTTCACCCGGCGTTGGCGCGCGACCCAACTTGGCTTGCAGATACTGCATATTGTCACGGGTAAACCGCCCCGCCGCATCCGCCGCTTGCTTCAAATCATAGGGGTCTGCCAACCCATATTGCTTGGCAGTGCTGGGAATAAACTGAAAGTCCCCTGCCGCACCGCTTTTGGGGTTGAAGGTGTTTTGTCCGTCACGGCTTTCAATGGACCGTGTGCGCGACAAATACCCCGCTGGGAGGCCATACCGTTCCTCGTATGACCGCAAGAGTTCTGCGACGTTCATGGTCAAGCTTTCTGAATGCGGTCTTTCGACACTTTCGGATCAAACTTCACCGCCTTCTTGCCGCCAACCTTCACAACCGCTTCAGGCATCTCCTTTTCAATATCATCAGCCATCAAGCCAACAACCTTGGGATAGGATTTGGGGTCGCCTTTATAACGATAAGCATAGACATCAAGCCCGGTTTGCTTGTCTTTACCGACCTTGCTGATATCCGTTTTCATGGATTTGTCGGAAAAGCCCATCAGCGGAAGCAATTTGGACATGCCGAGAGCGAACGAACCAGCGCCACCCAAAATGCCGCCGAAATCGGTTCCACTCCCTCCGCCGCTTGATGTCGTTGTTTGGGTCTTGCCATAGGGCGACATACCCAAAGCGGCGAGCAGGATGTTCAATTGTTCCTTTGGATAGTCGCGCGCTTCCGCGAAGCGGCTGTATGCATCATCCAAATACTTCTGCTCTTGCTCTTGCTGCATCTGACCAAGGGCAATCATCTTCATGGCATCGCCCGACAGGGCTGCATTGCCCTGATCTGCAATACCAGCCATCGTCTGTGACGCCGCAAGTTGGCGCTGGGCGTTTGTGAGGCCCGCACCTTGGTTCGCCAAGTCAGCCTGCAAAGTCCGGTTTTGGTCGCCTGCAATCTGCTGCATAGCCAAATTGTAGGCGTCAGAACGAAGCTTGGCGCTCAAGTCGCCTGCCTGCTTTGTCCCTTCCGCAATTGTAACGCCTTCGGCGATGCCTTGCCGCGATCCGCCAAACGCTTTTGCCGCCGCTGCTTGGTCGCCGATCTTGTTCACGGCCATCTGTGTGGCCCCTTGGATGTTGCGGAGCGCATTGCTCTCCACCTGATCCAAATAGGGGTTCATGTATGCGCCAACATTGGCATCGGTGAACTGACCAGCCCTTACTTGGTCGGGCTGATAGGCACCAGACGCGGCAGCCGTTGAAATCCCATAATCATAAACGGGCTGATACGCGCCGACATTGTTCTGCGCGTATTCCATGCCGCTTAGCTGAAGCGGCGAAAAGCCCGCGACCGTCTGCCCGCCATACGCTTGATAGGGCTGCGCCGCCACCTGTTGCGCGAACTGGTAATTTTCCTTGGAGGCTTTGTTAACCCAAGGAGGAAGCTCAACTTTAGAGACTTGCGTCTGCTGACCGCCGCCACTATTGCCCATTATTCTGTCCTTACTTTACAAACGGCCAAAATTTGACGATGAGGCCAGAGATGGTGGCTGCTACACTGGCAACGCCAACTAGCACCCAACGTGCCCCCTTCATCGCCTGCCAATCCTCATGGATATCATCCAACTTTCTTGAGGCTTGCCGAAGCTGATCAGAGAGGTGGTCAACCTTGACCTCTAGGGCCACAATGCGTTCGCGCGTATCGTCCATGCTCTTCAGTCCTTGCACCATGCCGCGCGCCGCGCGTTCTGCACCTTCACTTGCACAATCGTCTCCGCTGTATCCTGCGAAGACCATCGAATGGGTCGCCATACGCTGCATTCAGTCTCGCCGGAAACCATCGTTTGCGCGCAGCCCGTCAGGGTCAGCGAGCAGGCGACGAGTGCGCTCATCAGCGTCCAACGCATTTTGCAGCCTCTTCATGTCTTGCATTTGCTGGCGGGTAATCACGCGGTCTGCCGCGTCCTTCTGAATCTTGAGGTATGCGCCAACACAGACCATCATCAGACAGACGCCGATCGTCAGCCACCGGCCAATGGGCGAAAACAAAAGCGGAAAGAGCGGCATCAATACCCGTCCCGGTCCATGCGCTGCTTGCGCCAGAACCAGATTGCTGCCGCCGCAATCGCAATCACAACGAGAACCACAAAGCTTGGGTTCTTCAGCAGATCGATGAGGCTCGTAAACGTGTCGCCCGTGTCCTTAACCTGTCGCGCCACATCATTGGCTGCTGACAAGGAGGCCAATCCACCCGTCACAAGAGCGGCGTTGCCTTCCTTGGATTGCCGCATTTTTCGGGGCGCATCGACCTTTTGAACCATTGAACCGTCAGGCTTTTGGTCTGTCGGAGCGCCACGCCAAAAGTCGGCTTCCGCCTTGCGCCGGTTGACCAACCCTTGATTGACGATCCCGCCTACGCGGGTCCATTTCATCAATTCGGTCGGCACCGCGTCATAGTCTGCGCTGTTAAGCCGCTTGAGCAACGTGGACTTGCGAAATGCGCCAATGCCCACATTAAAGACAAAGGACACCAGCGTATCAAACTGACGCTGATTGAGCGGCACGTTCACCGCTGCCTCAACGTCCTTTTCAATTCGGCTTAAATTGCGGCGCAGAATGGCTGTGGATTCCTCTGCCGTGATTTTCATGCCAGACACAGGCTTCGGGTCGCCCATGGCTGCCGTGTGACCGACGCCAATCGTCCAGACATTTGCAGGGCACAGATACGCAGTCAGCCGCTCGCCTTCCCATCGTTTGATGAGAGCAATGCCAGCCGCAGACGTTTTCATAGGTCAGAACTCTTTGATGTAGGTGCGGGTCGTTTCGACCCATCCAGCCTTGTCAATCCCAAACTGACGCATCCAACCGGGGCGGCCGAAGGCACGCATTCCGTCGCAGAGATTATCGCGGGCAAACACGTCCAAGCGCCGGTAGATCGCCTTCAGTTCGTCAAGATTGCCAATGGCGAAAACGATTTCCAGATAACGCTTGCGCGGGAAATCGATGATCTGTGTCACAACCCAGCTTTCGCCTTCAGCAAAGGATTGCATCCGGCCTTCTTCAATTTCGTGCAGAATGTCATCAAGCGTGTAGGCGTTCCCGGCAACGGCCAAAGCCCTTGCCAGTTTCTGCTTAACGCTCAGAGCCATCCATCACCGTTGCTGAGAGCGTTCCGCTATTGTCCACGGTCACAGCCCAAACCCGCCCATCGGGCGAGCGAAGGATGACGCGGCCTGCTGCCTCATTGGTCTTGACGCAAAAACTAAATGCTTGCTGGAGTTGCTGGACCACCAGAGAGGCCCAGCCCTGCTCATACTTGTTCGGAGGCGTGGCAAGAAGGATCATCGGCGTGCGCCTTCCTTATACTTCAAGCGCCAAGTCCCAACCGACCATTGGCTGTCGCTGTTACCCGATACCCGAATACGAATGTCGCGGCCTTGTACGCGCGTATCCATATAGCCGTCAGAACGAGTGTTATACGGCCCATAGCTTCGCTCTGTTCCACCCGTGGTTTGCCGGGAATAGAATTGAGCTTTCAGCGTTTGCGTGCCTGTGCCGGACGCCGGAATGGCCTGCATGATGGCTAATTCGCGCTCGCTGTCAGCGAGGTTTAAGACGCCGCTTTCGCAATAGATTTGGCCAACGCGAGAATTGCCTTCATCAGTCCATCCGCTTTCATGCTCGTAAACATTGCCTGCAACGGTCGCCATATAGGGGTATTTAAGCGTACCCGCTGCAACCATGGCAGATCGTGACAAAGTGCCGATGGACCACCAATCATCTTGGTAATTCCAAATGGCGTATTTGTCGCATTCGTCTGAACCATTTGATGGGTAGAAAAACCACACTTCAGGAAAGATGCCATGCGCCGATGCAAAGGCGCGGATTGGGCCATAGGTCGGGTCCATATCGTTAAAGATATAACGCCCGACCGGAGACGCTAGCGGCCTGAGTTGACCGTCATAATAGGCAAATCCGTCCTTTGTCATCCAGACAGAGCGCCCACCAAACGTCGCAATCGCGGTTCCGTTTAGCGCATCAACTTCGCCCACCTCTTCAATTGAATAGACGAACGGTAGGCCAATAAACCGCATCAGGTAGAGGTTGCGATCCGACCAGATCAAGGTGCCTTGCGCCACGCTTTTGGCAGTCAGCAGTTCGGATTTGGCATCCAGATCAAGATAGCCAGCCGTGTTGGTCGTACTACTGAAATTCCAATCAAAGGCATCTTCACGCGAGGACCAAGCAACACGCCGAGGATTTCCCCCAGCGCCAATCAGCACCACATGGCGTTCAGGCGTCACAACAACCGACTTATTGTCGCGCGGCGTTGCGGGCGTCACATTGCCCGTGGAGGCCGATTCATTGCTTGCTGTTTGGGCAAACGTAAATTCGGTTGAGCTTGTGACCGTGATGTTCTGGAACGTGCCGTTAAACGATGCTGTGGCACAATTGCGAATGGTGATTTGGTACCCTGTCGCATAGCCGTGCGCCGCCGATGTCGTGACGGTGACGACATTGGATGAGCGCGAAATGCTGGAAATCGTGGCGTAGCCACTTTCCTTAAATGCCCCGACAACACCTGACGGGCTCCATCGCAGCAAGCGTCCATCATCCGTGGACACAGCCAACAAATCTTCACCGAAGTTGGCAAAAGACCAAAATGGCTGCCTTGAAAGAATGCCCGTGCCGCCCGTCCGCGCGGTCCCGTAAGTATCGTCCCCATACGGCCCAACGCCAAAGCCAGTGCCGCCAACGTCAAAGGGCGACAAATCAGACGGGGTGCGGTCGGTGTAAACGCCGCCCTCCAAAACATAAAGCTTCGTTTCGGTTCCAACGCAGATATAGGCAAGGTCCGCATTGCTGCGCCAACCATACATGCCGCGCGGTACGCCGGACAAAGGTGTTCCTGTGGTACGTTGCCATCCGCCAATGGGCTCCATCACACCATCGCGCCAACGCACCTGAGAGGCGTCCCACCAGTGCCCACGGCTGTCGTATGCCGTCGCGCCTTTGACCACGCCGGGAGGGATCGCCAGACTGAGAAATGCCATTAGATGCCGAGAGCCGCTTTGAT
>ERZ869921.947-NODE-947-length-14004-cov-4.637250_pt1 | contig 14004 bp, 19 predicted proteins | sample MGYA00579310_ERZ869921 | MGnify/ENA primary metagenome ERZ869921 (study PRJEB32216, sample SAMN09231816) | wastewater metagenome | place: USA: Maryland | collected 2016-06-21 | study: EMG produced TPA metagenomics assembly of the PRJNA472060 data set (Reclaimed...
GTCGTGTCTTGCCCTCCCAAAAAACGAACATTCGTTCGCTCGTCGTTTGTTTCGCTTTGGTTGAGTATTTGGTTTCGTGTTTGTATTCGTTGTGCGTCGCGTTTGTTTTTGAATGTTGCTCCGCGTGAACTATTGCAAGGCTTACACGATGGGACCATGTTGTCGAGCGATGAGTCACCGCCGGCGGCGATTTCCAGTAAGTGATCGGCGGTTGTTGCCGGTCGTTTTCTGCACCAATGGCAGATCGGTCCGTCGCGAAGGATTAGTTCGCGGTTCTTTTTGTATTGTGTCGAATCGTATTCGCTGGGCTTGCGTGTCATTTGCTAACGCGCTTCGCTTGTTCTAGCGCGGCGCTTGCGCGCCTTGCTCTCGTTGTTTGTTTGTTGTTTGTCATGTCGGGCTCGACTCTCGCGTGTTGTTTGTTATCTATGTTTAGTTTAGTTGTGTAATGAAATGATGTTAATGAGCCTCCCACCGTATAGCCCTTTACGGTTCCCAATTTCATTAACTCTCGCTCGATTATGTTTACGAGCCGCCTCGACGCTTTGCCCGTTTCATTTCGTCTCGCATGATTCGGAGCGCGCCGATCTACCCGACTCACGCCGTGTATTCGACCTAGACGCGACTCATAGGCAGATCATGGACCGTCAAGCGGTCGGGCCTTTAACGGGCTATCTAAAAGTTTGAAAGAGTGTAGAGAATATATTCCATGTCCGAAGGTTTCCAGACGCTATTGAACGTCGCGCTTACGTCGAACGCCATTAACCAGCGCTTTTGAAGTGGAGAAAGTTTTCCCTTCTCGGCTTTTAATTCGACTGCGAGGATTTTTCCGCTTACTGGGTGAACCATCAACAAGTCTGGGAAGCCGGCGTCGCCTTGAATGTGTGTCGCCCATTTGCCGCGCGAGTTTTGCGCCGGTAGGTCATGGTGAATTAACCAGCCGTAACGCTTCGCAATAGAAATAACAACGTTTTTAAATTCGGCTTCGGTCATGTTTTCGCGCGGTTTCATTAAAGCGATTCCGACCATATTTTGTCGGACAAGTGATTTATCGCCCATCGAATCTTTTGTTTTGCTTTGTCTTGTTCGTCGCGCAATTCAAGATAAATGGCTTGAAGTTTTTCTATTGCTGTAATCATTTCTAAAAGTGTCATTTGAGGGCCTCTATAACTTGACTTGCTTCGTGGGACTTTAATAGTTCAAGGACCGCGTCATCGCGGCCGACTGTACGTTGAATGAATTCCAATAGCCGAAGGTCGTCCATGCCGGCGTCTTTGGCAAGCTTTGAAATGTAGCCCGTTTGTTTTGGGGTCGCGAAAGCGCCTCTTGGGGTATGGACTGGAGTACCGCCAGACGCGCTAGGACGCTCCGAGACGCCCGTTTGTCGTGTTTGTGGGCCTCTGGCTACCTTTTCCATTTCCTCGCGCGAAGGCCGTTCACCGGTCGAGGCTATGGGCGAGTTCTGGATCATGCGGCCGATCGCCGACGTTTCCCCGTTTTCGACATGGCTTGTTTTATTGACCGGCGATGAACCTCGAATTTCCTCGGCGTATCCGGTCGCGATGAGTTTTCCGTCGTTGTTGTATCCCTCGGCGCGAAAGAGAACAAGGTCCCCGTCGTAGTAGTGGATAGACGTCAATATTTGCCCGTCTGGATATGCGGCCCACCATCGAATTAATCGTTCGTGAACCGTTTCGTAATTGTTGAGATCGAATCCCACGTTTAGCCTTTCGTCGTTTTAATCGGATTTTGGTTTAGTTAAACAAGCCGCCAGACGCGGATCGGGGAACAATGTCTCCGCCGGCTGGGTGAATATTCTCCCGTAAATGTGATTTTGTTTTCTTTGGCAAGTTTTGACATGATCGGACCTAATGCCCTTGGATCGTGGGCTTTGGTTGATCGATGAGAATCAAGCCAGTCGAATACGTCGTCGCTCGTAAACGTGAAGCGCATTCGTCCAACGGTTAGGACCGCGTTTCGGGCGTCTTTGCGAAATTCCTCGCGCGTGTTTTGGTCGATTATTCCCATCGCTTCGTCGCGTTCACGGATCGCGTCAAAGATCGTCATTTGTTCGCTCATGAGTGAGCCCCTAACGCTTTGATCGCTTTATCAAGAACGGCTACTTCCCAGACCGGAAGCGGATCGCGGAGAATGTAGTCCGTTTGTATCCGCTTTAGATCGCGGATTAGTGAGGCGTGAGGGTTTTTTGAAATGGCCATGATTTCGTCCATTAAACCCATAACGGCTTTTTGGTGGAGAACCATCGCGCGAGTTTCCTCTGATAGTTCGCCTTGGTTGAATGCTACGCCTTCGCTCATTTTGTCGCGCTCCATGGTCCCCAGCCGTAACCGTAACGATCTAAGCCGTAATTGTAAATTTCTAATCCGGCGCGAAGGTTAATCTCTGCCTGTAACAAGTCTTTTTTATGTTGAATGATTCCGCGCTCGATAAGCCATGGAGTCCAAAAACCGTTTATTTGCATTAGTCCGCGCGATCCTCCGTTGGGGTCTTGTTTATTGATCGCGTTCGGAATGCAACGTGACTCGCGATAAATGATCGATTCGAGGACGGTTCTTTGGTCAAGCGGCCAGCCGATATTTACGGCAAGCGCGGAAAATTGTTCGCAAGCCGAAGCGTAAGGATCGATGAATAGCGTCGAACTTGTTGTCGTTGTCGGCTCGATCAAATAAGGCGCTAGTTCGATAGTCGTTTCTGTAACTTTTGGGACGTTTGTTTCCGGCATGACGGATATCCCGAAAAGCGCAAGAATAAACGTTCCGATTAGTAGGAATGGGTTACTCATTTTTTCTCCAATGGATAAGGGACTCCCCACGATGAGGAGGCCGTTCTAAATGCGATTTGTCCCATGAGGTAATCGCCCGATTCGGAGTCGGTAAATATTTGGACCAGTATCTCTTGACCGTTTTCCATCGATCCGATGTAAACGGAGTAATTAACAATTTGAGGTCCGGTCATATCTAAAAGCCCTTCGTCGGTAATTCCGACCTTAGTCAAGGCGTGTTTAGTTTTGTGGGATTTCTCCAAAAACCTTTAGAAATGCGGCTTTTACCCAGATAACCGAATCGGCCGCTTGCGGGGTTATCTCGATATGAAACCAGTCTCCGCCGGGCGCTCCCGTGATCGTGTGCTTCGTGTATTTCTGCCATGACTGGCGATCACACCTCCAGCCGGCGCCGTGGGGTTTTGGTGCGTAATCGAGGACGGCTTGAATCCCAAGCTCGTTAGCGTGTTCCAAAATTTTATTTATAAACGCGAGCGCGTCTTTCCGATTCGCTTTCGGATTCTTTTCTGTTTTCCGATAAGAAAGATCGACGGCTCGGCCGGTCGCGTGAACGCTTAACGTTCCCGGTTTTCCTTTGGCGTCTCTTTGGCCATATGAACCATTATTGAAAAAGATTCCGTTCGAATGCGCGATCGCGAGTTTGATCCATGCGTCCATTCCGGCGCGCGGTTTAGGTGAAGGACCGTCGGCATTACCGATGTAGTCCCGCGCGTTCGGGACGCCTTGTTTAGCCTTGGCTACTGTCACGGCCGAACGACGGATCTTTAGGATTCAACCAGCGCAAGATCGGCGGAATGATCGCGGCGACGCCTGCATTAACTAAAACTTTTGGATCGGTAATTCCCGACATATATAGCGCGGCGACTGCTCCGACGAAAGATCGCAAATAGGACGCGATCATGGCTTTGTCTTTTGGTTTCATTTGTGGTCCTCCAAGTGTCCGTCGATTTTTGTTTCGATTCGGTTTAGTGAGTCTCTGACGATCCCGTGATCGGATCGGTTTTCTTTAATGATTTTATTGAGCAATATCCCGACCAGACCGAAGCCCCCACCGATAAGAGAAACCAAAACGCCAGAATCCACGACATTAAATTTCTATCGGTTTAGGAAGGTAGAAATCATTTTCTTTTGGATCGTAGACATATCCTTCGCCCGCATAAGTTTTATTTGGTGCGTCTCGATATGTTTCAACCCATAATCCCGGATAGCGTTCTGGGTTTTCGTCAATAAATTCACGGCTCACAATGTGTACGGCCAAAACGACATTATTTTCGTCTATTTGTGCGAAATAAGTTAATTCGTTCATGTTCTAAACCTTACGTAAATAATTCCGTTTCCGCCTGAACCGCCGGTTCCGTTAGTTGCACCGCCACCTCCGCCGCCTGAAACTGTCGCATTGTTTCCCGGACTAGTAGTTCTGCCTGCTACACCGCCAGCGCTTCCCGCCGCTCCGCCTGTTGCTGAACCGCCTCCACCGCCTCCAGCGGAGACCCAAAGCGTCGAACCACCTATGAAACTTGAAACGTCGACTCCGTTTCCAGCCGCGCCGCCAGTAGTTCCACTACCAGCACCGCCCGCGCTACCTGCACCGCCGCCGCCGCCGGAACCGCTATTACCTGCCGAACCGCCGCCATTATTTCCGCCGAGTGCCATAGCAACACCAGCCGGGGCCGCCTGTGTAGAACCACCGCCGGAACCTCCGTTAATACCGAGACCGCTTGCGTTTAAGTAACCGCCACCACGTCCACCACCAGCGGCGCTAATTGTTGTTCCGATCGAAGTTCGTAATCCGCTCGATCCGCCTGCACCAGCCGCGCCAATATCGACCACATATGTCGCCGCGTCTAAATAATTAGTCATCTGGACGATTTGACCTGCACCGCCGCCCGCGTATGAGTTGCCGTCACCTGACGTACCACCACCACCGCCGCCGCCGACTAAATAAATGTCAAATAAACCGCCGCGCGTAACTACTAAATTCGTGTCGGAAGTGAAAGTTAAAAGCGTGTAATTAATTCCGCCGACTGTGATTGATGAACTTGATCCGCCCGTCGCGGTTCCGTAACTTATACCCCCAGACGGAAAAAATATGGAGGCTGACGCCGACGTGAAATAAAGAGTGCCGCCTCCCCACTGCGTCAAAGCAAGACTTCCATTAACTGTAACCGTCGCGGTTCCGGCCGTGACCGTACAAGTTCCCGTCCCGATATTGATAATTTGCAAAGTGTCCGAAGCATTAAAAAGGCCAGTATTGACCGTGATAGTCGTATTACTGGCAGAGTTCATTACGACGCGCGTTCCCTTGTCGGCGGCCGTGAGAACGTAACTAGCGGTTTTAGTTGAAACGGTCCAGTTGTAATCGTTCGCTTGGAGTGTGTCCATTTGCGACGCGGTCAAAATCTGGTTCGCGACGAAATCTTGAATAGCCATATTTTTATCCTAAAACATTTAAGGCGTCGAGTTCGCCATATTGGAGCGAGTCCAGAATCAATTCGTAAACGATCGTCGTCGGGGAAGTAAAGAAGGTGACCCTGTGACCGGATAGGACGTTAATTTGGTGCTGGACGCCTTCGACCGCGAGTTCTTGGGCAAATTCGGTTGAGGTCGCGCCTTGCTGAATGGTCTTTTGAATGGTGATCGTGTCCCCGATATCGACGACGGCCGCGAGGTCGCGCTGGGTTTCGGTCAATGAAACGAAGCCGACGGAAACTTCCGTGAAGCGCGGTTCCGGATTAGGTACTAAAAGGTATTCGGCGAGGGCTAAGGCGGCCGCGTCGTTATGAACGAGCGAGTTCGTGATCGAGGTCGTCTGGATTAGATATTGGGCTTGCGAGGCGAGGTCCTCGGCTACTTGCGGGCTAGTTGCTCCGGCGTGTTGGACGGAAGCGCGGTTGACAACTTGATCCGCGTCGAATGCGATCCCTACAGCGTCGTATCCAGCCGTTCCGACTGCGCCGTTATCGTGAAAATCTATAACGGAGCCGGCGAGCGTGTTTCCGAGTCTTGGCTGGAAAGTGAAGTTTCCGTTTCGGTCGATAAAGATTCGGCCTTGTTCGGCTTGTTGTATTTGTCCGGCATAGTTCGCGACGGAAGTTCCGTTCGGTACAGTCCAAGCGTCCGCGCCTCCGAGGGTTACGGTTCCCGTTGAAATGTTTCTTGCGAGTGCTGGGAAATCTACTTCCGGAAGGTTCAAGAGATCGGTTACGCGGTCGCTTGAAAGTTGCTCGGAAACGTTCCATTCTGAAAGATACGTCTGGGCGAGATAATAGAAATCGTCCGCGCAATTAACGAAAACGCGATCTAGTTCTCCAAGCTCGAAAGAATAAGCGTAGGTCGTTATATAGCCTTTAAATAGAACTTCGTTTTCGCGGCTAAGGATTACGCGACGAAGCGGAGCGAGCCCCGGTTGATTATTCGACGGATCAAAATATGGTCCTTGATCGTCGAACGGATTAAAAATTCCTGTCGTGTCGAGCAATTCAAAAGACATAGTTCCGGCGACGATTCCTTGATCGCCGATATCGCGACGGCCACGGAAAACGGAAATATTTGTCGCTCCGTCAATTACCGAAGCGTAAGACGTTGAAGGTCCGAGAATGTCCTCGTCGAGAATTCCTTTTGTCGCGGAATCTAGAGTGAAAGAAACGTAATCGAATCCCGTGTCGATTAGAAGGTCATATTCGCCAGACTGAACGATCGTCGCCGACATTATGAAACCTGAATATTTGCTGGCCCGTTTGATCGGTTAAACGCGCGAATCGCATTAACGACCGACTGACCTATTTCCGCGCTTGACGCTAATCCGCCGTTGACGTTAATCGTGTAGTTCGCGCCCATTCCGCCGGCGCGGCCTAAAGGAATTACGGCCTCCGGACCTTTTTCGCCGATCATGGCAAGAGTTGGAGACGTGACGATTCCGCCTTCGGCAAGCATTGGAATATTAGGAACGCTAAATCCTTTTCCACCGAGTCCAGGAACCCACGACGGGAATTCGAAGGAAAGTTTTCCGATCGTGTTGTTCCATAGTTTCGCGATCGTGTTGAAAATTGTTTTATATACGCCGAGGACTGTTTGAACGTATGTCGTGATTACGTCAATACTTCCCATGACGACGTCTTTGATAAAACCGAAAACGTTATCGACTACCTTTCGGACGCCTTCAAATTTTGTGTAAAGAATCGCAAGGATCGCGATCACGGCCGCAATTCCAACGACGATAAGCCCAAGGGGGTTAGCGGTTAGCGCGGCGTTCCAAAGAAATTGAGCGGCCGTCGCGATCTGGGTTCCAAGAGTCCAGATTCGAATTGCGGCATTAGCGGCCAAAATGGCGACACCAATTCCACCAATGACGCCGGCAATAACAAGAAATGTCGTCGTGTTTTCTTGGGCCCATGATCCCATCGCGGTTAAAAGCGGAAGCGCCTTTTCAACTACTGGGATAAGCGCGGCTCCAATGTTTTCTTTTGCTTCGGCGATCGCAATTCCGAAACGTTTCATTTGTCCCTCGGCGGTTCCGGCGGCCGTAGCAGTAGCACCTCCGAAGGTTCCTCCGAGAACGTCCATAACGGTATTAAGGTCCGCGCCTTCTTTAATAAGGTTCGCCATTTCTGGAGACAATGCTCGAAGCCCTTTAAAGTTCCCTTGATACGCCTTCGCCAAAGCGTCCGAAACGCTCGTTAGATCGGCGCCCGTCGCGGTAGAAATATCCATCGCAAGGCTTAGTCCCTCTTGCGCTTGACCTAGGTCTTTCGTACCTCTCGCGAGTGAGGCCAAAGCGGGCCTTAAATCGTCGTCGGCGATTCCGGACGCCAGACTCATCTTTGAGATTAATTCCTCGTTAGCGGCGATCTGGGCGTCTGTGGCGGACGCGCTAATGGAAAGAGTTCGAGCGAGTTCGGCTTGGGCGGCTTGATCCTCCATCGCGGCTTTAGTCGCGCCTACAAGGGCAACACCTAAAGCACCGACCGCGGCGGCGGCTGGAAGCGCGGCTTTCTTAATAGCGAAATTCGCTTTAGCGCCGGCGCCCTCTAATTTTTGAAAATCGGCGACCGCGCGCTCGATCCCCTTCGGATTCCATTCCGAGACGATGGGGACGGAAATAGCCATTATTTATTCCCTAATTCGGCGCGCTTGTTAATCGCATATTCCATATCGGCGATCGCGTCTTTAACGCCTTGCTCGACCTCTCCTATTTTGCTTTCTACTGATCTCCACATAACGCGCGACGCTCCACCTCGGTCCTTTTGTAGTTTACGGATAAGCGCGGTCCCCGATGGGGTATTACCAGAACCGGACCTTCCAGCCATATCAAATATGGATCCGCCGGCAGAACCTAAAACAAGCTTTAAAAGTGGAAACGTGTTCGCGTTTTTGTCTCGAATGCGTGAGCCTTTAAACGTGACCTTGATCGAGCGTCGGACGGCTTTCGCGTCATATCCAAGGCGCCCCGTTACTTTCCAGCCTCCGCCACGTTTGCGACCTTTCTCTCCCGGTTCGATAGCGACTTCCGGAATAAGTGAGCGCGCTTCGGCGAGGATCGGCGCGGCGGCTAATTTCATTTTTGCTTGGGTTGCTTTGCGTAACGCTGGATCGATCGTTTTTAATAAAGCGAGCATTTCGGGAACGCCGTAAACCTCGATACGAGCAAGGTCGCCCATTTGGGGATTAAATTCACGCGCCACGGCTCGACCTTTCGTTTGCTTTCTTTAAACAATAGATCACCGTCTGGAGGTCGCGAGTGTCAAAGGTTTCGGAATAAAATTTCGGGGCCCACCCCAAGGCGACTAACAATTCGGCTAGTTGCCGACGGTAGCCGCCTCCGTAGGGTTTACGTCCGTTTTATCCTCCGAAGTAATAATCATTTCCGGATTCTCTTTTACCCATTCGCGCCAAGTGTCGGGAAGTTTTTCTCCGCGCATTTTAAGAGTGAGATAAGCCCAAACGGTCACTTCGGTCATTCCGAATCCGCGACCATCGGACGCGCGACGATTCTCGATCCGTTCCCATTCGGTAATGACGAATAGGTTCGTGAAAACGGTTTCTATGTTTTCGCCGTCGCCTTTACGGTCAATGAATAACTTAACTTTCATTTTTGCTCCTTGTGTCGGGCCGAGGAACGGCCGTCGTTATGAGATATCGACTGAATATTCGCCTTGTGTGAAAACTAGGTCTATGGACTGAAGTTCACCGAGGCTCGCGTTCAGGACTGGTAATTCGGCCAACAGGGTATCGGTCAAAGTAAACCCGGGATTCGTCGGCGAGTTTACGCCGCTTGCCGGGGTCGCAATAATTGTCGTCTGGGTTCCGACCAATTGCGAAAGAACTTCATAGGTCGCGTTATCGCTGTAATCCATGTAAAGAGTTACGGTCGCTTCATGGTTGCCGAGGCCCTTTTGGCTTTTGCGGTCTGTCATTCCGAAAACCGTATTTTCCAGAACATCGAAACGCCTAACGACATTGGCGGCAGTACAGAACCCGGTTAGGTTCACGCCGCCGATAGTGATAACTGGGTTTGCTAAATATGAAGCCATTTTGAAATTCTCCTTCGTTCTTTCTTTACTTTAGTAATTGGACGTAGCCATTATGGGGATTATCAATTCGTAAGCCGGAAGCGCGGTTCCGCCGATATCGATATTGGTCGGACGGCCAGACGTGACCGCCACGTTTTTATCGATCAATTTTGCGACCATTGATAAAAGCGAGCGTTCGCCGTCCAGGTTGCCGGGGCCCAAAGTCATTACTTGGACCGTGAAAGTCGCTTTAACGATCTTGTTGTTAAAAGCTTCGATCGATGGGGAATTAATTAGCGCGCAAGGCGGAACGATATTTCGCGGATCGTTTACCACCTGCAAATTAAGGATCGTTTGAAGGGTCGTCGTTAGATCGTCGAGGGCTTCGTTTAGGAAGTCCGTGTAAACGGTCGGGGTTATTGGCATTAGGCGACCTGCGGGCGGTCAATTCCGAGCAATTGGCGAATTATTCCGTTTAGTCCGGTAACTGGGGCCACTCCCATATCTTGGAAACTATTAAACGATTCGATCGAGCCACGGGCCCTATACATCGCGGAACCGTACATGATCGCGCCGAGTTTGACGTCTTGCGAAGGGACGGTCGTGAGTGAATCCGTGTAGCCGGATTCCATTCTGCGCCTCCAGCAAAATTGAGACGAAGCGGACGCGCATATGGTGAGATAGTTCGCGTCGGACTGGGTCGCGACGCCTATCCCCAAATAATCGTATAAATCTTGCGCGCTAATCCAAGTACAAGTCTGGGTAATGGTTACGGTTCCAGACGCGGCTTGACGCTCGACGTTATCGGCGGTCTTTGCGTAAAGAACTTGATTCGCGATCGGAACTAACGGATCATAAATTAAATCGCCGTATTGATCGACGCCTATGAATAAATATTCCGGAAGCGCGCGGACGACATAAGTCCCGTTAAAAGTTTGATCGACGTTTGTAACGACGATAGTCGCGCCGACCTCGATCTCTGCTGGGGTTAAGAGAACGAGGACGGCGAAATTATCAACTAATTGTTTTTGAACGACCGAGTAGGCGGCCATAATTGGGCCTCCTTTCGGGAGTTATGCGCGCTTAACGAATTTGGTGTTATCGATCATCAAGGTCGCAAGGTAGCCACGGAAGGCGACGGTCCTTGACAACGTTGAAGGCGTGTCAATACTGATCGCGCCTTTAGCCTGCTCGAATACTTCGAATCCGTCGGTATTGCCGACATAAACTTGGTTCACCAAGTTACGGTCAACTACAAGGCGCAAGCCGAAAGCGGACGATTCAACCGATCCCGGATTCATTGAACCGAAAGCGTTCATCGGTCCAACTTGCGGGAACAACGGACGACCAGCGTCATCGGTCAAAGTTCCCAAAGCTTGGAAATAGTTCGGCGACACCATCAACGCATTAGGAAGGTTTCCGTTTGAGTTAACGAGAATGTCGGTCGCGGCTTCGTAAACGAACGCGGCCCAGTCGGCAGCGCTTGTGTCGTCGGCGAGTGTCGCGGTCTGGGTAACGCCGGCTTGGAATTGCTGACAGGCGTATTCGTCGGTCTGGTTTGCATAAATGCGAGCCATGTCGTCGAGCAAAAGCGAAAGCACTTCCGGCTGGGTCCAGTCGATCGAGGCTTCGGATACTGAAACGTATCCACCAAAAATTCGCTTTGTCACTTGCTCATCGGAGATAACAAAAGTTCCGTCGGTAATCAATGCCGATTCGGTTTCTGGTCCTCCAATGGAAGTATGGGTCGTGACCTTTGGACGAATGAAAACTTTTCCGCCTTGTGGCATGGCCTTAGGGCCTACGGCATCGATGAGCGGGCGCAAGCCTCGGAAATTGTTGTACACCGGTTGAACAATCGGCAACGGAAGTACACCATCAAGCGAGCCGCCGAGCGTATTAACGTCCGGAGCGGCGGCCTGAATTTTTGCGTTCATTTCTGCCGCGACTGATCCGCCCTGCAAGAATGCCGAAATATATTCGGCGGCGCTTGGCATTTTGAAAGCTTGTTTTGGTTGAGCAAAAAGCGGAGCAATAGTTGACGCTTCGATTACTGCTGGGGTTTCTACTGATTCGGACATTTCGTTTTCTCCTTGTGAGTTCTCTACTTCATTTAACACTACTTCGGTTTCGTTTTCGTGGATATCCTCGGCTTCGGGGATACTGGCCGCGATCGAATTTATAACGGCCCCAGCCACGGCCCCATGAGGGACCATAGACAATTCGAACCATTCACTAGCGAGGATTTCCATTACTCCGTCTTTTGAGTAACGGAATTTTGTCGGATTCACTCCGACCGACACTTGATCGACGACTCCATCTTGGGCCAAAACCAAAAATTCGTTTCCGAGAGTTGTCTCCGAAATTTTGCCAGTAAAAAGAACCGAATTTTCGGCTTCGATTCGTTCGGTCAAAATGCCGACCGGTTGACTGGAGTCGTGATACATAAAAATTTTAGGCGCTGGACCGTCGAGCGGTAGCGAGCCTTTCGCGAATTTGACGCGCGTTCCGTCGGAAACCGTGGCCTCGACACCATAAACGACCGCGACGCCGGAAACGGTTCGTCGTGCTGGAGCGTCCGGAGCGGCCGCGTCAACTGTGAAATTTTGCGGGGTTAAACGAATCATGATCGAATCCTAAACCTATTGGGTCGCCATTTCGGGCATATCTGATATTTCGTCTGGGGAATCCATCGGTTCTATTTCCTCGACGTCGCCTCCGGCGTATTCCTCGGATAAAAATTCGGACGTATCAAAACGAACTTTTGTTCCGCGCGGAAGGACGTTATCGCTTGACAATGTTTCCGCTATGCAATTCATCAATGGGAGGCACCCGAAAGTGATCAAGTCGATACGCGACTGAGAGGCATTCTGATATGAATATGACCCCGTAGATACGCCCACCAAATACGGAGGAACACCCATCGCGCGTGAGAGGTCTTTCGCGCTGTAATCGGCGGAATCAATGAGAAGCATTCGGTCCGGCGTCGCGCTTGTTTCCGTGTAGGTCAAGCCTTGCGAAATAACGGCCGTCTGGTTAGTCATGCGCGCGAGGTTAAATTGTGCGGCGAGTTGCTGGAGATCCTCCGCCGACATAGGTTCGCCTTCGGTAATTTTTAGAACGCCGGCGGGAATGCTTGACGAAGCATTTCTTACGCGAGCTTCCTCGATCCGAAGCGCGGTTTCTATTGCGCGGCGTGACGTGAAATTGAGTCCTTCGATCGGGCTTAGGAATTGGATTACGTCGCGCGAGTCAAGAGGCATTCCGTTAAATTGAATTTGGTTCGATGGGCCGTAAAAAATTCCGCCCTGCTGATCGAGTGTCTGGACCATGTTGGAAGGTAGCCGCGTAAAGTTCAGGGGATAGCCGTCGGCGCTACGCTCGACCACCCACCAGAAGGCTCTACCCGTGAACAGAAGGTCGTCCGCCGTCCAACTAAGTATGAAGTTATTCGTCACGGATTTATCGATCCGACCGATCCATGAGCGAGGCGCGAGATCGATCTCCGACATTTCGCGCTCGTTCTCGGACCATACTTCGCGGTACATTTCAAGCTTTAAGTTTCCGATCGTTCCGCAAATTAGGTCGCGTGAACGTGTAACCGTTGGGAGACTCATCGCGCGGGCGCGCATTTCCGAAGCGGAATAGGAAATGAAGTTTCCAATTTGTGACGCGCCGACGTTTGATCCGGCGGCCGCGATTATTGCGGGAGCCGAGGAAACGGTTTCGGTCTTGCGATTAAATAAAGCCATTTCTAGATTATGTCACGGGAAGCGGCCGATCGGGACGATATCCGATCCCGACGAAAGGCAAGGTCAACCGACCGACCGCCGGCGACGATCTTAGTTCGGGATTAGAAAAACTAAAGGCTTTGCATTTTGTGTCGGTCTTGCCGCCATAGCCGCCGCCCAAATTAGACATCGGCAAAGTTCAATAGGACCTGGGCTCCGTTGACTGGATACCGCGACGGAACCTTGGGTTCGTACCGCGACGGCTCTTTGAACGTGTTCGGCGAGCATGGTTTCGCCCATATGGAGAACGCGGCCTTCGTGAATCATTTGTTTAACGACTGGCGTATATTTCAAAATTTCGCCGTAGCCGACAACGACGCGACGACGCTCAAAACTTGGCGGACAATGAACGTCGATCGTTGGACTAATTGCAAAACGAACCGACGGATCTTTTGCTTCGATATGAATCTTTTCCCAAAGCTCGGAATATGTTTCGGCCATGAATGCGACCGTACAAACGACGCGCCCATCGGGAAGCGGTGAAGCGCGAACACCAAAGAAACGAGATTCGTCCATGGACGCTTCGATCGCGATCACTCCGCCGGCGGGCATTGTTCCGTCATGGCGTAAAGCGGGCCAGCGTCCGACGTCGATCCAACCTTTAGAAACTGTGATCCATAAGTTCATTGACGAACGGAGATAAGCGGCGCGGTCTGGGCCGTCGCGCTCCGCTCGAATTGTTTCGGGCCGTAGTGTTACGCCGAGGCTTGGGTTTCCCCAGCCGAACGCGGCGTCCGACATTGGATCAAGATCCGGCGGAGGGCTCCATTCCATGAAAAGGAAAGGCGACGGTTTTCCTTCGTCAATGAGGCGAAGCCCGTTTTCTCGGTAGCGAATGAAGGCCGTCGAGGATTCGGTTCCAGCCGTTGAAAATAGCGCCATGTGAGGCGAACGTCTGGCG
>ERZ869921.949-NODE-949-length-13981-cov-22.572957_pt1 | contig 13981 bp, 25 predicted proteins | sample MGYA00579310_ERZ869921 | MGnify/ENA primary metagenome ERZ869921 (study PRJEB32216, sample SAMN09231816) | wastewater metagenome | place: USA: Maryland | collected 2016-06-21 | study: EMG produced TPA metagenomics assembly of the PRJNA472060 data set (Reclaimed...
CGCTGGCACGCCTCGAACGGGGTCGGCGGCCGCCGGCACGTCACGCAGGGCGCCGGGTTCGACGCCATGGGGATCGCGACCTTCTTCGGCGAGGACGACGCCGCCTTCGCCGCGGCCGCGGTCAACCAGGTCCGCGCGATGCTGGCCGACGACGACACCGCGGTCCTGAGGAGCTCGCCGGAGACCGTCGCCGATGCCCGTGAACGCGACCGTATGACCGCGCTCCTGTTGCTCGAGCACATCGGGGTCGAGGGCGGCTGGCGCCATCCCGCCTGCCCCGTCTGCGAGCACCTCCCCGACCGGAGCGCCGACGTGGGCCTGATCGCGGTCGCCCTGGCCATCCGGGCAGAGGGGGTCCGCGGGTGACCGCCGCGCTGACCACCCGCGATCGCGCCTGGTTCGAGCGGCGCCTCGAGGGCTTCGGCGGCTCCGAGGCGCCGGCGGCCGTGGGCATCTCGCGCTGGACCCCCAAGCGGGTCCTGGTGATGAACAAGGCGCTGCGCCTGATCCCCGACGTCGAGGGCCCCGAGCGGCTCCGGCTGCGCATCGGGCGCGACATGGAGCCGATGCTGCTGCGCCACCTGGGCGAGTACCTCGAGGAGCTCGAGGGCACGTTCCCGCGGCTGCAGCGCTCGAACAAGCTCTGGCGGTCGCCGACCTGGCCGTTCATGACGTCCAACGTCGACGGATTCGCCGGCGACCGGCTGGTCGAGCTCAAGACCGACGAGTACGGCTACGAGGCCTGGGGCGACGAGGACGACGACTGGCGCCGGTCGGTGCCCGCGTTCTACGCCTGCCAGGTCCAGCACAACCTCGAGGCGACCCAGCGCGAGCGGGGCCTGCTGTTCGTCCAGATCGGGCTGCACGAGCAGCGCCTCTACCGGATCGACCGGGACGAGGCCTACATCCGGGACCTGGCCGAGGTCGAGGGCGAGGCCTGGGGCATGGTGCTGGCCATCCGCGAGCGGCTCGCCCAGGACCCCGACGCCGACTTCGACGACCTGCTGCCGCCCATCGACGGCTCCAGGGCCGCGACCGAGTACCTGCGCAAGCGCTACCCGCGCTCGTCCGACCTGGTGCTCCAGGCGACCCCCGACCAGGAGGCCAACCTGATCGCTCGGCTGCGACAGGTCCGCGCGGTGCGCCGGGCGGCCGAGGCCCAGGAGGCCGAGGTCGAGAACCTGGTCAAGGACCTGATCGGCAACGCCGGCGGCATCAGCAGCGGCATCGGCACGATCACCTGGAAGAACGCCAAGGACGGCGAGGACGTCGACCACGAGGCCATCGCCGCGCTCTACCGCTCGCTGCTCGAGGAGACGCTGTCGGGTCCCAACCGCATGCGCATGATCCGGCGCCTCGAGCGCACCATCCCCCAGGCTCGCGTGCTGGCCGCCTACCCGACCACGGGCAAGGCGCTCGACCAGCTGGCAGCGCTGCACACCAAGCCCAAGGCCGGCTCGCGCCGGCTGCTCGTCCCGCGCTCGTGGGACCGATAGGAGGACCGATGCCCCGTACCGAGAGTCGCCCGCCCCAGGGTGGGCGGCAGAACCAGGGCCCGCGCCCGCCCGGCCCGAACCAGGGCAACCAGGGGCGGCCCCAGGGCCAGCAGCAGGGCAATCCCAACGCGGTCGGCAAGACCCAGGAGGAGTACGAGGCCGAGCAGCTGGGGCGCCTCCAGCGGATGCTCCAGGAGCGCCGCGAGCAGCTGGTCGGGCTGCTGGCCGGCACCATCGACCCGGACCGCTTCATCACCGTGGCCATCATGGCCGTCCAGACCCAGCCGGGCCTGCTGCGGTGCTCGCCGCTCTCGATCCTCGCGGCCATCCGGGAGGCGGCCGCCCTGGGCCTCGAGCTCGGGGGCGTGGTGGGCGACGCGGCCCTGGTGCCATACGCGGGCATCGCGACCATGCAGCCGCAGTACCGAGGCCTCCGGCGCCTGGCGCTGCGCAGCGGGGACGTCAAGGCGGTCGCGGCCGACCTGGTCTACGAGAAGGACACCTTCCGGATCGTCTCGGGCACCGACCCCAAGATCGTCCACGAGCCGGCCTTCCCGGACCGCGGCGGGGTGCTGGGCGGGTACGCCTGGGCGCGCCTCGAGAACGGCGAGCTCCTGCACCTCGAGATGACCAACGCGGAGCTCCTGAAGCGCCGCGATGCGTCGAAGGCCTACCAGCGGGCCGAGCGGTCCGGCGCGAACGACTCGCCCTGGCACCTCTGGCCCCAGGAGCAGATGCGCAAGACCCTGGTCAAGCGCCTGTGCAACGAGCAGCTGCCGCTCACCCCCGTCGCGCGGGATGCCCTCAACCGGGACACGGAGATCGAGCTCGCCGAGAAGCCAAGCGCCCTGATCGGCTCCGAGGCCCAGCGCAGGATCCTGCAGGCCCATGGCCTGGGCATCGGGGAGACGGACGTCGAGGCGGACGCCGAGCGCGCCTTCCGCGCGCGACCGGTCGAGCCGGAGGCGGATGCCGCATCATCGGCGGGTGCCAGCGATGGCGCCTCCGCGGGGGTCGTAGCAGCGCCATCTGGGGGCGAGGCTCCCCCCGCGGTGCAATCGCCGGTCGTCGCCGAGGCGCCGGAGGCCGCCAGCCCGCCGGATTCGGCCCAGGACGGCCCGGAAGCCCCTCCGGACGCGGATATCGGCGCCCCCGCACCGGATTCGCCCGCCACGGCGCTCCTGTGCGCCTCTCCGTCGCCGTGGGTCGAGCCGCCCGCCACGTCCACGTGCACCAAGGAGCTCGGGCATCGCCTGGTGTGCTCCGACGGGCAGGCCACCTGGGAGACGCCGAAGGGCTGGGTCGAGCAGCGGCGCGCGGAGGCCGCCGGCTGATGGCCACGGTCGACCTGGTCGCCGGCGACTGGATCAGGAGCCCCCTGGCGGCGCCAGGGCCCCCTCCGCATCGAGACCCGTCGCGGCCGGGCCCGAAGATCGCGGTCGCGGTCATCTGGGCGGATGCCGCCCAGCGCGTGCCTCTCGCGATCCAGGACGTCTGCGGCTGCCAGGCGCTGGTGGTCCGCGTCGAGCGCCACGAGGGGGTGACGCCGCCCAGCAGCTGACGCGCCCCCAGGAGGATCGAGGGCCGGGCCCGTGAGGGCGGACGCGGCCGCATCCCAGCAACGACAGGAGGCCATCGTGGCCAAGGGCAAGGGCACGGACGACCGGCCCGACATGGAGCAGATGAGCCTGGCGCTCCCCGCCAGCACGTACAACCACAGCAGCGACGTCGCCGCGGTCGTCCAGGCCGTGATCGGGGACTTCCCCGAGAAGTTCCGGCACCTGGTCAACGCGAAGATCGCGTGCCTGCTGCGCCAGAGCAAGACGAGCGAGGACGCGTTCAGCGTCGACGGCTCGGGCGGCTCCTTCGTCCGGTCCGACCGCGAGCGGGGCATCAGCGCGATGGCCGACATCGGGGTCTGGTTCCGGGCCAAGTGGTGGCAGCAGTTCACCCCGGACGCGCGGCGCGCCTGGGTCTTCCATCAGCTGAGCCACCTGGCCGCTCGGCCCAAGGGCGGCGGCATCGTCCGGGTCGGGCACGACGCCGAGGTCTTCGCCGAGGAGGGCCTGATCTTCGGGGCCTGGTACGACCAGCTGGGGCTGTTCTCGCAGAACCTCCGCACGGCCGCCCAGCAGGACGGGCTGCGGAGCACCCCCCGGAAGCCCGCGATCACCAAGGCGCCGGAGCCGCCCGACGTCGACCTGCCCCCGCCGACCCCGATCCGGACCAACTGACCGGTCCACGCAAGCGCCCCCTCCCAGCCCGGTCAAGGGCGGGAGGGGGCATCACCATCCTGCCACCCGGGAGGGACCCCATGCACATCTACGTGGCCAGCAGCTGGAGGAACGCGCTGCAGCCCGACGTCGTCCAGGCCCTGCGTGAGGGTCCCGAGGCCCACACCGTGTACGACTTCCGCCACCCGCCGGGCGGGGACCACCTGGGCTTCTCGTGGGATGAGATCGACCCCGACTGGCGTACCTGGTCCAAGCTCGAGTACCTGGCCGCGATCGAGCACCCCATCGCCCAGGCCGGATTCGCCTCGGACTTCCAGGCGATGCAGCGCTCGCACATGGGCGTCCTGGTGCTGCCCAGCGGCCGCTCCGCCCACCTCGAGGCGGGCTACTTCGTGGGCGCCGGCAAGCCCCTCATCATCCTGGTCCCGGCCGACGATCCCGGCGAGGCCGAGCTCATGTACCTGATGGCCGACGCGATCGCGCTCTCCGTGGGCGAGCTCATCGCGGGGGTCTCGGCGCTCGAGCATCACTGGCGCCTCCTGGGGCAGCCCGCGGCCGGCTGGCGCGACGTCCCCCTGACCCCTCGCGATGCCGCCGGCGACTGCCCGGAGTGCCAGGCCGGGCCCGCGATGCTGCACGCGCCCGACTGCCGCCTGCGTGAGGCCCCGTTCGTGACCGGCACGATGGGAGGGACGCGCTGATGCTGGCCACGTACCGACCCCTGGCCACGTGGCCCTATCCGCCGGCGAAGCGCACCGTCCGCGTCACCCCGTTCCGGTCCGACTGGCGGCGCACGCTGGTGCTGCTCGAGGAGGAGCTCGAGCGCGCCGGCGCCTCCGACGTGATCATCGGGCTGGTCATGGACGCGTCCGCGGTCAACCTGGCGGGCCAGATCAAGCCCGAGGCCGTGGTCCGCCACAAGGGCGTCGAGCTCTCGTTCCAGCCTCGGCAGGGCGACCGGCTGACGTTCCACGCCGAGGCCCACCCGACCTGGAAGGCCAACCTCCACGCGATCGCGCTGGGCCTCGAGGCGCTCCGGGCCATCGACCGCTTCGGCATCACGAGCTCGGGCGAGCAGTACGCAGGCTTCGCCCTGCTGCCCGCCAACGTCGCGGCCGAGCGCGGCTCGCAGCTGGTCCAGGTACACGGTGGCCTGCCCGAGGCGCTGCGGGCGACACACCCCGACCACGGCGGCGCAGCGGCCGACTTCCAGGCGGTCCAGGCCTATCGGTCCACCCTGCCGAAGGGCGGCCGCTGATGCCCTGGGGCCGCGTCGACGACACGTACTACGACCACGCCAAGGTCCGGAAGCTCCCCCGCCCGATCCGGAACGCCGCATCGGGCCTGTACTGGCGAGCGATCAGCCTGTGCAACCGCCAGATGACCGACGGGGTGCTCACGCAGGAGGACATCGACCTGATCGACGGCACCCCCGAGGAGGTCCAGGCGCTGGTGCGCGCGGGCCTGCTCGAGCGCCACGGGAAGCGCTGGCAGGTCCACGATTACCTCGAGTTCAACAAGAGCCGCGCGGAGATCATCGCGCTGCGCGAGAAGCTCTCCGAGGCGGGGCGCTCCGGGGGCCTCGCCAGCGGCCGAGCCCGGGCCGAGTACGCCAAGGATCGCGCCCGGAATCGTGCTCCCAGGGGCGCGAAGAAGCCTCCGCCAAGCGATGCCGAAGGGCAGGCTTCGCCAACCGTTCTGCCCCCGTCCCGTCCCGTCCCGTCCCGTCCCGTCCCGTCCGGAGCTCTGCCTAACGGCAGCGCTCCCACCCCGGGCGCGCCTCCGGTCGATGACGACGAGGGGGCCAGGTACGGGATGCCCCACGTCGACGATGCGGTCCGGTCGGAGGCCGAGACCATCGTCGGCAGATCGCTGTCGACGCTCCACGGGACCTGGGCCGGCGAGCTCGACCGGCTGGTCGAGCAGCGAGGCTCCGGCCGGGTCGTCGCCGCGATGAAGCGGGCCGCCGGCCGGTACGGCGCCGACCGGCCGTCCTGGGCCCAGCTGGTCGCCTCGGTCCGGAACGACCTGGAGCCGCTGCCAGCCGCCAACCGCCAGACGCCGACCGTCGAGACGCCGGCGGAGCGATTCGCCAGGGAGCGTGAGGAGCTCGCCGCTCGGATCGCTCGAGAGGGAGGGCCCACGCATTGAACGTCAACGAGGCCATCGATGCCCGCCACCTGGCCCATCGGGGGGTCGCCGAGCTTCTCGACACGTTCCAGGAGGTCCAGGTCCGGCACCTCCTCGGCATCCCCGACCACGAGGTCATCGAGTACCACCAGGACCCGCCGGAGCGCCTCGCCGACGGGACCCTCCGGCCCTACTGGAAGGTCGGCGATGGGGTCCCCGATCTGGCGACGACCGACCCGGCCGAGGTCGCGGCCATGTCGCACTGCATCATCGCCAGGGTCCGGTGGCCAGGCGAGAAGCCCATCACCGAGGCCCATCCGTCCGAGTGCGGCTGGTGCGAGCCGGTCAAGCGCGAGGACGGCTCGGTCGGCCCCCTCTGGAGCCTCCGCCAGCTGCTGGTCGCCCACGCTTACGCCACGTACTTCGCCGGCGAGGTCCGGTGCCACCTGCTGATCTGGGATGGGGTCGACGGGGGCAAGTACATCCGCGCCGGCGAGCGCGACGGCCGCCCATCGAAGGTCGAGTGGGCCGAGTTCGCGGCCCTCGATGCCAAGGAGCAGCGGTACCGGGTGGGCCTGGTCGCCGCGGCGCTCCGGGAGGGCATGTGATGCCGCCGGACGAGCGGATCATGGTCGCGATGGTCACGTACCCCGACGAGACGGTCGAGGAGCTCGACCTGGCCTGGCTGTGGCCCTCGATCCCCCGGGTCGGCGACCACCTGGTGTGGGCCCGCGACGGGGAGACCTGGCAGGCCACGGTCTGGGAGGTCAACTGGCACATCGACCAGGACCTGGGGCCCAACGAGTCGCGGGTCTGGCTGAACGGCGGAACCGCGGCGCGCTTCGACGACGTCGAGCCGGTGCTGGCATGACCGCGGCCCCGTCGACCCCCGGGGATGCCCGGGCACGGTTCAAGGCCTGGGCGGAGTCGGACATGCGCCCGATCCAGGAGTACGGGTTCGACGACCTGATCCAGGCCTTCGAGGAGTCGCTCGCCGAGGCCGAGGCCTGGGCCCAGGCCAGGACGGCCGCGGAGCCGGCGACCGGCCGGACGCTGACCATCCGCTTCGAGGGCCGGCCGCCGACGCCGAACCAGCGGATGCACTACCGGGCGGCCGACGAGATCCATGCCGAGTGGCGCGAGGCCGCCAGGAAGGTCGCGCTCGATCGCGTCAACCGGTGGCCGGCCGGATGGGGTGCCCCGATCACCCTGTGCGACATGCACCTCGAGTTCGTGGTGCCCAGCAGGGGCCGGCGCGATTGGGACAACCTCGTCGCGTCGACCAAGCCCCTCACCGACGGCATCGTGCTCGCCGGCATCCTCGAGGACGACGACCTGAAGTACTTCCGGCGGATCACGACGGACTGGCACCTCGAGAAGGGCCTCTCCGCGACCGTCTACACGATCACCGAGCTCGTGCCCCCGGAGCTACAGCTGGGGCTGCCCGAGCCGAAGCCCAGGAGCAAGCGATGAACGACCCAGCCGTGCCCGCCATCCTCGCCATCGGGTCCCTGGTGGCCCTCGTCTGCGCGGTCGACGCGATCCGTCGGGGCTGGAGGATCCTGGCGGCCGCCACCGGCGCGCTGGCCGTGGCCATGGGCGCGGTCGGGGCCATGCTGGCCGGGCGCCTGCCATGAGCTCCGGGGCCGTCCCGCTGCGCGAGGCGACCGCGATCGCGACCCGGATCGGCAAGGCGCTCGCCGACGACTCGCTCCGCGTCCAGGTCGCGGGGTCCATCCGCCGGCGCAAGCCCACGGTGGGCGACATCGAGCTCGTGGCCGTCCCGCGCATCACGCACGAGACGGTGCCCACGATGTTCGAGGCCGAGTCGGTGCCCTACAACCACCTCCGCGCCCGCCTCGAGGCGATGATCCGCGCCGGCGACCTGGCACCCCATCCCGAGGACCCCAAGTTCGGCGAGCGGTACGCGAAGCTCTGGGCGCCCGAGGGCATCCAGGTCGACCTGTTCATGCCCGCCAACCTGGACTCGTTCGGCACCATCCTCCTGATCCGGACGGGCCCAGCCGCCTGGTCGGAGCGCCTGGTCACCGACGCGCGCCGGCGCGGCCATCACTTCGCCGATGGCGAGCTCCATCGGGGGGTCGTCAGCTGCAAGGGCGCCGCGCCCGGGACCGCCCGCTGCGAGCGCGTCCCGACCCCCGACGAGGCCCACGTGTTCCGCGCCCTGGGCATGGCCTACGTCGAGCCGAGGAACCGGGCATGAATGGCGTGGAGCGCGCCCTGGCCGAGGCGATGATCGACGAGACGCCGCCGCGCCGGCACGGCCAGCTATGCCCGATCTGGACCCGGCGCATGGAGGCCGCGAGCACATCGCCGCATTCGAAGCGCGTCCGCGGCGGGCCGCCCGTCTGCGACTGCTTCATCCGCGAGGACGCGATCCGCTGGGCCCCGCAGGTCCTGCGCACCTTCGAGCGCCGCCTGGCCGCCATGTCCATGGTCGGTGCACCGTGAGCGAGGGCACGTTCGTCTGCCTGGACTGCGGATTCGCCGGCGAGGGCCCGCGGCTCCTGCTCGAGGCGCACTGGCGGGCCACGGGCCACGGTCCGGCCGACGTCCAGCGTCGGGCCCTCGATCGCGCCCGCCTCAACCTGGTCCCGCCGGCGCGGATCGACGCTGCGGCCGACGTCGGGGTCCGCCTCAAGGCGCCGCCCGAACCGCCTGGCGACCTGGCATGAGCAGGCCCTCCCCCAAGGAGGGCGTCGATCCGGAGCTCGGCCCGGTACGACGATGCCCTCGATGCCCGCCAGGCGAGGACTGGTGGCCAGACGACGAGGAGTTCTTCTACACCACGGGCGGGAGGCGCCACGCCTGGTGCCGGGCCTGCTACCTCGAGGCGAAGGCCGTGTACGTCGCCGCGGCGCGCGCCCGGAGGGCCGCCTGATGCGCGAGTGGCGGCGCGCCCGACGTCGGGCCATCCGGGAGCGCGCTAGAGCCCGATCGGTGTCGTTCGCGCGAACGGTGGAGGCGGGAGGCCACGATGGGACCTGCTGGCTGTGTGGTCGGCGGGAGTTCCGGCGCCGCCTGGCCCGCGACCACGATCATGCGACCGGCGCCTTCCGGGGATGGCTCTGCATGCGGTGCAACGTGGGCCTGGGCCTGCTAGGCGACACGGTCGAGCGCCTGGAGGCGGCCGTCGAGTACCTGCGTGACCCGCGGCCGCGGGCCGGAGGGCCTTGGCGCGACGTCGCCGAGATTGCGCAGCGCATGGCGGACCTGGGCCGGCCGATGCGGGCCTCGGAGGCGCGCCGGCTCGACCGGGCCATCAGGCGGGCTGAGGCCGGCCCATGACGACGAAGGCCCCGGGATCGCTCCCGGGGCCCGATCGCGCGGAGCTACATGCCGAAGGGCGAGCCGTCGGTCGAGTCGTCGTGGCGGGCATCCGCCTCCTCGGTGCCCGAGTCGAACGTCTCGCCGAGGGGGGTCTCGCCGGCACCCTCCGAGTCGAAGGTCTCGGCGGACTCGGCGACCGTGGCCTCCATGGCCCGATCCTCGATGAGCTCGCGCTTGGCGCCCATCGCCTCGTGGATCGCGGGGCCCTCGGCCGTTCCCGCCATGATCCGCAGCGCGTTCTGGACGTCGTCGCGGCTGATGGCCTCCAGGTAGGCCGTCCCGCCGAGCGTGTCCACCTCGGCGAGGAGCTTCCGGGCGGCGCGCACGTCGTCCGGCTCGGCGGTCACCTTGGGCGCCTTGGCGGGCCGGGTGGGACTGGGCGCAGGGGTCGCCTTGGCGGCCGCGCGAGCCTCCTGGCGCTTGGCGCGCCCCTTGCGGGCCTCGTTCGCGATGGCCTCGGAGGCCTCGGAGCGGGCCGCCTTCGCCTGGTCGCGCGGGGTGGGCTGGGCCTCGGCGCCGGCCGCCTGGCGGGCCAGCTGGTCGCGGCGCAGGCCGTTCGTGTACTCGCGCCAGTGGGGCTTGCACATCCGGCCGATGCCGTCTTTCTGGCTGGGCTGGAGCGGGAAGTCGGCGACGGGGGCCTCGTGGGCGACGATGCCGAAGCGCTCCGAGCCGATGCAGCGGCGCATCGACGTCCAGGGCGCGGCAGCGGGGTCTGCGTCGGCGGTCGGGGCGGTCTTGGTCTTGGCCATCGTGGGCCTCCTGCGTGCTGGGCCGCCATGGTGGCGGGCGTGGACGCATGAACGCTCGACGTGGCGACGAACGCAACGGGTCCGTCGGGGGCCAGGGCCAGACGACACCGAACGGAGACCTTCCTGTCGAGCCCCGGTTCATGCGCCACGCGATCAAGGCCGTCGACGTCCGCGACCAGGCGATCATCGACCTGGCGCGCGACCTGGCCTGGCGGGGGCACGCCAACCGCTCGGGGATGGCCCTCGCCGATCGCAACGAGACGGTCCAGGCGCTGCGCGACGCGATCCGCGCGCGGCCGCACTGCTACGTCCCGCCGCTGCCGTACCACGCGCAGTTCCGGGCCCTCATGCTGGCCATCTGGCGCATCGCCGGGTGCTCCTGGGCCAACCGCCGAGGCGAGCCGTACTACATCCGCCGGCAGGCCCTCGCCGAGCTCCGCGGCTGCCTCGAGTCGTACGACAGCGCCCGGCGCGATTCGCGCCTGGTGTTCGGCCGCGATCGCGTCTCGCCGGCGGAGGCCGCCACGGCGCCGGCATGGGCCCCTGACACCGAGGCGACCCGGGAGGCGCGCTACCGGGCGGGCCTCGAAGCGTTCCGGAGGTCACTGGCCAGGGAGCGCTAGGGCTGCCACCATCGGGGGGACCCCCTGGTGATGAATTGGAGAGCCGCTCGTGATGAGAACCGTGGCCCGCCTGGCGCTGATCGGGTGCGCCTCCCTCCTGGCCCTGATGGTGTGCACCGTGGCCGTCGTCGCCTGGGGCATCCATCGCCTGGCCGCCCGTCTGTCGACGGAGCCCATGCGCGGCACGTAGGCTTCGGGGCACGGACGGGGTCCGTGATCCTCCTCCAAAGCTCGGGGCCGGCCTTCCCTTCCGTGGCGACACGGTGGCCGGCCCGGAGCGCTCCACCCGCCGGGGGAGCCGAGACGAATGGAGCGCTGCGAGTGGAGGTCATCGCTGCGGCCGCCATCGGGGCCCTGGCCACGATCATCGTGGCGGTCATCGGTGGCGTGTTCAGCAGCAAGCTCGGGCTGCCAGGCCTGGGGCGCGAGGTCCAGGGGCAGCAGGCGGCCCTGATCAGCACGCTGCAGGCCGAGCTGGGCGAGCTACGGGCCCAGCGGTCCGAGGACGCGCGCCGGCTGGGCGAGCTCGAGGAGTGCGGCCGCGAGCTCACGAACGTCCGGCGCAGGTTGCTCCTGGCGGAGGCGGACCTGGTCGACCTGTATCGTCAGACGGGTACGACGCCTCCAAGGCACCTCCGGCAACGGGCCCGCGACGAGGAGGGCTGAGCGTGGACGAGATCCTGCAGGCCATCACGGCGGTCTGGACGCTCCCCGGGGTCGTGACCGCGATCGTGGGCGGCATGGCGGCCGGTCTGTTCGTCCAGGCGGTCCACCCGCGCCGAGAGCGCGAGGACCTGCGCCGGATCGCGGGCCTCAAGGCCTTCGTGCTGCTGTGGATCGGGCTGCTGTTCTGGGCGGGCCAGATCGTCGACGCGCTGCTCGCCGGCGACGAGCTGATCGCGCGGGTCGTGAGCCGATTCGCGCTCTGGGTCCTGTTCAGCATCGCCGGCGGGGCGGGAGTCTACCTGGGGCACCTGGCGCGCCCGAGTAAGTAGGCCTGCGGATGCCAGCGCGGCCCTCGTCGGGCCCATCATCGCGGCATGGCCCTGGTTGTCTTCCTCACCGTCCTGATCTGCCTCCTCGCCGTGACGCCGCGCGCCATCCGGGCCGCCCGGCGCGACCAGATGTGGGCCGAGTAGGCTAGGCGCGCCGGCCCGTCCCAGAGGTCGGCCCCAGGTTCGGAGGACCGGCCGATGCCGACCAAGAGCCCCGACGGGCTGCCCTACCCATTCCGCCAGGCCTCGTGGGACTACGGGACCCGCCGCGTCCCGGCCCAGGGCATCGTGTTCCACATGGCCGAGGGCTGCGACGTCGCCGGCTACCTCGAGCAGCGGCCGGGTGAGCAGCCCAGGGCGCCCAGGATCCTGCGGGGCGTCTCGGCGACGTTCGCGATCCAGGCGGACGGCGAGGTCATCCAGATGCTCGACCTGGACCACGTGAGCGGCAGCCTGAACCCGCGCGACGTCCGGAGCTCGAACAGCGCCGATGGGTTCTGGGGGCGCCGCTTCACCAGGTACTACGACCCCGACGTCATGACCGGGATGGCCAACCACCGGACGATCAGCGTCGAGATGGCCGGCGAGGCCTCCAGCCCGTGGTCGTGCGGGGGTGATCACTTCCCCGCGGGGATCAACCCGGCCCAGGTCGCGTCCGCGATCCAGCTGGTGAAGCGCCTCCGCCAGAAGTACAAGCGCCCCATCGGGGTCAACGGGCACGCCGACTTCGCCGACTACAAGCCCTGCCCGGGCAAGGGCGCCGGCATCAAGGCGCTCCTGGCCGCCGTGGGGCATGGCCGCGAGGACCAGCCGGCTCCGCCCCCCGAGCCCAACCCGTGCCAGGGCTGCCAGGACGCGCTCGAGGCCGCCAAGGCGAAGCTCGACGTGGCCGAGGACCTGATCGCGGCCGAGGCCCTGCGCGCGGGGCGCGTGGCCGACCACCTGAAGGGCTACGTGCCCACCAACGAGGCCTGAGCCGACGCGCTGGAATCGGGTCCCCTGGCCTGCTATCGTCCGCGGACCGAGGGACTCGAGGCCGGCCGCCCAGGAGGGCCCGCATCCCGCGGACAGGAGGATCATCGCGATGAGCGAGACCGAGGTCCAGCGCCCCGACGACGAGGGCACCCAGAGCTCCGAGGGGGGCGAGACGGTCACGGAGGTCTCCACGGAGACGACCGAGACCACGGAGACCACGGAGGCGACGTCCACCGAGGCCGGCAGCGACGAGCCCGGCGAGGACGACGGGGCCTGATGGACCTGTCGGCGGTCTGGGCCGCCTTCGTGGCGTCCCCCAGCGGGTACGGGATCGTGGCTGTGCTGGTGTGCAGCTTCCTGGTCCTGATCTTCGGGGTCAGCGCCGCGATGCGGGACGGGACGTTCGAGTGGGGCCTCGTGGCCGCATGGGTCCGCAAGCACCTGTGGGGCCGCGTCATCCCCATCGTCGCGGCCCTGTTCGTGGGCTACCTGACCGGCATGGTGGCCGGCTCGGGTGAGACGCTCACGCAGGTCGTGTACCTGGGCCTGACCGGAGCGGGCATCGTGGGAGCAGGCCTCTACGTGGCCGAGACCCTCGGCGCGATCCGGGATGCCCTCGGGGTCCAGGCGGGCGCACAGGCCCTGCCGAAGCCCACCGACTGATCCCGCCAGCCCCAAGGCGACACCCTTGTGTTCGGCCCCCGAGCGCAGCCACCAGCGATGGTGGCCAGCGGCGGGGGCCTTGACGTTCCACCAGGAGGACACCGTGCATCCCACGCCTGACACCGACTCGCCCTCCGCGATCTATGCCGACCTGGACGCCATCCGGGTGCGGCTGCAGAACCTGCGCGATCCCTCGCTCACGGGGGGCATCGACTACTCCACGCGCCAGGTATCGCTGGCCATCACCAAGGTCGAGGAGGCCCAGCACTGGCTGGGCTACACCATCCCGCCCACGGCCCCAGGCGAGGCGGCCGAGGCCCAGCAGCCCGAGCAGGCCTGATCGCTTGCCGTACCTGCCACCGACCGGCTGCCGAGCGTGCGGGCGGAAGATCCCGCGCGGCCCGTACTGCAGCACGTGCATCGCGGCCGGTCGGGGTGGGGCGGCCCACCCTCCAGGCGACCGTCCGTACGGCGCAGCGTGGCGCCGCGTGCGGGGTGACCCGACGGGCCAGGTCTGCGCGATCGACGCCAGCCATCCGGGTCGGCCGCTCCATCGGAACCACATCGTCCCGCGCACCATGGGCGGCACCGACGACCCGTCCAACCTCGAGTGGTTGTGCCCTCCATGCGACGCGCGCTACGGGATGCGAGCGAATCGTGTGACCATCCCCCAGAGGCCCCAGCCACGCATGGGACCTTCGGGGGGTGACCCTACCCGGTCTGGAAATCTCTCGGCGACCCCACCCCCCCTGGGGACAGATC
>ERZ869921.950-NODE-950-length-13972-cov-5.024646_pt1 | contig 13972 bp, 9 predicted proteins | sample MGYA00579310_ERZ869921 | MGnify/ENA primary metagenome ERZ869921 (study PRJEB32216, sample SAMN09231816) | wastewater metagenome | place: USA: Maryland | collected 2016-06-21 | study: EMG produced TPA metagenomics assembly of the PRJNA472060 data set (Reclaimed...
CCGGGCTGAGCAAGTTTACGACGGCTGCGGTATCGGCACGGGCGCGTTGCTGTGTTACGAGGACAGAGATTACGTCTGTAAATTCACTGTGTGCCCGCCGGGTTCCTATGCTCTCACCACTGACAGCTCAAATCGAATTATTAAATTTTCCCGTGAGTTTCGTATGACAGCGGCAGACCTTCTTGAAGAGTTCGGGGAGAAGGCGCTCACAAAAGATATTGTGATGCGAGCGAAAGCGGGCGGCGCCCAGTCTCGCACCTTGTACGTGGTTTCACATTTGATTGAGGAAAATTTTCCGGGAGATGGTCTTCTCCTGACCAACCATCCGTACCGTGAACTGTATTGGTTTTCCGCTTCTATCAGTGAGGCTCCACCGTATCTAGCGAAGCGCCCGCTACATGAATGGCCAGTGGCTGTGCTTCGTTGGTCTTGCCCGGATAACTGTACCTATGGTGTTCCGCCAACTCTGGCTGTCATGGGTAAAGCTGTGCAGCTACAGAACTTGGAGTATAAGTCCGACCAAGGACTTGACAAAATGCTGGCCCCGCCGATCCTTGCCCATACCTCCATGCGCAATAAACCCAAGGCGTTCGGCGCTAACGGCATCACATATACAAATGACCTAAGCCAACAAAACGGGGCACGTCCAGTCTATACAGTAACAATGCCCTTCCAAGAGCTTGAGATAAAGCGGCAGCGTATTGTTCAGGCGATCAAAGACGGACTCTTTAACTACCTCTTCGACATGATCTCAAGTCTCGAGACCGTTCGTAGCGCCACCGAGATAGACGCTCGTAGAGAGGAAAAGCTGGTTGTGCTTGGCCCAGTTCTTCACCGGAGCTACCTCGATGACATTGGAGTAGTCGTTAAGCGTGTATACGGGATATGCGCGCGAAAGAAGCTGGTTCCCGAATTGCCTGACGCCGAAGGGGCCCAGATAGAATTTTCTAACATTCTGTCTGATGTTCAGAAAGCAAGTGACGTTGCAACTCTAGAGCGTTTCACAGCCTTCATCGGACAAATTATCCCGGCTTGGCCCGAAGCGCAGCCTAAAGTTAATATCCTCGATATTGTCAAGCAATACGCTGAGGGTCTTGGTGTTCGCCCGAGCGCTCTCAACGAGGACGAAAAAGTTCAGGAGGCTGTCACACCGCAGAACGAAATGGCTCAACTTCTTCAAACATCCGAGGTAGCGAAAAACTTTGGTGCCGCCGGGCAAAGCCTCGGGAACGTAGATGTTGGCGGAGGTATGAATGCGGTTCAATCGCTCCTCGGATAGGGGCGGGTTGACGCCGTGGGGCGAATGTGCTAGGCTCGTAGAAGGAGGAAGATAAAGTATGGCTGACGACTCAACAGTGCAAACTGAGGAACTTTCCCTCGAAGCGCATTTGCAATTTGCAGTCCGTTCGATTGAGGAGGATAAGCACCTTAGAGCTTTGGTGCGGTACTTCCTATCGTTTTGCCGTGTGCTTCCTCCATCTTCAGTCTTCGATCTTAGCCCAGTCCAGAATGGGTACAACCAAGGCATCCAAGCAGCGGGCTTGGAATTTGCCAACATCTTAACCTCGGTGGCGCCACGTTTGGTCCCCGCTCTAATGCTTGAGGAGCTTGCACAAGATGAAAAATAAATGGACGAAATTCGCCCCCTTCTACAGCCCTGAAGGTGCGGGCGATGGAGGTGGCGCCGCTGCTGACGCTCTGGACTCTGCAGCGGTTACGGGAGAAGGGGCCGCTGCTGCAAGCGTAGAGACTCCTTCTCCCGCCACTTTCCTAACGGAGAAAGCTGGCGGTGTAAAGGAAGATGGAGCCGCCACGACGGAGAAAGACGGGGGGGCGGAAGCTCCCCCCGCCTTCGATCTCACCGCTGTCACTCTTCCCGAGGGTTTTACCCTTGAGGAAGAAGCGGGAAAGGCTTTCGCTGATCTTATCTCCGATGACAAACTAACCCCGCAGGAGCGCGGGCAAAAGTTCATGGACCTTCATACCTCGGCGCTTAAAACAGCTACCGAAAGTATTGCGGCCCAAGTTAAGCAGGCCAATCTCGAAGCCTACACTAAAATGAACCAAGACTGGCGGGACCAGATCAAAACCTTGCCAGAGTACAAAGAGAACCCCGAGGCAGAAGCGGGGAAAGTAATGCAGGCCCTTATCTCCGTTGGAGCCGGGGAAGAGTTTTTCAAGGCGATCGACCTTACAGGCGCTGGAAATAACCCTGCAATTCTGCAAATCCTGCACCGACTCGCATCCCCTCACTTCGAGGGTGCTGCGGTAGTTGGGGCAGGAAAGGCGGCGTCGGCCAGAAAATTGGGCGACAACATCTACACTTCCACTAATAAATCCTAACCTGGAGAAACTAACCAATGTTGTTCCCTGACGTTCCATTCAACCCGACCCTTGCAGATTTTCTGCAGGCCCTCGGGCCGGACGACGCCGTAACAGACCTCGGCGAACTACTGCACCAGACTAACCAAATGTACGCTGAGATGACCTTTATGGAGGGAAACCTTCTAACTGGTCATCGCTTCACCATCAGGACTGGCCTGCCTTCCCCTGTCTGGCGCCGTCTGTACCAAGGCGTTCAGCCGACCAAAAGCACCCGTGCGCAAGTTACCGCGTCCACCGGGATGCTGGAAGACTATGCCGAAGTTGATAAAGCTATGGCCGACCTTAACGGAAATACGACTCGTTTCCGTATGCAGGAAGACGCCGCTCACATCGAGGGTTTCAACCAGAAAGTCGCGACCTCGCTTGTATACGAAAGCGAAGACAACACTCCCGAAGCCATCACTGGCATCATGCCGCACTTTGCCGCAGTCGGTACAACCGGTACTGCCCAGCAAGTTATCGACGCTGGCGGAACTGGCACTGATAACGGAAGCATCTTGCTGGTAGGCTGGGCACCCAACACCATCTATGGTATTTTCCCGAAAGGCTCGAAGGCGGGTCTCGCGGTTAAAGATCTGGGTGAGGTCACGGCCCTTGGTCGCACGGCGGATAACCTTTCTACAGGTTACTTCCAAGCGTACCGTACGCACTATCGGTGGGACTTGGGGCTGGTTGTTCAGGACTACCGCTACGTAGTTCGGATCGCGAACATTGACCGGAGTCTGCTGGGCGATGATCCGACCATCACTGGCTACACCGGAGCTAACCTGCCGAAGCTGATGTTCCAAGCGATGGAGTACATTCCGTCGTTGGAAAACTGCCGCCCTGTTTTCTACATGGACCGCTCGTTCAAGACAGCGTTGCGTCAGCAACTTCCGAATGTTGTGAAAAACTCGACCCTGCAAATAATGGAGGTTGGTGGTAAAAAAGTTGACAGCTTCCAAGAAATCCCAATTCGCCGCATGGACGTAATGCGTGTTGATGAAGCTCGTGTGGTGTAAGGAGACACTCCCATGATTGTTGACAAACTTCTGTCGCCAGCGTATAAAGTTGCACTTAGCAGCTTTTCCGTAGCGACTACTACTCTAGTCCTTCCGGGGTCCGGACAAGCTGGTGTAATGGACCTTGGTGCCGCGCGGAACCATGGGCTGCTCGCCAAATCCTTCGGTCCCGGTTGGGATATTAACTTCCGTGGTGGTACTTCCGGTGGCGCTGCGACTGCCCAGCTTATCCTCGTCACGGACGACAATGCGGCGCTCTCGTCCGCAACGACACTTTTCTCCAGCCCGGTTTATACATTGGCGCAAACGGTGAAAGGTGATCTTTTCGTCCCCGTCCCGGACTCCGATTTGTTCGAGCGGTATCTGGCTTGGCGCTTGATTGTCGGAACAGCCGTGTTTACTGGCGGTACTTTGTCAGTAGACTTTGTTGCTGATACTCGTCGCTATCGTGCATATCCCGCACAAGGGAATAGGTAAGCCATGGCTAAACCAACCTCCCTTGCGGCACATCTCAAACGAGATGACGAAGCGGCTAAACTAGCCGCCGAGAAAGAAGACAAAGCTATTCTCGGTACTCCGGCTGAACCCGGAAAAGTCTGGGTCCGCCTTCTTCGTCCACATTACGATGTGAACAACGTACTGCATTTGCCCGGCGTTGTTCAACTCGAAGCTGGCTTGGTTCCGCAATCGGCCCGGATTCTCAGCCAAGCCGAAGCAGCGGTGGAAGCCGAAGACGAATCGGAAGAGTAAAATAATTGGCGGGGGGCTTTGGTCCTCCGCTACCCTCACATTCGGAGTCCGCTATGCAAAATCTTCGGAACCTTTACAACCAAGCACTTTCCGCGATTGGAAGTGATCCAGTTGTGACGGACCCAGAGACAAGCACTCGTGCCACTGATCTTCTAAATCTTTGGTACCCAGTGGCCCGGCAAGCGGTTATGACAGCGGTGCACTGGCCAAGCGTCCGTGGCATACAGCGTCTAGCTCTCGCGAAAGTTCGGGATGAAAATCTTCCTTGGGCCAACACCGATCCAGCACCTGGATTTTTGTATTCTTACGCTTATCCGCCAGATATGCTTTTGCCCCAGTACATGGAGGATTTTTCACGCTTTCAACTCGGCAGGGTCGGGGCGGAAAATCTAATTTTTTCCAACACTGAGCTCGCCATTCTCAACTACACGATTGACGATCCGGTTCCGATTAAGTGGGAGCCTGACTTGTACCGCTGTGTTGTTTGGGCTCTCGCCGCTTGCATAAACATGAGTAAGACCGGGAAAATGGCGGTTACGCAAAAGCTGGAAAATCAAGTTCTTGAACTTATCAGCGCAGCCGCCGCAGGCATCGCAAATAGCGACGATACTTATTACGACTCCATTCCCTCATTTTATGAGGGAACTGGCTTCGCTGTTCCAAGGGTCTCTGCCCGCTTCTATTATCCCACGACCACCTTCCGCGTAGGGAGTTTGGTTCAGTGACGCAGAAAAATCAAACCTTTGCTTTTATTGTGGGAGAAGTTTCTCCAGCTTTCTACGGTCGCCTCGACCTGCAAAAATATCCCTTGGCCCTAGCCGAAGTGGAAAACTTTTTCATCGACTATCATGGCGGTCTGCTTAATCGAGCGGGCACCGAATTTATTTCTATGCTCGCTGTCCAGCCACATAAGTTCGCGCGGTTTAGAACGAAGAGTTATGCCCTTACCATCTTCTTCACGCTCAATAAAATGCGTGTTCTTAAAGACGGAAAGTTTCTTCATTCAGCGGCTGACGCTGCCGGGACTATCGCGGCGGGTGTAGTAACCGCCGCGAACACCCTCGTTGTAGGTCAACTTGTCTGGGTGGATGATGGTATTTTTCGTGGGTATTTTTCTGTAACGGCGAGAACCGCTGGCACCTTCACGATTACCTCTCCTATCGGGCAGGTTGTTCCGAACGGTTCGGTTCAATGGGCGCCTGTTTACGAACTAACAACTACTTTCAGTGACGCGGATTTGGCAGAAATTAAAGTTTATCAAGACGCGAAAAAACTCGTTGTTACACGCGACACACGGCTTCCTACGTTTATCGAGCGTATCACGGATACCTCGTGGGCGCTTACAACTTTTTCAAACTCTCTACCCCCAGCCCCTACCGGGCTTGTCGGAACGCCCTCGGGAGCTGGTGCTGCTTCTGTAGGGTTCGCAGTGACAGCGGTTGTCGACGGAGTTGAGTCTGCTTCGTCGGTTGAGCTAATCACAAACTCAATCGTTAACTACACTACAACCACTGGGCACTTTACACTTAGCTGGTCTGCTGTCGCCGGGGCAACTCGTTACAATGTCTATAGATCGCTAGTATATCCAACTGCTTATCCCGCTGGAGCTCAGCTCGGTTACGTCGGCTACACAACAGGTTTAACCTTTGTAGACCGGAATATAACCGCAGACAACACAAAAACACTTCCGACCCCGATAAACTTTTTCACTGGCGGAAACTATCCAGCTGTTTATGCACGATTTCAGCAACGCGGAGTTTACGCTGGCCTTGCATTGGAGCCGCTTACTGTAGTTGGTTCCCTCGCAAACGACAAGGGGAAGTTTAGTGTCTCCTTCCCACCCGTCGCCACGGATAGTTATAGCTACACGATCGACGCTGAGAGCGAAAGGCCGATTAAGCATATGCTTGCCCTTCGCTACGGCCTCATGCTTTTCACGGAGGACGGGATAACCCAGCTTCGTGGAGGCGACGACGTTGCGATTACAGCGACCTCGGCGCTCGCTGAGCGGCAAGGATATGTCAGCGTAAGCGACCTCGACCCTATCGCAATTAACATGGATGTTTTATTTATGACCTCGTTGTTCAGTGAACTGAACCAGATGGTCTATACAGAGTACACCAATAGCTTCAAAATGCAGGACATTCTCGTTTTGTCCACGCATCTCTTCGGACCAGAAAATCAAGCTATCTCAAATGCTTGGGCCCCTGAGCCACATAAACTCCTGCACTTTGTGCGGGAGGACGGGCAGCGGGCGGAACTTACGTACGAAAGAAATCTGGAAGTATACGGCTGGTCACGGTACAGGACTAAAGGACGCTATCAAAGTATCCAGGTTGCTCGGGAAAGTAACTACGATCTCACTTACCAAACAGTAACTCGCAATATCAACGGGACGGAGGTTCTTTTTCTCGAGCGGGAAAAGCCCCGTTTTGATAAAGATTACGACTCCATGTGGTACGTAGATGCTGGAGCCGCGCGGTCTTTAATTAGGCCGGCATTCTCCGCTACTCTTACACGAGACCGAGACACGAACGAAAACGCCGTTTGGACTCTCGACGCGTCTGATCTTTCGTGGGCAGCTGTAGATCAAGTTATCTACATCTCCGGAGGTATGTTCCGTGTGGATACTGTAGGGGCTTCGTTGACTCTCGCCGTGATGCGACTTCCGGTCATTAGTGCCCAGTACCAAAAGAACCAAGTCACTGTGGCTGCGGGAGCATGGGGCTATAATACTACAGTGCCCAGTCTTCAGGGCCTCTGGTGGCTAGAAGGGGAAACCGTCAGCGTCTTTAACGATGGCGACGCAAGTTATGACGCTGTGGTAGTGGGCGGAGAAGTCTCTGTAGTGAACGAGTCCGCTTATATCCTTGCGGGGCTAGGCTATTCTGCACGGGCTAAAACTCTACCCTTGTCGATTCCGAACTATGTCCTGGGCGGATTTCCAATGAGCCTTCGAAGCATTGCACTCCGGCAGCTTCGGACTAGAGGACTCGCTCTCGGTACCTCCTATGAAACGCTAGAAGAACTCCCGTCTCGTCGCGACGAAGCTTGGGATAATCCACTCGAGACTTTTACCGAGCTAACCTTAGTTGACCTTTGGGGTAGCGGCGGCTGGGAGCTAGATGCTCAGATATGCTTTGAGCAAAAGTACCCACTCGCCGCCGGAATAATCGGTTTCACTTTTGACCTCGACGTGGGGGAGTGAATGTGGAAGCAAGTAGAAGTAGCGGCACCGAGGGCGGTTGCACACCTTACAACTTCTATATGGTTGTACCCCGAGATAATGTTGATAGGGGTTATGCGTAGAAGCTTTCTTACGCCCCCGGTTCTTTGGGGGCAAACTGTACGTGGGGGCGTAAAGAATTTGCGAAAAGCCCCGGCGTTAGTTACTGAGTTTCAATACCTTATTAACGCCCCGACTGTCTACGCCGAAGCTGAGCTTACTGAGCCAAGAAACCAAGCATTGCTTTTGTTCCTCGGTTTCAAAGAATTGTCTGAAGAGTTCGAGCGCAAACTATACACTAGGAGTATATAATGGCCGCCCTAGCCCCACTAGCCCCGTATCTAATGGCAGGCTCCGCGCTCCTAGGCGGGGTTGCACAATATCAAAACGCGCAGTACCAATCTGCTATAGCAACGCAAAATGCTGATTTGCTTAAACAGCAAGCAGAGCGGGAAGTATTTGCTGCTAATCAAGACATTGCCGACCAAGATCAATCGGCCCGAGCTGAAATTGCCGCGATGGTAGCTCAGATGGACGCGAGCGGAATTAACTCTTCCACTGGCTCGCTTCTTCTTAAACGTGCCGGGGCGGAAAGTCTAGCCACGCGAGATCGTGAGCGACTAGGGTTGAAGCGCGATGTGCAGCTTGAGAACACAAAGCGCCAAGAAAGTTCTATGCGAGCGGAAGCGAAAGCTTTGAAAAAAGCAAGTAAGTTAAGTTTGTTTAGTTCCGTACTTGGCGCTGGCACGTCTTATCTTTCTGGTGCAACAATGGTGAATGAGTATAACAAAAGCCGCTTGGCTCTCACTTCGCCAAGTTACATGGGGGCGTCACAATGGCTATAGGAACTGTTCGTGCTAGTGGCGGGCTACAGCCTCAACTAATCTCTGGTCAATCTAGCCAAATTGCAAGTGAAGCGGTGGGCAGCCTCGGCGAAGCTGTAAGTAGGCTTGCGCAAACTGGTCTTGGCTATCTAAAGTCCAAGGAAGAAATTGCTGCCGTGTATGATAGGCGTGCTCAGGCTTCCAAGGGCCTTGAGCTGGACACACAGTTTCTTCGTTACCAACAAGACTCCGCAAAAGAGTTTACCGAGTTTTCTCGGGCACGCTCTGCGTCTCCAGCCGGTTTGACTCGTGACTACGATACCATGCTCGCGGAGCGAGAAGCCGCTTTCCTAAAAACTGTTCCCCCGCGTTTTCAAGAGGAAATGAAAGCGAAGCTTGCGCAAGATCGGGCTATTCGTGTGGGCTCCGCTTTCTCGCAAGAACTTACCTTGCTTGATACTGTTGACACAAAAAATCTAAACCAAGGTCTTAATACCCTCGGTTCGAGCATTAAAAGTGGCGGGGTAAGTCTTGAGGACGCTCAAGCTAATTGGGAGGAACTGGTTACTCGTAGCGGATTGTCCGAGGCAGATAAAGCTTCCTTCATAGACAATGGCCGGGCGATCCTTCAAGGGCTTGAGTTTAGCACAGTCATTGAAAAAAATGCCGCTGGCTATGGTGCAGTCTCCGACGGATCAAGTGGAGCCGACGTAGTTGCAGCTGGACTTCTCCCGCAGGAAAGGGCCATTCTTAATGCCATCGCACAGAACGAAGCTCCCGCCTACAACATGTGGAACGGAGGAACTTCATTTGAAGGGTATGAAGATCATCCAGCGGCGTCGTCTAAGGCACCGGGCGAAAGCACTGCTGCGGGCCGCTATCAATTTCTTTTGGGAACCTGGAGAGAAGCTTCAAAATCCTACAAACGAGCGACGGGAATAGCTGTACCGAATTTTTCACCTGAGTGGCAGGACCGAGTCGCATTACACTGGGCGGAAGTTCAATTCAATAAGTATTATTCCGGCGCGACCTTTCGCGAAATTCTCGCTTCGGGCGATCCACAACAGCTTGTAATTCTTCGTGATGTTCTCGGGAAACCTAGGAGCTCTAACCCGAATGATCTGGAGTGGGCTGGGCTTGGTGCATTAGGGGACGCTGCCTTCATTGAAATAATGACTGGGGAGAAAGGTTTTGCTGGAGGCGGAACAGGCTCTGCGACTAATCCCAACGTTTGGTCAGACCCACGCTATGCTGACCTAAGTCTTGAGACCAAAATGTCGTTTGCTAATGCGGCCGCCGACGCTGTTAAGCAACAACAGCTTGCTATGCAAAGTGAACTTAAACTGCAGCGTGAGAAGTTCCTGAACGACGCTTATAATGCTGGGTATAGTAATCAACCTGGCGCCCTTGACTTGCTGAAACAGTCTCCAAACTGGGATGCGGAAGCGGCGGCGAAGTTTAATTCCGGGCAAGAGGTCTTCCGAGCTGCTGAGAAAAGTGTATCGACAGTAGGTAACTCTCTCGCCGCCGGGCACCCTTTATCTACGACTGAGATCTCCGCGTTTGGTAAATGGTTTGGTGAAGATAGTTTCGCTGGCATTGCGGCAGGGGATAAAGCATCGTATGAAAAACTTCAATGGGCGGTAGGGCAAGCTCGTCTGTTTCCCGAAGGCTCTGTTGACGCTTTTTCTGCGGCACTTGGTAGTCGTGAGACTGCCCCGGCTGCTCTCGCGTTTCTTGCCTCGGCGATAGCTGGTGACACGAGCATCCTTTCCCGGAGTGGCTTTTCCAAAGAAACTGTGGCCGAAGTGCAGCTGTATAAAAATATAGCTAGCCGTGAGCCAAACGCGGATAAAGCGTTTGAGAAATATCTAATGGCTACGGACGTTGTGCAGACGACAGGTAAAACACCGACGCAACTTACGACTGAAGCTTCAAAGCTGTTCTCGGAAGCTTACCCGACTTCGGACAAAGTAACCGATCTTTTCGACAGTTGGTTCTCCTTCGCCCCGAATACAAAAATGAACCCGTCGTTGGAAGGGCAGCTTATGGTTGATGCTAACGCTGCATATCTGGACGGCTACCGTATTTATGGAAATGCCGAGGCAGCTGATGCCTATATGCAAAGCTCATTAGATACTTTGTACGGGATTTCTCAGACACGCTCGTCGTTTAAGTACCCTTTACTTCCAGCCGGTAAAGAAGTTATCCAGGACACGGCAGTGCTTATGCGTCATCCACCTGAAAAATACTATCCAACAACGGATGGGGACTTTGGCTTTTTATACTCCGCCATTTCGGATTTTGCCGCCACAGCTGGCGCGAGTAAAGACGGGGCTGTTCTTATCCCAGATGACGTTACGGATAAAGAGGTTCGATCTGGGGCGCTTCCAACCTATAAAGTTCTTGGGGTTGGGAAGTTCGGCGAGGCTGTTATACTTCCGGGACGCTTTGGCGGTGACGCATTAGCGAAGCGCTCGAGAGACGTAGCTACTGAGGACGCTAAAGTAACTAACTCCTTGTCTTACGTAGACGCGTATAACGATCAACTTGTGGAGCTCCAGGGGAAACTTGAGCGCGAGAGAAACTTTCCCACTTCACCTGAAGCGGTTGAAAAGCTGATAAGTGAGATTGATGTAGTGGAGCGTAAGCGCCAAGCTTCTATAGCTTCGGCTGTTGAGCAAGGTTATATGGCACCAGAGGCTTTGACAACAGAACCTTCTATCTACGTTGGTAACTTAGCGACCGAGTTTATGTCGAGGTTGGACAGCAACGAAGTTTTGTCGAAGCGCCTAAACGGCCTCTCAAGAGCTGGTAATCCGGTCGACGCAATGATAATGATCATCGCGAAAGAGCTGCGTATTCCAAAGAGTCTCGCTACTGAGGTAGCAAATGAAATGCAAAGGATGAACGAATGACCGATCTTTTTCAGCCTCTGTATCTTCCTTCTGCGGAGAAAGGACCGGAGCTCAATCCGTCGTTCGAAGAGATAATGTCTTCCGCGTTCAACCTCGAGAACGATGTTGTTAACTTGCTCGATTATATGAGTAGGCCTGTGTTTCCGCCGGATGATGCTTTCAACTTCCAGAGCGCCTTTAACGAAAGGAAACTCCCACTTGACTATATGCCACTTCTATCTGCCTCCACTTCGCAAGCAGAGTTTGACTTCACTCTTGGAAAAGTTCAAAAAGAACTCCAGGATAAACAAGTTCTCGCCGCTGGTGGTTGGGGTGGAACCGTTGCAGCGCTTGGGGCCGGAATACTTTCCCCAACTGCTTTTATCCCCTTCGCTGGACAAGCTCGTGGGGCGAAGGGTTTCGCGCAGATACTAAGCCTCGCAGCTGCGGGGGCAACGGCGCAAAACGGGGCGTTGTTCCTGAACCAAGAGACGCGAACTGAAGCGGAGCTTTACTCTGGCGTCGCGATGGACACACTGTTGATGGGGATGCTTGGTGGAGCGTGGCTTGGACTCTCCGGGCGCGCACGCTCCAAGCTTATCGAGGACGTGCAGTTTAATCAGAAAAGAGCCGAGGTTCCAACTGGCGCGCTTGATGTACCCTCCGGTAATAGCACTGTCGTTAGGACAGAGAAAGCAACAGCAGCTGACGTTAAGCGAGAGGCGCTAGAGCTTGGTATACGTGACCCAGAGCAGGTGCAGGAACTTTTAGACGAGGCTGATCTTGACGGAACCTATATCCCGTTCAAGGATCGTGCGCTAACTGTCGGCCCGGTTACTCGAGCTCAGGCTAAGACACCAGAAGACCAACTAGCGTATGGAAAAAGCTACCTAACAGCCCAGGTAGCCCAAGGTGTAACCGCCCGTTTCTCTAAAGTTCCCGCTGGGTCTGGTGGAAAATGGTTTCAGGATAATGAATATGCAATTACGCTTCACGCGGAGGACGGCGCAGAAATTAGTATCCCGCAAAGTAGTGTGGATAGTTTTCAAAAAGCTGGCTCGACGCAAATCTATAAGGAAGCGGAGTTGAAGCAGGCTTTAGCAGAAGGTAAGCTGGACGACCAGCTATACACGATGCTGGAAACGGCGGATGATCCTAGGGCGCGGGAAGCTTTGGGAGATAAAGGTATGGCCCTTTCACCTAATGAAGCGACCATACGTACCTCAACGTCTGCCGACGCCCGGTCAGTTGGTGCGGCGGTTCCTCGCGCACGAAACACACTCGGGGCTAAAGCGGCGCCATCGCGCTTAAGGCAAGCTGCCCTTGACACTCTCGGTCGTGTGTCTCCGAGTTACCGAATGCTAACACAAAAATTCTTCCCTTCCCTGCGTCATGGGATAGCGAAACTAGATATGTCCGGGCTGCAGCAAGCCGGGCTTGATTTAGTCGAACCTTCCGCAAGCGGCGGAACTGTCATCGAGCGTATTCGCGGGTACGGCAAATACATTGACGAGTTCACCTCCGCACTTGATAAAAATTTTTACAAATACATTCACGGGACTGATAAAGGTTTCGATTTTAATTCCACTGCAGTTACGCAGCTTAAGTCCATGCTCGGGCGGATGCCGAAAGGAAAGCTTAACTACAGTCAGTACAAAGCGGCTGTATTTGATGCGCTGAACACAGGTGAAATTTCCCCGGACTTCGCTGACTCTGTAGCGGCGCTCAAAAAGTTTTATGAAAACTACACTGCACGGCAGACTCAATACTTAGAAGAGTTTGCTCGAAACGGCCTAGACGTAAAGCCGCTGTTTAAGGAACTCACAAAAGAAAATCTCGGCCCCGGTATAGAAGAGTACGCCCATCACATCATCGACAAGCAAGCTCTGATGAAAAACTTTAACGAGTTTCTAGACGACGTAGCGAAACACAACGAAAAGAGTTTGACAGAAGCTTTCGCGAAAGCACGTCTCCGGTATGCGAAGCGTAAAGGAGCTCTCGAATTTGAGAAGCATGTTTCAGAGCTAACTCCTGAAATGATTTCTAGTCGCCTTGCGCAAGTTGAAAGCGACCTTGAGTTTCTTGAGGAACTTCCCGAGTGGCAAGAGTTTCGGTCGCAACGCCTTGAATTGTTGAAGCAATCTCGCGACGAAAACTGGACGAAAGAAGCCCTTAAAGAGGCCCAAAAGAACCTTACTGAGAATATGACTCCCGAGGTTAAGAAGCTTCAAGATGACCGCAAGGAGCTGATGAAAGCAGCGAAAGCGTACCGTAAGTTTGGTGGGGACGCCGCTGAGAAAACAGCCAAACTGAAGCTTGAGATAGACAAAGTAGACGACCTTATCTCCAGTATGTTCCGTACCGAACTTCCAAAAATTGAAAAGGTTGACCTACAAATAGGGCTTGTTCAAAAGCAAAGCGACGCTGAGCTAAAGAAAGTAAACGTAGCTTTACAAAGAATGGTGAAGACGATTGGTGCTCGTCAAGCAAACATGCACAAGCTGCTCCAGAGCAAACGAAACAACACAGTCTCTCGTGCTAAGGTTGCTGAACTTCTTGAAGCGGCCAAGGCTAAGTATGACGATCTGCTGCTCAGACTTCAAATGGTTGAGGGTAAGAACGTCGCATTTGATCAACAGCTTAGCGAACTTCAGCTGATCCGCGAGGAGGTTATCTCTGATGCGACGAGGCTGGTGAAAGCTCGTTCCGCTAAAGCAGCGGACCTCGAAGATCGTTTGGAGGAGGCGGCCGTAAAAGTCCTAACGCCTGAGGAACGCGCGAGGATGAAAGCGCAGATTGAGCATGAGTTGACTACACTCGACGGTGATTTCCAGCAAACGTGGTCTGCTCGAGGCGAACGTAGCGGCGATCCTACAGAAACGGATGCGC
>ERZ869921.952-NODE-952-length-13948-cov-14.542719_pt1 | contig 13948 bp, 29 predicted proteins | sample MGYA00579310_ERZ869921 | MGnify/ENA primary metagenome ERZ869921 (study PRJEB32216, sample SAMN09231816) | wastewater metagenome | place: USA: Maryland | collected 2016-06-21 | study: EMG produced TPA metagenomics assembly of the PRJNA472060 data set (Reclaimed...
TGTCCTATGTGATGTCAGAAAATACGCGCTTTCCGGCTGGTGTCAAGACGGTTCAGCTTTGAACAGCATTTCTGTCCGCAGCGAGCTTCGCGTAGCCCTGAATGTCGTGCCAGTGGTCGTGGAAGTGCGGGTCGCCGTTGACGATGCGAGCCAGCTTGTGGGCAATCATGTCCAACGCCTCCGCCTCGTATGCGTGCACCCTGTCCCAGCTTAAGCCGGTGCGGAGGGTGCGTTTCAGTTCCTGCGCAATCTCCGCCTGCGTTTCGTAGTCCCCATTCGAAGCAGCGCGCGCCTTGATCGTGTCGACGATGTCCATCACGAGCCTCCTAAATTCCGTAATGCGTCACGAGGCGATTGAGGCCGCGCACCAGGTGGAAGCCTTCGTGGATCGGGCAGTCCTCGTCGAGGATGCACGTGTTGTAGACCACGGCGAGCACCCTGCGGCCCGTGTTGATGTCTCCGGTGGACAGCAGGATGTCACGGAGCACGTTGCGCTTGTGCCGAGCCTGCCGCGCCGCTTCGATGCGGGCGTTGCCTTCCTCCAGAACTTCGCGGCCATGTATGGCGAAGATGTTCTGCGCCCTTGGGCTGGGAATGGCGAGCCCTGAGAGCTTCAGGTCGCGCACCATGTCCTCCGCGTAGCGCCTGCCGCCCTCGAATTGCGGTTCGTTGAGGTAACTGAGCAAGAACAGCCTGCCGAGCGAATAGCCCAGCCGGGGATCGAGCGCGGCGCTTTCCGGTATGCCCAGCTTGACGCGCTGCGCCCTGCCGACTGCGACTGCTTCCATGTCTGCTTCCTTTCGTTCGATGCGTCCGTTGGGTTCTCTGTCGCCAACCTTTCGAGGCCGGCCTCGCTTTGCGCGCAGCTTCCCGCCGCTGGTACGTGCCTTACCCATGCGTTGACTGGCCCTCGCAGCTTTTCGGGCCTTGATAGTCCTTGCCCCACACGCAGCGCTGCTCATACTGCGTGCACTGAACGTGGATTTGTGGTAACAACATCATCTGGTTGCCGTTGAATATCGGCATGAGCGTCGTGAACGTTTCCTGCTTGACGCACACGCTCCTGACCCTCGGCGGGGTATCGTCCGGGCTGCCGGCGACGCAGGCAGCGAGCACCAGCAGCGAGCACCAGCAGCGGCATGCAAGCGAGTAGCCTCAGCATTTCACTTCGCCTCCTTGAGCGTGATGCGGCCGATACGGCAGTGGCGGAAGATGCGGTTCTCGCTCAGGATGGCGCGGACTTCTCTGGCCCGCGTCGCGAGAACCACCCAGAACTCTTCGTGGCATTGAAGCAGCATCACCGCACCGGCCTCAGTGTCCGGCCCATCTTCGCCCGCTTGGCGACGTAGGCTTCTTTCGAACTAATTATCGTCGTGTGGTCCCGGTGCATGATCCGGCCTATCTGTGGAAGCGAAAGCGGCGTCAGCCGGCAAAGCCAGTACACCACGGCCTGGCGCGCCAACGTCACCTGCCGGTTGAGCCGGTTGCTCAGAATCTCGCTCGGCAAGATGCCAGTTGCCTTGCAGATGCGTCCCGCAATCCGGTTGAAGGACTTCCCGCCAGCTCGCAGGATGCGTTCCTCCCGGCGGAGCTTGCTGGCGCTCACGGCCGGCACCGGAACCACAATCGGTTGCCCATCCGGCACCGAAGCGGTTACCGCTTCCCGCTTCAAGCGGTTCATCTCCCGCCGCTTTTCCCGCACCTGGCGAACGAATGCCGGGTTGTACATCGAGGGCGTCTTGCCCAGGGGTTCGTAGTCTACGCTGTCCATGTTCACGCGGCCTTCCCGAGCTGCCGCCAGACCTCATCCGGCACGGTCACGCCCCATTCCTGGGCAAGCGCCACCATCTCTTCGAGGCCGCGCTCATTGGCTTTGGAAACCCGCCCGACAGCGTTGTGCGCAATGCCGGCCGACAGCACGTTCATCTTGAAGCCCATGCGGGCGCGGGTGGCTGGATCCTCCTGCGGCTTCCATTCGCGGTCGTGGACGAGGCGCGGTCGGTTCCGCATTGGAATGACGCCATCGACGAACTTCGCCTGCTTGACGAACTCGGCGATCGACGGCGCGAACGTCAGGCTCTGCTCGGGAACGTCGCCCTTGATGTAGCGCTCGGCGGCTTCAATGATCGCCTGATCCGACACGCCAGTCAGTGCCTTCTCGTAGGTCAACATCAGGGCCTTGATGTCCCCGGCGCTCTGCGGGAAGGCGTTGAGCATGGCCGTTACTGCCATGTAGGAGTTCTGGTTCATCTGGTATCCATCCTCGCTCGCGGAAGATTTCGTTCATCGCGTCCACAGGTGTCGGCTTTCGAGGCGGGCCGTTCGCCCGTGGTGCCACCGAATGCGCCGGCTGGTCTTCCCAGCGGTCTTGGTTGAGGAACGTCGTCGGGTTGCACCACGGCCTGTCGTCGGTTTTGGCCACGTAGCGGCGGAGCCCGGCCATGATGGCTTCGAACGGGGCGCGCCGGAGAGCCGCAGCGAAAGCCTTTTCGGCGTCGCGCTTGCCAACCTTGTTCGGAAACAGCGTCCAGAACTCCAGGAAGCCGGGAGGACACGAGCGCGCATCGCGCGCGTCTTCCTCTTTCTTCCTTTCTTCCTGTCCAGTTATCTTCTTTGGTAGAAGATTATTCTCTACGCGCGCGCCCCCGCGTGAGTCGTTAGCTAACGTTGGCAAACGTTTACTAACGTTAGTGGGGTTGTTCGCCTTCCATTTGTGCCACCGGGCTAGCCCTTTCGCGCGGCGTTCCTCGTCCTTTTCCACGAGCGGCGATGTCACCTCTTCGATGACTTCGAGCACGCCGGCAATCTGCTCATTCGTGAGCCCGAGCGCGGACAGTTTGCGGAATGTGTCCGGCTTCATGCGCTCACCAGAAACGCCAGAAAAATCAGCCATCCCCATCCGTCCTTGTCGAGCACGAGCAAGATGGTGGCAGCGGCGACGCAGACGATGCATGTCATTGCTTTGGGATAGACCGTCACGCGCTAGCCCTCGCCTTCAGCGGCACGTCCCAATCGAGCAGCGCGGCTTCCACGTCCCCAATCCCGCGAACCACGGCAAACGGAACCGCATGCTCTCCGCACCAGTCCCGGAACTCCCGCTGGCTGTTGGACAGGCTTCCATCGGGCGTCTTGACCTCCAGGAAGGCGATGGAACCGCCAGAGCGCACAATGCAGATGTCCGGCACGCCAGCCTTGACGCCTTCCCGCTTCAGGATGGCGCCCGTGATGGCGTTGCGCTTGCCGCCGTTGGGGATTGCGAAGGCGCGATAGGAAGCCGGCAGGGCTCTGTCGAGAAAGCCCATGATGGCCGCCTGTATGCCGCTCTCTCGGTGCTTCATGCCTCTTGAAGCCTCAGCTTGGCGCGGATGCGTTGCTGGTTGCGCGCTGACATGCCGCGCGGCTTCGGAGCGCTCCGGTAGCGGTACAGCGAGGCGCATGCCGTGCGGATTTGCGCTTCAGTCATCGGCTCCGCTGTCTCGGGGAGCATGACGAGGATGGCCCAATCCCCAGCGCGATATTCATGGCCGGGAACAAGACGCCATCCGGCTTCAAGCACGGCGGGAAGATGCCTGCGGGTGCAGAAGTCGAGCGTCATAGGGCAAGGCCCTCCTGAACGGGCTCCGGGGCGCGCTCGACGAAGAAATCCGGCTGTGCGTAGGCCTTGCGGATGCGCTCGCACATCGTCTCGAAATGATGCGGCTCGCGTTCGATGCCGACGAAATGCAGCCGCCGCTTGACACAGGCGACCCCGGTGGTGCCGCTACCCGCGTAAGGGTCGAGAACCGTGCTCACGGTGGCTGGCAGGTGCCCTAGCGTCCATTCCATGACGCCGAGCGGCTTTTGCGTCAGGTGGAAGCGCTCTTCCTTGCCCTTGCGCAGCATGCCGTTCCACATCCAGTGAATGCGGCGGACTGCCTTCGGCAGGTTCGTCCAAGCAAGCTCGCAATCAGCGAAGTCGCCCGTGTTTTGCTTGTCCCAAACGAGCCAGCATGAGGTAGGAGGAAGCTCGAAGTAGTTGCCGCCAAAGATGATTTGCCAATCGCTATTAGCGCGCATCCATGCGATAGCCGCCGGGTCGGCCGGCGACTGATCCCAGTTGTCAGTGCCGTAGTCCTTCGCATACGCGAGAGCAGAGCCGGTCTTTGACTTCCCCCATATGGCCGAGGATTTGCCGCGCGTCTTGTTCTTCTTCGCGCTTTCGCCGATGCCGTAGGGAGGGTCTGTAACGCAGGCGTCCACTTTGCCGAGCAGCGGCAGGATTTCCAGACTGTCGCCCAGCAGCAGCCGGCAGTCCCCGATGATGACTTCGCGCTTGATGGGGTTGGCATCGCCACGCAGCCGCTTCGCCTCAATCGCGGCGTAGTAGCTGTCGTGGCTGTCCTTCTGCGGGTCGTAGTCGTCCATCAGAACCCCCGCGGCGGCACGAACAGGCATATCGTCTTGCCTGCGTCAGGGCCGTTGATGTGCGCGCACCAGTGAAACTCCCCGTCCGGGCTGTCCTTGATGCGCTTGTCGCCGTAGGGCACAATCTCGCCCGTCGAGGCGATGCGGTAGCCGTTCGCGGTTTCCTTCACTTCGCCATCGGCGCGTCTACAGTCGTTGGACGAACAGCAGCTCCACGGATACTTCCACCCGAGCGGCTGTTGCGCAGTCGGGAGGGCGTCGTGCGGATAAGCGAGGCCTGTCCAGGCCACGGTGGCGAAGGCGGTAGCTGCTAGGCCAGCCGCAAGGAGAAGGGCTTTCATGCTGCGGCCCTCGCTTCGGAAGCCCACTGGCTGGCCATCGCCGCGGCGATGCCGTCGAACGTGCGACTGCGCTCTTTCCAGCGGTCTGGCCCCGGAGGCATGCGATGCACCCGCGCCTCCCGGCCCTCGACGACGTTGGTGGGAACAAGCTTCGGAAGGTTCTTCAGCCAGAGGCAGGTTGCCTTGGTTTCGCCATGTCCGAACTGCCAAGGCTGGATTATCTGGTCCGGCTTGCGTATCCTTGACGAGATGATGCTGACGGGGTTCTCTACCGCTATGCGCGGTATGGGAGCCGCGAGCAGCGTGCGGACGAAATCCAGCGCTTCCTGCTGTTCGTCGCGCTTGAGGCTGAACCAGCGGGCGCCGCTGACGGCCAGATGCGTGCAGGGCGGGTGGGCAATCATCATGTCCCAGCCCATGCCCAGCAGGCGCCGGACATCGCCCTGCAGGTGATGCGGGGATTCATCTTCGGCCGGGAGCAGGTCGCACGACCAGGCATCGTGTCCGCAGGCCCGGAAGGCGCGGCGCACGACGCCGGAGAACTCGCAGGCTACAAGCACTTTCATCCCCGACCCCCGTCTGGAATGGACGCCGGACTAAGCCGCCGGCTGGGCACGCGGGACTATTCGGCGAACCGTAGAAAACCCAGATTGGGCATGCTGATTTTGTGGCGCGGCACGCGCACGAAAGTCCGGCGCCGCTTACCCTTCGAATTGGCCGCGTACCCCGGCATCAGGTGCACAGGAAGCGCGCCGTACTCCGTGACAGAGAGTTGGTCCTCTTCCATCGCCACGTCCTCCAGCATCAATGCGCAGCGCACGAGATTGCGGAGGGCCGTGTCGAGGTGGTCGAACAGGTCGCCGTAGTCATGGCCGGCGTCGTCAACGCAGTGGAATGCCTCGACTTCGCTCCCGTGCAACACGAAGCGCTCGTCGATGGGCACCGGGTTGCGGTAGCAGTATTCCTGCTTCTCCCGGTTCCAGTATGGCTTGTGAAAGTCATTCACTTCACAGGCCCCGCAGCTTTCTTTCCAGCCACAAGATCAGCCACCCCAACCAGTGACGAATTGCGCGCATCTGCCAGTTCTCTTTCCGCGAGATATGCCCGCTCGCCCGCTTCTGCGGCGGCGTGGTAGGCATTGACGATTGCGAAGAACGCGGATGTCGGGAGGTCTCTGATTTCTCGGTAACGAAGGCGATGAAGCCAAGAGGCCGGCACCCCATACAGCCGCTCTGCCCGGTGCATCGCGGCTTCCACCGTGTCACCGGGACCGCGGTGGACCTTTTGCAGAATGAAATCCGCCATTCGCTTGGATTCGCTGACGTATTCGACAGCCATCTTGTTCACTCGTACAAAGGGTTTGTCGGACAAAGCACATCTCCGCTGCCATGTTTCGGGACATGGCAGATGAACCGGAGACGGAAGGACTGGAACACATCGGACATGCAGCATGGCGGGTCTTGGCGGACGTGAACCGGCTGCGAAAAGGTTTCCTGCATGAGCAGGTGACGGGGCGCGGCGAGCAGGGGGAGGAGGAACCCACTCAGCCCGCGCCCCGATGCCGTCCAGGCGAGGGGAAGCGCCGGACGGATGCGATAGAGCGGGTGCGCGATTTGCGTTTTCTCTCAAAGCAACCGCAAGATTCTGACCCTTGCGGAGTGGCGAACGGCGGACACGCGCACCCACCACCAAGGGAGTCGCCCGCCGGGGTGCCGGGAACGGAGTCCGGCCAGAGCGCGCAGTGCGCCCCATGGTGGAATTGGTGACGGCTTGCGACTGTTTGGTGCTAATAGACTGGCGCAAGCGGAGCGCCCCCGCCCTGCGGTGCCCTAGCACAGCCACCGCATTTTTGCCCCACCGGCACAGTCGCTTGGTGTGCTTGGCCTGCCGTCGAGGCCACCGGGTCTTAGCCGTTTCAGGATGGGGGGCGGGTAGTTCGGAAATGGTGCCCGGAGCCGCATTTGCTTTAATGGCTGGCTCCGGGCGTTCCGCCGGGATGAGGGGGACGGCGGAAGTCATGCGGCTTCTCCCGGCAGAACGTCGAGGAGCTTGCCTTCGAGTTCGCGGGCCAGTGTCAGCCGGCGAAGGCGATAGAGTTCGCGAACAAAACTGCGCTCGGTCAGGATTTGGCCGCGCTGGAAATGGAAGCGCGCCGTTTCATTGACCGGAACAATGCGAAAGGCCCAAATGTCCGGCCAGTAGAAGGAAACGAGAAACGGGAGTGGAGCCGGCGAGTAATGGTCAGCCAAGTCAGACAGAGCACGATATGTCGGATGGTCGAGAATGGGCTGTCGCGCGTGATGATGTTTGTATTCGATGAGCGCGACAGGCTTTCCCACGTTGTATTCAGCAACCAGGAAATCGAGATCGACGGCCGGGCAATTGAAGCCCCATTGGCGATGGCGGCTGCTAATCTCAGCGTCCCGCCAGCCAGTCCGTTCCTGCCGCGTGCCGTCAGGCGACCAGTTTTGCACGATCCAGCCTCACGGTCGCTTCGTTGAAGGCGTCGGCATCGTTGTCGAAGCCGACGAAATACGCGCCCATCGACAGCGCTATGGCACCAGTCGTGCCGGCTCCCATGAACGGGTCGAGCACCCGGTCGCCGGGCTTGACGAAGCGGGCCATGAGGTCCGCCATCCCGCTTTCGGACTGGCCCCAATGATGAAAACGCTTGTCGTTGTCGTTGACTTCAGAGCGCGTGACATCGCCGATCCAGTCGCCGGCGTATTCGCCCTTGGTGAACCAGAGAACTGGTTTCCAGAATGTGTTGACGCGGCGCGGGAAAAGCTGTGTCGCCTGTCCGCCCGGCGTGAGATAGGCAATCGTCCAGTGATAGGTGAGGTGCTTGCCGAGCGCCGCGATGATGTCGGGAAGATAGGACTGGCCGATCATGCACAGCAGCGAGCCGCCGGGCTTCAGCACATGCGCCGCGACCTGCCCGAGCCCGTTGTAGAGGTGCAGAAATTCCTTCGGATACGGCGGGTCGGTGATAACCCAATCAATCGAGCCGGCATCGCCCTTCAGCGCATTGATGCACGGTTCGTTGTAAAGGTCGTATTCCGACGAGCACGAGCCGACCAGCGCGGCCAGTTCCGCCACTTCCTGCTTGCGCTCCGTCTTGCGCTTTTCCTTGCGGTCGCGCTTGATGCGGTTCGCGGTGCGGACAATCTCGTCCTCACCCTTGGCGACGATTTCGGCCTGTTCTTCCTTGGGAAGCGTTGCCACTTCAGCCGCGGCCGAGATGGACGCCTCGCCGGCCTCGACAGCCGCGATGAGTTCAGGCGCACCATGTTCCTCCACCTTGCGAGCGAACTGGACGCTATCGACGCTGACATTCAGCATCTCGGCGGCTTGCGTTTGCGTTATCGAGGATGCCGAAATTTCGGTATGCTGGTTTGCACCGCGCGGCAGTTTGGCAAGACGAGCCGCCACTTGCGCGCGCTGGCCTTCGGACAGATGCCGCCGCGCGAGGTTCTTCGCGATGACAAAGCCGAGCGGGTCGTTGCCTTCGTACTCGACACGCGGATATTCGATGCCGAGTTCGCGCGCGGCCATGTAGCGGTTGCGGCCGTCGAGGATGGCATTGTCGAGGAAAACGATCGGCTCCAGCACGCCGTTCTTCCGCACGTCCTCGACCAGTTCGCGGAAGGCCGCGCCCTCGATCCACGGGAAGATGTCGGCATAGGGATGCCACGTCACGCCGACCGGCGGAGTGCGCTCGGATATGCTGGCGGTGCGGATCAAGCGGCGCTCCCGAAGACAGCGGCAAGGTCAGGGCGCGTGGCGGCCACCGGCACCTGCTGGTTCGTGAAGGCGGCAATCTTCTGCGACAGTTCCGGCGACGGCTTCCGCCCGCCAGTCTCAATCCGGTTGATCGTCCAGCGCGACACGTCCAGTTCGTCCGCGAGAGCGTCCTGAGACATCGGCGGGTTCTGGCTTTCACGCCAAACTGTGAGGGGGTGCTTCGGCTGCATTTATACAGGTTGGCACAGCGCCAACCTTTTTGCAAGCGCCGCGTGAAGAAGCGGTTGGCAATATCACGGCTACCATGCCCGAATGGGCTTCCTAGACTCTAGGCATGCTCGAAAGGATCGGCTCCAAACGCCCGACACGTCATTTCTTGCGCGAGTGGCGCGAGAAGAAGGGGCTTACCCAGGAACAGCTCGGGCAGCGCGTAAACTCGGGGAAAGACCAGATTTCCCGCTGGGAAAAGGGCGGCCGGAGCCTTAAGCTGGAAACCCAGTATGCACTTGCACACGCTCTAGGCATCGAGCCCGGCGATTTGTTCCACCATCCTGACCAGCCAAGCGCCGACGCGCTTCTCCGCCAGGCCGACCCGGCCACGCGCAAGCAGGTCATAGACTACATAAACTTCCTTCTGAAGAAAGCCGGCTAACCCCTCCGAATCGTCCCTAGTTGGGAAAAGCGGAGAATTTGGCTCGCCTTATTGGTTGGCATAGCGACAACTTTTTACTCGCCTCCCTATTGCAACCAAGTTGGCGTTGTGCCAACATGCAAATCACACAGACACACCGGCACGCCGGGTTTTGGGAGACGGAAATGGCCATCACCTTCAACATTATGAACCGCTTCTCCGGGGAGCTCCAGTTCGCAGCCGAGATTGAGTGCGCCGAAGATGCGCCGCTTTCACTGAAGATTGGCCTAGCCGTTAAATGGGCTAAGAAGTCCGGCGCGAACCTCTACGGCGCGAACCTCTCCGGCGCGGACCTCTCCGGCGCGAACCTCTCCGGCGCGAACCTCTCCCGCGCGAACCTCTACGGCGCGGACCTCTCCGGCGCGAACCTCTACGGCGCGGACCTCTCCCGCGCGAACCTCTACGGCGCGGACCTCTCCCGCGCGAACCTCTCCGGCGCGGACCTCTCCCGCGCGAACCTCTACGGCGCGAACCTCTCCGGCGCGGACCTCTACGGCGCGAACCTCTCCGGCGCGGACCTCTACGGCGCGAACCTCTACGGCGCGGACCTCTCCCGCGCGGACCTCTCCCGCGCGAACCTCTCCGGCGCGGACCTCTCCCGCGCGGACCTCTACGGCGCGAACCTCTCCCGCGCGGACCTCTCCCGCGCGAACCTCTCCCGCGCGAAGAATGCGGAGCTTGTCATTGCCCGAACCCGCATCATTGGCGAGGGCGACCTTATCGGCTGGAAAAAGTGTGCAAACGACGTGATCGTAAAGCTTCTTATCCCAAGGGATGCGCCGCGCTCACATGCCTTCGGCAGGAAGTGCCGGGCTGGCTTTGCCGATGTTTTGGAAGTCTTTGGGGCGAACAAGGGCGTGTCCCTTCACGACGGCACGACCGAATACGTGGCCGGCGCGCGTGTGACCGCGCACGAGTGGTGCGACGACTGGCAGCAGGAATGCGCTGGCGGCATCCACTTCTACATTTCGCGCGTCGAAGCCGAAGCTCACGCCTAGCCCCGCACCCCTTCAGAGGAACGCAACACACCGGCACGCCGGGTTTTGGGAGACGGAAATGGAAACCAACGCCGAGCTCTTCGCCACCATCCGCTGCGCCAATTTCGACGTGGCTCATGACCCGGATTGGCCGGCGGCAACCCGCGGCGCGCCGGACGTCGCGCAGCGCATCTACGCCGATGTCAAGGACCCGCGCCGGTTCTTGGTCTCGCAAATGGCCGCCTATTTCCTCGGCGCCGCCTAGCCCTGCACCCCTTCAGAGGACAGACACCGATGCAAGTGCTCCGCGATGTCCGCAAGGCTCTGGACGAGGCTGCCGACTGGCTCCTGCACACCGACGAGGGCGACATTCACACCGAAACGGGCTGGGCAAGCGATGAACTGCTGGAGGCTTGGAAGAAGTGCCAAGCCGCCATCGAAGCTCTCGACGCCGCGCTCGCCGCCTAAACCAGAAGGACAGACACCGATGGCCCTGTTTGGCTTTGAGTTCACCTACACCGACGAGCACCTTTCCAAGCCCGTGATTTCCGACTTTTCCTGCGAAATCGACATCGACCGCGAGCCCGGCCAGTTTGTCGTGGCCGGCGTCTATCTGGACGGTGCCAGCGAAGTCCGCGGCAAAGAGCGCCGCGAGTTCAACATGCTGCTCGGCGACCCGATAACGCAGAGGATTGGCACGGCGGCGATTGAGGCTGCCGAGCGCGAACTCGATAGCGAGCGCGGCCGGTTCTACGAGCAGGTGTGCCAGTTCTACGAAGATGAGATGGCCGACTACGACGAGAGCCGTGCGGAGGCGCGGGCCGAACTCTATGCCGAGAGGAGGATGTGATGGAAAAGCTCGATGAGCGCATCCTGCCGGACGATTACCCGATCTACGGCGATTATCTTTACGTCGCGGACGGCAAGGTGATCCGCAGTGACTGGCACGACATCACCGCGCGCGAGTTCAAGGCCCGCGAGGGCATCAAGGAGCTTCGTCGCTGCGACATGGTCGGCAGAGGGCTGCGCTAATGCCCCGCAACCCGTTCTTTCACGCGCCCGCCGCAGACGAGCCAGCGACGATTTCCAACGGCCTGGCCGATCTGCTGGCGCTGCTGGCGATGATCCAGTTCGTCGTCTACGCAATCCTGTTCCTTGCATGGTGGGTGTCATGAACGCCGTTATCGAGCACGACAAAACATCCCTGACGCCGCTCCCGGAAGTCCGCCATGCCGTGACGCCCATGGACATGATCGACCGGGCACTGGTCAGCGGCGCGGCTCCCGAGACGCTGGAACGGCTGCTGGCGCTGCAGGAGCGCTGGGAAGCCGGGCAGGCGCGCAAGGCTTTCGACGAAGCCATGGCCGCCGCGAAGGCCGAAATCCCGGTCATCTTCAAGAGCCGGACGGTCGATTTCACATCGGCAAAGGGCCGCACGCACTATCGCTACGAAGACCTTGCCGAAATCGCTCGGACGGTGAACCCGATCCTGAGCCGGCACGGCCTTTCCTATCGGTTCCGCACCACGGCAAACGTCAACGAGCCGGTGAGCGTGACGTGCATCGTATCGCATCGGCTGGGCTATTTCGAGGAAAATACGCTGACCGGCCCGCGCGACGAAAGCGGCAACAAGAACAGCTTGCAGCAGGTTGGATCGACGCTGACCTACTTGCAGCGCATGACGCTGAAAGCCGCGCTGGGCTTGGCCGCTTCGGAGGAAGACGACGACGGCAAGGCCGGCGGCACGGACGAAGGTTTCATCACGGCCGAGCAAGCCGAAAACGTGCGCCGGCTGATCGAGGAAACGGGCACGGCGATCGAGCGCTTCTGCACGTACATGGGCGTCGAGTCCGTGCCGGAAATCCCGGCCGGCCAGTACCAGCGCGCCGTGACCTCGCTCGAAAAGAAGCGGAGGCAGGCATGAGCGCCGACATCATCCAGGGCAGCCCGGAATGGTTTGCCATTCGCTGCGGCAAGGTGACGGCCAGCCGCGTTGCCGACGTGGTGGCGCGCACGAAAACGGGCTGGGGCGCAAGCCGGACGAACTACATGGCCGAACTGGTGGCCGAACGCCTGACTGGTGCGGTGGCCGAAGGCTACACCAGCCCGGCCATGCAGTGGGGCACGGATACGGAAGCCGAAGCCCGGCGCGCCTATGAGTTTTACCGCGACGTTGATGTGGTGGCAGCCGGCTTCATTCTGCACCCGCGCATCGGGCAATCAGGCGCATCGCCGGACGGGCTCGTCAGCGACGACGGGCTTGTCGAAATCAAGTGCCCGAACACGGCAACCCACATCGACACGCTGCTCTCCGCTACCGTGCCGGGAAAGTACGCCACGCAGATGCAATGGCAGATGGCCTGCACCGGCCGCCGCTGGTGCGACTTCGTTTCGTTCGATCCCCGGATGCCGGAAGCCATGCGGCTTTTCGTGCGCCGTGTGCAGTGGGACAGCGAAGCGATTGCCGAGCTTGAGAAGCTGGTGACGGCCTTCCTCGAAGAACTGGACGCCAAGGTGGCCGCGCTGCGCACCGCATATGAACTTCCCCTCGAAGCCCGGTATCTGGCGGCAGGCTGACATGGACGCTCCAATCCGTCTCCGATACGAAGGCAACGGCGACTTCCGCGTCCTGTCCAATTATTGGGCAATGCGAGCCGATCGGGATTTCGTTGTCGGCGAAGTCTACCCGATGGTGCCGCACCAGGAGCGCAGCCAAGCAACCCACAATCACTATTTCGCCACGCTAGCGAACGGCTGGGCAAATCTGCCCGACGACAAGCTGGACGAATACCCGACGCCGGAACACCTGCGCAAGAAGCTGCTGGTGTGGTGCGGCTACGCGGACGAGCGCTCGATCGTGTGCTCGTCCAAGGCCGAAGCGCAGCGCGTGGCAGCCTTCGTCAAGCCGAGCGATCCGTATGCCGTCGTGACCGTCCGCGAGGCCGTGGTGCGCGTATTCACCGCGCAGAGCCAGTCCGTCAAGGCAATGGGCGCGAAGGCTTTCCAGGAAAGCAAGCAGGCCGTTCTCGACAAGCTGGACGACATGCTGGGCGTCGAGCGCGGGACGACCGCCAGCCAGGCGAGGGCAGCATGACGAAGCTCCACGCTGTCCGCGCTCACGTCCGCCGCTCTCCCGAGCCAGACCCGCGCCGCCGGGACCTGCACGAATGCCTCATCGCGGAACTGTGCCGGCGGATGATGCCGGAGCTCGTCGCCGCCCTTGAGGAAGCCCTTGCCGAGTTCAAGCCAGAGGAAGCGTGATGCACACTGCAATAGATGAGGCACATATAGCCGTCGCGGTAGCGCAGGGAAATGCTGACCGTAAGGCACAGGAACTACTCGCGCGCATTGAGACACTTGAACGGATTGTCGGCCAGATTGAAGTGCTGCAATTGCGGCACGTCCAAAAGATAAACGCTTTGTCGGACGAACTTGGCATCGATTGGGATTAACCCAATGCGCCAGGAGTTCACCCGCAAGCAACGCCTTGAGATTTGGACCCGCGCGGCCGGGAAGTGTGAAGGCTGCGGCGCGAAGCTAAAGACGGGCAGCGGAGAGTACGACCACATCATCCCGTTCGAAATCTCGCGGGACAGTTCCGTGGCCAATGCGCAGCTCGTTTGCGCGCCATGTCACCGGCAAAAGACAGACAAGTCCGACGCGCCGACCATCGCGAAGGTGAAGCGCATCCACGCGAAGCATCACGGCATCTGGCCACCCTCCCGAGCCAAGATCCAGTCGCGCGGCTTTCCGAAGCGCGTGGCCCTCACCCTTTCAGGAGACGAGCATGA
>ERZ869921.953-NODE-953-length-13934-cov-3.826356_pt1 | contig 13934 bp, 21 predicted proteins | sample MGYA00579310_ERZ869921 | MGnify/ENA primary metagenome ERZ869921 (study PRJEB32216, sample SAMN09231816) | wastewater metagenome | place: USA: Maryland | collected 2016-06-21 | study: EMG produced TPA metagenomics assembly of the PRJNA472060 data set (Reclaimed...
GGCGGCAGTGGCTTCATGACCAAGGAGACTCTAGTCGACACCACCTATACGAACTTCTGGAAAACCGGAAGTTTGGAACTCGAAGATGGTGCAACCTTATCTGTTCCTGGTGATTGGTATACCTGGACGCCGATCGGCCCCGGCGCTCGTCGTGGCATTGCTCGTCTCCTTGGGCATGATGACGTTGATAGCTATGATGCCAAACGTATCGCCAAGAACGAAAAGTTCTGTTTGAACAAGATCATAGAGATCGTGCAAGCCCAAGAAGGATTCTGGAACTTCGGCAATCTCAATCCGCACGACATTCAATTCACGTTGTGTGAGTTCGACAAATATGAACGTGTCCGTTTAGGGCAGGGAACACCAAGATCAACATACAAGGTGAGGACATGAAATACCCGATCATCATTCCTTCTCGTGGCCGCGCCAATGCCTGTGCAACGATCGAGAATATTCCATCCAAATTCTATGACAACATCTGGCTCTATGTCATCGAAGCCGAGTCCGCTGCCTATCAGGCGACGAACGAAATCCTCTGGAATGGCAAGGTCCATGTGATCTGCGCCGCGCCGTCGACGGTCACAATCTCCGAAAAGCGAGAACGAATGGTGCTCCACATCACGGAACGGACCGGCACCAAGAAGTTCTGGATGATGGACGACGATCTGAAGTTCTTCCGTCGCAAGAACGAATGGGAAGGTGACACCCGGCTGGAAATTCTTCATGTGATGGATGATCATGGTTTCGATACCATGTTCGACGAGATCGAGACCATGATGGATGATCCAAGCGAGCATCTGTGCGCGATCGGTATCTCCATGCGGCAAGGCAACAACAACTTGAAGGACGTCGGCGATCGCAACACCCGATTGATCCGTTGCGGTCTTTATGATGCCGAGCCGTTCCTGGAAGCGACGCACAATCGTTTGAAATTCATGGGCGACTTTGATGTCATGCTCCAAATGCTGGAACGCGGCTGGGACAACTTCGTCGTCGCCAAGTATTCGCAGGATCATGGCAGCACGAATGCGAAGGGCGGCTGCGCCGTGGCTCGCACTGAAGAAGTCATGGAAGAAGTGGCCCACGGTCTGGCTGCTTTGCATCCCGGCTGTGTCGTGACCAAGAAAAAGGCGAACAAGACCGGTGGTCTCAAAGAACGCACTGACGTTACCATCTACTGGAAGAAAGCACGGGCTTCTTACCCCGGTTTCTGAGATCATCCCAGAATCTACATGAGGCCAGGGGCTTGTCATTTGAGCCCCTGCCTGTTACCGTTAGGTAATCAGGGGAGTCCAATCAATGTATGTGCTGAATGTTCGTAACGTCCATCGGGCTTTGCCTTTGGCTTTGCAGTTCATGGATATGTCGGATGATATGGTGAAATCCGACAATCGCGTCAGCGAAGCTATCAAGTGCAGACAACCCGTGACGACTCGTTACGACCAGCCTCGTGAACGTGTCCTATTCTGGGCTGAACGCAATGCCAATCCGTTCTTCCATTTGATGGAATGCCTGTGGATGATGAGCGGTCGCAAAGACGTCAAGTGGATCAGTCAGTTCAACAAGTCTTTCAGCCAGTTCTCGGATGACAACAAAACTTTCCATGCCGCTTATGGCGATCGTTGGATTAACCATTTCCATATGGATCAGATCCAAGTGATCTCAGAAATTCTGAAGAAGAATCCTCTGGATCGCCGGGCAGTCTTGACGATGTGGGATCCCAATGAAGATCTCGGTCGTGAAGGTAAAGACTTCCCCTGCAATACCCAAGTCTATTTCGATGCCACCCATGGTCAGCTGAACATGACCGTCTGCTGCCGCAGCAACGACATTGTCTGGGGAGCCTATGGAGCGAACGCTGTCCATATGTCGTTCATGCAGGAAGTCATGGCTTCCATGATCGGTATCCCTGTCGGAGTTTACTGGCAGATCAGCAACAATTGGCACGGGTATCTCAAAACCCTTGAGCCGGTCATGTCGCTGAAAGATCGTGTTGAAGAATCCTGTCCTTATGAAACAGGAGAAGTTTCTCCATTTCCTATCGTGAATGTGGAACCAAAGATCTGGTTTGAAGATCTGGACATGTTCATGGACTGCGGGCCAATTACAGGTTTTCGTGATCCCTTTTTCCGGCGAGTTGTGACCCCGATCTATCAAGCCTGGAAAGCCAAGGAGATCACCGAGGACGAGTATCGCTACGACCATGCCCTGGAGATCATGAAGCAATGCTCTGCCCAGGACTGGAAGAAAGCCTGCACGGAGTGGCTGATTCGCAATCGCAAATAACAGGGACCAAATGCACAATCACGGCAAAACCCCCGCTGACCGTGTCGAGTTCGCTCGCCAAGCTGCCTACGTGACTCGGTATCACGTTCATCGTTATGTTGGCGACTATACGAGTCACGAGCACGTCTGCAACATGCAGAACATGTATCTGATTCTTTGCCCGAATCCCACCCTGACCGGCGTCAAGCTGATCCAGTGGCACGATGCCGGGGAATACGGCCCAGGAGATATGCCGTCGCCTGCGAAATCCTGTTTCGGTGTCGGCGAGATCATGAACAAGATCGAACGCTGCGTCCGAGAGAACTATGGCCTCCAAGTGGAAGACCCAGTTCCTCAAGAAATCCTGTGGCTGAAGTCTCTGGACATCACCGAGTTTTTCCTGTTCTGCCACGACCAAATCCTCCTGGGCAATCAGTTCATCATGCCTATGGCGGTCAAGGTTCGTGACTACATCCAAGCGAAGATCAAGGCCGGTAACTTCCCGCCGGAACTGGCCGACTACTTCACCGAGATTAACATCAGCCGTCCAGTCATAGATATGGACGAAGTTTTGGAGATGCGGGAATGACAGAAGTTGTTCAAGTCGGTGGCAACCACTATGACTCCCAGTTCCAGCACTGGGATTGGGTCACCGAGATCAAGATGGGTTATCTGGCTGGTTGCGCGACGAAGTATGTTTCGCGCTGGTGGAAGAAAGGTGGTGTTCAAGACGTTCAAAAGGCCAGGACGTATGTGGAGAAGATGCTGGAGAAATTCAGCCAACTTCAGAACGACTGCCTGGAACTGCCCGGTCACATCGTTGATCACTACACCAAGAAATTCTGCCGTGTCAACAATCTGCCAGCCGTCGAAACCACGATCTGCACTTTGATGACCATCTGGTCTACCAGAGAAGATTTGCAGGGCGTTCTTGACCTTATGGACGAACTGCTGAAGCTGGCAGAGGCGCGGCTGGCAGGGGCCACAGGCCCCACAGGGCAGGCCCCCGCCACCACCCTAGCGGGGCAGGGTGGCAAGGCCCCGCCAGCCCTGCCCCACAGCCCCGCGCAAGGCATAGCAGGGCAGGCCCCGGCAGCCGCAAGCCCCACAGCGCACCAAGCATTCAAGTCGTTGGAACAGTTGCAGAAGCAAGAGGCTGCATTTGGTCTCTGCCCCTGTGGATGCGGTCGTCCTCGTGCAAAGAACATGCACTATGCAACGCCTGAATGCCGTGCCAGAGGGCTGACAGGTTTGGAACACCCATTCGGCTATGATGAGGAGTAAGAAAATGGTTAGTTGGCTGAGAAAGTTCCTGCAACCGAAACGGGAACCCGACTTTCTCATCGGTCCTAGCAAGGAAGACCCCTACCTTCGCCGGTGGTGGCTCATTCCTCGCAACAAGTTCTTCAACATCTATCTTCACCACATGATTCATGATGATGAAGACCGCGCCCCGCACGATCATCCTTGGGCTTCTCTCTCGCTGTGCCTGGAAGGATACATCGAAGAGCATCAGCTTGTTGACGTGAAGCAGAATCTCTGGACGATCAATGGCATTTTCGCCGGCGACTGGAAGTGGCGTGGCACAACCTATCTGCACAAGCTGAAACTTCCTCGTGGTGATGCGTGGACGCTTTTCTTTACCGGTCCTGTGGTTCGTGTTTGGGGCTTTCAATGCCCGCAAGGCTGGCGGGAATGGAAGAAGTTTGTCAATCCGAGGAACAAGGGCGAACCCGGTCTCGGCTGCGGCGAAGAGTGAATGGAACTCTCCAGCTTTCATAGGAAGCGTTATGCTCAATGGGCTGGCAATGAACGTGGCGTCGCAGCGGATCCTACTCGTTGCTGCGCTGAAGTCCACCATGACTGGCGGAATTATCAATGTAGCAAGCCGCGCGGGCATGGTCCAGAAGAAGCTTATTGCAAGATTCATGATCCTGCTTTTATAGCGATCAAGCGTGCTGAGCAAGATCGAATCTATGAAGAGAAAACACGGAAGTGGAAGATCGAGAGGGCAGGACCCGTCCTTCTCGCCGCCATGCAGAAGATCGCTGACGGGCATAATGATGCAATGGGTTTGGCCCAGGAGACGTTGACCAACCTCAACCTCTGGAATTTTGAGAAGATCGATGGCAAAGAAACCCCTACAGAATACTAGTCGGCATTTCCAGTTGTCGATGTTCCAACCGAATTCCGACTGGAAAGCAACCCCTGTTGTTGACCTTCCTTCTTGGGCCGATGCCAAACGTATATCCATAGATTGTGAGACAAAAGATGAGCATCTCAAGAAGCTGGGACCTGGAGTTCGCCGAGGCGGTTATATCACTGGAGTCAGTTTTTCCATCGAAGGACATCGATCCTTCTATCTCCCTATCAGACATGAGGGTGGAGACAATCTACCACAAGATGAAGTCCTCTCTTACCTGCGCGGGGAGGCTAAGAAATTCCGTGGCGAATATGTGGGTGCGAACCTGTCATACGACCTCGATTACCTCTGGGCCGAGGGCATACGAAGCCCTGATGTCGAGTTTTATCGAGATGTCCAAATCGCCGACCCGATCATCGATGAACTTCATGACAGCTTCTCGCTTGAGAACATTGGCAAGCGATGGGGAATCATGGCGAAGGATGATAGCATCCTTAAAGCTGCTGCCGAAGCAAATCATCTGGATCCCAAAGCCGGAATGTGGCGTCTGCCTGCTCGATTCGTGGGGCAATACGCCGAACTAGACGCAGCTTCACCTTTGGAGATTTATGAAGCCCAGAGGAAGAAATTGGATGAGGACAATCTTTGGAAGGTGTTCAACCTTGAAAGCCAAGTCCTGCCTGTTCTTGTGAAGATCCGCCAGCGTGGCGTCAAGATCGACATGGAGAAGCTGGCTTATATTGAGAACTACTGTCTTGTGGAAGAACGCAAGGCAGCGGCTCTTGTCAAAGACAGCACGGGTTACGACATCGGCATTACGAACTGGTGGAAGGGCGACGCTCTGGCTGCCCCGCTTCGTGCAGCCGGTGTGAAACTTGGAAGAACAGACACTGGTGGCGTGTCAATCGACAAAGAAGTTCTTGCCAGGAATAAGCATCCTGTCAGTCAAGCTATTTCGTGGGGTCGTCGCATCAACAAACTGCGAACAACCTTCGCTGCTAGCATTCGGACATATGAAACGAATGGACGGGTTCACTGCACGTTCAAGCAGATCGCTCAAGAGGTCGATGGTGATGACAGTAGGAAAGGTGCGCGGTTTGGTCGGCTTTCTGCTGTTGATCCTAATCTCCAGCAGCAGCCTGCTCGTGATGAATTCGCTGCGCTCTGGCGAAGTATCTACGTTCCAGAAGAAGGATCAATCTGGGCCTGCCTTGACTATTCCCAACAAGAGCCTCGGTGGACCACTCATTTTGCAGCCCTGATGAAGCTGGAGCGAGCCGAAGAAGCGGCAGCCATGTATCGCAATGATCCCAAGATGGATAATCATAATATGATGACCCGTCTTATTCACGGCGATGAAGCCTGTGATGCCGCTGACAAAGCAACGTTCAAAGCCTGGAGGACTGCTGCCAAGATCGTCTTCCTTGGGCTGGCCTACGGTGAAGGTGGCGAGAAACTCTGTCAAGATCTTGGCTTGCCGACCAGATGGTCCTACAGCTACGGTCCTTGGAAGAATCGCACCGTAGAATATTTCGATCACTACAATCAAGCCATGGCAGCCAAGAATGACAATGGCGGGATCGGATGGGTCCAAGGTGCAGCGGGCGAAGAAGGCCAAGCGATCATTGACCAGTTCAAAGCGAACGTCCCCTATATCCCGAAACTCGCGCATTTGGTCGCTGAGACAGCCAAGAAGCGCGGCTATATCATGACTGTCATGGGTCGCCGACTGCACTTCCCGAAGAGGGATGATGGCAGCTTTGAGATGACCCACAAGGCTCTGAACCGTTTGATCCAAGGCAGCAGTGCAGATCAGACCAAGTATGCTCTAGTTCAGCTGGACCGGGCCGGATACTACATTCAGCTTCAAGTGCATGACGAAATGGACGGCTCGTTCGCAACCCAGGAAGAGGCACAAGCGGCTGGGAAAATCATGGCAGAGTGCATTCTGGACATCACCACACCGCAACTCCCGTTCGTCGTCGACGTTGAAACGGGTCCATCATGGGGAGAAATTCATTGAGCATCTATGAGCAAATCTGCGAGAAATGGCGTCACCATCAGCGCCGCCAGTTTTTCTTGAACGGTAATTTTGTTGATGGCCCTGAACTCGGCAGCGAGAAAGGAAACGAACTGGTCTCGTTCTGCAACGACGCGCCGAAGTTCGTGATTCTGTCACAGAAGAACATGTCAGAATTGAGGCGAGAAGATCCCTCCTGCCAGAAGTTCATCCACTACGATCTGGTCGGCAACAAGCTGTCGGTCATGGGTATGGTCATCTGTGCCGTCGCTGGTTCCTACGACGAGAACGACAACACGCTGGAGGTTGCATGAGTATAGTTGACATCAAAGCGAAACTTGTCCACCAGACCGACAAGGCATTTCTGTTTGACTTCGGTCTGGACGACAAAGTGTGGATTCCCAAGAGCCAGTGTGAATGGGATCCCAGCGACCAGACAGTCGCTATGGAAGAAGAAACCGCAATTGACAAAGGATTGGACAACCTGATATGAATTGGTCACAAAAACAGATCACCAAATGGGCCGAAGAGAAGTTCGGCTTCAACGGGCCGCTGCCCATCGCTATTCGTGGCAACAAAGAGATGAGCGAACTGCTCAGCAGTCTCCAGAATATCCACACGAAAGGCGAAACCCGTCATTCTGCTATGGAATGCGCCGACGTGCTGATTTTCCTTTTCCAGGTCACCGAGCGCCTTGGCTATGATCTTCTCCAATTGGTAGATGAGAAGATGGAAATCAACACCAAGCGCCAATGGGAGATCGGCAAGGATGGATCGCATCAGCATGTGGAGGGCACCTGAATGTCTGATCCGAAATGGGACAATCGCTTCATGGATATGGCTGAGCTGGTCGCCAGCTGGAGCAAAGATCCGTCCACTAAAGTCGGCGCTGTCCTGACTACTGGTCGCAAGATCCTCGGTCTGGGCTACAACGGCTTCCCGGCAGGCTGCCGCGACGATATGGAGATCTACCATGATCGGCCTGAGAAGTATCGCCGCGTCGTCCATGCCGAGGTCAACGCCCTGCTCAACGGCACACGGGAAGGAGACATGGCTCTTTATACGACTCTTTGCCCCTGCTCCCAATGCGCCGCCATGATCATCAACTTCGGTGTGAAGGACGTGTTTTCACCTATTCCTTCCGAGAAGGAAAAGGAACGTTGGGGCGAAAGCTTCCTCTCAGCCGTCGAGATGTTTAAGGAGGCGAAAGTCCGCCAGTGGTATCTGCCAAATCGGTGACTTGTCTTTTGTGCAGGGCCGGGGTAGTGTAGGGTTCAGGGGAATAAAATGTCAGAATCAGGTATGCGGTCCAGCCTTGTCGCGAAGCTGGCGCCAATGGATGCTCAGTCCATAGAATGTCCAATCAAGACTGGTGTTCCAGACATCAGTATCAAGACTGGATGGATTGAATGCAAGTTCGAACCAAAGTGGCCGAAGAACCCGGATACCATCGTGAAGTTCCATCATCCAGTGACTGTCGGACAGAAGGTCTGGCTGCGTCGCAGGATCCGCAAAGGCGGACAGTGCTGGCTCGCAGCGAAAGTGTCCAGCGACTGGTTCTTTTGGGACCTTCGGCATTTCAATTTGGACAGGTTCAACACTATGACCAAAGCTGAGATGATCGCCAGCGCCGATCTGCATTACCGCATCAGGATCGACGTTCGTGAATTGCTGAACTTTCTTAGCTACAAACCGCTGACAGTGTCGGAAGAAGAATAATGCTTTCAGCCGGTGAAAACCTGTTGATCTGCCGCCGTCGTGCTGGCCTGCGTCAAGACAGCATGGGGGAGCGCTATGGCCTGAACAGGCATGGCTATGGACGCCGGGAGCGGGATGCCATTGCAACTGACCTCCCGGTTGCCAATATAGAGTTTGACCATCTGTATACTCAAGAGAAATGTGTGATCTACCGTAAACGGGCGAACCTCACTCAACGAGAAGTTGCTGCTCTTCTTGGGCTGTCCCGGTATTGGATCAATCAAAAAGAAATCGGCCGTGTCGATTGCGCGGACCTATTGAAATTCTGGGAAGAACGCCAATGCCAGAAGTGAAGACAAATAGCAAGGCAGCCATTGATTTCCTCAAGAAATTCCATCCAAATGGACCATGGGCGCTGACGTGCATTGCCGTTGATAAGAAGTCGATTGACGGTGCGACATTCATGCCAGCCCAGGAGGCAGAAGCCTTCAAGTGGATCGAGAAGTATAATGGCAAACGAAATCTGTATTTCCACGTCAATGAGACGATGGGGACGATCGAGCGGAAAGCTGACAAGACACAAATCAAATCAGCTGGCTGGCTATATGTAGATGTTGACTGCGAGGAAGTATCTCCGGATGACCCGGATCGGGATCGCCTTATCGAAGAAGAAAAAGACCGCATCCTTAAGATGTTCACCAAGGACCTTCCGAAAGGGATCCCCGAACCAACGGTTATTATTTCTTCTGGCGGTGGCTTCCAGGCGTTCTGGAAACTGAAAACATTGTTCCCCATTGAGGGAACAGAAGAGAATTGGGAAAAGTATGAAGCGTTCAACAAGCGTCTAGAACAGGTCTTTAATGGGGACCACTGCCACAACGTTGATCGCATCATGCGGCTCCCTGGGACCATCAACATTCCGAATGCCCTCAAGATCAAAAAGGGTCGGGTTGAAGCCCTCGCGCGAGTTATGTCATTTAGCAGTTCTTTATCTTACGACCTCGAAGAAAAGTTCATAGCTGGCGGCAACGTTCAGACAAAAGGATCTGTCATCCAAGATGCTTCTATCCGGCCGGGTGGAGACATCAACATGGATCGTTCAGATGAGATCATTGCCGATCTTTCTGAACTGGATGAGTGGGACGTGCCAGAGCGGGTGAAAGTGATCATCGCCCAAGGGAGGCATCCTGATCAACCAAAGAACGGAGATAATAGTCGTTCAGCGTGGGTCTTTGACGCTGTATGCCACCTGATCCGTTGCGGCGTTCCAGACGGCCTGATCTATTCCATATTGATGGACAAGGGGTGGGGTATCTCCGAATCTGTTCTGGAGCAGAAGGATCCGTCCCGCTACGCTATCAAGCAGATCAGCAGCGCCCATGGCTTGACCACTGACCCCGACCTTCATGGCATGAACGCCCGCCATGCCGTGATCGGCAACATCGGCGGCAAGTGCCGCGTCATTGAGGAAGTGCCAGACGAGATCATGGGACGGTCCCGCATTACCTATGCCTCGTTTGAAGATATCCGCAACAGATACAATAACCAGAAGGTCGTGATCGGTAAGGACAAAGAGAACAAGCCGATCACCATGCCGCTTGGGAATTACTGGATCGGTCACAAACAGCGCCAACAGTTTGACTATATTCGTTTCATGCCTGAAGGGGCTGGCAAGAATATCTTCAATCTGTGGCGAGGGTTTGCCTTTGCTCCGAAGCAAGGAAACTGCGATCTATATCTGCAACATCTTTTACTTAATATCTGCAAAGGCAATCAGTTCTATTATGACTATCTTATCAAGTGGATGGCGCGGGCAGTTCAGAAGCCTGCCAGTCAGGGTCAGGTAGCGATCGTTCTGCGCGGCGGTAAGGGTGTCGGTAAGTCGTTGATGGCGACAGTCTTTGGCAAGTTGTTCGGAAGGCACCACCTTCACATTTCCAACCCGAGCCACCTTGTCGGGAACTTCAACAGCCACCTCAAAGACAGTATCGTGCTTTTTGCAGACGAAGCTTTTTTCGCCGGCGACAGGAAGCACGAGTCAGTCCTCAAGATGTTGATCACCGAAGACACCATTCCGATTGAACAAAAGCACGTTGACGTTGAACCCTATCCAAACTACATTCACCTGATCATGGCTGCAAACGATCCGCACGTTATCCGCGCCACAGGCGACGAGCGCCGCTATTTCGTGTTGGAAGTCGGGGCCGACAAACAGCAGAACTCACAATACTTTGTTGACCTGATGGCCCAGATGGAAAGCGGTGGCTACGAGGCTCTGCTCTACATGCTGCAGAATGTCGACCTGCACGGGTTCCAGGTCCGTGACGTGCCGCAGACCGAAGCCCTGCAAGAGCAGAAGCAACTCAGCATGAGCCACGATGAAGAATGGTGGTTCCGGAAGCTGCAAGATGGTCGCCTGCTTCAGCGTGACAGCAAGTGGACCGGCAACGTGGAATGCGAAGCTTTGATCACAGACTTTACACGGTATGCCGAGGTCTGGAAGATCTCACGGCGTGGAAACGAAACTTCCTTGGGCAGATTCCTCAATCGGGTGGCACCGCACGTCAAGCGCAGCCAGACTTCAATCATGAAAGATTTTCAAGACGAGGCTGGTTACGTCAACAGGAAGTCCGTGCGTGGGTATGTCTACAGTTTCGGCAGTCTCCAGCAATGCCGGGACAGTTGGAGCAAGATCAACGGCAAAGTGGAATGGGAAGAATATACCCAGACCGAAATGAGTGAGGAGCAGCCATTTTGACCCATGAAGAATTCCTTGCTTTTGTGAAATCTCTGCTCGGCAAGTTGCCACACTTTGAGACGAGAGATCCCCTGTCCAGGCTCATTCGTTCCAAGGGGTTTGAGTTCCACTTTGTTGACAAGTGGATCCCGAAAGGACTCCTGGGATCAAATGCCAATAATCCTCTTCTCAAGGTTGACGGCGTGAACCTTGAATTAGGATTCTGCAATGACGACGCCTTCACCATTTATGTTCCAGAGGAGAACCGGAAATGACCTATGCCTATTCAGAAGAGGTAGACTTCAAAGTCGGTGGTTACGAAACCTCCGTTACACTTTGCTGCGATGTGAAAATGATTTCACCTGGATATCCGGAAACCGGTCCGACCTACAGCAGTGGTGGAGAACCGGCCGAGGGTCCGGAGTTCGAATGCGATGATGCTTATATTGACTTCGGCAACTTCGTTGCACCAATGTATTTCAAGAAGGGACAGCTGGAGGCTATCTTCGGCGAAAGCTTCATGTCCGAATTCTACGAACGTGCCCAGGAGAAGGCGAACGAGGAATGGGAAGAAGACGAGCCTGAATGGGATTCAGACGATAACCGCGACAACGATTGAAGTGTTCTGCTTGTAGAAGAACCCCGCCTGCGTTAAGGTAATATAACGCCAATGGGAGAAGCAAGTGAAGATGCCACGCAATCCACGGATAGGGCTTTGGGGAAACTACGGTTTCCAGAAGCCCTTTCGTTGCCTTGGGCGATGGGTCGGTCCTCAGCTTGACGATTACCTTATCGGAACATCGCTGGTCTATCCCATGAATGGACGAGTAGTTAAATTCCATGTGAACGTTCTGTTCGATCGGCAGAAGCCCCGGCACGAACAGTTAGAGACCATTCTGGTTCTCGACAGCCGTGAATTGGCTGATGAAATGTGGCTTCAAGATGAATGGGAAAAGGATAATGGCGATGAAGATGGATCCGGAACAGGCGAAGAAGTTGGTGCTCTCCTGGGTGGTGGAGATGAACGACCTGAACTCCCTTGGTGAGGAATTGATGAAGCGCATGACGGTCCACCATGCGATGCTCAACAGTCAGATCGAGCAATATTCGCATCTATCCCAGGGCGGCATGATGAACAAAGAGCAGTCCAGCGACATGCGCCTGAAGATGGAAAACAGCTTGACTACTGTTCTCGACACGATCGATGAACTGGTCGTGATGGTCGGCAAAGTCGATGCCATCAAGCTGAAAGCCAAGAACGCGATAAGGGACGGGCTGTGAATGAAACTTTCCATCCCGGCGATCTCGCCAATGGCCCGCCTCGTGCTGGTGACGTTGTCATTAGCTTTCGTAATTTCAATCTTGATTTTACTCACCTTGATCTTATTGATCTCTACGCCAATCGTTACAAAGTCTTGGCCCTCCGGCGATTGCTTGTCGGTGGACAGCCCAAACGAGACGCAGAACTGCAACAACCTCCCGCAACGATATATCCTGGAATGGAGAATGTAATGGTTGAAACCACCGAAAAGAAGATCACCCGTGAGCATGAGTTCACGACCGAGATTTCCAGTCTTCGCCAGCTTGTGAGCGAGGTCGGCTCTGCAAAAGCTGATCGCCTTCTGGGCATGAAAAATGCGGCCGGACCCATGGTCAATGAAGGTCGTGCTCGTCCGGTCTACGAGATCGCTGCGAAATATATTCTGCAGGAAATGCACAGGAAAGATGCGGAAGACATCATGTTCCTGGTGCGGATTCCGGCCGACAAGTTCGACGCTGTGAACACTGTCCTGAAAGCGCTCGGCGTCGAAGGCAAAGCGATCTGAAATGACTGTCTGGGTCGACGACATGTATCTCTATTCGATCGGCCAGCTCGGTCGGATGAAGATGTCCCATATGATTGCTGATACCGAAGAAGAACTCTTGGATATGGCCGACAAGATCGGTGTCGCCAGGAAGTGGATTCAGCATCAAGAATACGGAAAAGGATGGGTTCATTTCGATATCTCCATATCTGCACGTAAGAAGGCGATTAAAGCTGGGGCAGTTCCAATCACTCTTCGTCAGTTAGCAGAGATCACATTCGCTTGGAAGAGGGATCTTCCCACTCCTGATATGTCTAAACCAGATGCACAGGGATTGCTCCTCTAGACCTTTGCGCGGTATGCTATAGCTTCAATGCCAACTCAGACAAGGAAGCTAGCATGGAAACGAACATCAAGGGTCTGCCGGAAGGCAAGAAGTATTTCTCGGAAGTCGGTTACAGCCAGACTTATCCGTGGGTCGTTGTCAGCGAGACAGCCATGACCAAGACGCTCGCCAAGGTCAACGTGAAGAGGGATCCGGAATGGAAGCCCCACATCATCCCAGGCGGCTTCGCCGGTCACTGCGACAACCAGCACGAGCAAACGTGGCTCTTCGACAAGATCGACGAAGCCCGCACCATGACGATTCAGATGAGCAAGAAGCACGGTGATTGGCGGCACAAGGGCGTCCGGTTCTTGGAAGACGTCGCCACCGAGTTCTACGACTACAACTTCTGAGGAGATGGGAATGGGACTCGAAGACAAACTCCTGCCGCATGTTGTTGGCTGCATCGACGACGAAGGCTCAATTATGATCGGTTGGAAGAAAGGCTCGTTCTACTTGATGTCCGTCGGGTTCCAAGGCGACCTCTTTGTGGTGGAGGAAGTTTTGTATCAGGATAACTGGGACAACTTTCTGACCGCGATCGAAGATCATTTCGACACAGGTTTTGTGAAAGGCATGGAAGATCTGTCCCTGGGCGAACTCGAGAGCGCCGATCGTGACGATCAGCACGTTCACAGCGAACTTATCCGCCGTGGACAAAAAGCCCTGTCGGAACTGAACGACATCAACCGCATGATTGCCCGGTGCGGACTTGATGTTATCGTGAAGACTTATGATCAGCAGCAGGTGCCAGGCTATCATAAACCCCATATCGGCATCAGGTATATGAAGGAGCAGAAGTGATGTTGGACGAGAAGCGCGAAACGCTGATCGAGAAGATCCGCAAGATCCACCGCAAGGCTGAAAGCACCAGCAGCGAG
>ERZ869921.955-NODE-955-length-13892-cov-5.174460_pt1 | contig 13892 bp, 17 predicted proteins | sample MGYA00579310_ERZ869921 | MGnify/ENA primary metagenome ERZ869921 (study PRJEB32216, sample SAMN09231816) | wastewater metagenome | place: USA: Maryland | collected 2016-06-21 | study: EMG produced TPA metagenomics assembly of the PRJNA472060 data set (Reclaimed...
AGCGCGGCGCATGTCAGTCACGGCGGATGTTCGATCGGTCGCAGCGGTCATTTTCGAGGGCCCTTGTTCGCTGAATCCTCCCCTAGCTCGATCAGCGACTCTCGCACCGCCATGGCCGGCGGTCGGTCGCTATCCCCCGCGCCTTCCAAGATCTGGAGACGCTTCGCAAGACGCGCCATGGTCGGCAAGAGAACGGTGTTGATGTCCTCCTGAGTCTTGCCGTAGGCTCGCGCGTCCGCGATTCGCGCGTCTTTCTCCGCGTCGAGCTTGCGGAAGAGATAGACCACGACCGCGACAAGCGCGAGGCTCACGACAGCCCACACGCCGCCGATCTTCCACGCGGTTTCGAACGAGCCCGGGGAGAGCCCTTCTGCTGCTGCTTGCGCCTGTGCGGTCATCACTGCCCCCTTAGCTGTAAACCGAAATGTTCGAGTCGCGGTGGACGCAATGCCACTTGAGCCCGGTCCCGGTGTCGGCTGATCGGATCACTACGGAGCCCTTCGCGCTCGCCGGGAATCGCGCGATTACGGACGCGTCCTCGCGTACGAGATCGCCCTTGAACGCCTGCGTTCCGAGTGTGCGAGTCACCTCGAACACCTGGCCCTCGGCAACGGGGTCGAGCACCTCATACACCGAGTCTTGGAGCACGTCCGGCATGTGCCACCAATCCGCAGCCGTCCCCGTGATCGTTTGCGAAGCGGCGTTGTCGAGGTCTTCGTTGCGCCACGTGATGACGGCGGAGGGGCCGCCGATCGTGATGCCTTGGAGGAAGCTCACCGCGCCCGCGAACACGCCGCCGTAGATCGACATCGTATGCTCGAACCACTCGGTGAGCGGCGCGGCGCGCTGGAGGTAACCGGCGACCGAGCCGCCGATGTAGCCGCTCTGGAGGAAGAGTGAAGCGGCGGAGTCGGCGACCGTGAAAAGGTACAGCGTGCCCGAGCCCGCGTCCGAGATGGGGAGCGCGCCGCCCGCGGCCGAGCTGGACAGCTTGATCGTGTCGGCATCGAGGTAGACCACGTAGTACACGCGATCGTCGAGCAGGCCCGTGGGCACGACTCCGCCCACCGAGTAGATGCGGACGGGGTCATCCTCGGACAGCCCGTGTCCGGTGATCGTCAGCGTGTCCGCGGCGGCGCTGACGGCGGAGATGGTTTGAAAGTCGCCCATGAGGCGGGCGAGCTGGTTCTTGAGCCACAGCGTGCGCGACGCGAGCGGGGTGCCCATGGCGCGGACGCTTGCCGCGGTGCGCGGATCGCCGCCCGCGGGACCTTGTACGGTGGTGGTGTAGCTCTGAGTTTCGGTGACCGATGCGGGCATGTTCCTGTCCTCTCATTCGCCCGGAAAGGCGATCCAAGTCTCTGACTCTGCGATGTCGACAAGCTCCTCTGCGGGCTCGTCTGACCACGTGTCCGTGCCGTCTCCCATCCACGTCTCTTGCCCCCACACGTTCCCAAGGGGCCAGTAAACCGGCTGCTCCAGCCCGTCGCCTTCTGACCACAGAGAGCCATCGTCGTACACCCCCGGCGAGTCCCAATAGCCATCGGGCAGCGAGGCTGTGCCGTGCGTCCACACGGCGATCGTCACGGGGTAAGCGTGATCGGCTTTCTGCAAGCGGATCGCGGCGCGCAGGTAGCGCAGATCGCCGACTGTCGCCGAGCTATCCCAGGTGAGCGCTTCGTCGTCGGTGTCCTCTAGCCAGACGTCCGAGCCCGCATCCCACAGCCCATCGTCCGACCAATAAGCCGAGCTGTCCGAGCTGTTGAGGAACAGAAACACGCGAGAGAACCAATCCTCGTTGCCGTCCCAATAGCCGCCCACCTCGTGATTCGAGAGCGCTTGCACTTCCGCGCTCGTACGCCCGTACGGCTCGAACACCTGCACATATCCCGCGCCCGTGCCGCCGATCTCCCAGTGATCGATGGGCGTAGCGAGCCGCTGTGCGAAAACGCGATCCGTCTCGGGCGGCGCGCGCAGCATGAGCCGGTCATGCGAGAGCGCCGGGAGGTAGTCGACGGGCGCGAGCAGTGGATCGCGAGCCGTGCCCACGTCCTTGAGCTGCTGGATCGCGGTGTCCTGATCGGCCGCAACCACCGAGACGAACGCGCGACCCGTCGGCCCGTCAAGCCACGGCGTACCCGCAAGCTCCTGAGCTAGCGCCTCGGCGAAGCTCACGGCGTCACCACGATCGAGGGGGTCAGGGTGAGCACGTTGTAGCCGGGCAAGCTGGTCTCTTCCGAGATGCCCGAGAACAGCACCTCGTAGACGGTCGCGATGGCCAACAGCGGATCGCGGATCGAGTCGAGGAAGAGGACCCCGCCCTTACCACCGCCGAGCGGGACCGACGCGTTGAGGCCCGAGAACACGACCGCAGCCGCAGCCGCGACACCCGCGGGGCTTGTCGCCCGGATGATCACGCCCGGCGAGAGCGTGAGGGCCGGCGCGGCGAGCACGCGGAGCGGGCCTGTCCCCTTGCCCCGAAGCGGCTGGAGATAGGCGTCGAGCGCGGCGAGCTCTGGCGAGGTGGCGGGGCCAGCGGCGTTGGCGGCGAAGATGTCCGTGCTGCCCGGCCCGTTCGGATTCGAGTCGTCCACCGCCCATCGCGTGATCGTCGTGGCCGCGGTGGGAATCCAGTAGTCGAAGGCGGCCGCATTGCCGGCGAGCGACGTCGAAGGGAAACGAGCGCGGCCCCTCGCGAATAGCTCGACGTTGCGCTCCTCGGGCCTCCCCGCGGCGATCAGCGAGCCGGCGGGGGAGGTGATACCGAGGCCCGATGCGCCCACCTGAAAGCCGACCACCGAGCCGGGCGACACGTTGCCGACCGTGCCCGCGGTGCGCGCTTCGAACTCGACAAGCTGAGCCGTGCCCGCCGTCACGTTGATCGGCGTCACGTTCTCAAACAGGCACGAGCTGCCGTCCGCGATGGCTTGGCGCGAGGGCTTGGTGATGGTGCCCGCCGCGCTCGTGACGGGCCAGAGGAAGCGCGCCTTGGTCGCCGGGATGCGGTCGACTCCGAACCAGGCTTTCGCCGTCCTCGTGACCCATGCCGCGGGGATGTTGCCCGCGTAGTCGCCGAGCACCGCTTGCACGAGGGTGGCGCGAATCTCCTGCTCGCTCGCGCGGGCGTTGGCGATCTGCGCGGGGAGCTGCGCGCTCACCGAGAACGGCGAGAAGCCCGCTGCATCCGCGCCAGCCGCAGCAAGGGCGGCGAGAAGCGAGGTGTTGAGCGCGTCCGGGGTGCCGACCGTGAGAGCCTGTGCGAGCGCGGTTGTCACAGCGTGCCTCCGAACTTGACGAGAGAACCGACCGCGCCGATCGACACGGCGAGCGTTTCGATTGAGCCGTCCACGAGCACGACACGACCGAGCACGGTGGTGGTGCGGTCCGCGTGCGCGACGGTGACATCCACCGAGAGGGCGTATCCGAGGGCAGCTTTCACCGCCGTTCGCTGGAGAGCGGTGCGCCAGCGCTCCTTTTCGAGATCGTCAATCGTCGCGTTCTCCAGATTGCGGATGTCGACGCCGCTATTCGGGGCCAAGCGATTGCGGCCCCGCGGCTGGAGCCAGCTACGGACGATCCACTCCAGCACGACGCGGCGCCCGGTGATGCGTTGCCCGGTGAGGTCGGGCGAGAGCAGGCCAGCGGCGGTGAACGTGCTCTCATCAACGAGCGCGGAGAGGGCGAGGGTCATGTGAAAAACACCTCCTCGGACACCCGATCGAGCAGGGTCTCCACGGTCGCGGTGAACGAGCCCGCGAACACGACGGGCGAGCCAGACACGGCGGCGGTGATCACGCCCGTCGACACCGAGCCGGCGGGCGACGTGTAGACGATGGTCAGCGCGCCCGCGCCCGTGATGGTCAGCGTGCCCGTCGCGCCGTGATCGCCGAGCCGGGCCACGCCCTTCGCGGCGCCCGGGGCAGTGGGCGCACCGAAAGCATAGGCACCGTCCGGCTTGGCGCCCTCGAACGCCACGCGCACCCGGTGGCCCTTGGGGAGCACGTACCGCGCGCCGCGCACGCCCGCGTCGAAGCGCAGCCGGGGGAGGTCCGAGACCGGCGCCCCGGGGTCGAGCCGCACGTCGATCGTGCCGTCCGCGTTCTGAACGACCACCTCACCGGGCCAGATCCGCGCGTACGGGTCGACTGCCAGGCGCGGGGCGAGCAGGGCGGCGAGCGCATCGGCGCCTGTGGCATCGGCCTCCAGCTCGATCACTGCGCGCCCGTCGGCCCCGAACGTCACCCGGAGCACGCGGCGCCCGTCGGCGAGCACGGTGCCGGGCCTGAGCGTGGCTTCGGAGTAGGCCGCGGTCAGCGTGCGCGCGGTGAGGTCCTGGTCTAGCTCAATGCCGCCGAGCTCGGCCGCGGGCCAGGACTCCGCCCCTACCCAGACCTGCCCGGAGTCGAGCACGCGCCAGCCGTAGCCGGTCCCGTCGAGCGCGCGGCGCAGTGCCGTTGCCCACGACTCGCCCGCGACGCGCGTCCAGCGAGGGAGCGTGTCCGCGGGTAGGGTGGCGGTGTCGCTGAGCACCTCGCCCGCGGCTGCGAGGATGGCCGTCACGACATCCGCTCTGGAGACCTGCTGAGCGATCGCCGTGTAGTGCGTGGCCGCGGTGGTGCCCCCGAGAGCGCCCGCGCCGCCGACCCAGGTAACGGAGGTGCGCCCCTGGTAGCTGCGGGCGAAGTCCAGCGCGCCTTGAAAGGTGACGGGGTCCGCGTCGCCCTCGGCAATCAAGAGCGCGGCCGGGCCCAGCTCGGGGGCGGCGTCCTCGGGTAGCTCGAGCGTGGCGATCGGCGCGCCGGTGAGCGCGAGGCACAGCGAGCCGTCGAGCACGTCGAACAGGCCAGTCGCGGTGGCGAGGGTGATCGTGCTCATGGCTCGGCGCTCGGCTTTTTGGGGCCATCCAAGCCCGTCGGCTGGATCTCGCCAAGCGGGAGCTGCGTGCCGCCCGCAGGTTCGTCGGGGCCGAATTGGATATTCGAGTTGCCGCCCGGGATATGCAGGTTGGGGACGGCGGCTTTCGGAGTCGAGGCGCCGCCGACCGCCGCAGGCTTGGGCTCGCTCCAGCCGTCCGCGTCGAGGCTGAACTTGTAGAGGTCGCCGGTAATGGCGAGGGCGGACGCGGACTTGAAAATCACGTGATCCACGCCGCGATCATTCGGCTCGCGCGCGGTGAGCTCCCAGGCTTTCCCCGAGTTGACCCCGTGCGGATCAAGCGCCAAGCGGATCTCATTGCCGCGGGCCCAGTCCAATCGCGTGAACGAAAAGTCGAACTTGAGCGAGGCGACCTTGCGGCCCTTGGTCGTACTCTTCGCGGGGTCTTTCCCCTTGGGCTTCTGCGTGTCGACGTCGATCGCAGTGGTGACGGCGATCAGGACTCCGCCCCTTTGATCGGTCGGGGGCCAGTGGTACGGCCCGATGTCGGCGCTGTTCCACGCCTCCGGGCTCTCGTGCGGTCCGGGCCCGGCGCTCACGAGCCACCGCCAAGCGAGCCGCGCCCGATTGATGACGAGGACGAGGACGGGGCGATCACCTTGTAGAGCGCGCCCGCGTAGGGTCCGAGATAGCCGGGCAGGCTGGCGCGGAGAGCGGCCCGTGCGGCGGGGTCCGTGGGCGGCTCCTCGGCATCGCGAGCAGCCATCGCGGCGAGCGCTTCGGTGGTGTCGGCGCCGTTCGCAATGCGCGTCGAGCCGTCCGAGGTGGGCACAAGGCGCGCGTCGCGGTAGTCGGTCGCGGTGGTGGCGGTGAGCCGCGCGAGCGCGAGGCGGTAGTTGGCGAGGGCCAAGCTCAGGAGGGCGGCGTCCTCGTTGGCGCGGGCGGTCATGATGCCCGCCGTTCATCGCGCGTGAAGCGCCCGAGGTTGCGGCGCCACTCTCGATAAGCGGCCTCGTTCGCGGCCTCGGTCATCGCGCCCACCTCGGCAGCCGTCGAGCCGGCGGGGGGCGTGAGGTAGACGTTCACGACGAGAGAGCCCGTCGAGCCGCCCTGTGCCGTCGCAGCCGCCGCGCCCTGGCCTGCGCTCGCCCCGGCGTTGTCATTCGCCGGCAAAGCCGCTCCGATCATGGTCTGACCGGCGCTCTGGACCTTCGCGACGCGCGACACGAGGCCGATCTCTAGGCCCTTGCTTGTGTCTTCGCCGATCGCGTGGAACACCTTGGAAGGGCTCTTGATCCCGAGCTTGGCTTTGGCCGCCGCAATGGCTCGATCGACCGCATTACCAAGCGCGCTCGCGACGGATGCCGCGTTGGCAATGATGCCGTTCACGAGGCCGGCGATCATGTCCGAGCCCATGCCCGTCAGCGACGAGATGAACGTCTGCGCGTTGGCGAAGAACGCGTTGAAGTCGACCCCGATCAGCGCGCCGCTGATTGACAGTAGGCCGCTCGCAATCGACAGCAACCACGAACCGCCCTCGGTCGATCCGGTGTTGTCGAAGATCTTCGAGACGCCGTCGATCACCTTGATGATGGACGGCCCCGCCTTCTCCAGGATCGTCGCGGCGCCCTCCATCGTGCCCGACATGGCGGTGACGAGCCGCGAGATGCGCGCCTCGCCATCCTTGCCCGAGAACGCGGCGCCGAAGATGTTCGAGATCGTGCCAAAGAGCTTGTTGACCGCGGCCTTGAACTTGTCGCCATCGGGGCCCGAGAACACCTTCATGGCCGCGTCGAGAGCCGACTTGATGCCGGATAGGTCGACGTTGTCGAACATGCTCTCGAGCAGCGTCGCGAGGCTCTTGAACTTAGCCTCGACATTGCCGGCGGCATTGCCGGCGGCGCCGCCGTACTGGCCTTGCGCCGCAGCGATGATCGCTTGCATGCCCGTCTGAACGTCGACCTTGCCGGCCTTGAGGAGCTCCTTGACCTTGTCGACCTTGACGCCGAGCTTTTCGGACAGCTTGGAAAGGACCGCATCAGAGTTGATGCCAGCCTCGGCGATGCCCTCGAGCGCAAACGCCTTTCCCCCGTTCCCGCTCTTCCACTTCTCCAGGAGCTTCTGAAAGGCGTTGGCCTTCTCTTCGCTGCTCGTCGCGATGTCTGCGCGCGTGCGAAGAATCACGTTCACCTCGGCGCCCTGGAAGCCGACGCCGGCGAGCTCCTTCGCCTTCTTGAGGGTCTCGTCCTTGTCGAGGCTGAGGTCGACCGCGACCTTGATCGCGTTCGAATAGATCTCGTGAGCTTCCTTGGCGCCTCCGACGAAGCGCTTCACCGACGCTTCGAAGGACTCGCGGGTGGACGTCGCCGCGATCGAGAGCTTGAGGCCGGCCTCGAGGAGCTTGTAGGCAATCACGGCCGCGGCCGCGACGAGAGCGGCAGCAGCCACCGCAGCAGCAGCCGCGCCGAGCGCGAGGAGCTTGCCACCGTCGGCGAGCAGGGGCGCGGCGGGCCCGAGCTTGTCCGCGGCTTGCGAGAGGGACGCCGCCCCCCTAACGAGCCCGCCCGCAGCTTGCTGGCCGAACAGCGAGTTGACCACGCCCACGAGCTTTTGAAAGCCGTTCAGCTCCTTGGGCGCGGCGCCGGGCTGGAGGGCAGTCGGCACGCGCGAGCCCCGCGCCTCGATCTCGTCGAACATGCGCTTTTCAGCGGCGCGCGCCTCGTTCGCGCGATTCTTCATGAGGTCGAACACGCTGGCGAGCTTGGTAGCTGCGGCGGTAGCTGCGCCGATCTTGGAGGGATCGAGGCCGGCATTGAACGACGCCATTGCTGAGCCGGTCGCGGCGGTTTGCGCGCGGAGCCGTCCGAGCGCCAGCGTCGCCGTCGTGAGCCCGCCCGTCTTCACGTCGATCTCGCGCCCGTCGAGCTTGGTCAGCTCCTTGTCCAGCCGATCGAGCGCAGCCGCAGCAGTGCCAGCCGGCGCGCTTGCGTCGTCGGTCAGTGCTACGCGAATGGTCTCCTCGGTGGCCATGGCTCAGCGGTCCTCGTCCTCGTCCAGATCCAGCACGACGCGGGGCAAGTTCGGGCGGTATGACGCGAGCACGGACGCGAGCAGGAGCGCGCCCTTCCGTGCCTTCTCGCCGCTCGATCCGAAGAGTGCCATGAGACCTTCCGCCGCGTCGTTAAGTGTCAGTCCCGCGAGATGGTTGCTATCTGCGGCGAAACCGGCGCGCCGCGCTGCGGTCTCCCATCGATGCGATCTTCTCGGCGAGCACGAACGCGGGAATCGCCGGGTAGCGCGCGAACACCTCCGCGATCGGGCGCGAGCTCCACACGATCGCCGACAGGGCAGCCGAGCGGCACGCCCTGCCGTAGCCCTTCTTGCCCCCAGGCTCGCGCAGCAGGGCCAGCGTGGCGTCGTCTGGCGTGCGGAGCACCACCGAGACGATCGGCTTGCGGTCGCCGTCGCAGACGGTCACGAGGCGCAACGCGGCGGGCGCGTGCTTCGCGAGCAGCTCCGCGGCTTGCTCGGCGGACAGGCCCGCGATGCCGAGGAGTCCGGGCGGCGTCTCTGCATTGAGCGCGTCGTCCAGATTCGCTGAGGAACGCGTCGCGCCCGCGTCCTCGGTGAGGATGTCGCAGATCCGATTGGCGAGCAGAGGGAAGCCCTCCGCCGCTTTGCGGATCGCCTCATAGTCGGGCGACAGGACGGCGCGCACCATGAGGCCCTGCGCCGCGTCGTCCGCGTTGCGCGTCATGTCGTCCAAGAAGGCGTCGAAGCTGGCCTCGGTGAACGCGCGCGCGACGCCTTCGAGCCCGACCTCGGGAAACTCGAATACGATCTCGCTCATCACGCCACCGTCCCGGGCAGGGCGTAGGGATCGATCACGCCGCCCGAGTGCTTGATCTTGAGCGTCTGGTTCTTGCCCGAGATCTCGTCCTTGGTCTGCGAGCCGGCGTCCGAGGACAGACCAAAGCCCTTTTCGATGATCGCGTTTCCGATGAGGAACGAGACCGGCGGGAGCCCGGGGCGATTGAGAACGATCGCGATGTCATGCGCCATGCGGGCGCAGCCGTTGCCGCAGTGGACCGCGTAGTCGACGGACACCTGCGACACGTCGAGCCCGATCGAGAAGGTGTGCGACGCCTTGCCGAGGGCGATGGCGACGGCCTCGATCGAGTTGCCCATTGCCTCGACCGCGGAGCCGCCGAGCTCGGCATTGAGCTTGGAGGCTGCGCGGACCGTGAACGGCTGCCCCTTCTTCGGGCCCTCGCGCGGGGTGAGGGTGCACTTGGCGTCCGCGTGGACGAAGATCAAACCGCCAATCTGGAATGCCATGCTAGTGCTCCTCAGTTCGTCGCGGCGATCACGCCCGCGACCGACAAGACGCCGGTGATGTTTTCGCCCTGGCCGCGGATTTGCGCGGTCCAATTGATGGTCACGTTGCGCGTGGTCGAGATGACCTCATCGCGCACGACCTGGACCACGACGCGCGAGAAGTGGCGCGGCTGGATGAACTTCTCTTGCAATTCAGTCGCGAACGCCTCTTCCAGCGAGACCGCGTCGGCCTCCTGGATCGTGCCGTCGCTGTTGAGATCGAAGGTGGGATTCTCGATCCGGCGCAGGGCCACCCAGAGCACCGCGGCCATTGCCTTGGTCGCGCGGGCGACGCCAATGTCGACGAAGCGCGAAGTCTGGCCGGCGCGAGTCACGCCGCGCGTGAAGTAGGGGAGGCCGGACTTGCTCGTGATGGTGGTGAAGCCGGGGCCGGTGCTCTTGCCCATCTTGATCGAGGCCGTGCTCTCCAGCCTGGCAGTCGTCGCGAGATCGGCGCTCTTGAGCGAGCAGTCCAGCGAGCCGAAACCCCCGTATCCGGGGTCCTCGCTGAACGAGTCCTGCGCCGCGCAGCGGTTGGCGAGCGCTTCGACCGCGGACGCGCGCAAGAGGCCCTGCGCCTGCGGGACCACCGAGGGGATGTAGCAGTCCTTGTGCGCCATCGCGCCGTGCCGGCTCACGTGCGAGAGCATGGCGAGCTTCAAGTCCGCGTCGGCGCCGTCGAGCGGACTCCCCAGCAGCCACATCACGAAGCGCTTGTCTTCCGCGGCTTCCCACGCCGCGCAGAGCGCGTCGAGCGCATCGGCGTAGGCCCGCGCGTCGATCTCGTCCAGCGGCGTCTGCATGATGGCGATGAGCCCGAAGTCCAGCGAGGTGTCGAGTCCAGCGGCGGTGATCGCGGTGACCATCGCGGCGAGCGAGCAACGGGGCGCCGTGGTGGTGAAGCTGTAGACCTCGTCCAGCACGTAAGTCCCGACAGGGCACGTGATCACGAGGCCGGCGGCGGTGATGGTGATGGTGCTCGCGCTGCCCGTCGCAGCGGAGGTCGAGAGCCCGAGCACGGTGTCACCCGTCGAAGCCGAGTCGATCGTGAACGTGGACGAGGCGCCGAGCGTGTCCTTTCGGATGCGCAGATACTTGCCCTGCACGAGGTCGAAGCCGTAGCCCGCGATCGCCGCCTCGAGCTGCGCGAGCATTGCGGCGGCGTCGGCGGGGTCATTGAACGTGCAAGTGCCCGCGCCGATGATCACGGTGAGCCCGTCGAGCGTGCCGCCTGAGCCCCAGGTAAACGCGCTCGTGTCCACGGTGCCGATCACCGTGGCGGGCGTCGCCGCCGGGACATCGAAGGTGTAATCGTAGCTCGCGCCGTCGAGCGCCACGTCGAGCTGCGCGGTGCCGAGCGCGCCCGCGGTGCGGACCTTCGCCTTGACCGACAGGGCCAGATAGGGAGTCGCGCTGAGCCCGTCGAGCGCCATCCCGGCGACGGTGAGCAGGGGGCCGCTCCCCGATTGCGTCACCGCGGAGATCGAGCCCGCCGTCGAGCCCGCCACTTTGAGCGCGTACCGCTGGGCGTTCTGGACGTACCGCGAAGCGCGCATGTCGGCGACGGCCAGCGGCCCGTAACCGAGCGTCGCTTGCGGGTCTTGCCCGGGGTCGAGCTCGTACACGGTGCCCGAGACGCCGCCCGTGCAGACGCCCACGCGGAGCACCGTGCGCGCGAAGTCCGTGCGCTGGCCGGTGACGCCCACGCTTTTGATTTGGAAGGAGATGGCCATTGATCAAGACTCCGTGATGGTGATGGTGGGGCCGGTGCTTGTGGGCGTTTCGCCGAGCGCGCCCGAGACGGCGCCCTGTGCGGTCAGCGTCTCCAGCGTCGTGCGCGTGTAGTTTTCGACCGCGACAGGCACCTTGAGGAAGCGCACGCCAAAGGTCAGCTCGTAGCCCTGTTGCTCGTTCGGGACCTCGGGCGCGTCCGCGGGGCCGCCGTCGCTCAGCTCGTAGGCGTTGCGAGAGAGCGAGTTGTAGAGCACCTTGATCAGCGCGTCCTCGAGCTTAGTGGCGTCGAGATAGTCGCGTCCCCAGCACCGCACGTCGAACGCCGGGGCCTTCTCGCAGCCGACCTTGATCAGCGGATTGAGCTGCTGCGCAGGGTCCGAGTAGCGGCGCCCGCCTTTGCGGGGAACGAAGGTGATCCGGCGCGGGCCAGAGCGGCGCGCGTCCTCGTCTGCGCCCATCTGAATAACGAGCTTGACGCCGTCCGCGGCGAGCGCAGCGGTGAGGTACGAGAGCAGCTCGGCCTCGTTCGAGGCGGTGAAGAGGCCCATTAGGTCGAGCCTTCTTGCTTGATCGAGCGGGCCAGTTCCTCAGCGAGAATCTTCTGCGCCCGGTTGAGCGCGGACATTGGAATTCCCTTCGCGAAACTCCACTTGATGTAGCGGCGGTAGCTCTGGAGCGTGATGTCGATCGAGCTTTTCGAGGGCACGATCTTCGCGGTGTTCCGCGCGAGGCCCGTTGAAATGTGCTTGTCCAGCTCGCCACGCACGCGGCCCGCCAGATAGCGATTCACGCGCACGATGGTGTTCGTGAGGGTCTGCCCACTGGCCACTTCTCGCAGCCCGCGAACGAGCTTGCGGAGCGCCTCGTAGCCGCCCGCTCTCTTGGCGTTGCCCTTCACAGGCCCGCCGATCGCCAGCCGCGCGAGGGTTCTCGGCGGAAGCTGCGCGCGCCGAGCTCGGCGACGGCCGGCGTGCGGTCCGTGGGCTGGACGGCGAGCGGCTGTCCGGCGCGGAGCTTGTCCAGCCAGGCTTGCGCGTCCTCGGAATTCTTGCGAACGTCGTCGATCGAGTAGGCGGGAGACGCTGAGCGGAGCACCGTCGCCACCTTGAGCGCGGCGAGCGTGCACGCCATCAGGACGAAATCGGCTGGCACTGTCGCGCTCGTGAACGGCGGCGCGTAAGGCGTGGCGTGGTTGTCCACGTACCGCGCGAAGAACTCCAGAATCCGATCGAGGCGCGGGAGGAAGTCGAGCACCACCGAGATCACGCCAGAGCCCACGTCCGTCAGCGTGACGACTCCGCCCCCTACTGTGCGGACCTGAAACAGCGAGTCACCCGAGGGAGCAGCCTCGTACAGGACCGCCGCCGACAGGGGCGCAGGGAGGGCGGCGTCCGTGCCGTCCGCCACGAACCGCACGAGGTCCGCGTCCGTGAACCCGTGCCCGTCGAGCGTGAACGACGAGCCCGAGAGAGTGACCGCCGAGAGCGTCCGCGCGACAGCCGTGCACGACTCGGCCGGTAGACCGAGGTCGAAGAACTGCTGTCGAGTGGGCGCCCAGGCGGTCATTGTCTCACCGGCTCATCGGGATGACGGCGGCGCCCTGGAGCGTCGCGTCGATCCGCAGGTCCACCTGGCGAGCGCCGGTGTCCGTCACCTCGCGCCCGAGCAGGCCATTGAGCGTCGAGACCTGCGAGGCGTCGCACAGGATGTCGATCGCGATGCTCTCGCTGTCGTTGTAGCCGTCGAGATCCTTCATGCCGCGGATGGTGTCCAGCGCGGTCTTGAGGCCGGCATAGGTGAAGTCGCCTTCGTACCGGACGCAGGTGTGAGGGAAGAGGAAGCCCCAGCCGAGCTCTTGGTAGACGGCCAGCTTCACCTTCATGTTCTGATCGGCGAGCTGCCTGTCCGAGTCCGCGCCCCACTTGATGATCCAGGGGTCGCCGTTGCTCACCGCGTTGGTGCTGCCGCCCGCGCGCTTGATCGCGTCGCCGAGCCCCGCGCCCTTGAGCAGAGCCCAGGACTTCATGCTGTCGAACGCGCCGCCCCGGACCATGAGGTACAGCGGCGAGGACGCGAGCGCGCCGCCGTCGCTGAGCAGGTTCGAGAACGTGCCGTAGCTCGTGTGGTCCTTGTTCACGTAGTGGTCGGTCGCGAAGTAGGCCGCGCCGCCGGTGATCGGGTGTCCGCCCGAAATGGCAGTCTGGCCCGCGCCGAGCATCGTGTAGATCTTCGGCGCCATGAAGCGATCCAGCGCGCGCATGAGCTTGTCGGCGCGCTGGTTCCACATGATGATCTCGTTGGCGACGGGGTCGCGGAGCTTGCGAACGTCGAGGTGCGTGCCCATCGAGAAGGCATCGATGTCGAAGCTGAGATACGTGCTCGTCCCCTCTTCGAAGTCGAAGCCCTGGTGAGCGCGCATGGTGAAGCTCGTCAGATCCACGGGCATGCGCACGTTCAAGTTCTGGTAGGCGCCGCCCGGCTCCCACGCGAAGCGCCGGTGCCAGGCGTTCGGGTTGGGCGGCTGGCGCACCATGTTCAGGAGTTGGAGCTCGAGGTCGAACAGGAACCCATTCGGGTCCGGCGCCTGAGCAGGTTCGATGTGCTTGTACAGAGTCGTCATGGTCTGTGCTCAGCTCCCGGGCTTGAGGATGATCGAGCCGACGAACGCGCCCGCGGTCGCCGCGGAACAGTTGCCGGTGGTGGTGGTGACGGTGCCCATGATCTGAGCCCCCGCCGCGAGCGGCGCGCAGTTGTAGCCGAGCACTCCAGCCGTCCCCTTCTTGGGCGCGGCGGTGGCGCCGGTGAAGATGTCGAGCGCCGTGTGGATCGCGTCGTCGTCGGTCGAGATCCCGAGCCTGAACGTCGCGGTGGCGATCGTGCCGCCCGAGAAGACGGTCAGCGCGTCA
>ERZ869921.956-NODE-956-length-13870-cov-8.715020_pt1 | contig 13870 bp, 19 predicted proteins | sample MGYA00579310_ERZ869921 | MGnify/ENA primary metagenome ERZ869921 (study PRJEB32216, sample SAMN09231816) | wastewater metagenome | place: USA: Maryland | collected 2016-06-21 | study: EMG produced TPA metagenomics assembly of the PRJNA472060 data set (Reclaimed...
CCCTTCATCAGCGCGCGGAACCCGCCGAAGAACTCGACGACGAGGTACGCGCCCGCCCGCGCCTCGGCGTCGTCGTGGTCGGCGCCGAGGAGCGAGATCAGGGAGTCGGCCGCGACGTCGGGGTCCTTCAGGCCCGCGGCGTAGAGGGCGGCGGCTTGACCTCGCGCACGGCCAAAGGGCCGACCGCCAGGCCCTCGGCGACCGCGCCGAGCAGGTCGAGGAGCGCGGGGTGCTCGTCGCCCATGGCGTCGAAGGCCTCGCGCTCCTTCTCGACGGTGCCGTCGGGCGCGAAGGGCACGAGGAGCGACCGCGCGAGGGTGACGTTGGCGTCGGCCTTCGTCGTCGGGTCGGCGCTCTGCGCGTCGCACTTGTAGGCCTGCCACTGCGGGCGGCCGGGCTTCTTCAGCACCCACCGGCGCCCGCCGACCTCCCACACCTTCGCGCTCGCGCCGTAGCGGGAGGCGACGGAGGCCGCTTCGTCGGCGGTGAGGATGGCTTCGTTCTCGTCGTTCATGTCACTCTCCCGGCTTCGCGACGAGGTACTTGCCGTTCCACTTGATGCGCATGGGCGAGATCTTCGTCTCGACCTCGAGCGGGTCGGTGCCGTCCTCGGCCGAGCCGTCGCCGCCCATGATGCGCACGTCCTCGAGCACGTCGGTGATGACGTCCGAGCCCTCGCGGTACTGGACGATGACCGTCCCTCGCACGTCGCCGAAGCCGTTGGGCAGGCCCGCGATCAGCTTCTTGTGACCGCTCTTGTAGAAGGTGATCGAGCAGTCGCCGACCTTGTACCGGCCGGCGGTGCGACCGCGCGGGTGACGGCCCGTGCCGTATACGCCCTCGGCGCCCTCGATCTCGTCGCTGTACTTCACCGACTTGATGTCGGTGACCTCGGCGCTGCCGAAGCGGACCTTGACGCTGGCCCAGGAGTGTTCGTTGCCGTTGATGTTCATGGCTCAGCCGCCCCGGGTGTAGGTGATGGTGCTGGTGACCGCGTTGACCGATCCCTTCGGCAGGATCGAGATGGCGGCCGACATGGTCCCCGTCGCGAGGACGTCGGTGGTGCGCGAGACCGCGGCGGTGACGCGCGTGGCGTAGTCGTTGGGGGCGTCGACCACCGCGCGCTTCATCGCGGCGACGATCTCCTCCTCGGCCGCGGCGGCCTCGCTCTCGACCAGCTGGCCCGAGCCGTCGGCCTTGCACTCCGGGCTCGACCCGACGTAGTTCGCCATCTGCGTCAGGGCCGCGGGGGCCGCGATGCACATGACGCGGATCCGCTGCACCTCGCCGAAGTCGGAGGTCGCCCCCGCCATCGTGCGGCTGGTGAAGTAGTACTCGCCGCGGGGCCGCCCCATCACGCGCTGGGCGGTGCTGAAGCGGTAGGCGTCGAGGGCGGTGTAGACCGACCCGTCGTGCATGACGCTGCTCGCGTCACCGTCGGGCATGAGCCCCGCGATCGGGCCCGCGAGCACCTTGCCGGGGTGCTCGTCGGGGCGCGAGAGCGCGAGGCGCGCGCTGCGCAGGACGACGAGGTTCCGGCGGAAGAAGCTCCCCGGGTAGAGCACGCTCGCGACGTAGCCGTGCGTGGCGTGGATATCGAGGTAGCGCCCGCCGTCGTAGCCCGTGAAGCCGGGCGAGGCGCCGCCCAGGATCGTGTACCAGGCCGCGACCGTCTCGCCGGTGATCTGGTCGCGGGTGCCGGCGAGCGCGAACGTGTACTCGCCCAGCGCCTGCCGCGCGATCGCCCAGGCCTTCAGGGTGGCCGCGTGGGTGACGTCGATGGCGCCCGCGACGTGCACGAACTCGTAGTCACCCGACACGCTGGCGAGGCCCGCCAGCGCGGCGCCGAGGGTCGTGGTGTCGAAGGCCGGGGCCGAGGTGCGGAGCTCGAAGGTGTCGCCGACGACGAAGGTGCCCGCGCCGAAGGTGACCGTGATGCCGGTGCCCGGGATCGCGTAGACGCCGTTGGCCGGGATCCCGACGGGCAGCGCGAAGGTGCGCCCGCCGTCGAGGCTGAAGCGCACCGCCGCGGTGAGGGCGGTCAGCGACGCGGCCGCGGTCATGACCTCGGCGATGACGCGGAACGCGCCGTAGGGCGTGCCCGAGAACACCGGGACGCTGCTGCCCGTGGCGTCGGCCGTGGTCGGGCAGTTGGCGCCCATCGCCGAGAAGGTGTCGTCGAGGACGAAGGTGCCGTCGGTGATGGTGAGGCTGATCCCGTAGCCGATGACCGTCGGGCCCGCGACCGCGGTCTGCTCGGGGAGGTAGGTGACGCCGCCGTCCCAGCTCACCGCGAACTTCGGCGACGCCGCGAGGTTGCTCCCGGCGACCGTGACCTTGAACTTCACAGCGACGCGCGCGGTCGCGGTGCCGGTGAGGGCGAACACCGCGGTGCTGGTGTTCCCGCCGCCCGCGGCGATGGTGCCCGCGGCCGACGAGCCCGCGCCCGACTGGCAGAACCCGCCGAGGATCGCGGCGGTGACCGTCGCGGCCTTGCAGACGATGACGGGGCCGCCCGCGAGCGACAGCAGGATGGCCGCGTCCTCGGCGAGCGGTCCGTACCCCGCGGCCGCCGTGAGCTGCTCCTGGCTGTAGCAGGTCACGGGCGTCGCGGCGGCGCCGCCGGAGCAGCAGCCGACGACGGCGATGGGCTTGCCGCCAGGGCGCACGACGCCGAGGCCGCCGTCCTGCACGGTGAGAGTGTTGCTGAGAACGGTCATGCGGTTTCTCCGAGCGAGATGGCACCGTCGCCCGTGGCGCCGGCGGGTGGGTCGAGGGTGGCGGTGGTGACGGTCGCGCGGGTCGGCGCGCGGTCGAGGACGCCGAGACGCAGGACGAAGGCGAGGTCGGCGGACTCGCCGAGGTCGGAGGCGGAAAGCTCGGTCACGTACTGCGTCCCGGTCCAGGCGTAGGCGCCGGGGATGGCCCGGTGAACGCAGGCGACGACGGACTCGCGCAGCAGCAGCAGCGCCTCGAGGTCGGTCGCCGCGTAGGTGTGGTCGGGCGTCGCGGCGATCGCCCAGCACCGCGCGACGAGGGTGACCTTGGTGCTGTAGAGCTCGCGCCGGCCGCCGGGAAAGGCGTTCTTGCGCGCGCCCTCGGGGGCCTCCGTCGCGAACCACCACGCCACCATCGGCGGCGCGTTGTGGGCGGAGGCGGCGCGTCGACCGATGACGGTGGCGACGCCGGGGACGTCGGTCGCGACGTCGGCCATCACGGCCGTCACGAGGGCGTCGAAGGTGGTGTCGGCGGTGCTCATCGGGGCACGAAGTCGGCGACCGCCCGCTCGGCGGCGCTGCCGAGCCCGATCCACCAGCCGACGGGCAGCGGTCCAGCCTCGTCGGGGTAGAAGGGGCGGCGGGGCAGCCGCGGGAGGCGGAAGCCTTCGCCCTGGTGGTAGCGGCCGTAGAAGGCCGAGGAGGTGTCGACGCGCTCGAACACGAAGCCGTGCTCGTCGACGGAGTACATCGCGGCGATCGCGGCGAGCTTGCCGGTCTTCACCAGCACCCGGCCGCCGGGCCGCGGCTTCTTCAGCGGGAGCCACCGCCGCCCGCTCGGGGCCTTGCTCTCGGCGAAGGTCGCGCGCACCAGGCGCTGCGCCTCGACCGCCATCTCCGTCGCCACGTGGTGCGCGACGGAGCCGTCGGCGAAGGCCTGCAGCGCCTCCAGCATGTCGCGCGGGTCGAGCCCGGTGCGCGTGAGGCTCACCAGCCGCGCTGTCCGCTGGAGCGCACGGACGGCGCCGTCGCTGCGCGCGCGTGGCGCTCCGCCGTCGGCGTGGTCGCGCCGCCCGAGACGCGCGCGCGCCCGGCCGCCACGTCCTTCATCCACGCGACCGCGTCCCTGTAGCGGTCGCGCACGCTCTCGTCGGCCTGCGACGCGTTCGGGTTCATCCCCCGCACGCTCAGGATCTCGTAGGCCGCGACCCTGGCGACGGCGGAGCGCACGTCCACGCCCCACGCCGCGAAGGGCACGTCGTAGCGGGCGCGGGCGTAGCCGTCGAAGAGCACGGAGGCGGCGTCGAGGGCGCTGTTGATGTCGCCCGCCGAGATGCCGCCGGTGGCCTGGGCCCGCACGCCGAGGGCGGCGAGGTCGGCCGCCTCGGCGTAGCGGGTCACGTCAGGCCGTCGCCTTGGCCGCGAGCCAGAAGGGCCCGTAGCCGGCGACGCCGCGGGCGCGGACGCCCATCACGAGCTCGTCGTCCCAGAAGACGTTGTCGTCCTCGGGCTTGCCCTTGAACGTCATCGCGGGCGCCTTGCGCTCGACCATCACGATCGGCTTGGCCGACCGCGTGGTGTCCATCACGTAGAAGGCGTCGTCGGCGCCGCCCGCGGCGGCCGCGAGCTCGGGGTACACCTTGAGCTCCAGGCGCCCGCGCATGGTGTTCTCGACGCCGGCCGCGGCCGTGTTGGAGCCGAAGACCTGCGCGATGAGGTTGGAGCCGACGATCGCGCGGCCCGCGTCCTCGAGGGCCGGGGGCACCACGAGCAGGTTGGGGCGGATTCGCAGCGAGCGGCCGTCCTCGCCGACGTAGCTCATCATCTGGGCGATGATCGCGGCGACGTTGGCCTTGGTGAGCGAGGTCGACCCGAAGAGGTTGTCGATCGTCGCGCCCGACTTCAGCTCGTGGTCGTTGGCGAAGAAGGCCTTGCCGTCGAAGGCGAGCGCCGAGGTGCCGGCGATCAGCGTGTCGAAGCAGAGGTCGTCGGCCCAGAGCGCGGCCTGCATCCCCATGTCCTCGACCATCGCGTTGTAGGCGCCAATGTTGTCGTCCTCGATCTCCTCGAGGGGGATGCTCGCGGTGAGCTCGAACTTCTCGGCCGTGACCTGGTAGTCGTAGGCCTTGCCGTTGACGACCTTGCGCTCGCCCTCCCAGCGGCGCAGGCGCCGGAGCGCCGCGTGCTGCGGGAAGTTGGTGCTGCGGGTGGTCGAGCCGACCTTCGCGGCGAAGTCCGACCACACGGGCGTGGTCTTCGAGCGCGCGCCCGTGAAGAGAAGGTTGATGGCGGTCCGGGGGCCCGGGGGGGGGGACGGGGTGATCGGAAGGGGGGGGTTTCCTGTGGTGGGGTCGGTGGGGTGGACGGGGGCGCGCCCGGCGGGGCCGCGGAGGGCGGGGCCGGGCGGCGGGGGTCAGGCCAGCGTGGTCGGCAGGAGCCCCATCGGGTGCAGGTCGACCAGCGCGTCGTCGTCGTCGCCCGAGGCCTCCTCGAGCGCCACGCCCATCGCGTGGGAGCCGACCGTGTTGGAGCCCGAGACGGTGCCCGCGACGGCGGCCTTGGCCTTGCCGGTGGTGACGGTGACGGCGACCGCCGTGCCCTCGGTGACGTTGGCCGAGAAGGTCATCCGCACCGGGCCGCGGCGGCGGACGATCGCGACCGCGCCCGAGGCCGGCGCGTTGAGCAGCACGCCGAGGGCGTTCTGGCCGGCGGTCGCGGCGAGCACGACGTCGCCCGACGAGTTGAGCGCCACGAAGCGGCGCTGGCCCGTGGTCGAGAGGTCGGCGCCCGCGAGCAGGAAGAGGTCGGAGACGCCGGAGCCCTGGTCGGACTCGACCCCGTGCTCGACGAAGACCTGGCCGTCGGCGTCGACGTCGTAGACGCGCCCCGCCACGGGGTAGAGCCCGAGGGGGTTGCGGAGCGCGACGGTCTGGTTGTCGACCGCGTAGCAGGTGCGCCCGACGTGGCCGTCGGCGACGGCCAGCGTGGTCGCGCTGTTGGTCCAGCCGAAGATGCCGCGGCGGACCTTGCATGAGAGGGCGCCGGCGATGCCGGCGGAGTTGTCGGCGGACTCCTCGGCGCGGCCCAGCACGCGGAGCGTGGGGTCGGCGGAGGCCTCGACGAGGTAGCCGGCGAGGTTGATCGCGACCATCACGCCCTGGCGGATGGCGGTGGCGGCCGCGACGGGGAGGCGCGGGAAGGTGCGGGCGATGGGCGAGTCGCCCTTCTCGTCGGTGGAGCGAACGGCGGTGGTGGCGGTCATCGGGGGTCTCCTGGGGAGTGCGGGCGGGTGGTCGGCGGCGGGTCATGGCGGCCCGGGGAGGGCGCGCCGGAGGCGGGTCAGCCCTCGTCGTCGCCGGAGGCCTGCGCGGCGAGGTGCTGCGCGTACTCGGCGTGCGAGATGCTCATCTGGTCGGCGATGGACTTCTGGGCGTCGGTGAGGGCGCCGGCGGTGCCCTTCGTGGCGGGCGGGGCCGGTGGCGGCGCGACGATGCCCTTGCGCGAGTCCATGAAGCTGCGCAGCGCCGAGGTGCTGAGCGCGGTGGTCCACGCCTCGGGCGCGCCGTCGGCGTCGCGCTCGGCGGGGGTGATCTTCTTGTCGGTCACACCCTGCGCGAGGATGGCGCGGCGGTCGGAGGCGTCGCGGGTCGCGCGCTCGGTGGCGACCTCGGCGCGCAGGGCGGCGAGGGCGCCCGAGTCGCGCTTCCAGGCCTCGATGCGGCCGTAGGCCTCGGCGTCGCTGGAGGCGTCGGTCATCGCGCGCAGCTGCTTGCGCGTGTCGATGAGGGAGGTGACGGCCGAGAGGCCGTCGGACTCGGTCTGCGCGCCGAGGGCGGCGAGCACGGGGGAGCTGCTGGCGAGGGTCATGGGGGTGGTCTCCGGGGCGGTGTGGGCAGTGGGGCCGGGCGCGCCGGCGGGGGTTGGGGTCTGGACGCGGGCGGCGCCGTCGGCCGCCGCGAGGGCGTCCAGGGCGGCGAGCACGTCGGGGCGGAGGCGGTGCGGGCGGTCGGACTGCGCCGCCCCGCGCATCGGGACGGCGAGCGACTCTGCGAGCGCGAAGGGGTCGACGTGGCCGGTCTCGTCGCGGCACGCCTCGGCGGCGCGGGCGATCTCGGCGGCGTCGGCGCTGGGGGCGATCGCGGCGGCGGCCTTCGTCGGCTTCATCGGCGCGCCCTTGCTGCCCTCGGCCGGCGCCGGGTCGGGCGTCGCGAGGTCGGCGAGCACGTCGGCGAGCGAGCCCGCGCGGTCGGCGAGCCCGGCCGCCACCGCGTCGGCGCCGTAGCGCACGCCGGCCTCGAGGGCGGCGACGTCGGCGACCGACAGCGGTCGGCGGGCGGACACCCACCGGTGGAAGACGCCCGCGAACATGTCGACGGTGGCCTGCGTGCGGGCGAGCGCCTCCTTGCTGATCGGCTTCTGGGGGTAGCCGTCGGCCTTCTCGTCGCCGCTCGTCACCAGCTCGACGTCGACGCCGGCCTTGTCGAGCATGCGCGACACGCTCTGCATGCTCGCGATGACGCCCACGCTCCCGACGCACCCGGTCTCGGGCACGACGATCTCGTCGGCGACGCAGGCGAGCGCGTAGCCCGCGGAGGCGGCGAGCTCGTCGACGTAGCAGACGACCCGCTTGCCGCTGGCCTCGACGGCCGCGCGCATCTGGCGCACCGCCTCGAAGCACCCGGCGACGACGCCGCCGGGGCTGTTCATCACCAGCACGACCGCGCGCACGTCGTCGGCCGCGAGGGCGGCGGAGAGGGCGCGGCCGATGGAGTCGTAGCCCTGCCAGCACATCCAGCCGCGCTGGGTGAGCGGGCCCTCGACGAGGATGCGGGCGACGCCGCCCGCGAGCAGGTCGTAGGGGGGTCGCGCGAACGGCAGGTCGCCGTCGTCGTCATCGTCCCAGAACATGAGCGGCGCGCCCGCGGAGGCGCGCTCGAGCCACGCCCCGTCGATCGCCAGCACGTCGGACGCGCGGAAGATCGCGAAGGGGTCGCGGCCCTGCGCGCGGAACTCTCGGAGGGTGCGGGGTGCGTTCATCGTGGGTCAGTCCTCGGCGGTCGCCGGGTCGGTCTCGGTAGTCGGAGGGGCCGGCTTCGGGAGGCGCCGCACGGGGACGCCGCTCGCGCGGGCGTAGGCCTCGAAGTCGACCTCGTAGCCGGCGGCGGTGGCGGCGGTCTGCCAGAGCCGGAAGGCCTCGCCCGCGGTCTTGCGGGTCTCGGCGTTGCGCTTGGCGTCCTCGGGCGGCGTCGCGTCCCACACCGGCACCGGCGCGAGCTCGGCGTCGCCGAAGTTGAAGACCGCCCAGGGCTTCACCACCTGCTCGCGCAGGAACTCGGCGAGGCCCAGCGCGTCGGACTCGAGCAGGTCCTGGCGGATCAGGTTGAGCGTCTGGGCCTTGGCGTAGCTGCCGCCCTCCTGGGCGTTGCTCGCCTGCCCGAGGAGCGCGACGGCCGCGCTCACGTCGCAGTGGTAGAGCGCCGCCTCGAAGCCCTTCCACGCCTGGACGTTGGCCGGCTCGATCATCTCGACGCGGAAGCCGCGGCCCTCCTTGTCCTTCGGCAGGAGGATCAGGCCCTCCGAGCCGAGCTTGCGGAGGTCCGCAAAGAAGCCGTCCTTGTCGTCCTTGTCGGCCTCCTCGGGGACCGACGCGCCGAGGATCGGCAGCCCGTGCTTCTCGGTCCAGCGGTTCCAGTCGCGCCGCCCGAGGGTGCGCATCAGGTACGGGATCGCGAGGCCGCGCACGGCGGCCTCCATCCACGACCGGTCGCCCTCGGGCTGGTAGAGGAGCCACGTGCCGTCGCCGGGGGTGACGTCGAGCGGCCCGCCGTCGGTCTGCACCTGCATCGCCTCGCGGAACGCGTCGAAGCGCGCGTGCTGCGGGTGCCAGACCTTGATCTGCGGGGTCCAGCGCCGGCCGTCCGACTGCCAGGCGCAGGTGCCCACCGCCACCTGCAGCATCACCGCCCAGCGCATGATGGCGCGGGCGGTCGAGGCGGGGCAGATGCGGGGCCACGCGGCGGCGAGCTCCTTCGCCACGGAGACGGCGCGGCGCTGGTCGCCCGTCGGCGATGGGTCGACGCGGAAGGGGAGGCCCGTCACGGCCATCACGCGGGTGCGCAGGTCGGCCCCGATGCGGTCGTCGCCGCGGACGGAGTCGACGAGCAGCGCCGACCGGACGAAGTCGCCCTCGACGTGCTGGCGGAGGGCGGCGCGGACGCCGCCGACCGACCACTCGCCCGGCGTCATGTCCTGCAGGGCGCGCGCGGACAGCGTCCGGGGGCGGCGCGGGATGTCGTCGGGGGTGGGGGTCACGGGCTGTGGCGGGCGGGTCAGTCGTCGTCCTCGTCGCGGCGGGACGCGCCGCCGCGGCGCTGGGCGGCGCGGGCCTCGGCGTAGGAGGGCGCCTTCGCGGAGGGCGCGCCGCCGCGGTACGTCGCGAGGTTGAAGGCGTCGGCCTTGTTGGGGCTGCGCTTCAGGCGCTTCTTCATCTCGTCCTTGGACTCGACGACGTAGCGGCCGCGGCCATCGAAGGTGTACCGGGCGGCGCTGAGCTCGCCCTGGAGTTCGGTGTCGCCGGGGGGCAGCGCGCCGCCCTCCTTCAACCATGCGGCGCCCGAGAACCAGACCTCGTCGCGCGTGGTGACGTAGTGCGCGGGGTCCATCGGCCGCGTCGAGACGTTGACCGGGATCGCGACGACCTTGCCCGAGTGCTTCAGGTGGTCGTAGACGCTCGCGCCGACGCCGATGACGTCGATGCGGCACTCGGGCACTTCGCCCGGGCGCGCCATCGTCTTCACCTGCTCGAGCACCCAGCCGGCGAGGTCGTCGCCCTCGCGGTGGCGCGTCTCCCGGATCGGGAAGGCGCGCTGGCCGCGGACGCCCGCGAGTTCGCTCGGGTCGTCGCCGGTGCGCCCGACGTCGAGGCCGAGGCGGAGCGGTCCGACCTCGGAGACCGACGCCCGCGAGAGCGCCGCCTCGATCGTGCCGAACGACACCACGACGCAATCACCCTCCCGGGGGAACTGCCCGGCGATGCGAACCGCGACGGTGGGGCTGTCCGCCCCGAAGGTCCGGATGGTCTCGTCGACCCACTCCTGGCGGGCGAGGCCGGGGACGTCGCGCTCGCCCGTGATGTTGGGGCTCTCGCGGGAGTCGATGTGCAGCGGGGTCCAGCTCGCGCGCTGCTGGTGGAAGGCGTCGTAGAACCAGCCCGAGGTGCGGGTCGGGTTCGAGAAGGCGGCGATGGTGCCGTTGCTCGCGCAGTTGCCCCAGGCGGCTTCGAGCAGGGTGTTGGGGAAGCCGCTCGACTCGTCGAGGAGGTAGAGGAGGTTCGGCGACGAGATGCCCGCGAAGGCCTCGGGCTTGGTGTCCTCGCTCTTGAGCGCGATGATCGCGCGCCCGTCGTCGGCCTTCCACCCGCCGTGGTAGTCGGCCGAGAGCTTGCCGCCCAGGTCGACCTTCGCCTCGCGGTAGAGGCGCGTGACCTCGGGCCAGAGGATGTTCTTCAGCTGGTCGCCGACCGTGCTGGAGAGCACCACCTTGCCGCGCGGCTTGGTGCAGACCCACCACCACGCGAGGCACGCGATGCTGTTGGTCTTGGAGAGCTTGTGGCCCGACCGGGTGACGACGCGGCGGTTGCCCGCGACGGCCTCGAAGATGTCGCGCTGGCGCCCCCACGGGTCGTTGCCGAGGGCCTCCCGCGCGAAGCACGCCGGGTCGGGCGCGTACCGCTCAAGAAGTCGTCGGGCCTGCTCCTGTGTTGAAAGCTGCACCCAGGAACTCCGCGAGGCCCTTCACGGCGCCCTTCATCTCGCCCCGGTCGTCGGCCTCGTCGACGCGCGCCACGGCCGCGATCTTCGTCGCGGAGATCTTCCGCAGCTCGGCGACGCACGCGAGGAACTTCTGCGGGTCGTCGTCGGCGGAGTGCAGGTCGGCGCGCGTGTAGAGGTCGGCGGCGAGCAGGTCCAGCCGCTTCCAGTCGTCGATCAGCCCGCCGAGGAGCTCGTCGCGCAGCAGCTCCTTCAGCGCCGTCGCGCGCTCTCGGCGGATCTTGTTGAGGCACCGCTGCACCGCCATGTGCGAGCAGACGACCCCGTGCTCGGCGCCGAGCCACTGCGCCAGCGCGAGGTTGGTCCAGCGCCGGCCGCTGGCGGTGTCGATCTCGCCCGCGCGGCGGAGGAGCTGCTCCTCGAGGGCCTCGGGGATGACGGTGCTGTGCGAGGCCACGGCTAGGTCGGGGGCGCGGTGTCCGCCGCCAGCGCGTCGCCGAGGCGGACCGCGGCCGCGAGGAAGCGGTTGTCGTAGCGGGAGGCGCCGCAGTTGGCGCGGTGGAGTTCCACGAGGGCGGTGATCACCAGCGCGGCCTCGCCCGGGCCCGAGATGCGCCAGCGGGGGCGCTCGCGGAGCGCCTCGGCGACTTGGTCGTTGAGGTCGTCGACCGCGCGGTTGAGCCGGGCGTTGTCGTCGAGAAGGTCGCGGTTCTCGCGCGCGAGGCGGTCGAGCTCGGCGGAGTCGGAGCGCTCGCCGGCGGGCTTCCCCGTCGAGGCCTCGACGCGCTCCTGCGGGGCGGTCTGGGCGAGCGGGTCGACGGCGGGCTTCGTGGTCGGGGCGCGGGTGGTCATGGTGTTCCTCAGGCGGCGAGCTGGTGCACGTCTTCGTCGGAGAGCGCGTACAGCTGCGCGACGTCGGCGGCGAGCACGTGGAGGGCGGGACGGCCGCGGCCGCCGGGGACGGTGCGGACGCGGGGGACGGCCTCGCCTGCCGCGCGCTCGCGCTGCCAGGCGCCGAGCACCTGCTGGGCGCGGCGGCGCGAGACGCAGCGGAGGCGCGCGAACGCGTCGGTGGTGAGCCAGTCGCCGGTCACGGTGGAGTAGGGCCGGGGTCGCTTGCGGCCGTGGGGCGCTGGAGGGCGGACGCACCTCGGCCACTGCAAACGGGTCCCGGTTTCGCTATTGGGCCAGAAGGCGGGGCGGGTGTCAAGGGAGGGACGCAGCCAGCGCCCGCACCTCGGCGAGCGCCTCCCGCTCGGCCCGCTGGCCGGGCGTCTCGACGGGCGGGCGCGGGGCGAGCAGGCCTGCGCGCTCCATCCGCGCCATCCGCCGATCGTATCGCCGGGCGCGGCGGGGCTTCGACCGTCGGCGGCGGTAGGCGCGATCGGGGATCGCGACGACGAGGGCGCCGTCGATGAGGTAGACACCGCCCTGGTCTTCGTCGTCGGCCACGGGGCGGATCATACGGCACCCGCCTCCGCGAGCGGCATCCACCCGTCTTCCGCCACCCTCGCCCCGTCGTCCCGGTCGGCCGCCTCGACGCTGAGGTTGTAGACCACCACACCGTGCTCGTCGCTGGTGCAGCCCGGGCGCAGGCGGCGGAGACGCGCGAGGGCGTCGGCGAGGCGGATGCTCTCGCGCGTGTGAGCGGGGCAGGCGTCGCTTCCGTAGGCGCCGCCCGCGGAGGGGGCGGGGCACCACGCGCAGGTCTTCACGGCCGCTCTCCCTTCGCGGCCGCCTCGATCGCATCGACCAGCGCCTCGCGCGACTCCGTGCGGACGTCGTCGCACGAGAACTCGCCGCCCTCGACGTACGCTCGCGCGGCGTCGGCGACGGTGCGTAGCCGGTCGCGCTCGGCGGTGAGGGCTGCGACCTGCTCCGCCGTCGTCATCTCGCCGGGCGCGCGGATCTCGGCGCAGGGGTACGCCTCGCCGATATTCCTGCGGATGTCGCGCTGCGGGGCCTCGACGCTGAGGTTGACGCCGTAGCTGGTGCCACCGTCGACCTGGACCCACGTCGGACTCTGCTTGCACCCGCAGTCGCAATACCCGACCCACACCCGCACGGGCACGAGAGCGCCCTTCGAGTCGACCACGCGCCAGCCGTCGATGGTGGGCATCAGGCGCCGCCCCTCGCCGCGCCGTCGATCGCCTCGCCCAGGATCCGCCGCACCACCCCCGCCATCCGCTCCGCCACCTCAGCGCCCTCCTGCGGCGGGAGGATGACCATCGTCGGGTACACGGATCCGTGATCGACCGGCGCCGCCGACACGCCGTCGGCGACCGTCGTCCACCGGCGCACGGGGCGGCGCGGCGTCAACAACCCCTTCGCCACCGCGTCGACCACGCGCACGAGCCACTCCACGCGCTCCGTCAACGCGTCCACCTTCGCCGCCAGTTCTTCGTTCGTCGTCATCCGCCCGCTCCTTCTTCAGCCACCACCACACCCACCCTCGCCCGCGCCCTGCCCACCACCCGCTCGACCTCCGCCGCCGTGTCGCGCGACGCGAACCCGAGGCGGTCGGCGGGCGTGAGGGGCGCATTCCCTGGCGTCGCCGCCGGCCCCCACCACGCCGCCATCGCCGCGAGCGCCCGCTTCCGGCCGTAGACCACCCGCGCCCCGACCCGCACGCCCTCGGGCATCGCCTTCCAGGCGTCGCGCTGCTCGGGCGTCGAGACCGTCGCGGCCAGCGCGAGCGCCTGGTAGAGCGCCCGCAGGCCCTGCGCGAGCGTGCCCGACCGCTGGCACCACCGCAGCACGGCGCGCACGTCGTCGGTCATGTCGGGGTAGCCGTGGTCGAGGTCGGGGGCGCGCGAGGCTGGGGCCGTCGCCGCGAAGGCGCCCGGCAAGATCGCGGGCACCTCCGCCGACGTCTGCACCCGCAGTGCGGGCGTCCAGCTCGAGCCCACCCCCACCGGCGCCTCGGCGTCCGGCCCCCACCCGAGCGGGCCGCCCCGGTCGGGGCGCAGCTCGCAGAGCAGCCGGCGCACGTCGGCGGTCTCGGCGTCCTCGACGTGGGTCAGCCGCGCCACGGGCGGGGCGCTGGAGGGGCTTGGGGAGTGGGCGACGGACACGCGCGCGTCGGGGGGCAAGGGGAGGCGCTGGCGGGGCGCGTAGACGGCCTGGGTGGGCTCGTCGGGGAGGAGGGCGACGCGCTCAGGCGTCGGGTACGTCGCCCCGCACACGCACTCCACCGTCGCGCCGGTCTCCCTCGAGCGCTCGCGAGCGTACCAGCAGCCGTCGCAGCCCATGTCGCTCGTCATCGCAGGACTCCGGGGGTCGTGGTCGTCGGAACGTCGAAGCACCGCGCAGCACGCTGCATAGGCGCGGGGTGGCGCGAGGTGGCAGTCGGCGGGAGGCGGGCGCTGGTCGCGCTGTGGGCCC
>ERZ869921.957-NODE-957-length-13857-cov-53.953557_pt1 | contig 13857 bp, 13 predicted proteins | sample MGYA00579310_ERZ869921 | MGnify/ENA primary metagenome ERZ869921 (study PRJEB32216, sample SAMN09231816) | wastewater metagenome | place: USA: Maryland | collected 2016-06-21 | study: EMG produced TPA metagenomics assembly of the PRJNA472060 data set (Reclaimed...
GTCGAAAGCGCCGGTCAGATCATGCAAGAAATAACCGAAACCATCACCACAGCCCACACACTGCAATGAAGCCTGACCAGCGAACAAAGCTCACTGTGGCGAAAGCTCACATTACTGGCTTCATGGACATTTTAAAACTAAACCCAAAGGCAGCTTATAACTGGCGATTCATTCGGCACAGAATAAAAATTGCCTATAAGTGCATCACTGAACAATGAACCACATTACTGATATAGCAGCCTCGATTGGGATTCTGATCGGGGCGCTTTGGGTTGCCTGCCATGACATTTGAAGCTGGGGTTTCCGGTAATCCAAACGGACGCCCACCTGCATTTACACCAGAGGAACTGGAAGCCAAGATTGCCGAGTATTTCGATCAGCTTGAGATTGACAACGCAGGCAGAGAGGACAAGGTAATCGCAACGGTTAGCGGCCTTTGCTATCACCTTGATTCGCATAGAGATATGCTCCAAGATTACATGCGTAATCCCTTGTTCACCCGCATTATAAAAAGAGCGATGACAAGACTTTCGGTAGCGTGGGAAAACCGACTCGCCGGGAACAATAGTACCGGCGCTATTTTCTGGCTGAAGAATCAAGGCTGGAAGGATACGCAGACGATAGCGGGCGACCAAGAAAACCCCCTTAATGTTAATCACGGACTATCAGAATCAACTCAAAGCCTTATTGACTCAATTACCAAAGTCTGAAAAACAGGAAGCTTTGCGGTATTTGTGCCGCACTGACCTGTATTTCTTGCTTGTTTATGGATTGAATCGAAGGGATGCCGAAAGGCAGTGGATTTTCGATAGATGCCGAGAGGTTCAGGCTAATCCCAATAGTCATTTAGACCTTTGGAGCCGCGAGCATTACAAGTCAACGATTATCACGTTCGCCAAGCTGATACAGGACGTTTTAGCCAGTCATGGCGATAATCCGCTACCTATTTGGAATGGCCGTGAAGTAACGGCAGGCATATTTAGCCACACAAGGCCGATTGCTAAGGGATTTTTACGGCAGATCAAGACGGAATTTGAGCAGAATCAGACGCTCAAAGACCTGTTTCCTGATGTGCTTTGGCAGAACCCGCACAAAGAATCGCCTAAATGGTCAGAAGATGACGGAATTGTCGTCAAGCGTAAGTCGAACCAGAAAGAGGCGACGATTGAGGCATGGGGTGTTGTCGATGGACAGCCCACTGGTAAGCACTTTTTCATCCTGAATTACGATGACCTGGTAACAAAAGAGTCTGTCAATTCACCGGATATGATTCGCAAGACTACGGAGTCATTGGAGCTAAGTTTTAACCTTGGTTCTGATGGCGGTTTCAAGCGGTTTATCGGCACTCGTTACCACTATAACGATAGCTATAAAACCATCATGGAGCGTGGCACAGCAGCGCCACGCATTTATCCCGCCACATTAGACGGAACCGCAGAAGGAGAGCCTGTATTGCTTAGTCGTGAGTCGCTTGATGTTAAGCGGCGAGACATGGGGCCATACACGTTTGCCTGCCAGATGCTCCAAGACCCAAAAGCCGATGCAAGTCAGGGATTCAAAGAGGAATGGCTGAGATATTACGAGCGTTGCAGTCCTGTCGGAATGACGATCTACATTCTGGTAGACCCTGCAAGCGCCAAGAAAGTCGGCAGCGATTACACCTGCGTCTGGGTGATTGGACTGGGTGCCGATGGAAATTACTACGTGCTGGACTTCGTGCGCGACCGTTTGCGGCTGACTGAACGCGCTGCCTTAGTCATGCGTCTGCATCGTAAATGGAAGCCAAAGGAAGTGCGCTACGAGCGTTACGGAATGATGGCCGACATTGAGCATATCAAGTCAGTGCAAGAGGATGAAAACTACCGCTTCACGATTACGGAAGTGGCAGGGCAAACGTCCAAGCCAGACCGTATCAAGCGGTTATTGCCATTGTTTGAGCAAGAAAAGATTTATCTACCGCAAACGCTTCACTACACCAATCACGAAGGCCGCGTTATCGAATTGGTGAACACCTTTGTTCAGGAAGAATACAAGGCGTTCCCAGTCGGTTTGCATGACGACATGCTCGATGCACTTTCACGGATTGTAGAGCCAACACTGCCGCTGCATTGGCCCAGCGCAAACACAATTTCACTCACTAACACAGTTTTCGGATCGGAGTTTGCTTAACCATTATGACCAAGCGTAAAGGTGCCAAGGATGGCGCCGACTCTGTTAAGGATGAAGTGCATGCGCTCATGCTCAAGCGTTTTGACCTTTGCAACAATGCCGATGAGACGACCCTACGTGATTTAGCGGCCTATGACATTCGCTTCGTGAATGTTCGGGGCGCTCAGTGGGATGAAAACCAGCGGGCGCTTCGTAAGGGCCGTCCTTGCTATGAGTTCGATATCCTGCGCCAACAGGCTAATCAGATCACCAATGACCAAAGGCAAGCTAGACCGTCAATCAAGATTCGCGCTACTGAGAATAACGACAAGAAAGATGCCGAGATTCGCCAAGGCATTATCCGCAACATCGAGTCAGTCAGTAACGCAGAACGCGCCTACGACACGGGCTTTAAGTGCGGCGTAGACGGTGGATTCGGCGTATGGGGTGTTTCTACTCGCTATGCCGAGGATATGGCGTTTGAACAAGAGATTTACATTGAGGAAAAGCTAAACCCGTTCTCAGTCTGGTTTGACCCATCGGCAAAGGAATATGACCGCCGTGATGGCATGTTCGCGTTTGAAGAAACCGAAATGTCTCGTGAAACCTATGAGGCTCGCTATCCTGACAAGCCGTTAACGGATTGGGATTCGTCCAGGCAAACAAGCGGCTGGTTCAGTGAGCATAAGATTCGCCTTGTCCGGTACTGGGTCAAGAAGCCGATCAAGAAAACGATTGTTCTGCTATCCAATGGCAAGACAGTCAACAAAGACGAGCAATTCCTGAGACTGTTTCCGCAGCTTGAGCAGGAAGGCATCACGATCAAGCGCGAACGGACTTACGAAACGTTCGAGGTATGTTCGTACCTTGCCAACGGTAGCGAGTTCATTAGTGGCCCGCATCCTTGGGCTGGCAAGTTCATCCCGCTGATTCCGTTCTACGGTAATCTGCTGATGGTGGATGGCCGTGAACAATGGTTTGGTTTTGTACGCCATGCGATTGATGCCCAGAAAATCCTGAACTACAACATCACCACGGCTCAGGAAGTACTCGCCAAGCAGCCTAAATCGCCTGTACTGCTTACCCTGCAAATGCTGCAAGGTGAAGGCGTCAAGCCCATGTGGGATAATGCAAATGCGGTGGACGCGCCTTATCTTGCTTACACGCCTGACCCATTGGTTCCGGGTGGCCCGAGGCGCGAACGTCCTGCCGATTTCCCTGCTGCATTTACCTCGATGGGGCAAGTCAGCACTGACCTATTGAAGTCGGTCACTGGCGTTAATGACGCGGTTCGCGGCTTGCAGACAAACGAAACCAGCGGCAAGGCAATTCTTGCCCGTCAACGCCAAGGCGATAACGCTAACTTTAACTATCAGGATAATCTGTCGCGTTCTATCCAGTTCACGGGTGAAATTATCCTTGACCTGTTGCCGCATATTTACGACACAGAACGAGTGATGCGGATTCTGGGAGAAGATGGTGCCGAGGATTACGTCACTCTTAATCAAGCCATTCGTGACCCGCAGACGGGCGAAGAAGTGGTGTTAAACGACTTATCCAAGGGCAAGTTCGACGTGACGGTTTCCACTGGCCCGAGTTTCAGCAGCCAGCGCCAAGAGTTCACCGACTTCATGATGAGCATGTCGCAAAGCAATCCCGAGCTGTTCGCAATTGGTTCTGACTTGGTATTTGAAGCGATGGATATGCCGTTCAGTGATAAGTTTGCAGAACGCGCTAAAGCCATGTTGCCGCCGCCTATTCAACAGCTTATTGGCAAAGACAAGAAGATGCCGCCCGAAGTGCAACAGGGCATGGCGCAAGTCGAACAAGCAATGCAGAAGGTTCAGGAGCAATCCCAAGCCATGCAGCAAGAAGCGGCACGGATTCACGAAGAATCTATGAAGCTGGATGCCAACAAGGCACAGATTTCCGCTGACCTCGCCAAGTTACAATCGGCAGACAGGGTAATGCGCGCTGACTTTGACAAGATGAAGGCCCAGTTTGAACTGATGCAGGAAAAGGCCCGTAACGAGATGCTGCAAAGCCAGACACAAGATGGGCAAGTAGCGATGGCGAGTATTACTGACTTCGTTGCCCAGCAAGCTGAGCAGTTGCAACAAAACACGATAGCTATCCAGCAACTGGGTGATCTAGTCCAGTCGCTGATGCCGCAAGAGCAGGCCGAGCCTCCTATGGATTCCATGCCTGTCGATCAATCCCAATTCAATCAGGAGCCGTTCAATGGCTAACGTACCAGAACTAGCAGCAGGCAATACGGAAGCTTCCACGCCAACGATTACCTGCCCCTTAAACGGAACCATTCAGATCGGAATGTTCGTTGCCTCGGGCTTCATTGACCCAACCGCGGCAATGGATATTTACGCACTGACTCCCGGTGCCAATCAATTTGTAGGCCGAGTGACTGGAAACATGCCGCCGATGGCGATTTCCTGTGCCGGTGATTACATCGCAACTCGGAGGGCAGGCCCGACATTCGGCATTTACTCCAACAAGTCTTAATTTTTCAAGCCTCACCTGTGGGCTAAACAGGGCTATTAACCGTCAAGGATGACGCAAACATGAGTGATTTAGATAACGCCTTAGATGGCGCAAACGTCGCACCTGAAGCAACCGAAAAAACGGATGAAAATCAGGAAAACAAGCAGGTTACGACAACTGCCGAGGATGCGGAAAAAGCAAAACACGAGAGTGGTGTGCAAAAACGCATTAACGAGCTGACATACGAAAAGCACCAAGAGAAACGGGAAAAGCAACAGCTCGCTGCACGGCTGGCCGAGGTTGAGGCCCAGCTAGAAGCGCAAAGACACGCCTCTGATGCTATTGAGATGCCCACGCTAGAGTCATCAGGATATGACGAACGCGTCTATGCCGAAAGACTCGCCCGATTTACAAAGCAACAAGCTTTGGAAGCTATCCGGGAACTGAGTGAGACACAGAATCAAAACGCAAGACAGAATCAGGAAGCAGAGCAACTTGACCGTGTTTTCCAAAATCACGACAAGCAAGTGGCTGAGTTTGTAAAAACTGCCCCGGATTACCACCAGTCAATCGAACGGCTGGCTTCTGTTGTTCAATTTACCCCTGACCTCGCGCTTGTCGTGGGGAGCAGCGATAAATCGCCCGACATTCTGTATTACCTCGCAAACAACCTTGACGAAGCCGATCAGTTAATGCGTATGCCGCCTGCATTGGCTGCTGCTCAAATTGTTCGAATCGAAGCAAAGCTGTCAGCTCCAGCGAAAAGAACGACCTCTAACGCGCCCGACCCGGTGCCATCGCTGTCGTCTGGAAATACAACACTCACTAAAGACGATGCAAGAAAGTCTGATGACGAGTGGTACGCAGAAAACCAGCGAAAGCCAAGGAAAGGCTAAATCAATTAATTCAAAAGGATTTGAATCATGGCTAACGGAACACAAGCACTAACCCACCAGTTAATTGCACGAAAAGCAGCAAAAATGCTTGTCGAGCAAAACACGGTGATGAGCAATATCAACCTTGATCGCGAAGTGGAATTTGAACGCGACACCAATGGTTACACTAGGGGTGAAACTGTACGGGTTAAAATCCCACCTACCCCTAAAACCTACTCCGGTTCCAACTTCGCAGGTGGCGGCGCTGCACCTTCGATGACGGAAACCTCGGTCAACCTGACCGTCGATCAGCAAGTTCACGTGCCGATCATGTTCACCGCCAAGGAAAAGAAGCTTGAAGTCACTGACTTTGAAAATCGCTTCCTGCGTCCTGCAATGAATGCGCTGATTTCTGATGTAAACCGCATTTGTCTGTTGGAAATGAAAAACCGCATTGCAACCGTTCTGGGTACTTCCGGCACGGTTCCGGCTACTCGCACCCCGTGGCGCAATGCTTCGTCTGCACTCGACCGCTTCTTGGCTCCAGATATGGACCGTTCGGCTCATTTCTCGATTGATGCGAGCGATGCGCTGGCTGAAGCCAATGCGACCCTGTTCAGCAATCGCAGTGAGATTGACAACCAGTTCAAAGAAAACTCAATCGGTCGTTTTGCCGAGATGGATTTCTACAAGCAGTTGTCGCTTCCTGTGCATGTTAACGGTGCGGGTACTGGTTATCTGGTCAATGGTGCCGGTCAAACGGGTTCCTCGCTGGCAGTTAATACGGGTACGGGTGCTATCACTCGCGGCTCCGTGTTCACCTTGCCTGGTGTGAATGCTACCCATCCTGTGACGGGTGCGGATGCTGGCGTTCTGCGTCAGTTTGTCGTCACTGCTGACTATGCTGGCGGCGCTGGTAACATCGCTATCTTCCCGGCTATCACCCTGACCTCGGCCAGTGTCGTCGGCACTGTGACCGCGTTGCCTACCACCACCAATGCCCTAACCTTTGTCGGTGCAGCGTCTACCAGTCGTCGCCAGAACATCGTCTTTCATAAAGACGCGTTCGCCTCGGCTTTTGTACCGCTTCCGGTGCTGGCTTCGTGCGAAGGCTATACCGCTACCATGAAAAACATCAGCGTCCGCGTGATGAGTTTCGGTGACGGTAAGCTGGATCAGGAAAATACGCGTATTGACGTGTTGTTTGCATTGCCTGCGGCTATTCGCGCAGATCACGCAGCCCGAGTCACTGAGTAAACCAGACGGGGGCTTCGGCCCCCGTTTTTATTGGGGCTTATATGGCAAACGGTCTATACATCATAAAGCGCGCATTTCGAAAGATTGGCGCGGGCCAAGAAGGCGAAGATTTGCAGGGCGAGATGATTGAGGATGCTTTGAGTGATCTCAATTTCCTCATTCAAGAATGGCGCAGTAATGGCATTTACTTCCCTGATTACACGATCACCCTTGCCGGTGAATTGACGTTTGCCCCTGCTGATTTGCGGGCATTGATTTTGAATCTGGCGATTGAACTGGCTCCCGAGTATGGCGAGTCCAGCCAAGAGCTAATGATGCAGGCCAAAGAAGCAAAAACGATGATGATGCATCGCTACTTTGCGCCCGGAAAGATTGATTTCACTGAATTGCCCGGAACGCAGACAAGGCAAAGCTTCTTTACATGAAACTGAACATTTTTGGGCCTTCTTACAAGTCACGGGCTATCCCGATGGCTCAGCAAGAATGCGTTAACCAATACTTTGAACCCAATGAAGCCGGTCAAGGTGGCGCATATATCGGCACTCCCGGTTTAGTCTCGGCTTACGACCTTTCATCCTTTGCCATTGGCCGTGTACGCGGTCAGCAGACGAGCAATGACTATCACTTTGTCGTGGCGGATAACGCGGTTATCCGCTTCGATACCTATCTGGCTAATCCAACGGTAGTTGGCTATATCCCATCCGATGTTACGCCGGTTTCAATGGCTGAAAACGGCATCGAGATGGTCATTGCACATACGGGCGGCTGGAGTGTTTATAACTTCGCTACGGGTGCTTTTGCAGACGTCCCCGATGCTCCGCTAAATTCGATCATTGCCTACATTGATAGCTATATCGTCGGCACCAATCCAGCCAACGGTACTTACGTCTGGTCGAACATCGCCAATGCGCTAGTCGTGGATGGCTTGAGCTTTGCCAGTGCCGAGGGTGCGCCGGACTTTATCAACTCGCTGATTGTTGACCATCGCGAATTGCTGCTTTTCGGCTTGAACTCGCTGGAAACGCTTTATAACACTGGCGACACTGAGGCACCGTTCCAGCGTTCCGGAAATTCCTTCATCGAGCATGGCTGTATTGCGCCTTACTCAGTAGCAAAGATCAACAATACAGTTGTTTGGCTCGGTGCTGACAAGAATGGCGCGGGCATTGTCTCGGCATTGAATGGTGGCGCTCAGCAACGTCTTGGAACCCATGCGCTTGAGTACGAATTTAGCACCTATGGCGACTTGTCCGATGCAATCGGCTTTTCATATCAGGAAGAAGGCCATAGCTTCTATGTGCTGAGCTTCCCGACAGCGAATAAAACATGGTGCTATGACTTTTCTACCCAGCAATGGCATCAGAGAAGCTATCGTGACCCGACTACCGGCTTATCTCAGCGCATTCGCGCTAATAACATCGCGTACTTGCCGAGACTTGGCAAGCACGTCATTGGTGATTACGAAAACCCGATGCTGTATTTCATGGCGCTGGATAACTATTCCGATGATGGCAATGCTATCTATCGTGAGAGAAGCTTCCCCGGCTTTGACGGCGGTGGAAAACGTATTCGTTACGATATGTTTGAAGCCCTGATTGAGTGCGGCAATTCCAATTCTGCCGAATCTCCAACACTTGAGCCGAGTGTATGGCTTGAGATGAGTACGGACTATGGCCGCAGCTTTCATGGCTTGGGTATTCGCAGCATCGGAAAACAGGGTGAATTTAGGAAGCGAGCCATCTGGCGACGTCTTGGCATTCATCGCCATGTGATATTCAAAATCTGCTTTAGCTCGCCGGTGAAATACACCTTATCTGGTGCAAACGGCATGGGTAAAGAGTTAGCGAAATGAACGATCCTATTCCTGCCGAGCGTGTAGCCGCAGTGATGCAGCAAGAGGGCCGCTATGTGTTCACCCGCGATTGGTATCGCTACCTGTCGCAAAGCGGCATTGAGCAGATTGTTACCTTGCAGGCAACGATTGCAGCCATGCAGGCAACGATCACGGCACAGGCTACGCAGATTGCCGCGCTTAACGCTGGAATGTCCGTTGTCCGCGATGTAGCGCAGTACAACACGCTAACCAATGCGGCTGAAATACCAGACTTAGGCCGCCGATGAAGATTGAGTACTCGACCGACTACGCCTTGGTTAAGGCGATTTTGTCGCATCCCGAGAATTGGTATTACGTATCGGATGATTTTTGCGAAAGTATTGAACGGTTCGAGCCGAGACAAGGAAATGGCTTTCATTATTACTTGGTTACTGAGGATGAAAAACCGGCTGGTTGTTTGATGCTGGTACAGGTTTCGACCATTGCGTTAGAGCTACACGCAGCCCTTACGCCTGACTTTAAGGGCGATAAGTCCAAGAGTGTTTTAGACGGCCTGCGGGAAGTAATCAGGGCCGACATACCTGCTGCCAAACGGCTGCGGGTGTTCATCCCTGCGTGGAATAAACGCGCCATGTCAGCAGCAATAAAAAGCGGCCTTGAGTTCATGGGCATAGAAAAAGAAGGAAGCGCAAAAGACGGCGCTTTGCACGATTTGGTTTTATTTGGAGTGAAAATCTAATGGCATCAGCAGTACCTATTGTTGGCAGCCTCATCGGTGGGTCGATGCAGAACAGCGCCGCATCCAGCGCAGCCAATGCACAGACACAAGCAAGCCGTGAAGCGACTCAAGCAAACTGGAACGCGCTCGGGGTTAATGCCCAGTTGCAAGACCCATTCCGCATGGGTGGGTTATCTGCCCAAAACGAATACTTGCAGATGATGGGCTTAGCTCCGGTACAAGGTCAGTCTGCCCAGCAAATTCTTAGCCAGTACAACTCGCAAGGTGGCCGCAGTGGTGGCGAAGCGATGTTGCACGATGGGATACCTGGCAACTATGCCGCGTATCAGGCTGGCACCGGGCCTAACCTTGGCGGCACGACTACCACGAATGGAGCCAGCTCGACACTGCCAACCACAGGTTACACCGCTGACCAAGTGATGCAGCGCCTCATGAATACGCCCGGATACCAGACCCGTGCCAATGAGGGCAGGACGCAGATTGAAGCCAGTGCAGCGGCTCGTGGTGGCTTGAATAGCGGTGCAGCACTGCGCTCCCTGACTCGCTTCGGCCAAGACTACAACACAAGCGAATACGACCGTTACATGAACCGTCTTGCAGGCTTGTTTGGCGGTGCGCAACAGGCAACAAATCAGATTGGCAGCGCAGCCAGTAACTTCGGTCAGACGGCAGGCAATAACGCAATCAACGCCGGTAACGCACGGGCGAATATGTACCAGCAACGCGGACAGAATAACTCAAACACTTGGAATGATATCGGCGGATATGGCGCAAGCCGGGGATGGTGGGGCTAATGACTAGTTTCATGGATTCAATCTACGCGGGCAAAGACCGCTTTGTGCAAGACCAAGAACGCAAGCGCCAGGAAACCACGCGCCGCTTGTTCGGTGATGCCTTGCAGAATAAACCGGATGCACTGACTCAGCTTTATGGTGTTGACCCCGCTACGGCATTAAAGGCCAAGGAGCAGAACCAAGGCGACCGAGTAAAAGGCGCTCAGTTCATGCACCGTGCGGCTACGGTTCTCAAGAGTGCGCCAGACGATCAAAAACCTATCGTTTACTCACGACTGATACAGGAAGCAAAAAATAACCCGAATGTCGCTGAATTTACGCAAGGGCTTCCCGATCAATACGACCCTTCCATCATGCAGCATGTTGACGGACTGATTGGGATGGCGGGCATGTATGAGGATCCGCCAGCGCAAGGCCAAGAAACATGGATGAATGGCGGCAACGGCACGATGATTTCAAATCGTGGCAATAGCAAGCCGATTGAGGGTTATGTGCAGCGTCCTGTTGGCGGCGCTCGTGGCGGCTCTAGCTTGTCCAATCTGCCACGCAAGCTAAGCGATGATGAAATAGCCGCGCAAGCAAACCAGATGGTTAAATCTGGCATGCCTGACGAGCAAATTCAGAATTGGATAGTTGCACAGCAATCAATGCCTGATGTTCAAATGTCAGGAGTGCAATTAAATAATAAGCCGCCAAAACTCAGCGCCATCGAGCAACGTGTAAATCTTGCTAGAAAGCTAGGCGCAAGTGAAGATGAAATTAAGGCTATCGTTTTAGGTGGAAAGGGTGGCGGAAAAGCCGCAGGAACTGGCGGCGCGCCACAGCCAAAAGACCCGACAGAAGACCAATCAAAAGCGGCGGCTTGGTATGCACAAGGAACTAATGCCTATAAAAATCTGATGGCTGTTTATAAGCAAGACCCAACAGCACTTTACCCCGGCATGATCGAGACCTATTCGCCAAATGATGAAGCGGCAAACCGTTCACGCTCCCCTGCGAGACAAAAAGCACATCAGGCGGCATCGTCACTTTCTGAAGCACTGTTACGTGCTGCAACTGGTGCGGGCATCACGATTGACGAGGCTCAGCAGAAGATCAGGGAAATCACTCCGCAGCGTGGCGATACACAGGAAGTCATTGACCAGAAACTAGCTGCAATCCCTGTTTATCTGGATGCACTCCGCAACCGTGCAGGCCGTGCAATCAAGACGCAAAACGCACCAAACCAAGCAGATGCTGAAATGACACTCCCTAAAATGGACGGCCCTAAGCGCCTGAAATTTAACCCTGCAACTGGGAAAATTGAATAATGGCTATTGAAGTCGAGTTGCCTGATGGAACCATTGTTGAGTTCCCTGACAACACTCCAAACAATGTCATGGAAGGCGCATTAAAACAGTACAAGGCGCAGCCAGCCGTTAGCCCATCCGGAATTGACGTTGCAAGCTGGTTCACGGGCAAGAAGTCCACCAAGGGCATACTGGACATGATTGGCGATAAGGTGTTGCCAAGTGCGCAACAGCGGGCCGATATACGCAAAGTTGACCCCGTGATGAATACCATCATGGAGGCTGGCGATCCGCTACAGCATCATCTAATGAACCTGCCGTACGGTCTTTCTCAGTCGCTTGTAAACGCAGCAAGCTATGGCGCAGACAAATTGCTGGGCAAAGATTCCGGTATTGCCACGACCATGCGCAACGATGCAAACAGCTTTAATGGTGATCTTGCGCAGCGTGAAAAAGACTATCAGGCTCGTAACCCAGATACGCCGGTAACTTATGCGGGCGCTGCTGCTGGCGAGATTCTCCCGTGGACTGTTGGCTTGCCTGAAAAGGCGGTTTCATCGCTTGTTTCCAAGATTGCTCCGAAAGGCTCAGGCGTTGCTCGCCGTGCGCTGGCTGGTGGCGCTACGGGCGCTGTTATGTCCACTGCTGCGCCTGTAACTGGACCAGGTAATTATGGCGATCAGAAAGCCACACAAGCAGGATTTGGCGCACTTACTGGCGGTTCTATCCCATTGGTAACAAGCGGCCTTGGCGGCGCTTACAGTGGCGGGAAAGAGCTGTTCAATATGGTGTTTCGCCCTGAGTCTGTTGCAGCTAAGAATCTGGCGAGAATCTATAAGGCAACGCCGGAAACCGTGGATAAGTTGCGCAGCGCTCCAGAGTACGTTCCGGGCGAAACCGTGACCGCTGCTCAAGCCTTGCAAACGCCAGAGGCCGTAATGGCTGAAAAGGCCATGAGAAACCGGCCCGAGTTTAAGGCGGCATTTACGGAAGCCGATAACGCAAATAATCGCGCTCGTATGGGGGTGGTGGAAAAGTACGCCGGAAGTGATGCGGAACTGGAAGCTGCGAAAGCTAAGCGCAGAACTGAATCCAACGCATTTGCAAGCGATACCTTGACGGCAGGTCCAGAAAATCAGCGCTATGCGAAAGCGGCAAAGATTCTCGAAGATTCGAAAGGCCCGAGAATGTCCAGCGCCGACTTTGACCAGCTAAACACTGCGCGGCTCATCATGAACCGCGTACATAAAGGCACGATTACTGAAGCTGAGGCAGCAAAGCAGCTCAAGGGCATGGTGTTTAAGTCGAAGTTTGCACAAAAGAGCTTTGACCAAGCCATGACCGCCGTGGACAAAAACATGGTATCGCCTAAAAATATCGTTAAGCAGCTTGAAACGCTAAGCAATTCAGGCAATCCAACGGTTTCGGCAGCAGCAAGGCAGCATCTGGAAGTCATCGCTAAAAACGCAGATTCGACAGGAAAAGTGCCAGCTTTTGCACTTGATGACATACGCCAGAATATCGGTGCTACACTTGCCAATGCCAAGCATTCGACCAATGGCGTTACATCATCCGTAGAGTCTGCAAAATATGGCCCTGTATCTACCAAAATTATCAATACGCTGGAGCGCTCGATACCGGGCTATCGCAATTATCTTCGGACTTATCGAGCTAACTCCGTCCCAATTAACACAATGGAAGCAGGCCGTAGCATTCTTGGGCCACTTAATAACCGTAGGCTTAATTCTGCTGGCGATCAAAGTCTTACCCTCAATGATCTAGCGCAGGGGTTCAAGCGAGACAACAAGGCACGCTACAGCATGTCGCCTGATGCGAAGCAGGCATTAACCGGCGTACAAGATAGCCTCAAGCGCCGATCCGTTTCAGACAGCATTTCGTCTCCAGGATCAGACACAGCCTATAACCTGCAAGCCGATAGCTGGCTGGCAAGGAATCTATTGGGTGAAACCCTCGGCGGGCCTACAAAGAAAGGCTACGGCATGGCGGGCCTATTCGGCGCAGTAGCAGGTCACTCAGTAGCTCCGGGCTTGCTTGGTACAGGCGGCGGTGCATTGCTGGCAGGTGGACTCAAGAAAGCAGCCGATTCGATCAATGCTAAGATTTCATTGAAGGTAGGCGAGGGTGCAATTAACTCACGCAAAGCCGCCGATATGATTGAAAAGTTCCTGAAAGAAAACCCACAGAACAGAAAGCAGCTTCTCGAAAGATACCCGCAATGGGTTCAGCTAATCGGCAATAAATCGACCCAAGCAATCGAACAGCAATAAAACAAAAATCTCTTAAACCACAAAGCCCCTAACGGGGCTTTTTTATTGAGTAAACCAAATGGACTTACTATTCCAGCCGCGTATCAAGCTTTACGGCAATGACGGGGTAACGCCACTGGCTGCCGGTAAGGTTA
>ERZ869921.958-NODE-958-length-13838-cov-17.769354_pt1 | contig 13838 bp, 16 predicted proteins | sample MGYA00579310_ERZ869921 | MGnify/ENA primary metagenome ERZ869921 (study PRJEB32216, sample SAMN09231816) | wastewater metagenome | place: USA: Maryland | collected 2016-06-21 | study: EMG produced TPA metagenomics assembly of the PRJNA472060 data set (Reclaimed...
GGTTATCTGTATAGAAATTCTAAAAATCCATTGGAATTAAGAGTATCTTTTAAAAATAATAATCAAGATTTAGTTGGTTCAAGATCACAACATTTAAGAAATCAAGATTTTGTTATAGCTGTAAATAACGAAGACGGTTCCATAAAAGAACATTTTTGGAACAAAATTTATATTGATTAACATTTAAAATAAATTGAATGAATGCTACCGATGAAATTGATCAATTAGCAAATCAAATTTACAATTATTATAGAGATCTTGGCAGTAGTCGCCATAATCTAACACGAAATAATGTTTTTAAGAGTTTCAATCTAAATAATGAAAACTCTAAAGCTGTTTTTGCAAGAGCAGAACTTATAGGTGTTAAGTTCAAAGTTTTTGATAAGAAAAATTTAACAACAAAAAAGCAAGTTACTGAAAAACTTCCTAATATCGAAGCGGATTTTAATCCTTGGGGTAGTGGGTCACAAATTAAAAAAAAGGTTATTAAAAAATCTATTTTTGAGGGATTATCTCAATATGAAGATGCTGAAATAGGTTTTTAAAAAATTTTAAAATTATTACAATAGTCAGGTTAAAAGACTTTAAAACCAAAATAATATAGTAAAATATATGTCTAATTTAAATTTTAGTATTGACAGTAGTGTAAAAGAAACTACAAACAAAAGTTTATTTCCAGTGAGAATACATGATAAATGTTATATCACATCAGCAAGTTACAATGAAGAATATGATTGCTTGGATATCGCTATTGAAAGTGATGATCATAAATATCGTGAACGAATGTTTAATCCTTTAAAAAATGTGCCAACATGGACAACTCCAGAAAAAGAATTAAAAGTTTTTCAAGGAAGAATTAAACATTTTTTAAATCGTTTCATGTCTGATGATGATTCATCTAAGCTTGTAGCACAAAACTTTAGAGAGTTGTGTGAAAGAGCTGCGGAAATGTTACAAGAAGCTGCTATTGACACTAAAAAATTAATCTCTGTAAAATTTGTGTATGATAAAAACTTCAAATATCCTCAATTGCCAAAGAATCCTCGATTCTTAGCTTCTGAAGATGAAGATCCTTTAGAATATACAAATTGGGAAAAATCAAATCAATTAATATCTGAAACTACTGAGGCTACTGAAGCTAAAGGTGAAGATATATTCTAATTCTGATTGTTCCGAAAGCAATTTGAATTTGTTTTAATCGAGAGGATGGGGTAAAACCCATCCTTTTTATTTTTATTATTATGGTAGTAAAAAGAGAAAGTTTATTTGATTTGTCAAGAATCAAAGATAAAGAATTAACAAAAGATAATGTTTTAGCTGAAGTACATGAAAAAGTAATTTTTGAATTTTATTTTGGTAATGCTATTAATTTAGAAAACTCTTATGTTAATCCTTTAAGAAAAGACAGTAATCCAGGATGTAAATTCTTTATAGGAAGAAATGGAAAATTATTATTTATTGATTTTGCAAGAAGAAATTCAGTTGTAGATTGTTTTGGATTTATTTGTCTAAAATATAACTGCAATTTATATACTGCATTAAAATTAATAAATAAAGATTTTAGATTAGGTTTAGGTACAGAAAGTGAGCAGTTTTCAAACGATCTTGTTTATGAATATACAAAACCTGATTTAAATTTTTTTGAACAAACTAAAGAAAAAAAATCCGAATTATTATGTTTAAGAAGAAAATATGAAAACTATGATTTAGATTATTGGTGTGTAAATTATGGTATTTCTCAAGAAACTTTAAAGAAATTTAATGTTTTTCCTGTTCAAATTGTTTTTAAAAAGAACAAACCAATTTGGAGAAATTCTAAAGAAAATCCAATATATGCTTATTTTTATCCTAATGAAAATAAAAAGAAGATTTACAGACCTAAAGAAAAAGATAAAAAATATAAATTTCTTTCTTCTGCAGGTATGAGTAAATTATATCAAGGTTTTGATCAATTACCTGAAAAAGGTAATTTATTAATTATAACTAAATCAATGAAAGATGTAATGGTTTTACATGAGTTTGGTTATAATGCAATTGCTCCAAATGGTGAAGGATATGATATTGATGAAGAATTTTATGACGCATTAAATCATAGATTTGATAACATTATTTTATTTTATGATAACGATTTAGCAGGAAGAACTGCTGTAGTATCTTTATCTTCAAAATTAGGATGTTGTTATATTCAAATACCAAAAGATCAATTTGATACTAAAGATATTTCTGATTATTATTATAATTATGGAGAAAGAGAAACAGGAAAACTTTTATTTCAATTAATAGGATTATAATGAAAACAACAAGTGAAAAATTACAAGGACACATTGATCCTGTTTGGTTATCAAAGTTAAAACCTTTTTTAGATTCTTCTAAAATGGACAATATTTTATCTTTTTTAACTATTAAAAAAAATGCAGGTAGAATTATTTATCCTGCACAAAAAAATATGTTTAATGCTTTTAAATATACTCCTTTTGATGATGTTAAAGTTGTGATACTGGATCAAGATCCTTATCCTTCTTTAGGATTAGCAGATGGTTTAGCATTTAGTTCTAATATACCGACAGTATGTCCAGCATCTTTAAGAAACATTTTAAAAGAAGTTGAAGAAGATGTTCATAACGGATTAAGTCTTGAAAGAACAAGTACTTATAGTTTAAAAACTTGGGCAAAACAAGGTGTTTTATTATTAAATACAGCACTTACAGTAGAAGCTAATGATGCAGGTTCTCATGTTTTATTATGGAACGATTTTACTGTGAATATATTAAATATTTTAAATAAAGAAAAAGACAATTTAATTTTCCTACTATGGGGAAAAAAGGCTAATTTTTTTAAATTATATATTGATTCAAACAAACATTATATATTAGAATCAGCTCATCCATCACCATTAGCAGGAGGTGCAAAAAATAATTTTTCTGGATGTAAGCATTTTTCAAAAACTAATTTAATTCTTACAGAAAAATTACAACAAGAACCTATACATTGGTAAATCAATCAAAAATGAACACAAATAAAAATGTATTATTGTTTGCATATGGTACTCTTATGAGTGGATATGGGAATAATCAGTATTTAAGAAATCAAAAACTTATTGGAGCAGGTACAACTGATGAACAGTATACAATGTATGCATCAGGGATTCCTTTCATCAATGAAAATAAAAAAACTTCACAAATTCATGGAGAATTGTGGGAAGTTGAACCTAAAGCCCTACCATATATAGATGCTCTTGAAGGACATCCTAATTGGTATCAAAGAAAACAAATTCCAGTAACTGTTAATGGAATTAAATATACAGCATGGTTGTATTTTAATGATGACAATGGCGGAAAAATTGTTGAAGATGGAAATTTTAGAACTTATACAAAACAAAGAAATTTACAATTAAATGGCTAAATTAAAAAAAGTACCAGTTAAAAAAGTTAATAATAAAGTAACTCAGAAAGTTGTTAAAAAAGCTGTTTCATCAGGTTTTTATGTGCAAATTCGGTCAAGACATCCTTCTCATAATGTATTACGTGGAAAATTAAAACTTCCTTTCAGATCTGTTGTGAGATTTGGTAGTACAACTGAATTAGAAGATACAGAAGATAATGGTGGTAATAGAGTTCAAGTGAATTCTGTTGAAGCTATTAAAAATTCAGCTTCTAAATTAAGAATGAAGAATTGTTTTACTAAAGCAAATGTAAAAACGGCTGACTGGTATTATATCAGAAAAAACAATTTCTACCAGATAAAAAATTATAATAATCAAATTCAAGAAGTTGTTGTTGCTATTGAAAATTTACCATATCCAATAGTAGCTAAACATCACTTTGGCTCAAGAGGTAATGGAAATTATCTTTTGAATTCTGAAAAAGAATTACAAGAATGGATGAAAGGTAAAAATTTAGCTAATTATCTGTTTGAAAAGTTTTATAACTACAACAGAGAATATAGATTACATGTTTCTGAAGAAGGTTGTTTTTATACCTGTAGAAAGATGTTAAAATCTGATATTCCTAAAGAAGACAGATGGTTTAGAAACGATTCTAATTCTGTTTGGGTATTAGAGACAAATCCTTTATTTGACAGACCTAAAAACTGGGATGTGATTGTTAAAGAATGTGTAAAAGCATTAAAGGCAACCGGCTTAGATTTTGGGGCTTGTGACGTAAGAGTTCAATCTGCTAAAACAGAAAAAGGTAAAAACAGAGAAGAAATTGATTTCATTATTGTTGAAATTAATTCTGCACCTAGCTTTGGAGATGTTACTGCTCAAAAGTATATAGAAGAACTTCCTAAAATTATTAAAAGAAAAAAGAAGTAAAATGTCAAGAGAAGGTTTTGGAGATAAACGAAGAATCTTTGTAGTAGGTTCTTCATCAAATTATGCAAATTGGATGGGTGGTGTACATGTGGACTCAATTGAAGAATCAAATCTTGTTGTGTTTACAGGAGGACAAGATGTTTGTCCTTTAGTGTATAATCAAACAGATATTCATCCAAGAACATATTATTCTCTTGAAAGAGATAATAAAGAAATTTTAGCTTACAATAAAGCTTTAAAATTAGGTAAAAAAATGATTGGTATTTGTAGAGGTCATCAATTACTAAGTGCTTTAAATGGTGCTTTATTAATTCAAGATCAATCAAATCCGGGTAATCATCAAATGACAACTCATGAAGGTAAACGTTTTTTAATAAATTCTTTACATCATCAGGCAGTATATCCTTTTAATTTACCAAAAGAAGACTATTATATTTTAGGGTATACCAAAGATTTATTAACTCATCATGAAAATGGTAAAAAAGAAGAAATGTATCCTCCTGTTGAAGTAGAAGTAATTTATTTTCCTACAACTAAATGTTTAGGAATTCAATGTCATCCTGAAATGATGTCTTATTATGAAAACTCTCATTTTAGTGATGCTGTAGACTATTTTAGAATGTTATTAAACAGATTTATGTTTGATAATATTTATGTGGATAGACTACAAAATCATAAATTAAAAACACCTCCTTTAAAAGTGTAAAACATTAAAAAATTATTAAAATAAAAAACAAAACTTTATGAATAATGCTTATTTATTTGACATTATTATTAACAATATTCTACCAATTTATTTGGTAGTTTATTGTATATTGTCATTATTTTTTAAACCTGATAAACTTCGCATCTATTGTGGTGTATTTGCATTTTGTGGACCTACTAATTTAAGTAAAGGTATATATGCTATGATTCTTGCAAATATAAAACTGATAGGATTACAAAATGATTCTAGAGGTGGTGATAATGCTGGTATTTTAATTAATAATGAAGTAATTCACACAAAAAGTCTTGAATGGAAATTTTCAGAACTTTTACAAAAAAATACTTTAGAAAATCCTAATCCTGAATATTCAACTGTCATTATTGGGCATTGTCGTAAAGGTTCAGTTGGAGGAAGAGATCACAAAAACGCACATCCTTTTGAAATTTATCAAAATGATAATGAGAATGATTTTTTTATGTCAGGTGTACATAATGGTACAGTGTCAAATTGGAAAGAACTTGCTGAAAATTATGCTATTGATCCTGCTCTTGTAGATAACGATAGTAAAGTAATGTTAACTATTTTATCAAGACAAAGAAATTTACAAAGAAAAAAACCTGTTTTCAGAGTATTAGAACAATACAAAGGATTTGGTGTTTTTATCTGGTATTTTGTTGATGAACCAAATACAATGTATGTTTTTAAAGGAGCAGGTAAAACTTCAGAATTTAATCAAACAATTTATGAAGAAAGACCTTTATATTTTTATGAATGTCCTATTACTAAAGGTGTTTATTTTAGTAGTTTAGAAGAACCTTTGAAAATGATTGCTATCAATAAAGATAAAGTTGATAGACTCGGTTCTAATGTTGTTTATAAAATAACAGAAGGTAAATTCATAAAAGAAGATGAAGTAAAAATTGACAGAAGTAAAGTAATAAATTATACTGTTTCAAATGTTACTACATATGGACATGGCAACAAAAAAAACAAACATCAGCATGGACAAACAAATCTATATGAAGAATGTGTAGACGATGAACGTTGTTATCAAGGTATGTTAGGAGGTGGAGCTTGGAGAGATACTTATGACAATGATAAAACTGTAGGCGTTGTAGATAAAATTTTCAATGCATCCTCGGCATCTAAAAAAGAAGAAGAAAAAACGGAAACAAAACAAATTCAAACGAAAATAAATGTAACTAATATAGTTCCAAAAGAACTTCCTTCATTTGTTACATCTATTTTTGATCATCCTAGCAATAAAAGTTTATCTACTTTAGCAAAGGAAGGTTTGATTTATCGTTCGGCCGGATTGTATTATTATAAAGGAAAACTCATGACAGGAACCTTTATGTTAGAAAAATTTACATACAAAGCGTATGATAAATTAGATGACGAATTCTTACAAAAAGAATTAAAGGAAAAGCCTTATAATTATGATACTAAACATTTTTTTAAAGGGTATATGTTAAAAGATATTGTATCTTTAAACACAATACAAACTGCTATTAGTACAGCAGAAAAAAATAATTTAGATTGGCAAGCCGATAAAACTGATGATTATTTATCTCATTTTTGTACACAACCTGTTCCCGGATTATTTGATAAAAATGTTTATTATATGACAGGTATAAAAGCTAATTTTAGATGCGAAAAACCACCATATAGTGAAAATAAAACTTATGTTTTTGAACATGGTTCCTTGAAATATGTAGTATCTTTAAAAAATCCTGAAAAAGAAGTAAAAGTAACATCTCTAATAATTGATCCTAAAGAATTAGAAAAAGCAGCTAATGAATTGGGAATTCCTTATCAAAGAACAAGAGAAGAAATAATTCAAAATGCTATTACTATTTCTAGTAAAGAAAAAGAAAAAGAAATAATACCAGAACAAAAAAAAGATGATATAATTTCTGCTGAAGATGGTTACTTAATAGATGCTGGAGAAGAAGAAGTTGTTCGGTATTATCAAGAATTTTGTGAAATATGTAAAGAACAAGGTGAGCTCATGAAACCTTTTATTGAAAAAGGTTTGTTAAAAGAAACAGATTTTTTATCTGGTGTTTTTAATGCTTGGTTCACAGATACTCTTCAAGATTGTTTAATTTCTCCAGGAGGAGGTAAAGATAATAGTCCTTATTTCAAGAAAAGTGGTTCCGAATTAATTTATCTAGGTCTCAAAAAAGAAGATGTAGAAGAATTTAATGTTTTTTAAAAAATGACACAAATAAAAGAAAAAACTAAAATGGTGAAAACCATTTCTGGTAAAACAATTGATTGCGATAGCGCATGTCTTATAGACAAAGAATATTATGAAAAAAATGTTGATTGTGTTCCTGTGTTAGAAAAAGGTGTTGAAAAATGGTATCCAATATTTAATTCTAAAATTGCTTATGATTTTGCAAATAAAATATGGGAGCATTCTTTAATATTAGAAAACAAAGGTTTAAAACAATTTCTAATTGGTTTTCATCAAAACAATGTTTTTAAAAAAATATTTGGATATGATGAAAAAAATCATTTAGTGAATGTGTATGTGAAATCGCATTATAATGAAGTAGCAAGAAATTTAAAAAATTATGAAAAAGATTTAATAGCCAAAAAAGATTTACTTGAAGCAAGAAAAGCACAATTAAATTATGAAGTTATTTTTCATAATTATTATCCTAAATTTTTATCTTTTCTTGCAAAATTAAGATATTATGTTCAAATCATGGAAAAATCATATAATATTAAAGAAAGTAATCCAAGAGATTTCTTTAAAATTATTAATGAAGTTGATTCTTTCATAGGTTCTGATAGTGGTGTTCATGATACTTTTAAAGACTTTGAATATTGTTATAAACTTTACACAGACGTTAATCAACCTATTGTAGAACAATCCGTCTTAGAAAAAATCACTTATGACTCTTTAAAAAAGAACGCAGATTTAAATAAAGTTTTTGAAGTTTTTATTGCCTTTATAGGTATTGTAAAAGCTATTGAAAGTGAAATTAAAAGTCTTGAAGGTTCTATATCTGTTTTAAAAGTTGAAATTGAAAAACTTTCAAAATTAGGTTATTTCAGTTTATCTTGTAGATCAAAAGAAGAAGCACTCTCTTTAGGATTTGTTGATTCTAACAAATCGGACTTTTTATTTTATAAAAAAAATCTTTCAAAAGAAGAACTGAATGATTTAAAGAATACATTTCCTGTATTTTCAGAAGGTATTTATAAAACTATTAAAATAAACTATAATGCATCTTCAAGTGCAGAAAGTTTTAATAAAATAGTTGGTCAATATCATCAATTAACACCTTTAAGAAAAATAACTAAAGATAGCTATAAATTAGCTAAGTTATTAAAAGGTTTATCTTTTGGTATTGAGTTTGAAACATCTTGTGGAAGAATTAGAGAGCAAGATTTAAGTTTATTAGGAGTAATTCCATTAAGAGATGGTTCTATTAAGGGTTTTGAATACACTACTATACCTTATGGTATGAAAGATTCTTCCTTAAAAGAAACAGATACCTTAAATTTAGCAAAAGATTTAGTTACTCTGCAAAAACTTTGTTCTGAATTAACACAAAAAACAAAAATTACTAACTCTTGTAGTATGCATTTACACATTGGTGGAGCAAGAAAAGATAAACTTTATCTTATTGCTTTATATATGTTGGCTTACAAATTACAAGATGAAATGTTTTTAATGCAACCTATGTTTAAATTAGATGCTCCTAAGTATTTAGGTTCTCAAAAAAACTATTGTCAAAAATTAGATCATTTAGATCTATTTAAAAATTGTATTTTTGATAAAAGCTCGATTTTAAAAGAAAATTATTGTAATAATGTAGATTTACATTTTAACAATATTTTTAAATTTTTGTCTGGTGGTTTTTCTATAGGTTCTAAATTTAATAGAAAAACATATGTTCATCCTTATCAAAGAAAATGGGAAAGAACAGCTAGATATCATTGGGTTAACTTGGTAAATTGTGTATTTAGTGATTCAGGAACAATTGAATTCAGGTTGCATTCTTCAACCTTAAACTTTACTAAAGTTCTTAATTGGTTATTAATATGTGCAGCAATAGTTAAATATGCTGAAACACATACTAAAGAAATTGTTTCAGGTTCAATGAAAAACATTGATTTAGATACAGTTTTGTTAGGTTATTCCAATAACTTTAGAGATAAGAAAAATACAAATGCTTATGGATTATTTGTTTACAATTATTTAAAAGCATACGTAAAAGAAAGAACTTTGTATTTTAAAGAACAAGCTTCTAAAGAATTATTTTTAGGTTTAGATGATATGGAAACAGACTCTAAATATGAATTTAATTTCAATGGTATTTCTTCTTTAATTTAAAATAAAAATTTTAATATTCAAATTTGTCAGGTAAAAAAAACAGAAACTCTGGACACACTTTTGAAAGGTATTGGGCTAAAACTTTTAGAGATAAAGGTTATATTTATTGTAAAACTACAAGACAAGCCAGTAGATTATTAGATTCTTGTAAAGTTGATTTAGCTTTTATTCCTTACAATTTTCAATGTAAGAAAGTATTAGCAAGTATTAACTATAAAGATTTAATATTATCTATCAAAAAATCTTTAAAAGAAAACATTCCAGAAGAAGATTTGATTCACGATTATCCTATTGTCATAGCACATAAAAGAGGAAGAACTCCAGAAGATCATTTGGTCATAATGGAAGCTTCTTCTTTTATTGATATGATGGGAAAGATAAAAGAATATGAAATCATTCAAAATGAATTAATGAAGCAAAAAAAGAAAAATGCAGAAATTGCAAAAGTATTATAGTAGCAACCGCGTTTCTCAAAGTTCATTAAAAGATTTAGCATATCACCCTGGTTATTATAAAGCAAAATATATAGATAAGCGTCTTCCTGAAGAATATGGCGATGATGCAGAATATTTTACAATGGGTTCTTTAGCAGAGTGTATATTACTTACACCTGAATATTTAGAACAAATGTTTGCTATTAGACAATTTGAATCAAGTCCACAAGTAAGAAAATTGATTGATTATATTATCAAGAAAAGAGCAGATTATTCAAGTTATGATTTGCTTTTTGATATATCTAAATCATTAAATCTTTTTGGACAGATTAAAAGTACTGAAACTTTTAAAAAAAATCTTGAAAAAGAAAATTTTGAAGAAGCTATGACTTTTTATGAAAATAATTCAGATAAAACTATAGTAACTGAAGCTCAATATAATAAAGCAAGTGATATTGCTAATTCTTTTTTACATTCTCCTTTTACAGGTCATTATTTTAAACCACAAGACGGAGTTGAATTGTTAACATCTTTAGATATATACTGGTTTTATGAAGGTGTGGCCTGCAAATCTTTATTAGATTTTGTAAGAATTAATCATAAAAATAGGTCTATTTCAATAAATGATTTAAAAACAACTAGATTTGAAACATCTGAATTTGAAAAATCTTTTATAACTTATAGATATGATATTCAAGCTGCTTATTATTTTAAAGCCTTTAAATGGTGGATAACTAATATTAGAAAAGATCTTGAAGACTATGAAATTATAGGATTTAGTTTTTTCGTTGAATCTACTAAGAATATAGGTTCACCATTAATTTATCATGTTAAAAGTAGTAATATTTTTATAGGTGAAGAAGGTGGTATCATTATGTCTGAAGGTAAGCGACTTTATTTAAAGGGTTTTAGGAAACTAATTCTTGATTTAAAATGGCACACTGAAAATGATATTTGGTCTTATACAAAAGAACAATATGAAAATAAAGGAATAATAAATATTAATATTGAAAAATGTTAGCAGTATAACCGAAGAATATTCTAAAAAAAGATTAAATCGTTCTACAAAATATTTATTTCCTTTATTATATGATGGTTATAATTTAATAGCTTCAAATATCACTAATTTAGAACAAAATGGATTTACTTTAGTAAATTTGTATATTGGAGATGGGTTAAAACCTGAATATGATTCCTCTATACTTTTATTATTAAATGTAAAGGATTTTGAAAATGAAAATTTTAAATTATTTTTTGAAGATATTAAATTTCATCCATTATATTCAGAATATTATAATGTAGATACTAATTATATCATGTTAGTATTTGAACTTACAGAAAGAGAAAAAGAAATTTATAATTATTTTATCAGAGGACGATATAGTAAATTTCCTGAACACTATAAAGAAATTTTTCAAAGTGGATTGGAAGCACCATTAAATTCAGCATATAATGTTATTAAACAAAATTCTTTATTAAGACATAAATTAGAACAAGATTTAAATATTTTGTTACCTAAAAATGCAGAATTAGATGATGTTCCTTATTTATCAGAAGAAATATTTAGGTATGAAGAAAAATAACTGTCCATTAAAACAATTCTATGGATAATGAAAATAAAGATTTGGAGATTGATAATCTTATAAAAAAAGCTGCACATATTTCTTTTGTAATCCATATTCATAATGGAGAAATTGATGTTCAAACATCAGGACCTTCTATTGAATATATGATTGTTAATGAAAATGCTGAAGCTATTATTATAAAAAAAGTAAAAGATCCTTTTATGATAATTCCAAGTCTAGTAAAATCTTATTTTGACAAATGGAAAACATTGCGAAAAAAGAAAACTTAAACAAATTATCTTATTGTGATTTACCAATTGAAGCTTTAGAATCTATGGCAAAAGTCTTTTTAGATTCTAAAAAATCAGGTAAATACTCAAGAGATAATCATTTTAAACCTATTAAAAATACTGATTTAATTGATGCTATATTCAGACATACAATTGAACTTATAAAAGGAAATGATTTAGACGAAAGTGGTAATAGCCATTATGCTCATATTATTTCTAATGCTTCAATGTGTGAATATCATCTACAAAAAGGTACTTTAATAGAAAATCGTTGTAAAAAAATACAGAATGAAGCAAATGAGTCAATACTGGAATCCAAAAAGAGTTGATGAATTAGAAAAAATTAGATTAGAAAAACAAAGACTTGCAAAAAAAGCTGTTCCTTCAGCATTTCAAACTGTTAAAAAAGTATCTAATTTAAAACAAGAAGAAACGGTTGTTAGTGTGAATTCTTTTAATCAAGGGTTAACACAAAGTCAACTTAGTGAAGTTCAAAAAGTTACTAATATCAATGGTTATGATATGAATGTATCTGAAATTAACCAAATATATTCTGAAATGATGGCTGAAAATACTTTTTCTACTTTACAAAATAAAAAACGAGGTTTAGCAGATCATATAATTAGTTCGCCAATTATAGCAGGTACGTCAGGTGAAATAACAAATGGTAAAATACAATATTGGACTGATGTTATAGATTCAACTTCACAAAAAGCTGAACCACAAACTCAAAAATTTCAAGAATGTACACCTTTAGAAAAACTGGTTCCAATAATTATTGAACCTGTTAAAATGCCTTGCATGTCTTTTTTAAGAGCGGTGGTTGGTTCAACAAAATATTATCAAAGAGAATGGTTGATTGCAAGAACTTTTGAAGAATTTACTACTATGATAGTAGATTTATTTGGAAAAGTAGATAAACCTACTAAAATTCCAGCAGTTATTTCTTTTGCATATTTTCTTGATTTAGAGAAAAAACCTTTTGATGTTAAGACTGAAGTACCTAATTATAGTGATGAAGAATCACATGTTATTAGTCATAAATACGGAAGTAAAATTAGTTCTGATTATGTATTAGACTCTTTAACTGATAGGTTTTATCAACCTACAAAAGAAAAACCAGTAAAAAGAAAAGCTCCTTCAAGTAAAGGTGAATTAACAGGTTTAGATTGCGCAAAATGGTTAATTGAGAATAATTATATTCCAGAATATGTAACAGTTCATGAAAAGAATTATTATAATAACTATGAAGAAGAAATTATACCTCTTTTAACAGAATGGCAACATAAAAATAATGTTTATTCTCAAGGAGAAAGAGTAGGTTCTATAGTAAACTTTTAATATTGTTAATTAAAATTATTAAAATGAAATTAGATTATAATGCTTTTAAAGAACAATTTGAACCAATTGAAAATAATCATCTTGAAAAAAAAACAGAAACTTATGAAGATAATTTATTACATCTTACTAATACAAAACATTTCGATTTAATAACACAAAATTACAGAAATAGAACTGTATGGACTGTTTTAAAAGGAAAAAATAATTATATTTATGCTGTACCAGAAAAGGTAAATCATTCAAGAGCTTATGGCTTTTTTATTACTAAAAAACCTTATACACAACATCAAATAGAAAATTTAAAAATTGTATTAGAACCTGGATATGAAGAAATTCGTCCAAGTGATGTAAAATATCTTCAACTTATGAAAGAAGAGCTTTTAAGAAAAGGTGTTGAAATTAATCATTCTGTTTTCAATAGAATTTTTAATTGGATCAATGAAAAGTCTTTAGAAGCTAATTAAAATAAAGCAATAAGCTTTTTTAAAATTGACAGAAGAAAGACCAAAAATTAAATGGGGTGAAATAGGGTATATTGTATTTAAACGTACTTATGCAAGAAAACTTAAAGAAGATAACCCTAATTCAAAGACAGAAGAATTTGAAGATGTTATAGAAAGAGAAATCGAAGCATCAGACAAACAATTAAAAGTAGGATTTACTGAACAAGAAAAGGAAAGGTATAGACAATTACGAAGAGATTTAAAATGGTCTACCGCTGGTAGGTTCATGTGGCAATTAGGTACAAAAACAGTTGATAAGCTTGGTTTACCAAGTTTACAAAACTGTGCTTTTACTATTGTTAATGAACCTGTCAGGCCTTTTACTTGGAC